>ENA-OUQG01001072-OUQG01001072.1-human-gut-metagenome-genome-assembly--contig:-NODE-1072-length-15541-cov-4.789229_pt1 | contig 15541 bp, 10 predicted proteins | sample MGYA00237943_ERZ548823 | MGnify/ENA primary metagenome ERZ548823 (study PRJEB26490, sample SAMN05194731) | human gut metagenome | biome: terrestrial biome; feature: human-associated habitat; material... | reverse complement strand
ATCTCAGATGGGATAAATGGCGTTCCCGCATAAAACTGTTTCAGAAAGCTGGAAAGGACCTGCGCCTTTGTATCACCTTTTGCCACACGGAGATAAAAATGATCTCTGCCGATCAGCCTGCCATCCCGGATAAAAAACACCTGGACAACCGCATCCTGATCCCTGAGGTCTTCACTGTCATCCATGGCTACTGCAATGATGTCTCTGTCTTCCTGCCCGTAGCCGGTGATCTTCTGCCGTTCCCCGATCTTCCGGATACTGCTGATCAGGTCCCGGTATTCCATAGCATCTTCGTAGCGCATTTCCTCCGAAGCTTTCTGCATTTTTTCCATCAGCTCACTAATAGCGTCCTGAAAATCTCCATTCAGAAATTTGATCACCTTATTGATATTCTTCCGGTATTCTATAATCAACATTATATGCAATACCTTCTCCACAATTATAAATTTTTATTTTGTATTTCCTATCAGATATTTTATATATTCTTGCTTTTACATCAGCCTTATTTTTTTGTTCTATTTCTTTCTGTTTTTTCTGTTTTTCTTGTTCCATTAAACATTCTTTTTGTTGTTCGATACAAGAAACAATGTCTCGGCCTTTTTCCACATCTGCTTTTATCTTTTTCAGGCAATCCCCAAATACAAACAATGCATTTTGCATCTCCATTGTCTCTTTAACAGTATCCGTAATTCCATCCATCAAAAGACCAAGGAAAGAAATCCTCTCATCAAAAGATGCTTTCATCGCCCTCTGTCTTACTTGCTCTGATGGAATGCCAAATAAGATACGGTCCACCTGATAATCATTTTTATATTTTTTGAACAAATCATAATAAATTGCAAAGTCACGGGCAATCTGCTCGTCCTGCACGTACTGGCTGATCAGATTCAGATCCACAGGCAGATTCTTCTTTTCACTCAGACACATGATCTGACTTAAATCTTCCCAGCCTCTTGCTGTCACAAAATGCTTTCCATCCACTGTATTTTCCACAGAATAAAATGCATCTTTCTTCAGATCCAGATAAGTCAGGATTGCCGGGTGCATCCCCTGCTCATAAGCATATGTTTTCCAGACACTATAATCAGGCTCTACATCCATTCTCTTTACGCGGTCCCAGGACGCAATATCGAATTCCCTCACAGAATGATTGTATTCTGGCGGATTCCCTGCTGTTACGATAATCCAGCCCTCAGGCACTTTGTGCTGTCCAAATGTCTTGTACTGTAAGAACTGAAGCATCGCCGGCGCCAAAGTCTCAGATACACAATTGATCTCATCTAGAAAAAGAATTCCTTCACATATTCCCGTGTCCTCCATCACTTCATAAACCGCTGCAATAATCTCACTCATCGTATACTCAGATACCTGAAATTTTTCTCCGCCATACTCCTTTTCTACAATGTATGGAAGTCCCAGTGCACTCTGCCTTGTGTGATGTGTCATCGTGTAAGACACAAGTGCTACTCCAAGTTCCTGCGCAACCTGCTCCATAATTGCAGTTTTACCGATTCCCGGCGCTCCCATCAAAAATACCGGGCGCTGCTTTTCTGTCGGAATTATATATCTGCCTTTTTCATCCTTTTCCAGGTACAATTTTACCGCATGTTCAATCTGCTCTTTTGCTTCCCTAATATTCATAAATATTATGACAACGCTGCCAGAAGCTGATCAAGCTGGCTGCCCGTCTCCTCCTTCTTATCCTCATTTTGGATTTCATCCTGATAATTCAACAGCATGCTGCGGATCTCCATATCGGATTTTTGCAGTGACTGATTCAGAAGTCTGTTCACTGCCTGTTCCGCCAATAAATTGTAATGAATGAAAAACTGTAATAACTTTTTATTTTCTAATAAAAGGACTTCATAGGAACTCCGATTTTCTTTCAGATCCTTCACATAAGAATCAAGGATTTCACTTCTTACATCTCCCTGTTCTTCTACCAGGTAATCTGCAAGTCCTGCTGCCGCCCACATTCTCCATTCTTTTGCAAACCTCGTAATCCTCATATTCGGTGCAATGATTTCTTCCATATCATAGCAAGTTGTCCACATATCCCAGTCCTGAAACACTTCTTCATCCACCGGGTTTCCTTCTATATACACTCGTTTTAATGTAGAACATTGTGAAAAGATGCCTTTGCCAAACTCTGTCACCCGTTTTGGGAAATGAAGTTCTTTTAAATTCGTACACCGGTAAAACACCTTGCGTTCTACCACCTCCAGTCCTTTTGGCAAATGTACTTTCTCCAGACTGACACAAGTCACAAAAGCACCTTCTTCAATTCGCTTCACACTCTCCGGTAAATCCACCTGTTCCAGTGCCGCGCACCCGGAAAATGCATGAGCCTCAATCACTTCTGTATCATGCGGCAGTATTACTTCCCGCAGTTTTCCACAATCATTAAATGTATCATGCGGAATCTCCACCAGATGTTCTGGAAACTTCACTTTTTTTAACATCCTGCAATAACGGAATGCACTGTGCCCAAGTTTCTGCAAATTCTCCGGTAATTCTATATATTCCAGAGGTGTTCCGCTGAAAGCATAGATGTCGATTGTTTTTATGCTTTCCGGTAAATGTATCTTTTTGATTCCACTCCCCTGAAAGGCATGCTTTCCAATTCGTTCCACTGAATCTGGCAAATGCACTTCCTGCACTTCCATGCAATACTCAAAAGCACTGTCTGCGATGATCCGGATACCATCCGGCACTTCTACAAATGCGTCAGCTCCAAGATATTTTATAAGCGTATCTCCTTCGATCTGAAGATTTTGATCTACGTTTCCGGATTCCATTACACTTTTTAATACTTCCCGTGCATCTTCACTTTTCAACGCTTTCGTATTCAGTCGTTCCAGCGCTTTCCAGCCTTCTTCTATTTCCTCCGGTTCCACATCGTCTGAATCAATATTGTTGACCAGAATTACATCTGCATGTTCAATCTGGTCTACATAAAATTCTCCCAGTCCGGAGGCATATGCCTCCACCATGCCAATGTCTACAACTGTAACATTCGGTCCAATCACCATCTCAAGATGTTCCTTCTCTTTTAGCTGCGTACATACTTTCACGACATCGGACAGTTTTCCAAATCCAGATGCTTCTATAAAAATTCTGTCCGGGCAATCTTCCATGGCAATCCGGCGCATCTTTTCTTCAAACTCAAGTGCCATCCCACAGCAAATACAGCCCTCACCGATTTCTTCATAGATCAAGCTGCCTTCTGCATTTTCCCGGTCAACTGCCTGTGCACCAAAATCATTTTGAATTACCGCAGTCTTTCCCTTTACCTGTTCTATACATTGATTTAAGAATGTTGTTTTTCCGGATCCCCGAAATCCAGATATAATCTGAACAACCATGTCCTGTTTATCTACCTCCATCAGATTAGTTTTCTGATTTTATATCTTTTTATTCAAATTTGGCAGATTATCTTTCCGACACATTTTACTCAAAGTTCTTAGGATCTAATGGCCATTTCCCATACTTTCTTGCTGCATTCATAAACGCTTCAATATTCTCCAATTTTACCTGACCGGAAATATCACATCCAGAGGCAAGAATATAACCATTCGGTGAATCCCATGCTTTCTGCAAACACCTCTTTACAGCTGCATCCATTTCTTCCTTTGTTCCCTGAATAAAATAGTCGACCGGTGCCACATTTCCAAGAATCGGCATCTTCTGCCCTGCTGTATTTTTTACATGCTCCAAATCAACGACATTGTCCACACTGATCATATCACTTCCTGCATCTGCCATGTCATCAATTGTTTTGGTCGTATCCCCACATATATGATAGCAGACCATTCCTCCTGCATTATGAATTGCCTGATTTACTTTTTTTGCATACGGAAGCACAAACTCCTGATACTGACTCTTTCTCAAGATTGTGCCAGAAGCGAGTGGATCACATTGTAGGATCAATACCCCTTCTTGAATGAACTCTTTATAAATATCGATAAGACAATCTGTTGTAAACTGCACAAGTCTGTGAACTTTTTCTGGTGATTTCCTCATGGCACGGAACAGCTTCTCTGCTGGATAACAGCTTGTGGCAGCTGTATATGGTCCAGTAATCAGAACCCCGACCGGTACTTCATCACCAATTTCTTCTTTTACAATGTGGCATGCCTCCAGACAATGTCTTAGGTGCGGATCATTTTCTTTTTTCAGGCGTTCCGGATCCAGCTTGTCAATATCATCCAAACTTTCAAGCGGATACGTTGCGATTGCAGGTGTCTGAAACTCCGGATCATTGGTCGTTCCCCCAAGCCCAACTCCTACCATGTGAAGCCCGTATTCAATGACTGCAAGGTCATTACCAAATCTTTTGTACGCTTCAATCTGACACTTTGCCTCATTCTCCGGTGAGCTTCTTTTCTCGCGATGAGTCATCCCACATACATCGCCTGACATAGATACTATGACCGGCATTGCAAGCATTCGATCCATCGATTGTCCTGTCATAAAAGCATTCAGTCTTTGATTCGGTGTCATCTGGTCTAATTCGTGCATAAATCTCCTCCTCGTATTATACATGCAAACAATAAGTTTCTCAACATTCCCCCTGGATTTTATACACTATAACTTCTATCACTGTCATGAACGATCAGTATAAAATATTTTTCCACTAAAAAAGGCAGGGAAAATAAAACGAAGTGTCTGTTCTTTTCCCTACCGAAAATCCCAATTCCTATATAGCAGGTTTCCTGGCTTGATTTCATCCTCTGCTTTCCTCTTCCCGGCTTATATTACTGCTGTTCTGTTGCAGATATAAATACCAGTGACTCCGTTGAAGCTTCGTCCATCTTACAGTAGAATAGGCTGCCCTGGATTCTCACCAGATTCCCTTTTAAATGTCAAATCCATCACTAATATAGTCTTCTGCATCCAGTATAATTATTAAGCACTCTTATTTCAAATAAATAATATTGATATATCTACCCAATTATCGTTTTTCCAAATAAAATACACTCAGTCTTCATGGAATTCCTAAAAAGAATAACCTCATAAAAACCAAGTGTACATAATTAAGAATGGCTCTACATTTCTACTTGCGAAACTACATACTTATTTTTTTCTTAATGCTTTCTTTTTCTCAAGATTTGTGACAACCATGCAGCAGCTTGCATCACCTGTGATGTTTACTGTTGTACGTCCCATATCAAAGATACGATCCACTCCGGCTACAAGAGCGATTCCATCTACTGGAAGTCCTACAGATGTAAGTACCATTGCCAGCATAACCATTCCAGATCCCGGCACACCTGCTGTTCCGATAGATGCCAGTGTTGCTGTCAGGATAATCGTCAGCATCTGTGGAAGTGTCAGGTTGATTCCATAACAGGACGCGATAAAGATTGCACATACTCCCTGATAAATTGCAGTTCCATCCATGTTAATTGTTGCTCCAAGCGGAAGCACAAATGAAGTCACTTCTTTTGATGCTCCCATGTTCTCTACACACTCCATATTGATTGGAAGTGTTCCTACGGAAGAAGCACTGGAAAATGCAAACATCATTGCCGGAAGCATTCCTTTAAAGAATGCGATCGGACTCATACCGCCCATTGTCTTTACTGCTAATGAATATACAACAACTGCATGTATAATGTAGCAGACATACGCTGCTAAAAGCACCATTGCCAGTGAACCGATGATCATCGGACCATTTACTGCAATAACCGGGCACAACAGACAGAATACTCCGATTGGAGATAATCTTAAGATCATCTCCATACATTTCATAAACATATCATTCAGATCATTACACCCCTGAATCAAACGTGGATTTTTCTCCGGTCCAATCAGAATAATCGCAAATCCGAACAATACTGACATCACAATTACCTGAAGCATATTGGACTCAGACATCGGTGCAATAAAATTGGATGGGAAAATATTCACAATTGTATCCATAAATGATACCGACTCTGCTGCTTCATAAGTCAAGTCTGTTGTTGCAACGACCGGGAACATTCCTTTGAACAGATTTCCTCCAATCAATCCAAATGTGATTGCAAATGCGGTTGTACACATATAGTATACAACGGTCTTCAAACCAATTGCTCCTACTTTTTTAATATCCTGCATGGAGATAATCCCACACATAATGGAGAATAATACGATTGGAACTACGATGAACTTTACAAGGTTCAGGAAAATTGTTCCAAACGGCTTAATGTAACTCTCTGCAAATTCTGCATGACTCTGCATCAGAAGTCCTACTACAATTGCAAGAATCAATGCGATAAAAATCTGCATTGCCAAAGACATTTTTTTCTTTTGTTTCATGATTTTAACCTCTCTTTACTTGATTTCATTTCCCCGTTATATTTTACCCCAAAAAAGCACTGTCATAAGACAATGCCTTTTCTCTGATATAAAATTATATCATACCTTATTCTGATTCATCAACCAGTTTTTTGCAAGTTCATGTGGAAAATTATGCATTTTCGATATCTTTTTTGCTTCAAAATATCATTTTTGCATATTTTAATCCTCCAGAATGCCTCTCGGAAGCTTTCCTAACTGCGCACCACGACCGTATTTTCTTGCCGCATAGATAAATGCCTCTACATTTCTTTTCGGTGTACCAATCGGGAGCTGACATCCGGTATTCAAAATGTAACCTTTTGGATTATCTCCACATTTTCTCAGGCAGTCTTTACATGCCTCAATGACATCATCAATCGATCCATCTTTCATCACTTCGATCGGCGGAACATTTCCGGCAAAGCGCATCCGGTCCCCCACCTCACGCTTAGCAACCTCCAAATCCTCGCAATTATCGATACTGAATGAAAATAGACCTGCATCTGCAAGATCACTCCAAATAGGGCTTGTCTTACCACAAATATGAGCTCCCGGTCTTGATCCCATAATTTTCTCTGTTCCATCAATCAGTTTTTTAATATAAGGAAGCGAAAATTCATCAAATTGCTTCTTACTAATTACATCCATACAGGTTACCGGATCGGAAAAATTCGTTCCAACCGATCCGAACTCATGGTAAAATGCTTCAAACCATTTTAAAGAACAGACAACTGTCAAATCAAGCAATTTGTGAAGCATTTCCGGATTCTTTCTCGTATCGCGAAGAACCTTTTCAACTGGTCTGACTGCTATAGCTGTTGAAATCGGACCTGCCACGCTCGTTGTCATACTAACATCCGGAAAACGTTCTTTCAATCTCTTAGCACTTTCCAAAATCGGTGCAAGAACTGGATTTTTATAAGGATCCGTTACTTCCAATTTGTCAAAATCCGCATCATCCTGCAATACATGATGTTCAATGTAATCAATTCCATGTTCAGGAACCCCTAACTTTGAACCAAGCGCAACACCAATTGTACGAAGCCCTAATCCTACATTAAAACTATCCAGACCAAATTCTTCTTTTCTTCGTCTGATTACTTCGCTTTTCACTTCAAAGTCTTTCGCAAATTGTGATGTTGTAAATCCAAAAATATCTGCCATAGCCGGATCAGGTGCCTGCAATGTATACGGGATATGATCTACCTCTTTCCCCTGGTTGTAGGCCTTGATACGCTCCGCCGCAGTCATCTCAACCTTCTGCTCGCTCATTAATTTCTTTAATTCCGTATAATCCATAACTTCCTCCCTTATTATATTAAAAAAGGCAGAGTAAAAACAGCGTAACCGCTGTTCTTCCCCTACCGGAATCCCATACATATACATAGCAGGTCTCCTGACTTTGCATCATCCTTTGATCATATCTTCCCCTTGCATCTTAGCCAGAGTGATTTTCCAGACCATCGTCCGCTTCACAGTAGAATAGGCTGTTCCAGATTCTCACTGGATTCCCTTTTCAATGAATTATAATCATCACTATGCACTCTACATAATTAATTTTAACCCATTCTACTCTCGCCAGCAAATAGCTTGTTTCCATATATATGTTTTATTATTGTTATTCTCTATCATATTGTCTAACTATTCTTCTCTCCGAACATCACATTCAGCTCTCCGCCGATCAAAATGCAATACATGCAGAAATACATCCACATCATGATCAACATGATCGTTGTCAGACTTCCGTACATACTGGAAAATCCTTTGAACACATCCACATATACAGAAAACACCCAGGAAATGACCATCCACCCCAGCGTAGAAAATACTGCTCCCGGGAGTTGTCTTCTATACATATCTCTTCTGTTTGGGAGAAACTTATAAATCAGCAACAGGAATATAATCATTACAATCGGTGTAATAATATTCCTTGCCCGGATCAGCCAGTCGGCCATATTTCTTAGAAATGGTACATGCTCAGCAATAAATATATTCAGGCTGTTACCAAATACCGACAACACAAGTAAAAATATAATAACGAGTATAAACATTACTGTATAAACAGTTGCTCTTATCCTAAGGAAAAAATAGTTACGTGTCTCACGGCAATTATACACACAGTTCAGTCCTGAACTCATGGCAAGTACACCTTTTCCTGCAGACCAAAGTGCTACCACGATCGTAATCGGGATAATACCAGATGACTGATTATAGACCTGATTGACAATGGATGTAATCAATGAATCTACCGATGATGGAAATACCTGAATCACAGCCGTCATGACATCAGCCTTTGTGACGGGCGTATATTGCACCATAGTCAGTAACAACAATATAATCGGGATCATGCAGAGCATAAAGAAAAATGCTGTCTGTGCAGCGTATGCCCCAACATGGTCTTTCGTTATCTCTCCAGTCAGCTCCATGATGTCATCATATAATTCTTTTATCTTTTTCATCACTTTTACCTAGCTTTGTTTATGTTCCGGCGTTCCACTTTTCCCAGTGATACCGCCTGTTCTGAACAGTTACATAATTTTATATTTTACCCGATTTTATACATTTTGTCTACGAACAATTATCCAATGGTGACGCCTTGATAAAAAAAAGTCAATATTTCCTGATAGTTTTTTCCACATTTTGCCATTTCATTCGCACCGGTCTGACTCATGCCAATCCCATGTCCGAACCCGCCGCCCTTTATGACAAATGTATCTCCGGACTTGTTGATTGTGAAAAATGCACTTGGAAGAAGCTTACTGCTTTTGACTTGCGTACCGTCATGCTTTATAATTGTGTATCCTTTTCCTCCAAAAGCACGCCGGATTTTATTTTCCGTTGAGACTCTTACACTACCTTTGTCACCGACAGCCTCTATTGTTAATACTACCCCACCCGGTCCATTTTCCAAAATATTGATATTCTGCAACGTTCCAATATCTTTGCCGGTATTTAGCCCAATCAAATTTGATAAAGTCTTTGCCTGAATCTTCGCCTCCCAGCGATACCATGGCAGATTTCTCTCATAATCACCGTTTTCATCTTTTACTTCTACAGACTGAAGATATCGGTTTCCGTCATTCTCCTCATTCCCCCAGGCTTTCATACTGGTCGTCTTCCCGCAAGAAGTGGAATAATAATAAGTCGTCACAATCTCTCCGTCCAGACGCACGACTTGTCCTGCCGTCTCCTGAACAGCCAGATCTGCGCTGTCTGCCGGTGCACTGTTGCCGTAGACCTGATAATTCGTACTGTCATCCACATGAGCTTCATATTCCGGATATCCATATTCTGCCATCTGCCTGTAGGCGTAACTTCTGGCACAGACCGCCTGCGCTTTCAGCGCTTCTATTTCATAACCGGACGGCATTTCGCTGGGCACGACCCGGCACAGATAATTCTCAACGGGGAGTTCATTGATAATCGCAATTCCTTCCGCTGTTGTCCGAAGCTCCAGTATGCCTTGATAAGAAGGAATCCCGTATCCACGCTTCAGGCTATTTACCGTAATCTCCCCTTCTTTTGCCTGGATCCGGATATTCCCACTCTGAAAACGGCTGTCATCTGGCATAAATGTCACTTCCGTCCCTGCTTCACATTCTTCTACTTTCTCCCCATACGTAATAGAAAGTCCTGTTGTTGAACTGACTGTCACAGACGGATGAATGGTATTCTTATATCCATCCGTCATAAGAAGAACCCGGATATTCGGATTAGACACTACCTGCGTCTCTTCTCCCTGATTTTTCTGCTCCGTTTGAACTTCTTCCTGCTTCTGGTCAAATGCTTCTTTTTCCTGGCGGTTTCCACGGACTCCGCCTTCGAGATTACTTGTTAGTCCTGCAATAATAAACACCAGAACCAGCACTGACATACCATAATAAAATCTCTTTTCTCCTCGAAAATGTTTCAAACTCTATTCTCTCCCTAATCATTATGCCCTATGATTGATTCAACACCCACTCAAGTAGAAGGGGAATTAAATAAATGTCCCCCCTCACATTAGAAAAAGACAGCCGCGCAAACGACTGTCCTTTATCTTTTGTATGTTCCCCAAAATGCCGGTTCCTGTATTTTGACTCCTAGCTGTCTGCTAGGTGGGTGTCCGCATTCGCTTTTCTGCCATCCTCTGCATAATGAAGGCTCGACATATTACGAAGATATAAGAGTCCCGTTTAAAGTGATGTAGGTTCAAAATAACAGGAGTTATCGTGCATCCCAGGTTCTTACTTCTTGAATTATTATAACTCATTTACTCGTTTTTTACAACAGGCAGATTTATCTAGTTTCCATTTTATAAAATCTTTTTCTTTTCTATTCCGTTCGAAGTGCGGTCACCGGATCACTCTTGGCAGCCTTCCTGGAAGGAATCAATCCGCCAAGTAATGTAAGTACGACACTTAAAAGAATCAGAACAATCGCTGGTGCAGCCGGAAGGATTGCGCTGACCTGATTATTGCCTGCAAGCGCATGAATCAGCATATTTCCCGGAATCAATATCAGAAGTGTCAATCCGATACCGATAAGTCCGGCGCAAAGTCCGATGATAAATGTCTCTGCATTAAATACTTGTGATATATTTCCTTTGGATGCTCCAATGGCTCTTAAAATACCAATCTCTTTCTTTCGCTCCAGCACACTAATATAGGTAATAACTCCAATCATAATCGATGATACGATCAGGGAAATTGCCACAAATGCAATTAATACATAACTGATCGTATTGATAATAGTGGTCACGGATGACATCATTGTTCCTACTATATCTGTATAAGAAATCACCTGTTCTTCTTTTCCCTCGTCTTCCATTTGCTGATTATAATGATCCAGAACCTCTACCACTTTTTCTTTGTTATCAAAGTCTTTTGGATAAATGGAAATGGAACTCGGCTGACTGAAATCCGCATATCCGAGCTGTTGTAAGTTATTATCATAGGAAGCACTCTGTGCTCCGGACATGGACATCATAAGTTCCGTCAGATCATCTTCCGTCATATTGAACTGGAATGCATTTGCAAATGCATCGGCATTAAAGTTCATAGAGCCTCCCAGTGCTTTTTGCAGATTTTCTCCAATCCGGCTCATGGCAGATGTCATAACCGTTTCAAGTCCACCGGCAAGCTGCGTGGTCACCTGACTCATAGCGGATGTCATCTGTGTACTGATTGCCTGAGAAATGGCACCGGTATATGCACCCATGGACTGACCCATATAGCTATTCACGGCCGTACTGATCTGCTTTTGGAGACTATCCATATTGATTGCCTCTGAAAGTCCCTGATTCAGGCGTCTCTTTCCATCATCCGTCTTTAGATAATTTACGAAATTCTCTGCCATCTTTGTCGGATCTGCATAATTCTTTTCCTTTGCATATGCAGTATAACCTTCTGCCAGTTCCTTTGCCATAGCTTGCAGTGTGTCACTGGAAATGTTGAAATCTATATCTCCAAATATTTCATTAGCCCATTTATTTACAATTGCATTGGCACGCCCGGTCTGTAGATACTGCTGGAAGTATGTTCCAAATTCCTCTGCGCCCGGATTTGCACCCTGTTCTGTAAGCCAGCTTTGAAAATCACTCATCACACTGGTCAACAGTTCCTTAATCTGCTCTGGTGTAATCGTAACTTCTCCGTTATTTTTCAGAATATCTTTCAAATATTTCTGAATAATGCCCTTTGCCTGATCGGAAGTCAGATATTCTGCAATCTGATTTCCAAGATTGGAATAATCTGCTTCCGGATGACTCTTTACATATTCCTGATACCCTTCCGAAAGACTTGACAGCATTTTCTGCATGCCATCTGTATTGACCTGTACATCCAGATTCGTAAGAATATCTCCCAGATTCATCTGCGGCATATTGTCCATGTTGATTTCTACCTGATCCAAATTCACCATACCTGATAAATCCATAGAATTTCCATCTATCTGAAATGCCTTGGAAAGATCAAGTCCCGACAAATCCATGGAACTTCCAAGATTATTCATGGCACTGCTGTCAAAACCAAATGCGTTTTTCAGGGCATCCTCATCTATACTGAACAGAGAATTCATGTCAAATCCATTGTTCCCATCTGTATTGCCAAATTCTTCCCCGGTAAATACATTTACATTCGGGTTCGCAAGCTGCTGTTTTACAATCTCGCTGTCTTTTGCCTGTTCTGCCACATGATTTACAAGATCTGAGGTATAGTTAATTCCCGGTGTCAGTGATGAAGCCTTCGCATCTTCGGCTGACTGCACGATTCCCACAATTTTTACATTCTCACCGTCTTCGACCAGTTTTTTCATGTAATCCGCATTGTCAGTTTTGTCTTTCCACACCTGATATTGATCGTCATATTCATAATAATCCGAAGCATTTACCAGTTTAAATGTCTTTCCTAAAATATCATCATAAGTATAAGTTCCTATGTTGTCAGGCGTTTTTATCGTCTCTTCGTTGATGAACTGCTTGATCATATCATCGAGTTCAACCTGGTCTCTGAGTCCCAATGTATATAATAAGAAGTCGCTCATAGATCCATCCGGCGTCAGCACAAGAACGCATTCATTGTATTTTTTCGGCCATCTTCCGGCTTTTACATCATACTGATCTTCATAGAGATCCGTATTTTCCGGCATCTCAAAGAACACATTAGTACTCATCATGGAGGACATCAGACTATTCGAACCTGCAGATGCACCAAGTCCCAATGAGGAAAATGACTGATCCGGATTGACCTGACGAACATTGTCACCGTCCTGTCGGAACAACTGCGGCATCACATTGTAAGAATATTCTATTGCTTTTGTATAGTCATGAATCTTAGATTCACCACTGTCCAGATATTTTTTTAAAGCACCAAGGTCATTGGAATCCATCTTTGAAAACATATTGGTGACTACCTGCATGACCTTTACCTTATCTTTATCTTTTCCACTTTTCTTATCATCACTGCTTCCGGAATCCCCATTCATACCCACCATCATGGAAGTGAGATCAAATCCGGTACTTTGTATCTGCAGTGGATATTCAGACAATGTCTCTTCCTCAATAGACCGGATATAAGCATTGACTCCATTTGAAAGAGCCAGAATCAATGCAATCCCGATAATTCCAATAGATCCTGCAAAAGAAGTCAGAAGAGTTCTTGCTTTCTTTGTCCTTAAGTTATTAAAACTCAGTGACAGTGCCGTCAGAAGAGACATGGAAGATTTCCCCATATTCTTATGCTCCGGCGGTGCCAGATTTTCCTCTTCTACAATATATTCATCGGTGTCCGAACGAATCTTTCCATCTTTCAGATTGACGATCCTGGTCGCATACTGCTCTGCCAGTTCCGGGTTATGTGTGACCATAACGACTAGACGGTCTTTCGCTACCTCTCTAAGAAGATCCATAACCTGCACACTGGTGTCACTGTCCAGTGCCCCGGTCGGCTCATCTGCAAGCAGGATCTCCGGATCATTGACCAGCGCTCTTGCAATTGCAACTCTCTGCATCTGGCCTCCCGACATCTGGTTCGGCTTCTTATGAAGCTGCTGCCCAAGACCCACCTTCTCCAGTGCATCCACTGCACGCTTTCTTCGTTCTTCCTTCCCGACTCCCGAAATTGTCAGTGCCAGCTCAACATTCGCAAGCACCGTCTGATGCGGAATCAGATTGTAGCTTTGGAATACAAAACCAATCGTATGATTACGGTACGAATCCCAGTCTCTGTCCTTATATTTTTTTGTGGAAATGCCATTGATGATAAGATCTCCGCTGTCGTAGCGGTCCAGTCCTCCGATAATATTCAGAAGCGTGGTTTTACCGGAACCACTGGGCCCTAAGATTGCTACGAATTCATTATCTCTCAGATTCAGACTCACATCGTCCAGAGCCTTCTGTACCAGACTTCCAGTCCGGTACTCTTTTTTGATGTGTTGTATTTGAAGCATTCAAATTCTCCTATAGTTATATTTTGACTGTAATTTTTAGTTCATCTAATTATAGCGTAAATTTGTATACTTTTTCACACTGAGAAATGTTTTTAATAAAAGTTTTAGATATGAAGCTGATATATTACATCTGATGTCTTACAATGCGGTAATCATCCCCATTTCGATAATACGGGCACTGGTAATGCTGGTCAGAGATCAGACGCATATATTCATCCTCATCCATATTCACATCACACATATAGCTTTCATATTCTTCATCATATGTATAATAAGTACAAGTCTCACAACTACCTCTCTGAGTGGTCTTTGCCATTTTCTTTCTTCCTTTCCCATATAAATTATATTCTATAATTTTATTATCCTTGTATAAATGTTCCTACATATCATAACATAAAAAGCGTCCGGAACAAGTACGAATTTCTCCTACTGACTCCGAACGCTTTGTTCATTACTTTAATGCCTGATACCATGCATTCATCTCATCTTCATCTTTACTATTTATAAACACTGTATAATCTGTCGCCTTAATTTCAATCACATTTTCCTGGTCCAGCCACACATACATCCGGCATTTTCCAGTCTTCTTTCCTTCAAATTTTCCCAGCAGCTGTTTCCCGTCTGAAGATCCATTTGTCCGGTTGTAATGATCCTCCGGCAGTCCGTTCTCTAATAATTTTACACTCCGAATCTCTTTTTTCTTCATAGTTGTATTCGTATATCCGGAAGTAATTCTGACTTCCGCTCCGTCTGCCACAAGACGAATCGGCGTAAAATCCATTCTTAAAAAGACAATACACATCCAGAACAAAAGTACTACAACTACAATACAAATGCCACCGAACATATACCTTCCTGCCGGCTTTCCAACGTTTGTTGTATAATTCATACTGTTGAATCTGTCCTGCACAAATAATCTTGGATCACCCGGATTATCATACCAGCCATTTCTCCAATAGTAATCATCATCCATATACATTGGCGTTTCGTCTTCACATTGTAGTACATTTTTTTGTTTCTTAATCCACATAGCAGTTGCTATAGCAATTATTACAGGTACGCATATCACTGTGGCATATATAATAATATCCAGATTATAAATCCATTCTTCTTTTGTCATTCTATATGCAAGATAGAGCCATGCAATCGCATTACAAATATTTGCCACAAGAAAGCAGATACTCCAGCTCCTCTTTTCCAGATAATTAATTCTGAAATTCAGCTCCGAATTCTCACTGTAAATCCGGTTCGCTCCTCTTTTGAATATCCATGCAATCCACAGAAATACAACGCC
>ENA-OUQG01001070-OUQG01001070.1-human-gut-metagenome-genome-assembly--contig:-NODE-1070-length-15554-cov-7.263888_pt1 | contig 15554 bp, 18 predicted proteins | sample MGYA00237943_ERZ548823 | MGnify/ENA primary metagenome ERZ548823 (study PRJEB26490, sample SAMN05194731) | human gut metagenome | biome: terrestrial biome; feature: human-associated habitat; material... | reverse complement strand
ATAAAAAAGCAGAGTGTCCATTACAGGATACTCAGATCCTATAAGGACACTCTGCATGGTCCGAGTGGCGAGATTCGAACTCACGGCCTCATGGTCCCGAACCACCCCGCGATGTGCCGCAACAGCGGCACAAGGGCAACTTAAGCCTCTCAGATAAATACGTTGAAAGCCTTGATACATCTATGTTTTTTGTACTTTCATTATACCACTCTCCCGCCGCGGGCGCAACGATTATTTGGATGTTCTAAAAGAAAAAGCGCACAGATTTTTGAAGTCTGTGCGCTTTTTGTGCGTCAAGGGGGAAAGGAGCGGGCCAATGTTACCTACTTCTCTTCAATTAACTTATTTCCCCATGTAGCGATAGAGGAAGGTAATGATCTGGGCGCGCGTGCAGTCTGCATTCGGTGAAAATGCGTTTGTGCTTGTACCTACTGTGATTCTTGTGTTTGCAGCCCAATTTACAGCATTGGAATAGTAGTTAGATGCATTGATGTCAACAAAAGTATTATTGCTGTACTTCGAATTCACCCCTGCAAAGCGATAAAGAAATGTCACTGCTTGAGCACGCGTACAGGCAGCATCGGGGTCAAATACTGTTGCTGATGAACCTTTCACAATGCCTATTTCTGTGGCCCATAATACCGCCTTGTAATAGTAATTGCTTTCTGATATATCCGAAAAAGAAGTACTATCACTGGAAGATTCTGGCATTCCTGCCGCTCGCCACAAGAAGGTTATCATTTCTGCTCGCGTGCTAATTCCACTCGGATTAAAAGAAGTTTCCGTCGCACCTAATGCAATTCCTTTGTTCACAGCCCACATTACAGCATCATAAAAATAGTCATCTGCTTTTACATCAGCAAAAGGATTTTTAACATTTTCCGATTTATCTGTATTCTGCTCATTAGAAGGATTATGCGATGGGGTATAAGAGAAAATATAATCAGGATTTTTCATTCCACATCCATTTGTGCAGTAAGCTTGACTGCTGATAAAATTATGACCACTCGCTATACCTTCGATCGCCCCACAGCTAATACATGTCTTTGGTTCTGTACAAGTTGCAGCCTTCCATCTATGTCCCTTTGCAAATCCAACAGGCGTAGTCAGAGAATCACTTACACATGTGCAGTTGTCACATCGAACATAGTAAGTTGCAGGATCTGTGCAAGTTGCATCGCTTGCTTTCTGATAAGACGGCTTATTGGTAAAGCTGTGCGGCTTTTTATCAATTATTTGTTGTGCAATATTAACTTTTCCACAAATGCTGCAACTTGAGCCAGCTGTCAATCCTGTTCTTGTACATGTAGGCTCTATTGCCTTATCTTCCTGCCATACATGATTGTTTTCGCCTTTTACAAGTATGAAATAATCCCAAGAATAATAGCTTTGAAGGTTCAGATTGTTGGTAGTATCACAAGCGTGAATCGAGCAAAGTTTCCAATGACCTGATGGTATTGTATCGTCAGCGACAAAAACATATTCATACCTGTCAGTTTCTGCGTTATAGGTCATATTAGGATAGGCTAATAGTTTTCCTGTCTCTTCATTGCGGATTGAAAAAACCACTCTGCCTACCTGAATATTATCTGTTATTTTGACAGAAATGACAGATGATTCACCCTGATCAATCTCCAATTTACTGAACGAAAGCGTAGTATTATCAACCACGGGAGCCTCTGTGTCGGCGGTCGTCCCTATGATAGTAAAACCTGTCTTTGAATTTCCAACAAATTCAGCGATACCGTATCCATACTCATCAGAAGCATTGATAAACCCAATCTCCCAATAACCAGACGGAAGAGTATCAACAACTTTCAGTCGATATATATAGCTTTCAGCCGCCGTATCATATTGCATTTCAAGAAAGTGATCCTGTCTGCCAGAGTCTCGATTGATCAAGTCAAGAGAAACCCGCTTGACTTTTTCGCTTCCAACCTTCACTGAAATCGTAATAGTGTCTCCGACTGTGGCAGTTGATTTATCAATTGACACATCTTCATTTCGTATTGTCATCGGTGAAGATGTTCCAACTACAGAAAATGTATTCTCGTTATCTGAAAAATAGATACTGGACGAATTATCTGTTATATCATACGCTAAAATGCTATGAATTCTCCATGTACCAGAAGGAGTATATTCTGTAACAACAAACTGGCAACTGAATAAGTCCGTGTCGCCTTTACGTAACATGGACAGATTGTGTTGCTCCGAAGTATCATTGTTCCAAAAGGTAATGGATACTCTGCTTACCGCCTCATTATCCGTTACTTTGACCGTGACGGTAACAATATCTCCTACCGTTGCAGACTCTGAACTAATAGAGATACTTTGCTTATCAATAACTGGTGCCTTTGAGTCAGTCGCTGCCAGTGCAGTTAATGACATTAATGAGATGAGCAAGCAAACTGAAAGAAAAAAAGAAATACACCTTTTTTTCACCTTTATAACCTCATTTCCTTGTTAGATTCTCTAGGGATGAGCAAAACTCCGATTTGCTCATGAGCCAATACAATAAATAGTATCATCCAGCTTGCTTGAAACCTATATATTGTGACTCGACTTTGCAAAACTCGCGTTTTGCTCAACCCTGTGTTAGATTCTCAACTGTAATTCGAATGCTTTGCGGAACGTCTTTCATTTTGATATATCTTGCTATCGTTGAGCCGCTGCGCCCTATTTCCCGCCCGACAGCGGCATAAGTGCCGAGCTTGACATACAGGCGGTGCATTTCAACGATTTCCTCCGGCGTAACCCTTGTTTGCTTTGCCATTATTTCCGAGTGGGTGCCTTCCCCGTGACAAGGCACTTGTCAGAGTTATTCATGCACTCTTTCCAAATCTCGTCAATGTAGCCGTTGAACGTTTTCTTCTTGCTTTCATCCCCTGTCAATTCCAAAACAAGATTGTTAATCTCATCCAGTTTTTTCTGATAATTCCAAGGGACAGTGATGGTCTTCTTATCGGTGTCTAAAATAATACGCATCGTTTTTTCCTCCTAAAAAACAAAAATGTACGAAAAGTTGTCGCATTTCACAACTTTCCGTACAGTCCATGATATATATATATTGTCAAGTCTTTTGCAAAGTTTCGTAAAATCCGTCGGATTTTAGTAATTTTCAGTGAAAATACCCGCATTCTCACCAGATTCCGCCGCGTTTTCATCGAATCGCGCCAGATTTCAGCAAATTATGACATGAAACTTTCAAAATCCAACAGAACGGTAGCAGAAACGGTGTAATTCCGCGTGATTTCGTGTGGATACGGAACAGATTTGCCAGATTCTACGCGTTTTCGTCTGTTTTTTCCTGAAATACACCGCCGCCGCACAAAATGCTCCTTTTATCTGTAACATCCGCCCTTTTTTGATTTTTTATAAAAAATAATATATAATATATATAGAAAGTGAGAGAAAACTCAACTTTTTAATAAAAATTAAACGAAAGGAGCTGACTTATGAGCAGCCTTGAAGTAAGCGCAAATTCTTTTCTTCGTGCGCTAACGATTTATGTAGACACTCCCAGCAGCGACACAAAATTTCAATTGCAGCGCCGTGCGAATGACTTTGTCAGAGCGGTTATTGAGCATGAGAACACCATAGAGCAGCGCGTCACGGATAACGTGCTGAAAGCCTTATCTGTCCAATTTGAAACAGGTGACGCCATCAAGCAAATTGACGGTCTAAAGAGCGCCCTTGACCGTTTGGGGGAGTAACGCCGTGCCGAATACTGTACCCAATCAAAGAGTTGTCGCCATTCACCGCGAACACGCCTCGTCCGACTTCCTCGGCATCAAAAATGAGCATTGGCAAGCGGCGGCACGTGATTTGGGCGCACACGCGCTCATGCTCTACCTCTATTTCGCATCCAACGCAAACGGCTACGTGTTAGCGTTGTCTCCCGCCGCCATCCGTCAGGCGGTTGGAATGGCGGCATCCACCTACCGCGACCAATTTTTGAAGCTCGTTGACAAAGGTTATCTTGTTCAGCGCGGCAGCGGCAATACATACGATTTCTATGAAACGCCGCAGCGGGAGACGCGTTTACACAATGAGAATACGCCTGTCGGCCTTGACTTTACGGCAGCCGTCCAGAAGCAAACGCAAGCCGTTCAGAATGGAACGCCTGAGGATATAGAAATAAATATAAATAATACAAATATAAAAAATACGGGCGTGGAGAAACAAGTTTCTCCAGCGCCATCCGAATTTTATTTTTAAGGAGAAAACATGTCCAAGAGTAAGAAAATGACCATTGAAGAAATGGTCGACTGTTTCCGCATTATGTTCAGTTAGGCAGTTGCCGAGCGTTCCCAAGACTACGGTGTTGTGATGGAAGAAGCATATAACCTTTGGGCGCTGCTGTATTATGACCTTGGTATCAGATATCCGCAGGATGATATCGCACAGGCAAGCAGCAATGAACCTTTCGTTTTTTGAGCAGCGGATTTATCAATCCTTAAAGCGCAAAGGGTTAGCACCGCAATTCGAGCGGGCGGGCATTTACGCTATCCTGTTGGACGGAAAGACTGTCTATATCGGAAAAAGCGTCAATATGCTTGCGCGCATGGCGCAGCACTATGCGTAGTTCTCCCGTCCAAAAGCACACAAATATGAAATACTGGCGGAAGCATCGCGGCGCGGCCATCGCATACGCTTTTGCGTTCTGTATGCCGCTCGCAGCACGACGCCCGCTGCAATTGAAGAAGAAATAGGCGAGAAAGAGGGCGAGTTCATCCGCCGCCATCTCCCGCCGCTCAATTATCAGATTCCAAAGGTGGAAAACTGGCGATAGTTCACCACCAATCCCGCCGCACTCACAATTACATTAGGAGAAATTATAAAGGAGCATTACGATGACTCAAAACTATAATAACAATTTAACTTTATTAAAAGGAGAAACTACTATGAACGTATTTCATTTAAGCAAGAAGCAAATTAAAATTTTAAAGGGTATGTACCTGTCTGAAATGCAGCCCGATATTTCATGGGGCGAACTTGCCAATGCAGCCAAAATCGTGTCAGACAAAGAAATCTATGAGCACTATGCGAATACTGACTTCTGCGACGAAGATTTCGAGGTAGGAATGTAAACAATCGGGAGAGCTGCATAAAATGCGGCTCTCCCTTTGCTATTGCGCTGTCAGCGGGCAATTCGAATCAATCCAAAAGCATACTGTTTCAATAATGATGAAAATGAAACTAAAAGGAGATACCCCTATGAATACAGATATGACGAACCTTTACAGATCACGCGGGATAATACCCAATCGCTATTGGTATCAACTGAACGGGCAATCCGCACAGGCGAATTGGTTGGAGCAACGCGAGGCGATATATTCCCGCATTCAGGAGCAGGAAGAAGAGGTCGTCCCCCAGATCATCTTTACAAGCGAGGTGAAGATCAGATGAGGATTGACGCAGACAGCAAACGCAAGAAGAAAAAGAAGCGGGAGCAATCCGTAATGGAGGCAGAGATGTTTCGCTTCATCGAGAAAACGATGTAGGCGACGGTTGATGAATCTCTCAAAAAGATATTCAAGGATTGGAAATAAGCAAAGCGGTTTTTAAGTCAAACACTTAACAGAGAATAGAAAAAGAAAAGGACTGTTAAATGTGCGACTTAAAAACCGCTTTTTTTCGTTTCCGCCGATGGGCGGGAAAAGTGCTCCGCCCGCAGACAGACGCAAGAACCGTCTTCCGGTATGAAAGAGCCATTTCGCGGGAGTGTCGCCCACGCCTTTTTGTAAAAGAGTCTTTGTGTTTGGCCTCTCCCGAAATATAGCCCCGTCATTCCGCGTCTTTCACAAACTCCATGAGATCAGCGGGCTGGCAGTCCAGCACGTCGCAAATCTTGTCTAATGCCTCTACTGGAAGGTGCTTGACCGAGCCTGTGCAGATTGCGGACACCGTGGGCGGTCTGATACCCGTCCGCTCCGCTAATTCCTTCTGCGTCATGTCCCGCATGGCAAGCATGACCTTGACCTTGAATTTTATCATTGTGCGCCTCCTTTTCCACGCATACATCATACTACGAAAAGCGTAGTATGTCAATACGAAAACAGAAAACATTTTTCGTCTTTCGTAAAAATAATTACGAAAATAGTATTGACAAATTACGAAATTCGTAGTATTATATAGGCAGATCAAGAGAGCAAGCCAAGGCGGACGAAGTAAGCGAGAGCTGAACCAAGAACGCAAGATCAGAGTGGGAACGGATAAGAGAGAGTGAGATTGCCAAAGGCATAGATGTTTAAGGCCACCCACCGCTTGTAAAATTACAATCCAAAAGGAGACAAACACCATGAGCAAAAACGAAATGATTTCCCTGATTGAGACGATGAACAACTACGACGATCTTGCCACTAAGGCAAAAGCCAAGGCCGACGCCATCCGCGAGGCCATCAAAGAAGAAATGGTACGTCAGAACACGGAAGAGCTGAGCGCGGGAGCGTACATTGTCCGCTACACAAGCATCATTTCCAACCGCTTTGACAGCACCACCTTCAAGCGGCTCTACGCCGATCTCTACAAGGACTTCACAAAACCTGTCAGCTCCCGCCGATTCTCGGTGTCCTGCTGAAAGAAAACTATATATTGGACTATTAGAGAGAAAGGGGAATCCGCTTTTGTGCGGATTCCCCTTTCTCCTGCTTTATGTGGTTTTGTTGACTACCCTTTGAATTTCAGAGATTAAATGCGGCGGCGTACTTTTCTGTTGCGGACTTCATCTGCTGCAAGTCAGACTTTACGTAGAAATTCAGCGTTGTGCTCGCATCTGCGTGACCTAAAATCTCCTGTACGCTTTTAATATCTGCACCTTGGGAAAGCAGCAGCGTTGCGCAGGAGTGCCGCAGATCGTGCGGCGAGAGGTCGGGAAAGTCGTTGTTCTTCATAAACCGCTTGACGCGTCTTGTCACGGAATTTGGGTCACGGGGGAGAAAAACATCGTCTTTGTTCGGGAAAAGAAACGCATTTTTCAAAATCGTGTTCGGGTGCTCGGCCTGCATCTGCTTTCTGTACTTTTGGAGCAGTGCAACGGTGCTCGCCATGAGCGGGATAGTGCGGATGCTGTTTGTGGTCTTTGGGGTACTGATGACAACGCCGCTCTCTGGCGTATAGGCGACGCTGCGTTCAACTCTCATTGTGCCCTCGCGCTCGTTGATATCTCCCCATTGCAGCCCCATACACTCGCCCCGCCGAATGCCTGTCGTTATCAGTAGTTGCATAATGCAGTGAAAGTCCATCGGACAATCGGGCAGCAGCTTAAAAAATCTTTCCGCTTGTTCTTTAGTCATTGCATCAACGGGCTTCTTCTCTTTCTTCGGTGCGTTGACCTTTCGCATCGGATTCTGTGCTATCATTTCCTGCTGCTCGGCATAGCCAAATATCAGGTTGAGCGTCCCGTATTGATGGCGTAAAGTTTTCGCTGAAAGCGGCTTCCCCAATTTGCTCTTGTACTCTGTGCGCAGATAGACAAGATATTTTTGAATATCAACAGGGCTGATTTCCTGCAAGACAGAACCCTTGAAATACTCCGAGATAATGCGTGTCATGTTCTTGTAAAACGCTATGGTGTTCGGCTTGTCATTCTCGCCGCGTATCTGCAAAACGAACCACGTATCATTCACAAACGACACAAAATCATCCCGCCGCTTATCGGGCGGTAGGCGGTACGCGCTGCCGAGTTCCTTTTGCTTCTGGTACTCCACCTTGACTTCCTCTTCCCACGCATCCGCCGCACGTTCCGCCGCTTTTCTTGCCTTTGCGGGTGTCAAGTCGGCGGGCGCTGTCCAAGTTGTGTATTTTCTGATTTGCTTGCCGCGCACATCGCGCTCTAAACAGACGGTGAAGCGGAAAGAAATAACCTTGCCGTTTTTCTTGTTTTCTCGAATGTTCGCCATTGAAACGCACCCTTTCATTTCCGACGTATCAATGGCTTTCACGCGCTATTTTCGCAGTTGTGCGCTTTTTTGTGCGCTTTTGGAGTTTTCACGCATTTTCGCGCTACACGTTTTTCTCTCAAAAGTTGCAAAAAAGCCTTGAAATCATACGATTTCAAGGCTTTTAGCTGGTCCGAGTAGAATTATAGGGTTTCACGAAATTAGAAGTATAAAACGGTTTTGGGTAGTCGGCAATTGGTATTTCTATTGAGCTTTCTCGGATAAGCGTATCCTCTCGACTAAATGATTTGCCCAAACGAGAAGTTGTAAGGCGCGTTGTTCACTATCTTCCCAGTCACACTCATGAGCACGAGGATTTCGTATGCCTGTCATACATCCAGAAAAGATTTGCATATATCCAATCTGTTCATCCCGTTCTGAAGTGCGTTCTCCGGCGTTAATCTTTAATATGGGAGTATTCCCATTAAAGACCGCTGTCATCAGTTTGGAACCGGTTAGATTTGTGTCACCTTGTTTTGCTGTTTTTTTGACCAAGTTATCAATAAACTTATATGCTTCCTCAACAGCGCGAGCATGGTGGCCATCTCGGTATAGTTTCTCTACCGTTTTTCGGAGTGCCTTATCTGTTACCAGTTGATCAAAAGCATCAACTGGTAGTTGCTTTTCTACATCTTTTCGTGGTAGTACCCCAGAAGAAGCATCAATGTCCTCTTGGAGCCTTTTGACTTTCAAAAAAATAGTCTTGTCCATTAAGATCTACCGTAAAGATGTTTAGCCATACTGGCAAAAATACTGTCGATTTGATCAGGAGATGCATCGGGCGAAATATGAATTTGCAAATCAATGTGTACCGACGGGGTAGGAGAAGCGGCAACAGTAGGCATAATGGGAGCATTTGCATCAACGGCTGGCATAGGGGGTACAGAAACAGGATTGGCACCATTATCAGCCAAAACACTTTTCTGCGGCTTATTTGTCTTGGCTTTTTTGGGGGCTGTCGTGGTCTTTGTAACATCAGCGTCTGCTTTAATTTGACCGCTTTTCAGCATAGAAAAGGTCGAGGTAATCTTGCCAGCGGCGTTGTCTCCTAAAGAGCAGGTGTCCATAAACCAAGATTTCGCAGTTGCATTGTCAACTTGCGTATCAGGAAAAAGATCGAGCAGCTCTTGAGGATAGATTTCAGCAATAATAGCGGAACATACGTCTGGGTATTTAGCATCACTTCTCCAGTCAGTTGCCCGCGGTTGCGGTTTTCCGTCCGCATCAATTATCCCCATTTGTCTAAGAGGAGCTAAAATGTTCCGCGCAGATTGATCAGAATTCAAACTAAGCAACGATTTCAAATAACTCACATTAACAACAGAGGGGATAGTTTTCTTAAACTGGTTGCGAAGCTGCCACCAGCTTTTTTCAGATATCATCGGATAAATTTGCTTGTCAGCCACATTTTTCACTCCTTAATCATGATTTTATTACATTATAACTCATGATTTGTCTTTTTTCAACCAGTTTTTCTCATGGTAGTAATCTGAGCAATTTGGTAAGAATCCTTTTCAAACTTCGGGACAAATTGTCCCATACCGCTTCCCCCAGACATGGCTCTGGTGGTATATCCCCCGTCGCCGCATATCGTTCAGAACAGCCGGGAGCTGTCTGTCAAGGGTGCACAGCACCGCCGCTTTTGCGGTGGCTTGCCCTTGACTGGCGGCACCGGCTGTTCTATTTCCCGGCGGCGCGGCGGGGGTATATCCTCCAGAGCCGCATCCTTTCCCATGACTGGGAAAGGGCGGGGGATTGGGTTGAACATCAACGGAGGTTTACTTATGAACTTTACCAACAGTCCCTATGAGCGCATGATGAAAGAGATTCCGCATAAAGATATACCCGCTCCGCAGAAGGCACCGGAAGGAACGCCTTGTGCGGGGTGTCCTTATTGGCGGGAGATTGCTTGCGTTTTCTGTTATCAGGAACGCCTTAAAAAGCAGAGCTGATGTGTTGACATTTGGACTGAAAAAAGGCCCTGTTTGCAAGGGTTTCCGGCAACGGTTTTGGTGGTGGTAATATGATTTCCTTACCCACCCTCAATTTCCCGAAATACTGCTAACACTCTCAACCTACTAACAGCGGGAAAGCGGAGGCGGCGTGTGGAAAATTCGTCATTAAAACTGCCCTATTCTCAAGGGCTTACAGATGCACTTTAGGAGTAGGCAATCCGATTTCCTTGTTCTCATGTTTTTTGCAAAATGCTTTCCACATCTGACGCACCGGGGAACGGTTTGTGCCGTCCCCCGGTTTTTCTCTTTGGGACACTTTGTCACAAAGTTAAGGCCCAGCGCATTAGCGTCGGGCCGCAGACAGAGGGCGCAGCACGCCACGACTTCGGGACGACCTGTCCCGAAGTCGCCGGGTTTGGGGAGGCTCCCCAACAAGCGTTTTTGCAGCCCTACGGGATGCAAAAATAGCAAGTGTGGCCACACTTGCCCTGCTTGCCGTTAGTGAAATCCCCATCCGTAGCCTTGCCTGTTGAATGGAAAGAAACTACAATATATGTAGTCCAAGAAACTGATAGCTAAAAATTCTGAAATACTTTAAGTGTTTTTACGAATTTCACCGTACTATATATGACCGGTTAATTCACATGGCAAGAGGTGAACTTTTTGAATGACGAGAGAACGATAACCGCAATCAAGAACCGAAACGAAGCCGCAATCAACGAAGTGATTACAAAGTACTCCAAACTGCTGTGGGCGGTTGCAGGCGCGGTTTTGAACAACATGGGATCAACTCAAGATGTCGAGGAGTGTGTTGCCGATACATTCATTTACTTATGGGAACATCCTGACAAATACGACCCCCAACGAGGGAAGTTAAAAACATGGCTTTCCATTGTTGCCAGAACACAAGCAGTAAACAGATGTCGGGAAATTTCAAAACGGAATACGATTTCGCTTGAGAATACCGATTTCATAGACCAGCTTGGTGTTGTCGATAACATCCTTGAAGCCGAAACCCGAAAGTTCCTGATTGCAGCAGTAAATGCCTTGGGTGAGCCAGATCGGGAAATCTTGATCCGCCGCTATTACTATGATCAAAAGCCAAAGGAAATTGCGCTTGCAATGGATATGAGCGTTAAGCAGGTTGATAACCGCCTATATCAAACAAAGTTGAAATTGCGCGAGTCGCTTTCAAACTAAACAAGGAGGCCAATATGGATTCTTTCAATAAAACGAATTTGCAGAATATAAAAGATATTTTCGAAGAAAAGACAGGCGTTGCGTTGGAAACTCGGCGCCGCCGTCAGCCCATCAGAGCAGCTATGCTTGTAGCTGCTGTATTGGTTTGTAGTCTCACCATGACGGCATTTGCTGTCAGCCTGTTTTCATCGTTATCCGGAGACGACCTTAGTCTGTCTGCCACCTATGAGGGTAATGGTATCGTGACTATTCAAGTGGCAAACAAATCCGACAAAGACCTAAGTTTCCAGCGACAGCTTAAACTTATGCGGTGGTCTACCGGAAAGGAAGTTGAGCCTGTTTCTGATACCATTGTTTTTGATGGAACAGAATTTGAAGCGCATACGAACGGCGTTATGACGGTAGACCTCTCCAAAGCATACGATATGGATTTTCTGGAGCAGCCGCTTGCCGATGATAACTATTACTTTGTGCTGACAAACAACAATTTTATGTTTGGGCAGGATTGGATGTGTTTTGTCACCTTTGCCGAGCCTATTAAAACAGTTGTCGATGACCCCATCCCTGTAACTCCCGTTGAAGCTGACAAAGAACTGGTAGCACAGATTATGGAAGAACTGCAGCCATACTTTGAAAATTATTATACCGATATTGCAGATCGGAGAAACCACGCTGACAACTACCTTGTAAAGTGCCAAGAACTACTTGCTACACTTGATCGGGATATTGTTGCCTCGGAGGCATCTCCCTTGGCTATTGACGGCCTAAATCCGGATGTTGTTTTTGATAAAACCGCTCCGTTGGAAACGCAGCATTGGCTCACAGGGCTACATGAACATACACTTGACGGTTATGGTATCCCCGTTGGCTCCGCAGAGGGTGAAAGCGCATTGGTTTTAAGTGCTTATGTACCCCAGCACAAAGGCGAGGTTGATGGTGGTGCAGAGGTTCCCTTGCTCTATTTCTTCACTTACAGTGTAGATGACATTCAGAGCCCGGAAGATTATGCCTTTATCCACGGTCAAATTATCACATTTGAGCAGCTGGAGCAGTACAAGGTTTACGAAGATGACCAGTATGTTTGCTACGAAGTAACCGATCTATTCTATACAAACCTCCGACAGCATGTCGAAAGCATTATCAGCCAGAGAAGTGATATCTATTTTGATGAACAGGTTTGGGAACGAGTGGAAAATATTTATACCTACTATAAGGACAGAGATGTTCTTGCTAGCCGTTTCTACTACAATGTACCTGTTGAATAATGATGGAATGGATCAACTGCCCTATTTGCAGGAGCAAAACACGGACAAAAATCCGCATTGATACTGTGCTCAAAAATTTTCCGCTATTTTGCCCAAAGTGTAAACAGGAGACGCTGATATGCGTTAACGAACTAAATATATCTGTTATCAAAGAGCCAGACGCATAGACGCAGAGCCGATAACCCGCAGCCTTTGGGCGCGAGTTATCGGCTCTTTTGTTTTCGGCGGCTGTCAATTAAAGCCGCCGCGTTATACGACGACTTTATAAGGAACACGGCGGTTTCCGAGGAGGGATCGTCGTGTTCATTTTGCTTTTTCACAGCACCCATGATTTGCACCAGCTAAAAAAAGCGTAGCTTCCCCTCCGGGTAAGTCTGACTTCGGATGTGAAATCTGCCAGTACACCAACTGCAACCATGTTTCGCGCGCCCGTACAGCGTCATGCTGTGCGGGCGTTTTTGTATGCCCGCACTTCGGGACAATTTGTCCCAAAGTGGCCTGCCCCGGCTGCCGATCTCCGCCGCCCCTCCGTTCAGATCGACTATCCACCCACAAAAAATCTGAACGGAGGAAAATATAATGACAACCATCAATCTGAAAGACTTTTATTCTTGGTATACCCATGATGAATATATCGAAGTTCCCGACGAGGTTGCAGAAGAGCTGAAGGCTGACAAGCGATACGAGGCCGCCTACCGCCGCCGTGTCACCCGCAACAAGGCACAGTATTCTCTGGACTGCGATGACGGCATCGAGTATTCCGCCTGTCTGCATGAGCCGTCCCCGGAGGAGCTGGTGCTGCGGGCAGAACGCTTTTTCTACCTCTGGAACGCATTGAACACCCTGCCCGAAATGCAGGGCCGCCGTGTGGAGGCCTGCGTCATTGATGACAAGAGCTATGCCGAGGTGGGCCGGACCGAGGGCGTACATAGCGGCTCGGTGCGCGGCTCCGTCCTGCGCGGCCTTGAGAGTATGAAGGAATATCTGAAAGAAAATTGGTAATTGGCATCCGGTTTTGCCTGTTTTCTGTCCTTGGTATATGAGGGATGAACTTTGGGACAAGTTGTCCCAAAGTCCCTTATGAGGGGGCCAAGGGGCGGTGCTGTGCGCCGCCCCTTGGTTTTTATCTATTTGTGCGAAAGGAGGCGTAATGCCGGAGCAGTACACCTATCAAGTGGGCAAAATCAACTTCATCGTTACCCCGGTCTATAAGGACAAGAGGTCGGGTGAAACGATGAAGGATATCCTCTTAAAGCTCATGCTGGCAGACTTGGAAAGCGGCGACATCCTTAACATCGGGGGTAAGCGGAGGTACAATATACTTGGAAATACTGATTGTCCGACACCCGGGGAAGGAGGATATTTTGAAACTATCGGATAATCACAAGTTTGGCACTGCTGCCCTCTACTGCCGGCTGAGCCGTGATGATAACATGGACGCCGAGTCCAACAGCATCCAAAATCAAAAGAAATTACTGCAAAAGGTAGCACGGGAAAAAGGCTACACAGACACCTTATTTTTTGTGGACGACGGCATTACCGGCACCACCATGAAACGGCCCGGTTTTCAGAAAATGCTGACCGCAATCGAGGCCGGATACATATCGGCTGTATTCGTGAAAGACCTGTCCCGCCTTGGCCGTAACTACATAGAGGTCGGCAAGCTGACGGAGGAATTTTTTCCGCAGTACGATGTGCGTTTGGTTGCCGTTTCCGATGGCGTGGACAGCGATGAGGGTGACAATGAATTTACCCCGTTCCGCAACATTATGAACGAGTGGTACGCCAAGGACATCTCGAAAAAGCGGAAGATCGTCAACAAGATGAAAGGCAATGCGGGTATCCCGCTGTCACAGCCGCCCTATGGGTACATCAAAAACCCGGACGATCCTCGGTTTTGGGTGATCGACCCGGAGGCCGCCGATGTGGTGCGGCGTATCTATGATATGGCTTTGGAGGGGTATGGCTTGGCAGAGATTGCCACCGCCTTGGGTGCAGATGGCATCGTAAATCCCACCTACTACTGGCGAAGCAAGGGTGTCAACCGCAGCGGCTCCAAAAGCACCTTGGAGCCTACCAAATGGGGACACACCACCGTCAAGAAGATACTGACCTTACAGGAGTACTGCGGCGATGTCATCAACTTCAAAAGCTACTCCAAATCCTATAAAATGAAGCGGCGCATTGAAAATCCGGAAGAGAATAGAGCGATTTTCCTCAATGTCCATGAGCCGATTATTGACCGGGTCACATGGGAAAAGGTACAGGCTTTGCAGAAAGGAACACGGCGCAAAAAGCCGACTGTTACCCAAGAGCCGAGTGTGTTCTCCGGGCGGCTGAAATGCCCCGAATGCGGCGGCAACCTCAACTTCCATTTCAATCAGAAAAACCACGACATTAAGTTTTTCAGTTGTCAAAACCACAACTCCGGCTTGCGGAAGTGTTCTGCGACGCACTACATCCGTCTGGATTTTCTGGAACAGGTGGTACTGTATGAGGTCAACCGCTTGGCGACCTTTGCCAATGAGTACGAGCGTGACTTTGTAAAAGCTATGATGGGCCGTTCCGCAAAGGTGGCCGAAAATGACCGGGCAAGAAAACAGCGGGAACTGAACACACTGCTGACCCGCGACAAGGAACTGGATATGCTCTTTGAACGGCTGTATGAGGACAATGTAGCGGGCAAAATCGACGATACCCGGTTTGCCAAGATGTCAAAGCGGTGCGAACAGGAACAGGGCGAAATCGGCGCAAAGGTCAAAACTCTGCGGTTGGAACTGAAAAAGGCTGAAGGCCAGCAGATGGATATGGAGGACTTTCTGGAAACGGTGAGGCGGTACACCCATGTGACGAAAATCACCCGGCGCATGGTATCCGAACTCATTGACCACATTGATGTGTACCACGCCGAAAAGCAGGATGGCGTGACCAATCAGCAGGTGGTCATCCACTACAACTGCATCGGGGCCTTTGAAGTGCCAGACCGCAAGAAAATCCCGGAGGCCGACATTATCATGGAAACGAGAAAAGGCGTAGCTGTCAGCTACGCCCCGGCACAGATTGCAGTATAAATTTTGCAGAAAACAAAAATACGGAGTGTCCGTTACAGGATACTCAAATCCTATAAGGACACTCCGCATGGTCCGAGTGGCGAGACTTGAACTCACGGCCTCTTGACCCCCAGTCAAGCGCGC
>ENA-OUQG01001067-OUQG01001067.1-human-gut-metagenome-genome-assembly--contig:-NODE-1067-length-15572-cov-4.864987_pt1 | contig 15572 bp, 19 predicted proteins | sample MGYA00237943_ERZ548823 | MGnify/ENA primary metagenome ERZ548823 (study PRJEB26490, sample SAMN05194731) | human gut metagenome | biome: terrestrial biome; feature: human-associated habitat; material... | reverse complement strand
CTTCGGGACATTTCCCCCTGATAGGGGGAATCGGCCCCTGGGAGGGGAGCCTTTGCGAGGGGACTCTCGAACCGATACACACAAGAAAGGATCCCATTATGAAAGCAGTCGTTACCCGCGTGAATTCCGCCAGCGTTTGTATTGACGGCGCGCTGCACGGGCAGATCGGACGGGGATTTCTCATCCTGCTCGGCATCGGGCCGGACGATACGCCCGCGCTCTGCCGCAAGCTGGCCGAAAAAATCCTCGGTCTGCGCGTATTCCGCGATGAAAATGATAAAATGAACCGGTCGCTCGCGGATGTGGGCGGAAGCGTGCTGGTCGTGAGCCAGTTCACGCTCTACGGCGACGTGAGCCACGGCCGCCGGCCGAGCTTCATCGGCGCGGCAAAGCCGGACCTCGCCATCCCGCTCTACGAGCAGTTCCTCGCCGAGTGCGAACGCCTCGGCTTCCCGCCGCAGCACGGCGAATTCGGCGCGTATATGCAGGTCTCGTCGGAAAACGACGGGCCGGTCACCCTGATCGTCGACACGGACGATCTCAAATAAGGAGACGCTATGAACATTCAGACGCTCACGCTGGGCCCGCTGGCCACCAACTGCTATCTCGTCCGGCAGGACGGCTGCTCCCGCGTTGTCATCATCGACCCCGCGGCAAACTCCAAAAAGCTTCTCGCCGCCCTGCAGGAGCAGGGGCTGACGCTCGAAGCCATTTTCCTGACGCACGCGCATTTTGACCACATCGGCGCGCTCAAAAACCTGCACGCGGCGACACAGGCGCCCGTCTTTGTCGGCGAGGCCGACAAGGACGACCCGAGCCATATGTGCCACGATCTGCTGCTCTACACCGACACCTATCGGGAGGGTGACGCGCTTACGGCCGCCGGGCTGCGCTTCCGGGTGCTCTCGACGCCCGGACATACGCCGGGGTCGGTGTGCCTGCTGTGCGAAAACACGCTGTTTTCGGGCGATACGCTCTTCGCCGGTTCCTACGGGCGGACGGATTTCCCCGGCGGCAGCGACGCGGCCATGTCCGCGTCCTTAAAGCGGCTGTCCGTGCTCCCGCCCGAGACGCGCGTGCTGCCCGGGCACGGACCGGCCAGCATCATCGCGGACGAGCTGCGCACGAATCCCTACCTGCGCGGAGGCTTTGCCGGATGAAGCTGTATCTGAAAAACCACACCGAGCGCTACCCCGTCGAGCAGCTGCAGCTGCAGCTGTTCGCGCAGGAGCCGAGCGAATTCTGCACGGAGCCGTTCACCGGCGACGGGACCGTCTCGTCCCTCTCGCGCGGAAAGCACTTCCTCACGGCGACCGCCAAGGTCACCTATCGCGGCAGGACCGGCTTCGCCTCCAACCGCGTGCGGCTGGAGGATGCCGACGTGCGCGCGACAAGGCGCATCCTGCAGCGCAGCTACTATCTCGCGGCCATGCAGGTGCTGGACGCCGCGCCCCCGTGGGGCGCGCTCTCCGGCGTGCGGCCGACGAAGCTTTCGACCCGCTGCCTTTCCGGCGGCGGCAGCGAAAAAGACGCCGAGCGCCTGCTGCGCGAGACCTATTTTGTCTCTCCGGCGCGGGCAAAGCTCTGCGTCGACGCCTCGCGGCATACCATCGAGGCCGCCAAGCTGCTTGACCCGGACGATCTTTCGGTATATATCGGGATCCCGTTCTGCCCGACGCGCTGCGCGTACTGCTCGTTCGTGAGCCAGTCCATCGAGCGCTTCGGGGAGTTTTTGCCTGCGTATCTGGACGCGCTGCTGCGCGAGATCGCGCATACCGGTAAGCTGCTGCGGGATTCCGGTTTCCACATCCGCACGCTCTACATCGGCGGCGGCACGCCCACGACGCTCTCGAGCGCGCAGATGGCGCAGCTGCTGGAGGCCATCCACACGAGCTTCGATCTTTCCCGCTGTCTGGAATTCACGGTCGAGGGCGGCCGCCCCGACACGCTGGACGAGGAAAAGCTGCGCGTGATCAAAGCCGGCGGCGCCACGCGCATCTCCATCAACCCACAGACCATGTCCGACAAGGTCCTCGCGGCCGTCGGCCGCCGCCATACGGCCCGGCAGACCATCGAGGCCTTCTACCAGGCGGTCCGCGCCGGATTCGATGATATCAACATGGACCTCATCGCGGGTCTGCCCGACGACGACGAGGAAGGCTTCGCCGATTCCATCCGGCAGGTGCTCGCGCTTGGCCCGAGCAACATCACGGTCCACACGCTGGCGCTCAAGAAGGGCGCGGCGCTGTTTTCCTCCCGGGCTCCGCTCCCGCCGCAGGAGGCGGTGGCCGCCATGCTCGCGGGCGCGGAAGATGCGCTGCGCGACAACGGCTACGAGCCCTACTATCTCTACCGGCAGAAGTACATGTCCGGCAGCTTTGAAAACACCGGCTGGTGCAGGCCGGGCTACACCGGACTTTACAACATATACATGATGGAGGAGCTGCACACCATCCTCTCTCTCGGCGGCGGCGGGATGAACAAGATCAATCTCCCTGCGGAGAAGCTCGCCCGCTACCACAACCCCAAGATCCCGCAGGATTATATTTCCCGCATCGACACGATCCTGCAGCAGAAGGACGAGATCTTCTCCCTGCTGCGTCAGATCCGCGAACAGAACCCGTAAGGAGGGCTTCCATGGATACACTGTTTTCCCATGTCAATATCGTCACGATGAACGAGCAGATGACGCTCTGGCAGGACGCGTTCGTCGGCGTCACGGACGGAAAGATCGCCTATATGGCCAAAAAACCGCCCGAGGAGCAGCCGAAGAAGATCATTGACGCCACCGGCATGGTCCTGATGCCAGGCCTCATCAACTGCCATACGCACCTGCCGATGTACCTGCTGCGCGGCTACGCGGACGACCTCAATCTGCAGGACTGGCTCGAGCACTATATCTTCCCGCGCGAAGACCGGCTCGACGGCCGCGCCGTCAAGGCCGCAGCGACGCTCGCCATCGCCGAGGCGCTGCGCTTCGGCACGACCAGCGTGTCGGATATGTACTATTTCTGCGACGAGATCTGCCAGGCCGTGGCCGAGTCCGGCATCAAGGCGAATATCTCCCGCGGCACGTCCATGTTCCTGGGCGACGATTTCTGCTTCGATACCTTCCCCGCCTGCCGTGAGCTCGTGGAGCTGAAGGACAAGTGGCATAACTATGACAACGGGCGCATTAAGATCGAGGCCTCCATCCACGCCGAATATACCTCGACCTATCAGCTCTGGGACGCGCTGGCGGAATACGCCATCAACAACGGCCTGCAGCTGCAGGTCCATCTGTCCGAGACGAAGAAGGAGCACGACGAGTGCGTGGAGAAGTACGGCCTCACGCCCGCGCAGGTGCTCGACTGCCACCATGTGTTCGACGTGCCGACCGTCGCGGCCCACTGCGTTCATGTGACGCAGGAGGATATGCAGCTGCTGGCAAAGCGGCATGTGTCCGCGGCGCACTGCCCGGTGAGCAACCTGAAGCTCGCCTCCGGCTGCGCGGACGTGCTCGGCATGGTCAAGGCCGGGATGAACGTGTGCCTCGGCACGGACTCGGTCGCGTCCAACAACAATCTGGATCTTTTTGAGGAGATCAAGGCCGCCGCGCTCATGGCCAAGGGCAAAACCGGCGACCCGAAGGCGCTTCCGGCAGAGGCCGCGCTCATGATGGCGACGGTCTGCGGCGCGAGAGCGCAGGGGCGGAGCGCCGAATGCGGCGTCATCGAGCTCGGCATGGACGCCGACCTCATCCTGCTGGACTTCAACCAGCCGCACCTCATCCCGTGTCACAACGTGCTCTCGCAGCTGGTCTACGCGGCCTCCGGCCACGACGTGGCGCTGACGATGGTGCGCGGAAAGATTCTCTACGCCGACGGCAAATATCCCACGCTGGATATTGCAGGCGCACTGAAGGAGCTGCACGACTACGCCATCCCCAGAGTCTTTTCTGATGAACCGGAGGCGCAGGCATGAGCGGCGGACAGGCACAAAAGAAGCAGAGCTTCCTGCAGGGCGTGGCGGTTCTGACCGCGGCGACCATCATCGTCAAGCTCCTCGGCTTCATCTATAAGGTCCCGCTGCAGAACATCCTGCAGGAACGGGGCTTCGGCTACTTCAACACCGCCTACGACGTGTACAACGTCCTGCTGATGATCTCCACGACGGGCCTGCCCGTCGCCGTCAGCCGGATGATCTCACAGGCGCAGGCGCTCGACAATTACGCACAGATCCGCAAGATCTACTCGGTGTCCATGAAGGTCTTTCTGACCATCGGCGTCGTCGGCACGCTCATCATGCTCGTGTTCTGCCGCCAGCTGTCGGTCATGGTCACGACGAATGAAAACTCCTGGGCGGCCATCGCGGCGCTGTCGCCGTGCGTGCTGCTCATCTGCATCGTCTCGGCCCACCGTGGCTTCTTCCAGGGGCAGAGCAACATGACCCCAACGTCCGTCAGCCAGGTCTATGAGGCCATGATCCGCGTGGTCTTCGGCCTCGGCGGCGCGTACCTGATGCTCAAAAAGACCGGCAGTCTCGTCTACGCGGCGGCCGGCGGCATCTTCGGCGTGACGGCGGGATGCATCGTGGCGGTCATCTATCTGCGCATCCAGTTCGGCAAGTCCAATCAGATCCTGCAGCAGGGCGGCGGCGAGGCCAAATCCGGCCGCCAGACAATGAAGGAGCTGCTCGTCATCGCCGTCCCCATCACGCTGGGCTCGGCAGGTCTGCAGATCATCAACCTGTTCGACACGATGATCTATATGCGCAGGCTCACCGGCGCGCTCGCGTGGTCGTCCGACGCGGCGGATACCGCCAAGGGCATCTATAACTTCTGCCAGACGATCTTCAATCTCCCCTGCTCGCTCATCACGCCCATCACCATCTCCATCATCCCGACCGTGACCGCCGCCCTGACCCGCGGCAATGCCGACGGCGCGCGCCATACGGAGGAATCCGCCGTGCGGACCATGGGCCTCATCAGCCTGCCGTGCGCGGTGGGGCTGGCCGTGCTGGCCGAGCCCATCATCCGCCTGCTCGCGGGCAACTACGGCCCAGAGAGCGTCGCCACAGCCACGCCGATCCTCGCGTATCTGGGCATCGCCGTCGTCTTCAACAGCACGGTCCTGCTCTTCAACGCCATCATGCAGGCGCACGGCGACGTGACGACGCCGGTGATCAACATGCTCATCGGCGGCATCGTGAAGGTCGTCGTCAACTATATCCTGGTCGCCATCCCGTCGCTCAACATCATCGGCGCGGCCATCGGCACCATCGTCTGCTATGTGACGATCACGGTGCTCGACCTCATCGCCATGCGCAGGACCGTCACGACGCATCCGGCCGTTGCACGTAACCTCATCCGCCCGGCCGCGGCCGCGGCGATCATGGGCGCGGCGACGTTCTTCGCCGAAGCGGTGCTGCGCCGCGTGACGAACTCCAACACGATCATCTGCCTGGGTGCGCTTGTGATCGCGGTGATCGTGTACGCAATTTTTGTCCTTGTGCTGCAGTGCATCACCTATGAGGACTGCCTGCTGCTGCCGAAGGGCGAAAAAATCGCAAAAATCCTGCATATCAAACACAAAACATGAATTTCCTACTTGCGAAAGAAACAAAAGTATGATAAATTTTACTAGCAAACCGCGCTATGACCTGTCCGACCTGATCCGGCTGGTGCATGTGCTGCGCGCGCCGGGCGGCTGCCCGTGGGACGCGGCGCAGACGCACCTGTCCATCCGCCGCAATTTCCTTGAGGAAGCCTACGAGGCCTGCGAGGCGCTCGACTGTGACGACGCGGCCATGCTCCGCGAGGAGCTGGGCGACGTGCTGCTGCAGGTGCTGTTCCACGCGGATATCGAAACCGGCCGCGGCCGCATGACGATCGACGACATCGCCGACGCCGAGTGCAAAAAGCTCATCTTCCGCCACCCGTTCCTCTTCGGCGGCGAGGCGGAGAGCTGGGACGAACTCAAGCAGAAGGAAAAGGGCCAGAAGACCACCGGCGAGGCCATGGCGGGCGTCGCCCGCTCGCTGCCGGCGACGTGGCGCGCGGAAAAGATCCAGAAAAAAGCCGCCAAAACCGGCTTCCGCTGGGAATCCGCCGATGAAGCGCTGGACAAACTAGCAGAAGAGACCGGCGAGCTGCGCGAGGCCGTGCGGGATCACACCAACATCGACGAGGAGCTGGGCGACGTGCTGTTCGCCGCGGTCCGCGTCGCCTCCACGCTGGAACGGGACCCGGAGCAGGCGCTGCACGCGGCCTGCGAAAAATTCATCAGACGCTTTACCGCTATGGAGCAGACGGCTCTTGCCGAAGGCAGGCCCCTGGAAACGCTTTCGAAAGACGAGCTGCTTGCCGGATGGAACGCGCAGAAACGTGTCGTGCCCGGCGGTGAACAATAACTCATATACTTTATGAAAAGAGGAACTACACATGAATAAGACCGAACTGATCGCGGAAGTCGCCAAGAAATGCGGCATTTCCAAGAAGGACGCCGAGAAGGCCGTCACCACCACCTTTGACACCATCGCTGACGCACTGAGCCAGGGCGACAAGGTCCAGCTGGTCGGCTTCGGCGGTTTTGAGACGAAGAAGCGCGAAGCCCGCATGGGCCGCAACCCCAAGACCAAGGAAGCCATCGAGATCCCCGCTACCACCATCCCCGTCTTCAAGGCCGGCAAGGCGCTGAAGGAAAAGACCGCAAAGTAAGCAACGACCCGCAGGGCAGCCGGACGGCTGCCCTGTTTTTTGCGCGCCGATCACATTCCGTGAACTTTTTCGGATCACAGATCATAATTTATAAACTTTTTCCGGATCTCCGGTTGACTTTTCTCCCATTTGCCGCTATAATATTCTGGTCTGCGAGCGCAGACGATCCTTGCCGCAGGCGGGACCTGCGGCCATAAGTCCAGAAGGAGGTGCAACATCATGGCAAAACTTTCCGCAAAGTATGAGGTCCTCTATATCATCGACCCCGCACAGGGTGAAGAGGGTATCGCGGCTCTCGTGGAAAAATTCAAGGGTATCGTGGAGGCTCACGGCACTCTGACCAGTGTTGACGAGTGGGGCAAGCGCCGTCTTGCGTACCCGATCAACGACCTGATCGAGGGCTACTACGTCTACATGACCTGCGAAGTGACGCCCGAAATGCCGGCAGAGCTTGATCGTGTCTTCAAGATCACCGACGGCATCCTGCGTTCCATCATCGTCGCTGTTGAAGAGTAAGGAGGCACTCACATGCTGAACCACATCGTTCTCATGGGCCGACTGACTCGTGACCCCGAGCTGCGCCGGACCGGCAGCGGCGTCGCGGTCGCATCCTTTACGCTCGCTGTCGACCGCGATTACGCGGCGCAGGGCGCGGAAAAGGAAACAGATTTCGTGGACATCGTCGCATGGCGGAGCACAGCTGAGTTCGTCAGCAAGTACTTCTCCAAGGGCCGCATGGCGGTCGTCTCCGGCCGGCTGCAGATCCGCAACTGGCAGGACAAGGAAGGCAACAAGCGCCGCTCGGCCGAGGTCGTAGCGGACAACGTCTACTTCGGCGACAGCAAGCGCGACAGCGCCGACGGCGGCTTCAACCAGTCGCAGGGCTACGCGCAGAGCTTCAATCAGATCCCGCAGCCGCAGCCGCAGCAGCCGGCGTATCAGGCGCCGCAGAACGTGTCTGCCGCCTCGTCTGATTTCTCCATGCTCTCCGACGACGATCCCGAGCTCCCGTTCTAACATTTTTCCACAAGACCAAGATAGGAGGATTCACTATGGCAATGTCTAATGATCGTGTTCATCCTCGCAAGCGCAAGAAGGTTTGCTCCTTCTGCGTTGATAAGGTGACGCACATCGATTTCAAAGACACTGTGAAGCTTCGCCGTTACCTGTCCGAGCGCGGCAAGATCCTGCCCCGCCGTACCACCGGTACCTGCGCTGCCCATCAGCGTCAGCTGACGGTCGCTATCAAGCGTGCCCGCCAGATCGCCCTGCTGCCCTACGTAGCAGACTGAGGTTTCAAGCAAAAAACCTGTCCGTATGGGCAGGTTTTTTGAATATGCGGAGGTTTTTATGTTTTCCATCACGCTCATCTGCATGGGCAAGCTCAAGGAGAAATTCTATACCGAGGCGGCCGCCGAATACGCCAAGCGGCTGAAGGCCTACTGCGCCTTCCATCTCATCGAGCTGCCGGAATGCCGCCTGCCGGAGGATCCGAGCGCCGCGCAGATCGCCCAGGGCCTGCAGAAGGAGGCGGAGCTCATCCGCGCGAAGCTGCCCAAGGGCTGCTTTTTCTGCGTGCTGACGCCGGAGGGCAGGCTCCTGTCCTCGGAGCAGCTGGCCGATACCCTGCGGCAGGCCAAGCTCGGCGGCCGGTCGGGCGCGTGCTTTCTCATCGGCTCGTCGTTCGGCATCGCGCCGGAGATCAAGGCGCTTGCCGACCTGCAGCTGTCTATGAGCAAGATGACCTTTCCGCACCATCTCGCCCGCGTCATGGCGCTCGAGCAGCTCTACCGCGCCGAGGCCATCCAGGCGGGCAGCAAATACCACAAATAACAGGAGGTTTTCGCAATGTTTCAGATGAAAGACGAAATGCAGACCGCCGTCAAGCACAACATCCGCGGCGGTGAAGGAAGCCCCAGCTTCCGTTACCTGTTCTCGGCCGAGCAGCTCGGCGGCCGCGCGGAGATGATGGCCGTCATCACCCTGCAGCCCGGCGAGTCCGTCGGCGTGCATCCGCACGAGACGAACGGCGAAGCCTACGTCATTCTCGAGGGCGCGGCCACCGTCACCGAAGACGGGCAGGCGCGCGAGCTGCACGTCGGCGACGCGGAATTCTGCGCCGACGGCCATACCCACTCCATCCGCAACCACACCGCCGCCCCCACCCGCTTCCTCGCCGTGATCGTCCCGAACAAGTAAGCAAACGCCTGATCGCCGCAGCAGACTCCCTGCTGCGGCGATCCTTGCACTGTTTTCATCGGTATGATAGGATAGGCATAAAGCATTTGTGAGGTTTTTATGGATCGGACATTTCAGAAGTTCCTGCGCAGCGGCCTGGACCTCGCCCCGGTGGGCGTGGAGCAGCGGGAGGAAAACCTGCCGTATTTCTGCACGCCGAAGGGCGCGGCCATCTTCGGCTGGGCGGGCGTCGACGGCATTCACTACTGCTTCATCCGCGCGGTCGTCGGCACGCAGGGTCTGGCTGCGCCGGCCGCACCGGCGGATCTTTTCTTCCAGCCAGCGGTCCATTTCTGCGGTTTTCTTTCCGGTCATGCCAGCACCTCCGCTTCTCCGCGGCCGACGAAGTCGCCATGGTCCGTCGCCCGGTTTTCGCCGCCGAACATCGTATTCGCGCCGACGGCAATATGAAATGTCCCCGCCATTTTCTCGTCCAGCAGCGTGTATCCGCACAGGTCGGTCACATTCGGGTTCATGCCGGGGCCCAGCTCGCAGACGATGCGGTTTTCCCGCGGCAGGCCCGCAAAGTGCGCCGCGACCGCCTCACAGTTGCTGCCGGTGATCTCGCCGTTCGTGATCTGCAGGGTCACGTCCGTGTATGCCTCGCCCTCCAGATAGAGCGTCCCGAAGAACACGTCTCCGTTGGTCTTCGCCTCGACCGGGGCGATATAAATTTCGCCGCATGGCAGATCGCCGTCTCCGGCATCGGTCAGCCACGTGCGCCCGGTCAGCTCCAGCTGCAGCACGCAGCCTTCGCCCGTCCGGACCGCCACCCGGCTGGCTCCGGCAAACTGCGCAGCCGCATGCTCGCAGGCGGCACGGACGGCGGCATAGTCGACGTCATATGCGCGGTCCATGCGGCGGATATACTCCTGCGGGTCGAGGCCGGACTCGGCCGCGTTGGCCTCCGTCGGGATGCGGATCTGCGCAAAGCGCCTGCACGTCACAAGCTTTTCAAACAGCTGCGAGATATATCTGCGGTACAGGTCCATCTGTGCACCTTCCAACTCGTATCCGAGCACGATCGGCTGACAGGCGAATACGTCCAGGACCGCGTCGAACTTCGAAAACAGGCCAAAGTACCGCTCATCAAAGCAGCTCTCCTTCGCGCCCGCAAAGATCTCCCGGTTGACGGACCGCGCCTGCTGCAAAACGACCGGCGAGGCGCCCAGCGCGGCGACGGCGGCGGCAAACTGATCGGCGACGGTCTTGTCGGTGTTTTCGCCCCAGAAGTGGATCAAAATCAGCTCTCCGGTCGAAACGCCGCTTGCTTTTACGATTTTTGCTATGGTTTCGCGCGTCATACGCACACCTCCTCTGTGTCTGCGATTCCATCATGCTCTCATCGGAATGTCAAGTTTGATAAATATAAAAATAAATAATCAGGATCCACTTCGAGATAAATAAACCCCGGCTCGGCCTATGCTGGCCGCGCCGGGGTCCCGGTCTGGTTTGTCTGCCTGACGGCGCTTATGTTGTCTGCTCCTGCAGGATCCGGCCTTCCGCGCTGATCGTCACGACGCGCAGGGGAAGGGCCCTGCCGCTGTGCGCGATCGCCTGGCGGGCGGCGTATTCCAGTCCGCCGCAGCACGGGACCTCCATGCGCGTGAGCATCACGCTGCGCACGTCGTTCTCCGTGAGGATCGCGGTCAGCTTCTCCTCGTAGTCCGCGGTGTCCAGCTTCGGGCAGCCGATGAGCGTCACGCGGCCGCGGATGAAGTCCGCGTGAAAATTCCCATAGGCATAGGCCGTGCAGTCGGCGGCGATGAGCAGGTCGCAGCCGTCAAAATACGGCGCGCGGACCGGCACGAGCCGCAGCTGGACCGGCCAGTTCTGCAGCTGCCCGGGCGCGGGCTGCGCCGCGGCAGCCGGATGGTGCATGGCACGCACCTGCGTGCCGGGGCAGCCGCAGGCCAGCTTGTCCGGGGCGGGCGCGCCGGGCTTTTTGGCCGCCTGCACGTTTTTTACCGCCTCGGCCGTCAGCTTTTCGAGCTTTGCGCGCTTCACGGCAGCCTCGTCATAGGCCGCGGCCTCGCGCTCGATAACATGGATCGCGTCCACCGGACAGACCGGCAGGCAGTTGCCCAGCCCGTCACAGTAATCGTCGCGGATCAGCTTCGCCTTCCCGTCCACGATGGCGATCGCGCCCTCATGGCACGCCTCGGCGCACAGGCCGCAGCCCGTGCAGGCGGCTTCGTCGATGGTGATGATGGTCCGTTTCATGTGCTGCCCTCCTGTTCGCGTTTGGCTTCCAGTCTTGCCCGGCGCTCGGCGTCCGCCTTTTCCTGATTGCGGCGGGCAATGATCATCAGCTTTTCATAGGTCTCCTCGCCCACGCACTGTTTGGCGTATTTGCACCACTGCACGCAGCTGAGCTTGTCGTTGTAGACGACGAAGCCGCACTTGTCGCAGGCGACCTCGGTGTCCGTGGAAAAAATCTCAATGGGATTGCCGCAATTCGGGCAGATGCGGTCCTCGATCGTCGGGGTCCGTGGCTTGCCCTGACAGCCGTCCATGATCATTCTGCGCACCTCCTTGACTTTCTGGTCTCAGTATAGGATACTATCAGAAAATAGTATGTTGTTTTTCCAACAAAGGAGCTGAAACTTATGGAGGTTTTTCCGGCACTTTCCGCGTGCTCGCTGTTTGCGGGGCTGACGCAGGACGAGATCGCAGCCATTCTCCCCTGCCTGTCTGCGCGGCAGGCGGGCTTTCGCCGCGGGCAGTTTCTGCTGCGCGCGGGCGACGAGGTCCGCTTCGCCGGGGTCGTGCTGGCGGGCGAGGTCGAGCTGCTGCAGGAGGATTTCTGGGGCAACCGCAATCTGCTGGCCGCGGCCGGGCCCGGCGAGCTGTTCGCCGAGGCCTTCGCCTGCGTGCAGGCGCGCGCGCCGGTGAGCGTGCTGTGCAAAACGGACGGGCGCGTTTTGTATCTCGATACCCACGCGGTCTTTTCTCCCTGCGAAAAGGGCTGCGCGCAGCACCGGACGCTGTCACAGAATCTCATCCGCGTGCTGGCGGAGAAAAACATGCAGCTGAACGAGAAGGCCGGGTATCTCTCGCAGCGCTCGACGCGCGAAAAGCTGCTGGCCTATCTCTCCGCGCAGGCGCGCCGGGCCGGCAGCGCCAGCTTCCGCATCCCCTTCGACCGCCAGCAGCTGGCGGACTTCCTGTCGGTCAACCGCAGCGCGATGTCCGCCGAGCTCTCCAAGATGCAGCGCGAGGGGCTGCTGCGCGCCGAGCGCAGCGACTTCACGCTTTTCCAGCCGGAATGACCTTCATCCTCCGGCTTTCTTCTTGCTTTTCCCGGCCGGACGCGATATACTGAAATTAGCAGGCAGCCGCGCTGCAAAGTATGAAGAAAGAAAGGATCTTTACCGGAATGAGTATTGCATACCAGGATCTGACCCCCGCCCAGGCGCATGAGGAATACGCAGCAGTCAAAGCGCAGTTCGACGCGCTGCAGGCCAAGCATCTGAAGCTGAATATGGCCCGCGGCAAGCCCGGCAAGGAACAGCTGGATCTCGTCTCCGATATTCTGAGCATTCTGAAGACCCCGGAAGACTGCATCTCCGACGGCGTCGACGCCCGCAACTACGGCGAGCTGGCGGGCCTCAAGGAAGCGAAGGAATTCTGGGCGGACGTGCTCGGCTGCAAGCCGGAGGAGTGCTTCATCGGCGGCAACGCCTCTTTGACGCTCATGTACGATCTGGTCAGCAAGGGCTATACGCACGGCCTTGCACGCTCGGAAAAGCCGTGGTGCAAGCTCGATACCGTCAAGTGGCTCTGCCCCGCCCCCGGCTATGACCGCCATTTCAAGATCACCGAGTCCTTCGGCTTTGAGCTCATCACCATCCCCATGACCCCGACCGGCCCGGATATGGATCTGGTCGAAGAAGCTGTCAAGGATCCGGCTGTCAAGGGCATGTGGTGCGTGCCGAAGTATTCGAACCCCGACGGCATCGTCTATTCCGACGAGACCATCGCGCGCATTGCGGCTTTGAAGCCCGCCGCGCCCGATTTTGCCCTCATGTGGGACAATGCCTACTGCATCCACGAGTTTGACGGCGACTTCGTCCCCTTCCGGGACATCCTGACACTCTGCCGCGAGGCGGGCAATCCCGATATGGTCTACGAATTCGCCTCCACGTCGAAGGTGACGCTGCCCGGCGCGGGCTTCTCCGTCATGGCCACGAGCGAGGCCAATCAGGCGTATCTGCAGAAGCTCATCGGCATCCAGACCATCTCCTACGACAAGGTCAATTCCCTGCGCCACGTGCGCTATCTCAAGGACAAGGCCCACACGCTCGAGCTCATGAAAAAGCATGCGGCCATCCTGAACCCGAAGTTCCAGTGCGTCCTGCGCCATCTCGACACCGAGATCGCGCCGCTCGGCATCGCCTCCTGGCAGCGGCCGAAGGGCGGCTATTTCGTCTCGGTCAACACGAAGCCGGGTCTTGCCAAGCGCACGCTGGCCCTCTGCAAGGAAGCGGGCGTCGTCATGACCGGCGCGGGCGCGACGTTCCCCTACGGCCGCGACCCGCAGGATTCCAACATCCGCATCGCCCCCTCTCTGCCCCCGGTCGAGGAGCTGGAGCAGGCGATGGAGATCTTCTGCACCAGCCTGCGCCTGGCCGCGCTGGAGCAGAAGATGCAGTAAGCCCCATTTTTCCGCAAAAAAGCGCCCGGACAGTCGTCCGGTCGCTTTTGATTTTCTGGTTTGCGGGGTACTTACTTTGCGAAGACCTTCTTCAGTCTTGCGAAGCGGGGCAGACCGTCGACCTTCTCGAGCTTCGTCTCGCCCTGGATGAGCGGCATGGCGTACTTGACGAAGTCCTCGGTGACGTTGTTGCCTTCCGGGGTGATCCACTCGGCCGGGAACTTCTTTTCGAAGTTGGCGACGTCGGAGAGGTCAAACAGCTTGGCCTTGCAGGTGTAGCCGTTCGTGCGGTCGCACTCGAAGCCGACCATCTTGTCGGTCACGCCGGCGATCATCTGCTCGACAGCGGTCTTGCCGGACATAAAGGCTTCCTCGATATCGGTGCCGGAGGCGCAGTGCGCGGCGCAGCGCTGCAGCAGGCTGAGCTCGATGCCGCGGACCTTGGCGCCGGTGCGCTCTTTCATGATGTTGGCGAGCGTCGCAGCCAGGCCGCCCAGCTGGGCATGGCCGAAGCCGTCGGTCGCGGCGGTCTTGGCCTCGGAGACGAAGCTGCCGTCGGCATAGTGCACGCCCTCGGAGACAGCGACGATGCAGTTCTTCTTCTCCTCATAGCGCTTGGAGACGTCGGCGACGAACTTGTCCATGTCGAAGTTGACCTCGGGCAGGTAGATGAAGTCGCAGCAGGGCTCTTCTTCGTTGGCCAGCGCGGCAGCGGCGGTCAGCCAGCCCGCGTGACGGCCCATGCACTCGATGATGGTGATCATGCCGGTGTCGTAGACGTGCGCGTCGCGGGAGACTTCCATGACGGAGGTCGCGATATACTTGGCGGCGGACGCATAGCCCGGGCAGTGGTCGGTGCCGAAGAGATCGTTGTCGATGGTCTTGGGGATGCCCATGACGCGGCACTCGTAGCCGACCTTCTTCATATACTTGGAGATCTTGTTGCAGGTATCCATGGAGTCGTTGCCGCCGTTGTAGCAGAAATAGCGGACATCGTACTTCTTGAAGATCTCAAGAATGCGCTTGTAATCGGTATCGTCTTCATCCGGGTCCTTGATCTTGTAGCGGCAGGAGCCGAGGGCGGAAGACGGAGTATAGGGCAGGCGGTCAAGCTCGGCACGGTCTTCTTCGTCCATGCACAGAAGCTCGTCGTTCAGAACGCCCTTGATGCCGTGATATGCGCCGTAGACCCTGGTGATGCAGCCGGCGTCGAGCGCGGTGCGGATGCAGCCGTACGCGCTAGCGTTGATGACGGAAGACGGGCCGCCGGACTGACCGATGATCAATGCGCCTTTCAATGCTTCAGACATAATAAATTACCTCCGTATGCGATTAGAATATGTTGAACAAAACAAAATATATCACATCCCGCGGAAATTGTAAATTCGTCTATTGCAAAAATAGCTGAAATTTGCTAGAATTCTTCGTGGAATTTGAATAAAACAAGGAGATGTCATTATGCCTCTGGTTACTTCTACCGAAATGTTCAAGAAGGCTTACGACGGCGGCTACGCCATCGGCGCTTTCAACGTCAACAACATGGAAATCGTTCAGGGCATCACCGAAGCCTGCCAGGAAGAGCACGCTCCCGTTATCCTGCAGGTCTCCAAGGGTGCTCGCGCCTACGCGAACCACAACTACCTGGTCAAGCTGGTCGAAGCGGCTGTCATGTGCTGCCCCGATATCCCCATCGTCCTGCATCTGGACCATGGCCCCGACTTTGAGACCTGCAAGGCCTGCATCGACGGCGGCTTTACCTCCGTCATGATCGACGCTTCCTCCAAGCCCTTCGCAGAGAACATCGAGATCACCAAGAAGGTCGTCGAGTACGCGCACGACCACGGCGTCGTCGTCGAAGCTGAGCTCGGCACGCTGGCCGGCATCGAGGACGAAGTGAAGGTCGCCGCACACGAGGCTTCCTACACCCATCCCGAATAAGTCGAGGAGTTCGTCTCCAAGACCGGCTGCGACTCTCTGGCC
>ENA-OUQG01001057-OUQG01001057.1-human-gut-metagenome-genome-assembly--contig:-NODE-1057-length-15686-cov-8.987525_pt1 | contig 15686 bp, 13 predicted proteins | sample MGYA00237943_ERZ548823 | MGnify/ENA primary metagenome ERZ548823 (study PRJEB26490, sample SAMN05194731) | human gut metagenome | biome: terrestrial biome; feature: human-associated habitat; material... | reverse complement strand
AGCGCGGCAGCTGGTTCTGCTCACAGTCGTCCAGTTCTTCTTCCAGATAGGCGCGATAATTAAACAGGTTATCGCTGGTTTTAAAGCGATGGTACGCCGCCGCCACCACCTTTTCCTCGTACTGATCGAACAGTTCCAGCACCTCCTGCGGGGTGCGGTTATGGGTCAGGCGGTCGATATAATGCCCGATGGAAGCGTTGAGGGCGCGCAGGGACTTGTTCAAGGTCTCAAGGTCTGCCGCCACCTCCCGCAGCACGTTCTCGTAGGGGCTTTTTTCCTGCCCGATGCTGCCCAGCAGCTGCCACGCCTTGTACAGCTTGCCGGTGTAGGTGACCACCCGGGGGTTCAATATCTCTTCCAGCGCATCCAGCAGCGGGGTGACCTCCGGCATAAAGGCAAAGGTCGGCTCGCTCTCATAACTGCCGGGCTGCTCTTCCAGCCAGCCGGTGCGGCGCAGACGCAGCAGAAAGCCCACCGCCAGCGTGTGGGGGTCGCGGGTGGGCTGCTCGTCCTCATCGCCCGCGCCGTCGGCGTCCAGCGCCAGCGGCTTTGCCAGCGCGGCAAAATAATCCTCGGCGCGGGAGACGGCTTCGGCGCGGGAAATGCTGTAATCTGCCGTATGGCGGCACTCCTCCCAGAGCAGCAGCAAAAGCTCTGCATAAAACGCCCGGTTGGGCCCCGCCAGCGGGCGGAACAGCCGTGGGCTGACCAGTTCAAACAGCTGCATGGAAACGTCCTTTCTGTGTAAGTTCGATACCCTTTTATTGTACCACAGCGGGCGGGGTTTGTCACAAAAAGGCGAAAAAAAGCTCGACGGGCAAGGCGGGACGATTTGGAATGCGCGCCGCGTGCGCTTTGCGCATAAGCAGCGGAAGAATTATTTTTATTTTCGGGATAGCGGAGCGTCTGCGGACGCTCCGCTATCCCATTTTCACGGGAGGGGCGTACGCAAAAAAGCCCCGGGGAGCGGGGTGCTCCTCGGGGCGGGGTGGGGTTCAGTTCTGCGGGGTGGTGTTGGTCAGCTCAAAGCCGATGGCAACATAGGTCTTGCCGCCGATGGTCTTTGCGCCGACACCCAGCGCAGTAAGCTCCAGCGTCCGGCCGTTTTTCTTTGCGTTGGCAATCTCCTCGTTCACGGTGCGGAGCAGGGCTTGAACATTGGTATAGTTTGCTTTGATGGCTGCGGTTTTGGCGGCCTCGTAGAAAAGCGGCACATAGTTCTCTTTCGTGCTTTTGCGCACATCATAGCAGATCTGCACCAGCCGCACCGTGGTCTTACCATCGCCATCTGTTTTGTAGAGCGTCTCACCAGTCAGGCTGTCCGCGCCGTGTTTCTCGGTGATGTGGGTGAGGGCCAGCGTCCGGATGGCATCATCGTTTTTAAAGGTCGTCCCGAACGCCTTATTCAGCGCCTCCAGATAGGCGCTTTCCACCTTGGGATCAAACTCCGGGTTGCCGGGGTCGCTGCTGTCGCTGCAGGCGGTGAACAGTGCCAGTGCCATGATACCGGCCAGCAGAACAGCCGCAAGACGCTTTAACTTTTTCATGCAATGCTCCTTTTATAAAATGCAGGGGGCCCATGCGGATGCACAGGGCATTCTGCTTTCATTTTACAGCAGCGCGGCAGGGTTCGTCAATGGCAAGTGTGCCTGTTTTTTGCCGGGATTTTTGGGCAGAGCGCAAAAAGCCCCGGAGGGCGGGTGCTCTCCGGGGAAAGAAAGGACTGATGATTCTTTACTTATTTGTGGTAGTTGGGGTTCTTGACCTTGAACGCAATTGCCATGTAGCTATGCTTGCTATCTCCCTTGACAACAACGCCAATGTCTGTCCAAGCGCCATTTTGGTTGATATTGACATTTGTATCGGTATTGACCTTCTTCGAGATCTCGTTCAGAATGAGACCCAGTATCGTATCCTCATAGGAGAAGTTCGTCGCCACGAGAACCGTCAGATACTCTTTGTCCTTACCCTTTACTTCGCCGCCAAGAACGAACTTATAACCAAAGATGCTGCCAGAAGCATTGATCTTCTCGTCCAAGAACTTTTCTGCTTCAGCCTTCAGGGCTTTGTTATTATCTACGCTTGCAGCGCTGGTGCTGTACTTGCCCAAAACCTTAGCCTCAGCCGTTGTGTCCTCTTTCAGATTGCTGCCATTGCCACCGCCACCGGTACAGGCGGTGAGCATCACCATAGCCATTGCGCCTGCAAGCAGCAGAGCGACGATCTTTGACAGTTTCTTCATAGGGGTATCCCTCCAATCAGCGTTTTTGTGGATATGTTTCTTTTTTCTCGAAAGGCTTTCGCAACCATCGTTGCCTTTCTGCCCTGATTATATCCGACGCCTGACGGTTTTGTCAATCGGGAATATCGCTAAACTTCCTGAAGCAGTTTCGTGAAAATGGATGAAAACAGGTCGAGTTTGTTGCAGTTCTGATATATTCCGGAATAAAGTTCGTCGACAGTCTACGGAATCTCCGTTTCCCTGCCCCGGCGGTGCAGTTTTGCCGGGTGCGGGAGCACTTAAATTTGGATATATGTTGTGCTGGCAGGCGTCAACTTTCTTGAAAAGGGTTCGCCCTCTCAGGCGCTCCCGCGCCAGCTCTCCCAAAGGGAGAGCCAAGCCGTAAAGTTCAGCGCTAAAGTATTAGGCGCAAAGAGAAACTTCCCGGCAGTGGACTTGGCTCTCCCTTTGGGAGAGCTGGCAAAGCCGCAGGCTTTGACTGAGAGGGCGAGCCATTTTCCCCATTATTTTGCCTTTTTACACATTTTCACCACGTTTTGGTGGTAAAATCATGTCCAGATTGAAACGAACTTGGAGGAAGTACCCATGCAACACTGTCCCGCCCGCGCGGCACAGCGGCTGGCGGCGGCAGTTCTGGCGCTGGTTTTGCTGCTGTGCGCCTTTTTGCCCCATGCCCACGCCGCTGAACTGAAAGAGAAAAACGGCATCCGGCTGCTCAGCTTTGACACCAGCCACATTCTTTCCATCGGCAACCAGACCTCCGGCAAGTGCAGCCTGTACGCGCTGCGCTACGCCCGCACCATTCTGGACGGCAAGGTGTGCTCCGGCAGCGGGATGTGGTCGAACGGTGCGGTGTGGTCCGCAGCGGGCTACACCGGGTACTCCGGCACCCGCGCCGAGTGCCTGAAAAAGCTGTACAGCGAGCTTTCCGCCGGGCATCCGGTGATCGTGCACCTGAAAAATACCACGGTCAGCGGGGTAAAGCGCCACACGAACCGCACCTCTACTTATGAATACCACCTGACTTCCTCCGGCTGGAGCGAGGTGAACTACCCCCACATTGCCACCAGCAGCACCTACGGGCACTGGGTATGCGTGGCGGGCATCTCCCCCACCGCTGACCCGGAAAACCTGACCGAGAGCGACTTCTACGCCCTCGACCCCGCCCGGGTAACGGCAAATGGACGGCTTGCCGTCACCCGCCTGCTGGATCATACCCTGTGGGTGGAGAATTCCCCCCTCAAGGTGCTGGGGTAAAAGTATCATATGATAAAACAGAACGCCTGACACCGCGGTGTCAGGCGCTTTGTTTCTATTCAGTTCCTTTAATATCCCTTCACCGAGAAGCCGCGCTCCCACGGGTCGGGCGGGATATTCTTGCTGCGGATGCCGGTAATTTGGATATAGTCGCTTTTCTGGATCATGGCAAACAGGGAGATGAATTTATCCGGGTCGCCCTGCACTTCCAGCGTTACGCTGCCATCGTCCTCGTTCTGCACCCAGCCGGTCAGGTCAAGGGTCTGCGCGGCGTACCGCGCACGATAGCGGAAACCCACCCCCTGCACCTGTCCGGTGATGGTGTAGCGCCGCCGCTCCGTGCCTTCCGGCAGTGCGGGCGGGGTGCGATCTTTTTTGGAAAGAAAATCAAACACAGCGGTGTCCCTTTACAGCTCCTGATAAGCGGTCATCAGGGCGGGAATGAACTGCTTTTTGCGGCTCACCACGCCCGGCAGCGTCCAGCTGGCATCGGCGGCGGGCTGGGTGTCGAAGCCATCCGTCAGCACCTCGGCGGCGTAGCGCCCGTTGCAGATGACCACGCTCTCCTCCTTGGGCACGTCGGTCAGCAGCATATAGATGTCCTCCACGTTCTGCTTGTTGCGCGCTTCCTCGAGATAGGGCTTCAGCAGCGCCTCGGCGGCGGTCAGGTTCTTGCGGGTCATGTAGCTGCCCTGCGCCACACCAAAGCGGATATCGCCGCACATGAACACCTTGAAGTCCTGCAAGAACACTTCCTCGGCGGTCTTGCCGTCCAGCTTTTCGCCGGCTTCAAACATTTCGTTGGCAAACTCGTTGATGTCCACCCCGGCGAGCTTCGCCAGACGGTTGGCGGCGTTCACGTCGATGGGGGTGCAGGTGGGGCTGCGGAACACCAGCGTATCCGAAAGGATGGCAGCCAGCAGCAGACCGGCGGTCTTTTGCGGGATGGTCACGCCGTTTTCATCGTACATCTGGGTGACGATGGTGGCGGTGCAGCCCACCGGCTGGTTGCGGAAGTACACCGGGCCGCTGGTCTCCAGACTGCCGATGCGGTGGTGGTCGATGATCTCCAGGATCTCGGCCTGATCAAAGCCCTCCACCGCCTGTGTGGCCTCGTTGTGGTCCACCAGAATGATGCGGCGCTTGCGCAGGTTGATGATGTTGCGGCGGCTGATCATACCGCAGTACTTGCCGTCTGCATCCAGAATGGGGAAATACCGGTGGCGCACCTTTGCCATCACACGGGTGACGTCTGCCACCGGGGTGACGAGGGTGAATTTCATGATATCGTCCCGGGTCATGTAATAGGAGATGGGCGCGCACTGGCTGATGAGCTTTGCCGCCGCATAGGTATCGCAGGGGGCGCTCATGATGGCTACGCCGGTCTCGGCGGCAATGTGCTGGATGGTGCGGCCCACCTTTGCGCCGTTGCAGATGATGATGAGAGAAGCTTCCTTCTCGATGGCGCAGAGCTGGCTTTCGTAGCGGTTGGTCAGGATGACGATATCGCCCTTTTCCATGCTGCTTTCCAGCATTTCCGGGGTGGCGGTGCCGATGCGGATGTGGCCGGTGGTGCACTCCGCGTCCTCGCTGCCCACCACCATGGTGGCGCCCAGCGTTTCCAGAATATTGCGGTAGCTGGTGCGGCTCTTGGCAAGGATACCGGTGTCGAACAGGTCCATGTTGGCGGTGGCGATATCCTTCACCGTGATGACGCCCTGCAATTCGTCATCCTCGCTGGTCACGGGGAGGGTGTCGATCTTCTGGTCGCGCATGATCTCCCACGCCTTGCGCAGGCTGGTGGAGCCGGGGATGCCGGGCACCTGCCGGTAATCCACATCCCGAATTTTAGGGTTGACGTCGGTGCACATCCGGGGCGGCGTGACCCCGAACTTTTTCAGCACAAATTCCGTTTCCTGATTCATCTTGCCCGCACGCCGGGCCTCGCAGACCAGATCACTGGTCTTATTTTTCAGCTCTGCATAGGCAATGGCAGAGCAAATGGAGTCGGTGTCCGGGTTGCGATGCCCGATGACAACGACCTTATGCGCAGTTTGCTGCATACTGTACCCCCTTATGGGTCCTCAACTTCTTATCATATATCTTATCATTTACCAAAACAGCGCCCCTCTCCTGCACAGCGGGGCGGCTGCAATCTTATTTTAACACAACTGTGCCCATGGGTAAAGGGCACGAAACGCGGCGGGCTGTTGCTTTTTGGCACTTTCTTGTATACAACCTCTTGCATTTCGACAGCTTCCGCTGTATGATAGAAGCATTCGAGCTTTTTTGTCATTTGCAACGGAGGACAGCATGAAATCGTCCAAATTCACATCCACTCCCCTGTTTCCACGGCAGGCGCTGGTGGCGCTGCTGCTGCCGCTGATCGCGGAGCAGGCGTTAAGCGTGACCATCGGTCTGGCTGATACCTTAATGGTATCCTCGGTGGGCGAGGCCGCCGTGTCCGGCGTAAGCCTTGTGGACAGCTTCAACACCCTGATGATCCAGATCATGAGCGCGCTGGCCACCGGCGGCGCGGTGGTCACCAGCCAGTACATCGGCCATCAGGAGCCAAAAAACGCCAAGGCGGCGGCGGCGCAGATTTTATTCGTGCTGTCCAGTTTCAGTGTGCTGGTGGCGGCGGTAGTTATCGGCGGACGGCACGCCATCCTGCGGGGCATTTTCGGCTCCATTGATGCGGACGTGATGCGCTATGCCGAGACCTACTTTCTGCTTTCGGCGCTGAGCTACCCCTTCATCGGCCTGTACAACGCCGGTGCGGCGCTGTTCCGGGCACAGGGCAACAGCAAGATCAGTATGCTGTCCAGTCTTGTGATGAACGTGGTGAACATCGGCGGCAACGCGGTGCTGATCTACGGCTTCGGCATGGGGGTCATGGGCGCGGCGCTGGCAAGCCTTGTGTCCCGCGCCATTGCCTGCGCAGTGGTGCTGTATCTGCTGCAAAAGCCGGGCTGCGCCCTGCGGGTGGACAGCCTGCGGGCGATGGCTCCGAACGGCGGGCTGATCCGGCGCATCCTGCGGGTGGGCATCCCCGCCGGCATCGAGAACGGCATGTTCCAGATCGGCAAGCTGTCGGTCTCCAGCCTGACCTCCACCCTTGGCACAGCAGCCATTGCCGCCAACGCGGTAGCCAATACCACCACCACTTTCCTGAACATCCCCGCCAACGCCGTGGGCATGGCTGCCCTGACCGTGGTAGGCCAGTGTCTGGGCGCGGGCGAAAAGGAGCAGGCGGTGTACTACTCCCGCCGCCTGATGCTGACCGCCTACTGCGGCGCGTGGGTGATGAACCTTTCGGCCTTCTTCTTCGCCAACCGGTTCGCAGTGTCCCTGTTCAACCTCTCGCCGGAGGCGCAGGCCATGGCGCTGGACATCATGGTGTGGTTCAACATCGTTTCCCTGTTCGTGTGGCCGTCCAGCTTTACCCTGCCCAACATCCTGCGCGCTGCCGGTGATGCCCGGTTTACCATGACCGTGAGCATCGTGTCCATGTGGGCGTTCCGGGTGGGCTTCTGCTATCTGGCCGTGCTGTGCTTCGGCGGCGGGCTGCTGAGCATCTGGATGGGTATGTATCTGGACTGGGTGTTCCGCTCGCTGTGCTTCTACCTGCGCTTCCGCCGGGGCAGCTGGCTGGAGCAGAGTGTGATCTGAATTTTTTTGCATCCACCCCTTTCCCGGTCTGTAAAGACCGGCGAAAACGGGGTGGATTTTTTCTTTTTGCAGGAAACCGCCGCGCTGATTCGTATTATCAACAGAAGGTTGCCGGTGTTTTTTTACAGGTTTCACAAATTATTTTTTCAGCACTTGACAAAGTTTTCACCTTTCGTTCTTGCAATCTTCATCGTTCGGGCGTATAATTTCTCAATGCTATCAGACTTTGCTCTTCTGCAAAAGGAGGCTATTCTATGAAACGCAGCTGGCTTGCGCGCCACCCCATCGGGTTCATGGCGCTGTATTCTATATTTTATCTTTCCGTTTTTCACTATCTGGAGGCAAACGTCCCTCTGCGCAGCATTCTGGTGCACTGCCGTCTGGACGATCTGATCCCCTTCTGCAAATATGCGGTGATCCCCTATTTTGCATGGTTCGTATGGATTCCCTTCACCCTGTTCTATCTGCTGTGGAAGGCCCCGCGGGAGGACTTCTGGCGGCTGTGCCTGCCGCTGTTCTCCGGCATGACCATTGCACTGGCGTGCTACGCGGTGCTGCCCACCGCGCTGGACCTGCGCCCCTACTGGGTGCCGGGCAGCGATATCTTTGCGCAGACTGTGCGCTTTTTGTACCGCACCGACACTGCCACCAACGTCTGCCCGTCCATCCATGTGTTCAACTCGGTAACGCTGCTGCTGGCGTACTACCGCAGCCGCATCTTTGATGCGCCCCGCCGCCGCTGGATGCGTCCCGCAGCCACTGTGCTGTGCGTTTCCATCGTCTGCTCCACCGTGCTGCTCAAACAGCACAGCTGCATTGACGTAGCCTTGGGTGCGCTGCTGGCACTGGCGCTGGACAGCGCCTTTACCGCCCTCGAGCGCAGCCAGCTGCCGCAGGTGCGGAGAGCCTAAGAAAGAAAAAAAGACCCCTGCCTGCGCCGTAGGCGCAGGCAGGGGTCTTTTTTTCATTTCCTTTTTCAGAACAGCCCCTCGGGCAGGCAGATATCCTGCTTGGGGACTTTTGTCCACGCAAAGTCCGGCACAAGGCTTTCCGGGGTGCGGGGGGCAGGCTCCGGCTGCAATCCGTAGGCAAACGCCAGTTTGCCGATGATCTCCGGGGCGGTATATTTTGCCCGCAGATTTTCAAGGCTCTGGTCGCCGTCCCGCTTGGACAGCCGCCGCCCGTCCGCTGCCAGCAGCAGCGGGCAGTGGGCAAAGCGGGGCGGCTGCAAGCCCAGCAGCCGGTACAGGTACAGCTGCCGCGCCGTGGAGGATAGCAGGTCTGCCCCGCGCACCACCTCGGTAACGCCCATGCGGGCATCGTCCACCACCACCGCCAGCTGATAGGCAAACACCCCGTCTGCCCGGCGCAGATAGAAGTCGCCGCAGTCCCGCAGCAGGTTTTCCGTGTGGGTACCCATGCAGCCGTCCGTAAAGGTGATCTCCTCGTCCGGCACCATCAGGCGGTAGGCAGGGGCTTTCTTTTTGCGCTTTTCCGCAATTTCGTCCGGCGTCAGTCCCCGGCAGGTGCCCGGGTAGATGACGTTGCCGTCCGAGGTGTGGGGTGCGCTGGCGGCGTGCAGCTGGGAGCGGGAGCAAAAGCAGGGGTACACCAGCCCCCTCTGCTCCAGCTTGCGGTAGCTTTGGGTATAGATGTCCCCGCACTCGCTCTGGTAATAGGGCGCGTGTGCGCCGCCGGTGCTGCCGCCCTCGTCCCATGTAAGCCCCAGCCACGCAAGGTCCTGCTCCAGCAAGTCGGCATAAACGCGGGGGCAGCGCTCGGCGTCCAGATCCTCGATGCGCAGCACGATGCGCCCGCCCTGACTTTTTGCGCTGAGCCACGCCAGCAGGCTGCACGCCAGATTGCCCAGATGCAGCCGTCCGCTGGGGCTGGGCGCAAAGCGCCCGGTGACCGGGCGGTTTTGGGATACAGGGACTTGGTTTTGCATGGGTGTGCTTCCTTTCGCTTTTACTGGTTTTTTCTCATTATAAGCCCTTGCTGTGCAAAGGTCAATGCGCATAAAAAAGCCGCCGCAGGCGGCAATGCCTGCGGCGGCTGTAAGGTCGGCTGCTCAGTGCAGCTCCGGCCAGTAGCCCTTGTTGGCTTCGATCATATCGTCCAGAATGGCCTTGGCAACGCTCATGCTGGGCACAGTCTTGTTCAGGGTGAAGGCCTGCAGCACCTTCTCGTAGCTGCCTTCCACGCAGCCCTCCACCAGCAGCTTTTCGCTGTTGAGCTGCTGCATCATCAAGCCCTGCTGGAACAGCGGGATGTTGTCCCGGGCAATGACCTCCGGGCCGTTTTTGCCGATGTAGGCGGGCAGCTCCACCATTGCGTCATAGGGCATATTGGGGATCGCGCCGCGGTTCTCGGTGATGATGAGGAAGCGTGCCTTGGTGTCGTTCTTCAGCGCAGCGGAAAGGTCTGCGATCCAGTCGCCGTGGCTGCCGGCATAGAAGGTGTTGGCGTCCACCTCGCCGGTCTTGAGGTAGTGGTCGATGCCGTCGAACAGGTTCTTTTCGCGGGTCTCCTCCACCTCGTTGGCGCGGGTGTGGTTCGGGTCCGAGTGCTCCACGAACTCCTTGGCCTGCAGATAGTAGTTCAGGTAGGTGTTGGGCAGGTACTCCGGGAAGTTTTCCATGATCTCGTACTCGCCCTTCCACACATAGTACCAGCTGCCCTTGGTGTGGCGGTTCTGGCTGCTGGAGGAGGTCAGGGCGCCCATGCCCTTGAGGTAGCTTTCCGGCAGAAGGATCTTGTTCTCCTTGATGTAGGCGCGCAGCTTGGGCATCAGGTCCTCGCCGTGGTACTGGATGGAGGTGAACCAGCCGAAGTGGTTCAGGCCAAAGTAATCGTAAACGATCTCCTTCTTGTTCTGGATGCCCATGGCAGCTGCCACCACGTCAATGATGGCGATGGGCATATCGCAGATGTTGATGATCCGTGCCTTCGGGCGCAGCTTGCGGCAGGCTTCGGATACGATGGCGGCGGGGTTGGAGTAGTTCAGGATCCAGTAGTCCTTCTTGGCATACTTTTCCACGTCGTCGATCAGCTTGATCATGGGGAAGATGGTGCGCATTCCGTAGGCCATGCCGCCGCAGCCGCAGGTCTCCTGTCCCACGCAGCCGTGGCGCAGGGGGATCTTTTCGTCCTGCTCCCGCATGGCGTAGCCGCCCACGCGCATCTGGGCAAACACAAAAGAGGCATCCGTGTAAGCCTGCTGCACATCGGTGGTGACCACCAGCTTGATGTCGGTATTCAGTTCCTTGTGCAGGACCCAGTCCACCACAACGGCAACCTTGTCCTGCCGCTCCTTGTTGATGTCGAACAGACGGATCTCGTCTACTTCCAGTTCTTCCCGGCGCAGGGCGATGGATTTGACGATACCGGCGGTAAACGTGCTACCGCCGCCAGCAATGGTAATGACCATAGTATAAACGCTCCTTTTTTGTATTTTTCAGGTTAGCCCGGCGCAATCCGCCGGGACACGGTAAAGCGGTTTACTGGTTTTCCAGCTGTGCCTCCACGGCACGCTTGATATCGGCCACCTGCAGACCGTAAACGATCTGGATATCGGTACCCTTTTTCACGATGCCGCTGTTCGGCAGTTTGTTGATGGCAGCTTCGTCCAGCTTTGCGGGGTCCTTGATGTTTACCCGCAGACGGGTGAAGCAGTTGTCCACCGACAGGATGTTCTCCTTGCCGCCCAGACCGTCGATGACGCACTGTACCTCGGCAGCGTTCTTCACGCTTGCCTTCTTGGCGGGTGCATCGCTCCCCGCGGTCTCGGTGCTGACCTCTTCCCGGCCGGGGGTGTGCAGGTTGAAGGCCTTGATCAGCAGGGTGAACACCACAAAGTACACTGCGATCTGGCACAGCGCCAGCAGGTACAGGGTGGGATAGTTGGTCTTATCTGCACCGGCAGAAAGGTTCATCAGCACCGAGCCGAGGAGGTTGGTGGTAAAGCCGGTGACATGGAAGATGTGCAGCAGCACGATGAACAGGCCGGAGATGCAGGCGTGTGCCACCCACAGGATGGGCGCAGTGAAGCAGAACATGAAGTCCAGCGGCTCGGTGATGGAGGCCAGAGAAGCGGTAAAGGCCAGCGGCACCAGAACGGCAGCGGTCTTTTTGCGGTTCTCCTTGCGGGCACAGAAGATGAAGGCCGCCACGATGCCAAAGTAGCCGAAGGTCTTGGTGAAGCCGGTGTACATCCACACGATGCCGTCCGAGAAGGGCAGACCCATGCTGTACTCCATCATCATGACGATGTAGGAGCCGGTGTAGGTGGCATCGCCCACGGTCAGGCTGTTGCCCAGTGCAGAGAACTGGAAGGGGGTGTAGATGAGGTGGTGCAGGCCGGTGGGGATGAGGAAGCGTTCCAAAAAGCCGTACAGGAACAGGCCGAAGTTGCCGGAGGTGGCGATCAGGTCGGTCAGTGCGCTGATCACGTTCTGCACCGGCGGCCAGAAGAAGCAGGAGCCAAAGCCGAACAGGATGGAAAAGACCACCATGCAGGTAAAGGACCAGCGGTTGCCGGAGTAGATCTGGGTGATGATGCCCTTGAACTGCTTTTCACAGGTGCGGTTGTACACCCAGCCGCAGACCAAGCCCAGCAGAATGCCGCCGAACACGCCCATATCCACCGTCTGGATGCCGAACACGGTGGACTGACCGGTGCCGTACAGACCCACCATCGGGTCAGCCTCGGCCAGCATACCCAGCTGGGTCAGGGTGACGTTGCCGGCGGTCAGGTACATAAAATAGCTCATCAGGCCGATGATGGCAGCCTGATGCTTGTTCTTTTTGGCCAGCGCCGCTGCGATGCCCACGCAGAACATCAGGCTGAGGTTGTTGATGATGACCATGATGCAGTTGTAGATCAGCTGTCCCAGCAGCTTGATGGGGGTCCACTGCAGAACGGGGATCATCGCACTAAGGCTTGTGCTGGTAAGCAATGCGCCCAGCACAAGGATCAGGCCTGCTGCCGAGATATACGACAGCGGTGAGAGCATGGCTTTGGAGAACTTTTCCAAGCCATTCATGACTTTTTCTTTCATCGTGTAATACTCCTCACTTTTTGACTTGACTGTTTTGGGGGATGATTTCTATTCCGCAGGGCTTCCGGACGCCCTGTTGAAGCGTTTTATCCAACGATCTTGGTCAGGTGGATGAGCAGATAGACCTGCTCCTGATGATCCAGCTCGTAATCAAATTCCTGCCGCAGATAGGCATTGATGCGCTGCAAGCACACCTCGTTGCGGCTGTCGCGCTGCAAAAGCACCGCGTACATGGATTCCAGCCCGGCGTCCTGCCACGGGGTGTGCCGCAGGATGCGCGCCGCCAGAAACTTGAGGTGCACGGTCAGGCGGGTGGTCTCAAGGCTTTCTTCCTCAAAGGTGCAGTGATAAGTGTCGCAGATGATCTCCTTGACCGCCTTGACGAACTTTACGGTATCGTAGGCCAGCGCGCCGTCCGCCGCACCGGCTACCAGATGCAGGGCAATGTAGCCTGCTTCGTCCTCCGGCAGCTGTACACCGCAGAACTGCCGGACGAGTTCCAGCGCCCTTTGCCCCACTGCGTACTCCTTCGGGTACAGCATCCGGGTCTCCGAGAGCATGAGGTTGGGCAGAAAGGTGCCCTTTTCCACACGTTCCAGCGCAAAACTGATGTGATCCACCAGCGAGATGGTGCTTTTGCTGCTGAGCAGGATGCCCTGCTCCTCTGCCGCCAGCGAGATGCGCTCGGCGGCCTGCATCACCTGCGGGGTGACGTTATCCAGCATCTTGAGGAACTTGGTCTGCAGTTCGTTCTGCACATAGTACACCTTGGAAACGCGGCTTTTGTCGATCACGTCCCCCGGGCGGCGGCCAAACCCAAGCCCGTTGCCCACGAGAATGGCTTCCCTGCCGTCCGGCATGACCACCGACACCGCATTGTTATTGAATACCTTTACAGCCTGCATCGCCGCACTCCTCCGCTTCCATGCCGCAGCTCTTGTGAAAAAGAAAAAGGGCACAAGAACCAAAGGGATGCCGTTGCCGCCTTCCCTCTGATGCTCATGCCTGATCGAACAGTTACACGCACTGATAAATTCACTTGTCTGTCTTTGATTATACGAGCCAGCGCAGAAAATGTCAATGCGTTGAACTGCCCGAAATTCAAGCTGCATTTTTGTATATCCTGCACAGGACTGCTTGAAATTCGTCCTGCGCAGAACGATTGACAACGCCGTGCGCAGAACGTATACTTAGAGTGTAGATCCCGCTTTGCTCCGGCGGCTTGCCGGAGCACCGTTTACGGAGGTTTTTCTTATGAGATCGAAATATATCCGTCCCCTTGCGCTGCTGCTGTGCGCCGCTTTGCTGGGCTGTCTGCTGGCAGCCTGCAACGGCTCTGCCGACAGCAGCCCCGCATCCAGCGCTGCACCCGCTTCGGACAGCGCATCCGCTTCCGGCAGCAGTGAGCTGCCCTCCTCCACCACAGAGGCCAACACCGGAGAGCTGAACCCCGGCAACTTCGATGAGAACTCGGTGTTCTCCATCACCGGCACGGAAAACGCCTTTGCGCCCTGTCTGGGCTGGGGGCCCGGGGTATCCGGCTGCTCCTTGAAATCGGTCATCGCGGCGGCATCGCTGCTGCAATGGGCCGAGGGTGCACGGATGTCCAGCCGCTCCCCGGAAGCCATTCAGGATGCCTTTTACAGCTGGTACGACGGCCTGACCGACAACCAGCAGGAGGGCTTTGCCGAGGCATGGCCGCTGATCAAGGACGCCGCGCTGGACCTGCTCAGCGACAAGGACAGCATGACCGGCCGCATCACGGACGCAGGGCTGGACGCTGACACCCTGCCCGGCTGCACCCTGAAAAACTGGCAGGCGCTGCAAAGCGTGCTGGACGATATCGTGCCGGAGACGAACGGCGAGGCTTAAACGCAACCTTAAATTTTAAAGCGCAATGGGGCGCTGACCGTGTGGTCAGCGCCCCATTTTGTCTTTATACCTTTTTCAGCACATACTGGCGGGTGCCCATGCCCACCTTCTCGGCCTGTTCAAGGGTGGCCTTCCACTCGATGTTGGGGTTGGAGTCCTTGAAGTTGTCGTGGTAGCAGTTCCAGCCCGGCTTTGCAAGGTTTGCGCCCAGCTGGCTGTTGGGCAGCGGGGCGGCGTTCAGGCAGGCGTCCACGCAGGCCTGGTCCAGCGCCACCGGGTCAAAGGACGCAAAGATGCCGATATCCGGCAGGATGGGTGCATCGTTCTCGCAGTGGCAGTCACAGTTGGGGCTGATGTCCTGCACCAGAGAAACGTGGAAGCAGGGACGGTCGTGGCAGACTGCGGCGGCGTACTCGGCCATCTTGCGGTCCAGCAGCTCGTTGGCACAGTCGTTGGGAGAATAGATGGCGTCAAAGCTGCACGCACCGATGCAGCGGCCGCAGCCCTTGCACTTGTCGTAGTCGATGACCGCCTTGTTTTCGGCATTGTAAGTAATGGCGTCCGAGCCGCACTCCTTGGCGCAGCGGTGGCAGCCGCGGCACAGCCCCTCCTGCACGGCGGGCTTACCGGCAGCGTGCTGCTCCATCTTGCCCGCGCGGGAGCCGCAGCCCATGCCGATATTCTTGAGCGCACCGCCGAAGCCGGTGGACTCGTGGCCCTTGAAGTGGGTCAGGCTGATGAACACGTCCGCATCCATGATGGCACGGCCGATCTTGGCGGTCTTGCAGTATTCGCCGTTCGGCACCGGCACTTCCACCTCATCCGTGCCGCGCAGGCCGTCACCAATGATCACCTGACAGCCGGTGGTCATGGGCCAGAAACCGTTCAGCTGGGCGCAGCTCAGGTGCTCCAGCGCATTCTTGCGGCTGCCCGGGTACAGGGTGTTGCAGTCGGTCAGGAAGGGCATACCGCCCTGCTCCTTGCACAGGTCGGCCACCACCTTGGCGTAGTTGGGGCGCAGATAGGCCAGGTTGCCCAGCTCGCCGAAATGCATCTTGATGGCGACGAACTTGCCCTCCATGTCGATGTTCTTGATGCCCGCCGCGATGCACAAGCGGCGCAGCTTATCGGTGAGGCTGGTACCCACGGGACAGCGGAAATCGGTATAGTAGACGGTCGATGCTTCCATCGATTTTTCCTCCTGTTTTCTTTGACAATTTCAGGTGCGCAGCTCCTGTTTGCCGCGCTCATACTCTCTGAAAGCATTATAGCACGACGCCGGGGCAGGCGCAAGAAAAGCCCCTCGCCGAAGCGAGAGGCTCAGAAGACCTGAGTTCGATTTTACACCATTGCAGACACCACTGCCACGGCCAGCACCACAAGGCCGAGGGCGATGCGGTAGATGCCGAAGAAGGTGAAGTTGTGGCGCTTGACGTAATCCATCAGGAAGCGGATAGCCGCCAGGCTGACCACGAAGGCCACCACGCAGCCCACCGCCAGCACAGCCACCTCGGTGCCGGTGATGGCGACACCGGAGACGGCGAATTTGAGCACCTTGAGCAGGGATGCACCCGCCATGACCG
>ENA-OUQG01001056-OUQG01001056.1-human-gut-metagenome-genome-assembly--contig:-NODE-1056-length-15687-cov-17.689035_pt1 | contig 15687 bp, 20 predicted proteins | sample MGYA00237943_ERZ548823 | MGnify/ENA primary metagenome ERZ548823 (study PRJEB26490, sample SAMN05194731) | human gut metagenome | biome: terrestrial biome; feature: human-associated habitat... | reverse complement strand
TTACTGTTCACTCCATTCTCAGTAACGTAGCCAAACTATAACAATTCTATAAAATAATAATTTTATATCTTGACAATTTCAATCCAATATTGTATAGTATCAATATCAGTAATGATTATCGTTATTGAACAGATTATAACTGCAACTATACTGAACAGTTATGATAAATCATTTGCGAGTAAACAGGGAAGGGAGGAATACCATGGCGACACTGAAATACAGCCGTCAGAGGGAATCGATTAAAGAGTTTCTAAGAACCAGAACAGATCATCCTACTGCCGATGTGGTATATGAGAATATGAAGCTCATCTATCCGAATATCAGCCTCGGTACGGTATATCGCAACTTATCTCTGCTGGCTGATCTGGGAGAGATTAAGAAGCTTTCCTCTTTCGCCGGAGCGGATCACTTTGACGGGCGGACCGAGAGGCACTGCCACTTCATGTGTATCAGATGTGAGCGGATCATCGACCTTGAGAGCGAGGGAATTCACCACATTATGGATCTTGCAGGTGAGAACTTCAAAGGAAAGATTACTGATTACAGTGCCAGATTCTTCGGCCTGTGTGAGGACTGCCTGAAAGAGACAGAAGGCAACTCTGATAGTTCAAAGTAGTTTTGCTTACATCATTAGTGGCCAAATTGGGAATAACAACTAATGATAAAAAATTGCAAAAAAGCTAAAATTAAACTTGACTTTTTCAATCAAGTATGGTAATCTAAAGTCACAGAAAATAGTAATAATTACTATTATTAAAAAATTACTTTTTCTGCCGCACAGACGGAAAGCAGTAAGAACTAAACGATGCTGAGATAATCAATTTATTTTCTGGCATCCCTAATAAATTCATTAAAAAGAAAAGGAGATTTTAATTATGACAAAATGGGTATGTAGTGTATGTGGTTATGTTTATGAAGGTGAGAAAGCTCCGGAAGCCTGTCCTGTATGTAAGGCACCGGCTGATAAATTCGTAAAGCAGGATGGTGAAATGTCATGGGCTGCTGAACACGTTGTAGGTGTTGCTCAGGGATCCAGCGAAGACATCATGGCTGATTTAAGAGCAAACTTCCAGGGTGAATGCTCTGAAGTTGGTATGTATCTTGCAATGGCAAGAGTTGCTCACAGAGAAGGATATCCGGAAATCGGTTTATACTATGAAAAAGCAGCTTATGAAGAAGCAGAACATGCTGCTAAATTTGCTGAAATGTTAGGTGAAGACTTAGAACCAAATATGAAAGCAACTACTAAGGACAACTTAGCTTGGCGTGTAGATTGTGAATTTGGTGCAACTGCTGGTAAGGTTGAACTTGCTACATGTGCTAAAAAGAATAACTTAGATGCAATTCATGATACAGTTCACGAAATGGCAAGAGATGAAGCAAGACATGGTAAAGCATTAAAAGGTTTATTAGATAGATATTTTGGAAAATAATTTCTTCCAGAAATCGCATAACAGAAGCATAAATGGGCTGGGACTAAAATGTCCTGGCCTTTTTTATTACCTAAAGTGATCACATGCAAATTGTCATTTACTTTGTCATTTTGCAAAATTGCCGCCGATTGTTTCCCCTGTATTGTCACTGATAAAGTTGTCACTTACGATTATAGCACCGCAATATATATACGCATAGGGCTAATAATGTATACGTATCATTTTATATATAAGGCGTTTGCCCAACCATTTTAGAGTAGAGTAAATATACTCCACGGGTGGAGTAAATATACTCCAGCATCACTTATATAAAATATAAGGCTGAAAGATCGGAGTCTTTGTATCGGTCGAAAAATTTTGCAACCGCACAGCATTGTCTCCCAGCTTACGAAAAACACTGCTTTAAAAAGTCTGTCGTGTTTTTGTGACTCCTGTTCCGTATCTCCTATATAAAGGAGACTCAGTTATTCAGTATCTCCTTTATAAAGGAGACTAATCTCCTTTAAAAAGGCGACCACACATATATAAATATATAATATAGGTAGCTGGTATGTCGCACGTGGTTTTTGTACATCGAAAGAACAAACACATATACCACCCAGCGTTTTTTTGATTCGCATAAAGTATACCGCCAAGCGTTTTTTGATTAGCTTAAAATCGATTGCTATCCCGCTTAGACGATCAATCGAACAACGGTTGCTGTTTATGCCGCTAACGCGGCTTCATAAGGGTAAAAAAGGCCAGGGCATGTTGCATGTGCCGTTTTTATCAATTTAAGCCCGGATTTTGCGGATTTATCACAAAAAACCCCGTTTAAAATGCGATATTTCGCTATTTATAACAGATTTTCGATGAAAAAGCCTCATTACGCCGCGGTGCGGCGCCTTCACGAAGGAGAAAAAGCTGTTTGCTTTCATGTAGACAATGTGGGATAAGCAAGCCTCCGTTTTCATCTAATGAATGAATTATAACAGCTTATGCATAAAAAAGCCCCGGCATAACGCCAGGGGCTATTTCTTATTTAAGGCTAGTAATCACTTCAACGACTTTCTGTAGCTGATCCTCTGTAACAACGCCATTTTTCAGCATATCAACGATTTGAAGAAGTACTGGCGTGGACTTAACAAATCGTCCGATATTCACGATTTGAAGATCTTCAGCTGTTCCAGTGAGATCGTACTGCGTAACTCCTAGCGCCTCAGCTGTTTTCAAAAGCGCCTTAGCACTCATAACATGGCGGCCGTTCACATATGACCCGACCTGCTGTTTACTAGTCCCAAGCGCCGCCGCAAGTTCTACTTGAGTGTGTGGCACTCCAGGTTTACCAGTTTTTTTATTTTCGGCTAGTATACGGCGAATATTATCTCCTATGATTTTTTTGTTTGTCATGCTATGCATCTCCTCTTTATAATGATATTATACACCCAAAGAGTGCATAAAGTAAATACTTTCATCTTGCATAGAAAAAATAATTTGAAAAAGTATATTAAAATATTGACTATTTGGACAAGAGATGTTATACTGATAATGTAATAAAGGTAGGGGGATGAAGCAAACCCATATCTTAACAATTGAATAGATAATACGTAAAAAGCAAAAATATAAAAAATCGAAACAAAGCAATTTAAAAAAATCCGTAACAATGTAACGTGCGTTTATTAGGGTAGGTACAGGCACCGCTTCGCGGTGTAGGTCCTGTACCGTGTATAAGATCATTTTATTAAAGCGTGCACGAATAATCAAAACAGCAAGACAAGATCCTTGTACAAAGATTATCGTGTCACGCTTTTTTCGTATTCTCAAAGCCATAAAGGAGGACAAAAATATGGTAAACGAATTTTTAAAAGAGTTAGCAAAATCTGACGCAAAAATGGAGGATCAATATCTATCGCAGATCTTCGCTAGTGATGAAGAAATCGAAAGTATTCAGGCGCTGGCAGCTGAAAGAAGCGCAAATATTTTTGAAAATTGCAATTGTACAAAAGAAGAATTTGAAGCACTTGTAGGGGAGGATTTATAACAATGAAAAGAATGATTTGGTATACAACAACAGAAAAAAATGGTGCAGTCCAAGCAATCGAAAGTGGAACAACGCTTGGGAACACTTATAACATTGTCATCTTTGCAAATCAACGTGAGGCGGATGCTTATGCAGCTAAACGCGATGGCGATAAAAAGTCACATCGTAAATTATGGTAGTAGGTTGTTTACATACAGCCTCCTCCCATAAAGAAATTCTGACATATATATATAGTATAGAAATGAAAAAAGGAGAAAGAATATGGAAAACAATAAAAAAACTATATTTGAAACACTTAACAGTATCAATGTTAGTGGAAAGACTGAGAAAAAGAATAATTTAACTTACCTATCATGGGCATATGCCTGGGGAGAAGTTAAGAAGCTGTATCCTACAGCACAGTACCATGTGTACGAACGAGACACTCAATGGGGGGCCAGTGAACTACTTCACAGATGGAAGGACTTGCTGGGTTAAAGTCGGGGTTACGATTGATGGTCTGGAACATGTAGAGATGCTTCCAGTTATGGATTATCGAAATAAATCTATAGCACTTGATAAGGTAACATCTTGCGATGTGAATAAAACAATTCAACGTGCAATTACTAAAGCCATTGCCCGCCATGGGTTGGGATTATACGTCGTGTATGCTAGAGAAGATTATCCAGATACTGCACCAACACAACCTGCTAAACCTGTAGAGAAAGCTGCGCCACAGGCGCCAGCACAACCGCAGGCGACAGCACAAAAGCCAGCAAGGGACACTAGATTAGTGACAGTCAACGAAATTAAAGCAATCAGACAAGTACTTAATGAGAACGGAATGGATGAACAGTTTATTTGTCGTGCCTACAGAGTGCACAATCTCCAGGATTTAAGGATGTATCAATATCACCACATTCTGGGTAACATTCAGAAATTAAAATCAATGTACGACGCAGAAAAAAAGGCAAAGAAACAACAGCAGCTTATTGATATCGTAAAAAACGCAAAGCCAGCAAAGATGGAAACAACATTCGGAGACGCTATCTGCCCACCACAACAACCGCAACAAGAAAAAAATGAAAGCGAAGAAGTCACGCTTGAAAGCCTCGGCTTAACGGAAGCTGACTTAAACATTCTTGCTGAAGCTGGCAATATCTTTAGTTAGTAGGAGGCAACAAATTATGACAAAAATAAATTCTAAGTCGAAAGGCAAAAGAGGGGAACTGGATCTTGTCCGTTCCCTCCGCCACGCGGGCTTCCCAGATGTAAAAAGATCAGTTCAATATTGTGGAAAAGCTACTGGAACAGCGGATTTAGTCGGGCTTCCTGGAGTCCACGTTGAAGCTAAAAATGTGGAACGGCTTAATATATGGTCAGCGCTTGCCCAAAGTAAAAGAGACGCCGAAGTAGACGGGAACGGTGACATTCCAGCTGTGTTCTTCAAGCGTAATAGAAGTGGCTGGTATGTAGCTGTTCCGTTATCCGATTTTATTCGACTTTACGCGCAATCAGATTTATGTAAAGGAGGGCTTAATCATCATGAGTAGAACTAAAAGGGAAAACCATATCGGTGACCATACAATGAAAAATAATAACGCAACAGGTATCAAGCATAGTCTTTCAGTGGACTTAGCCATGGACCTTGACGGCGATATTGTTGCGGCATTAATCTTTCACCATATCCAAATGAATGTTAGAAGTAGATTAGCGGATAACGTTTTAGATAAAAACGGAACACCTTGGTTTGAATGTTCCTATTCTGGTATTTGTAATTACATGATTGAACTAACACCAAAGATGGTTGAGGGCGGTATCAAAAGGTTAAAAGAAGCTGGATTGATCAGAGTCATCACTTCGAACAAAAAGAATAAATACACACTCACTGAGTGTGGCTGGGATTACTACCCGTTGACAGGAGAGGAAAAAGAAAAAATCACTATCCCAGTTGCAGATGCGGAAGAAGATGATAAAACCACAGTAGCAAAAACAAGCGATGAAGCAATCAACAAAAGAGTAATTAACGTAAGCGACGACGTGAAAGAAGTTATTGACTACGTAAGCAAGAAAGTTGGTAAGCATTTCGACTATGCCAACTCTTATGTTAAAAACATCAACTCTCTATTTGCAGCTGGATATACTAAAGAAGATATGATTGCTGTAGTAGACCAGAGATTTGAAGACTTATTGGGCACAAAAGAATTCAATGTACAGATGAATCCATCAAAGCTATTTTATATCAAAACGTTCAAAAATTACAAAAATTATCTGAAAGATGCAAAATGTAATGATATTAGTATGACCCCTGAACAATTAATAAAAGATGCTGAGATGAAAGAGGAATACCACCTGAAAGAAATGGAACGTTGCAAATGTGAACGACTCATCCTCGAATCAGATCCAGATAACTTACCATTCCTTACAATGCGAACATCTCCGGAAGTAATGATTAAGGACAGAGTGCGTAAAGAACGTTACCACAGAAACGAAGCAAAAAAGTTTGCTAACATGCAAAAACTCATTAAATCAGTTAAATAACAAAACACAATATGGACGGGATATAATCTCGGAACAACGTAAACTGTTAAACCGCAAACTCTACCCATAATAATAACTAATAAAACCGCAAATTAAATTAATAAACAGGTGGAAAATGCGCCTTTTGTAACGGCATAATATTCCACCTGTTTTTGTGATCTGATTGTAGTATGATAATCATGTAAAATATTTAGAAAGGGAAAAGAAAAGAAAAGAAACAGCCTGCTAAAGTATCCTACCCCTCTAACACTGTTCCTTTTCAATCGTCAGTTGATACTGATGATACAAGAAACATGATACAAGATTTTTCACTAAACATCAAGTCAGCCTTTAATTCTTTTGATTTCAAATTCTTTGATGAACCTGATTTTGATACTGTTGAAAGAATTGAAACTTATTGTCTCAATAATATCAATGCTTCTACACAGCACACTCATAATAATTCTACTTGTAAATCTTCTCAGCTGGTATATTTTAAAAATTATTCCAGACATTATGTATCTTATCATGATAGTGTCCAGGATAATATGATTACGATTCCTGTTCTATACTGTAAAAATGACAAGCACTATCATGCCGTTCTTCCAAACTCTATTATTGTTCCTTATTCATCTTTTTCTATTTTTTTCATATTAAAGGTACTCGCATTAAAATCATGTTCAGCTTTTACTGTTGAAGAAATAACAGAACGATTTTGTATATCGACTTCTACTCTCTATAGATGGATTTCTAAATATAATGCGTATTTGAGAATATTCAATACCTTGAAAAACAGATATCATATGCATTTCTTTATACATCTTATTTATGATTTCAGTAATGTTATTCATGATATCTTTGACTTCAATCTTCATACACTTTTTCAATATGACCGCACTTTATCCAATCATGATTCCTGATTGAATTTCTTCAGTTTCAATTAAATAACTTGGCAATGTCTTTCGTATTTTTGCTGTTCTATACTCAATCATGAGGAGGAAGATATATGAATATACAAAATACAGACAGTTATGAGTATAGAAAACTTATCGGCCAGATAAAATTTTCATTTATAGCACCTGTTGTATCACGAACTTTTATAGATGATTCAATAAGTGCCTACTTTAAACGCGTCTCTGAAACTGAAATTGACTGGCCAGATGGCACAAAAAGAAGGTTTTCTGATCAGACAATGAAATGGTGGCTCCATGTATACAGAAAATATGGCTTTGAAGGTCTGATGCCTAAAGACCGTCTGGATCTTGGCAGAGTAAGAAAACTTGATGATGACCATAAAAGATATATTGCTGATCTTATTGGCCAGTATCCCAAGATTACCGGGGTTATGATCTATGAAAAAATGATTGAAGATGGTGTCTTAAATGCAGGTGACTGTTCCGTTGATACTATACAGCGCTATATCAGAAACAGCGGCTTACGAAATGGACAGGGTGAGACTTTAGTCAAGGAAAGAAGGACCTGGGAATTCGCTCATTCATGTGATGGCTATGAAGCTGATACCTGTCATACATTTTATATTTACGATGAAGACAGCACATACAGGAAAACGTATCTGATTGCCATTATCGACAATCATTCAAGAATGATCGTTGGTGCGGAGTTCTTTTTCAATGACAATGCCGTCAATTTTCAAAAGGTATGGCATGATGCTGTCTTAAGATACGGCAGAAGTAAAGTAATCATCTTAGATAATGGCAGCAGCTACAAAAATAAAAGCACCAAGGAAATAGAGGCAAAACTCGGGACTAAGCTCATTTATAATCCGCCATATCAGCCTGTCGGAAAAGCTTTGATTGAAAGATTCTTTCATACAATGAAGATGCGTTTTATGGATGTACATAAGGGAAGCGACTATCATTCACTTTCTCAATTAAATGATGATCTTAATAAATGGATAAATGAGTATAACAGAACGATCCACTCATCACTAAAAGACGATGAAAATGACAATCATACACCTCTAGAACGCTATATGTATGATATGAAAGATGTTGAAGTATCAAGACTGTCAAATAAATCACCTATTGAATACGCTTCGTGGCTTGATGATGTGTTTCTTCATGAAACCACAAGAAAGGTCAATGGTGATTCAACAGTCCTTATTGAAAATCAGCTTTTTGATGTTCCTTCTGTCTATATAGGAATAAGAGTTATTATCCGCTATAATCCAAGAACTTTTGAAGGAACATATCTTTATGATGTTTCTCAAAAGAAAAAGGTCCCTTTAAAAAGAACGGATCGAGTTGAAAACGGAAAAACAAGAAGAGAGGAGATCATTTACTGATGGAAATGACAACGTATTATGGAATGGATAAAAATCCATTTATCAAGGATGCGGCTGTATCAACACTGTTTACATCCAATGACTTTAAACAGATGACAAACAGACTGGAATTTATTATCAGATCCAGAGGAATCGGTGTCTTCTTGAGCAGTCCAGGAATGGGAAAGACAACATGTCTTAGAAAAACATTGGAAGCACTCAATCCGAACCGTTATGTCGTCATCTATATATGCATGACGACTATTACAGCCATTGACTTTTATCGTATGCTTAATGATGCACTTGGTTTGGAAGAAACAACTAAAAAATCGCAGATGTTCAAGCAGATACAGGATGAACTTAAAAGACTGACATCAGAAAATAAGATGGAGGTCATCATAGCGATTGATGAAGCCCAGTTCTTGAGAAAAGAGGTATTGAGAGAATTCATTATGCTTATGAACTTTGACTATGACTCAAAAGATTACTGTACACTTATATTTGTTGGACAGAATGAATTCTTGAGAACACTGCGTCTTAAAGCACTTGAACCGCTCAGACAGCGTATCAATATGAATTATACCTTTACTGGCTTTAATGAGGAAGAGGTCAAGGATTACGTGGTATCAAGACTGAAATCAGTCAACTGCAGAAGTGATCTGTTCAAAGATGAATGTTACCATACGCTGTATTCTATGATGAATACATCAGTAAGAATACTCAATCAGCTTATAAATAAAAGTCTGATACTTGGCATGCATTACAACAAGGAAACAATCGACAGTGAACTGGTGATGCAGGCGAGCAAGGAACTGATGCTGGGATAGGATTATGAATTACATCTATAAAAATAAAAACGCAAAGAAATGTATTGGAGAAATAAGCAGCCTGACTATTACGCCGTTCTTTGCCTTTGAAATTACAGCAGGTAAACAGACAATAAGCTGTTATCTTGATCATTTATTGTCAGAATGGCACATATGTATAGTTGATTATGAAATAGACGTTGAACTTGCACATCCAACAGATATATTCTGGAATACAAATGCAATCTTTGAAAAAATAGAGGATGAAGAATTAAGCTTACAGATTGCCTATGCCGTAAATACAGTCTATAAAGAAAGAAATTACAGTGAAGATGTACTCTAGTGGTACATCTTTTCTTTATCTATGATTTATTGATTGAAATAAACTGCGGTCGTTATAAAAATACATTATTATATAGGGTAATATAATTTGCAGTCATCAGATGGGTAGAGTTTGCGGTTTAACAATATCGTGGTACAGATGACGCTACAGCAAGAGAGGATTTAATCGCTATCTTGAAAGGCGAAGAAATTTAGACTTAAACGGGGGCGATGATTAACGATGAACGAAAAGTTAGTAAAGTCGTTAAAAGAAGAACCCGTTAAATACGCAAGGCTGCTAGGGTTTGACCTCTTAACTGACTTACACAACGAATGGATAAAAGATATGGTTTGGAAGCAAGAAGATGACGAAACGTTGCTGGCACATCGTGGATCTTATAAAACAACTTGCGTATCGTTTGCACTTGCATTGATCATTGTCTTGAAGCCATCGAAAACAACTATATTCATAAGAAAAACTGACACAGACGTTATTGAGATCGCTAAGCAAACGGATAAGATTCTGCGTAGTGATCTTTTTTCTTACATAGTCAAAGAGATATATGGAGTCGATCTTCAGATCACATCTAATTCATATCAGATCGATACCAACTTAAATACAGGAACAAAAGGAACGCCACAGCTTATTTGTCTTGGTATATATACGTCTTTAACAGGGAAGCATAGCGACTATATTTTCACAGATGATATCGTCAATGTGCAAGACAGAATATCACAAGCTGAAAGAGAAAGAACAAAATTACAGTATATGGAATTGCAAAATATTAAGAACAGGGGCGGGCGCATTTTCAACACCTGTACACCTTGGCATAAACATGACGCTATAAGCGAACTTATGCCGAATAAGAAATTCTACGATTGCTATTCTACCGGACTTATTAGTGAAAGCAAGCTAAGAGATCTACGAGAGAATATGGACCCCTCATTATTTGCTGCCAACTATGAATTGAAACATATAGCTTCTGACAAGGCATTGTTCGGCAAGCCTAATTATTTCACCGATGAAGCTTTACTTTATGAAGGCGTTTCTCACATAGACGCCAGCTACGGTGGGGCCGACTGGACCGCATATACCATCATGAAGAAAGTAGACGGCAAAATCTACGCGCTTGGAAAGACATGGCAGAAACATGTTGATGATTGCCTGGGAGAAATCCAGGCATTACAGGAACGCTTTAAAGCAGGAACTGTATATAACGAAAAGAATGCTGACAAAGGCTATCTTGCTAAGGAATTACAGAAACGCGGTATGCTTCCAAAACTTTACCAGGAGAAGCAGAATAAATACGTCAAGATATCGACGTACCTTCGCCGAGAGTGGAAAAACATCTACTGGCTTGAGGAAACCGACCGCGATTATATGAACCAGGTTTTAGACTATACAGAGAATGCAGAACACGACGACTGCCCAGACAGCGCAGCTTCGCTTATTCGACAGATGGATAAGGGAACGACACATAGAAACAGGATTTCGGGAGGACTATAGAAGATGAAAAGAAAAAATTATTTCAAAACGATTATCAAGGCTGAAGATAAGATCTTTCGAATTGCTGATGATGAAATTATGACACCAGCACTACTTGCGGAATACATCCGCCAGCATGAACTGCTTGTACAGTCGCACTATAAATACTTAGACGACGCTTACCAGACAGACTATGCAATCTTTCATCAGGCGAAGAAAAAAGCATATAAGCCGGACAACCGCCTGGCAACTAATTTTGCAAAGTATATTGTCGATACAATGAATGGATTCTTCTGCGGTATTCCGATAAAAGTTACTTCTAATGATGAAAGAATTAATAAATTCATTCAAAGATACGACAGATACAACAGTATGGATGACCAGAACGCGGAAATTGCGAAAACATGTGATATTTTTGGAAGCGCTTTTGAAATGTATTATGTCGACGAAATGGGAGAAGTTGCTTCTACAGTACTCTCCCCTATGAACGCCTTTATTATCTATAATGAAAGCATTATACCCCAGCCTCGTTATTTTGTAAGGCTATATATAGACAACCATAATATTAAACGCGGATCAATTTCCGACGGCGAAACAGTACGTTATTTTAAACAGGACGGTGGCGTTAAGTTTGACAAGTACGAAAAAATGCACGGATTTGATGGAGTTCCGGCTACAGAATTCCTAGAGAACGCTGAACGTACAGGATTATTTGAACCTGTCCTTTCACTGATTAATGCGTATAACAAGGCACTTAGTGAAAAGGCAAACGATGTTGATTATTTCGCGGACGCATATTTGAAGATCTTGGGGGCTAAGCTTAAGGATGAAGACCTGAAGACGATAAGAGATGATCGTATCATTAATTTTGATGGAATCGAAGACGGAAAATTAATTGTTGAGTTTATGGACAAGCCAAACGGAGACACGACGCAGGAAAATCTAATTGACCGTTTAAGAACTGACATTTTCCAAATTGCAATGGTCGCTAACATTTCTGATGAGAACTTCGGGGCTTCTTCTGGCATTGCTTTAAAGTACAAGCTTCTAGCAATGTCTAATCTCGCTAAGATGAAGCAGAACAAGTTCATCGGTGCCATGAACCGCAGATACAGATTGATATGTTCAAATCCAGTTACAAGCGCAAAAGCGGATGACTGGTTATTCATTGATTATACGTTTACACAAAACATTCCAGCAAATCAGTTAGAAGAAGCACAGATTGCATCACAGCTTTCTGGAGTTACAAGCAAAGAAACACAGCTTAAAGCATTATCGATTGTGGATGACGTCAAAGACGAGATCAAAAAGATTGACGCTGAAGCAGACAAGACAAGCTATAGAACCGATTACGCGACCAATAGAACGGGCGGTGGAATGAATGAGTAAATACACAAATACACTCAATGAGTTACAATTAGACTTAGAAAAAGGCGAGGAGGCTTTAAAGAAAAAGCTTTCCCGTCTTTATGACAGCGAATCAAAGAAACTGGAAAAAGAGATTGCTTATTATTATCAGACTTATGGCAAAGACAACGTGCTGGAGTACCGTGTAATGATGAAGCAGCTAACTAAAGAAGAAGCAACTATGCTTTATGAGGACATGGATAAATTCTTTAGGCTACATCCGGAACATGCAGCACTAAAGCCTGTCCGTGAATCTATTTATAAGCTGAATCGTTTAGAAGGATTACAGCTTTCAATCATGAAGCAACAATTAGGGCTTTCGTCAGAGGAAGAGGCGTTAATCAGACAGCACCTTCTCTCCTACACAATTTCCACTTATGAAGGCGTGCAAGGGCTGATCCCTTTTAATCAGTTTGACGGTAGGGCCGCCAAACAGGTTGGTCAGAAGATCATTAATGATGCAGACTTCGGGAAACGACTTCTGGCGAACAGAGAAAAGCTAGCTGATTATCTCAATAATGATATCGCAAAAGGCATTGCCAGAGGCGACGGTTACGACAAGCTAAGCAAGCAGATATGCGACCGTTTCGATGGCGTATCTAGAAGGAGTGCTTACAGACTTCTTTATACTGAAGGCACGCGAATGTTTAATCGTGCAAATTCCGAGGCTTTTGCAGAGGCAGGAATTAACCAATACAGATATTGTTCAGCCGGCGATAGTCGCGTGTGTACTGACTGCAAAGCATTAGATGGCAATGTATACGACCTATCAGAAGCAAGCGATGGGACAAATTACCCGCCGATGCACCCGTGGTGTAGATGCCACACAGAACCAGCCGTTGACTGGGATAAGTGGTTATCAGACAGAATCGCAAGCAGAGAATACACAGCGGAACAAAGAGAAGAAGCCGCTGAAATCATTAAGAATTTTACGGAGGATTAAAAAAGGATGGCAAAAAGAAAAGTTAAAAGAGAAAGAAAGCTTTTGTATTTCATGGCAGGCTGGTGCGGACCATGTAAACACTTAAGAGAATATTATTTCGATGGCCTAGCCGCCGTTTTCCCCGGCCAGGTTGATTTTATCGACGCAGAGAGAGAACCAGAACTGGCTAGACTTTATAAAGTCGCTAGAATTCCGTTGATTGTTTTCCTGGAAAATGGGAAAGAAGTAAAACGCTACGACGGATCACAGAAATTCGGTTTTGAGGAATTCGAAAAATTCCTAATGGAGGGTCAAGCCAATGATAACGATTAAAAGAACGCAGAAAACATTAACGGTTAGCGGTCATGCTGGATATGCAGAACGCGGAAAAGACATTGTATGTGAGGCCGTAACTTCGCAGGTACAGACATTAACCGCTTCTATTGAACAGCTTGTTCATGAGAAGCCTGCATTTTCCCTTTCTAGCGGTTTCTACGAGTTGTCCCTGGAAGGACTAGGGGATAAAAGCTTATTTCTTGTATCTGCTTTCATGGTGGGTATGAGGCTATTACAGGACGGATACCCCGCATATGTAAAAGTTATTTAAAGAAGCTTTTTGGCTTCTTTTTATATTTCCTTTTTATGATTTCCCTGGCGGGAGTCATAGAAAGCGACCTAGCATTGAAGTCGTTAAACTCTATGGAAAATACAGTCAAGCATTAAGACTTTAAATTATGGAGGACTAAGCTATGGAATTTAAAGATTATAAAGATTATTTGAGACAGATTTTCGCAGAAGACGGAGGCAGCGACGGGGCCGACGACAAAGGCGCTAAAGGCGGAAACCCAGGGGCCGACGACAAGGGCGGAAACGATGACGAAGCGGAACCAGCCAACAAAGATACTAAGAAATACTCTGACGCGGAGGTAGACGAGATCATCAATAAGAAATTCGCGAAGTGGCAGAAAGAACAAGAGAGAAAGATTTCCGAGGCTGAAAAGCTGGCTGGGATGAACGCACAGGAAAAAGCGGAACACGAACGCGACACTTTACAGAAAGAATTAGACGAATTAAAGCGTGCAAATAGCATTGCGGAAATGGAAAAGACAGCTAGAACTATGTTACACGATGACGGCGTGAACGTACCTGACGAGGTCGTATCAAGCTTAATCGCAGACGATGCTGACAACACAAAAGCCAAAGTTGAGGCATTCTCAAAGGCATTTAAAGAAGCGGTACAAACTGCTGTAAAAGACGCTTTAAAGGGAAAAGCCCCTGCAACTGGTAAAGGCGGAAGCACATTGACGAAAGCGGACATTTTAAAGATTGCAAACCGCGCTGAACGTCAGAAAGCGATCGCAGAACATATTGATTTATTCCAGTAACACTCAATGAGTATAAAAAATCTATTACGTGAGAGATTTTCTAACATATATACATTGTGATGTTACAGACTACTCATATGCTTTCATGAGATAGAAACGCTTAGGCTTTTCTCACTTCATGAAAGCAGCGCGAAAGCGCAAAAAACATATAACGGAGGTATATAAACTATGAATAAATATTTTAGACAGATGTTTGCAGTTGAAGCAGGCACAATCGTAACCACTGACATTGAACCAGCTATTTCTATCGACCACAACGAGAGATTAGTTGCTGGCGTTGAATCATTACAGGCTATCTTAGGTGTTGCAGAACTTACACCAATGCCAACAGGAAGTGTTGTCAAGCAGTACAAGTACACTAAAAAGACTACACCAGAACAGGTCGCGGAAGGTGAAACAATCGCGCTGACAAAGTACGATAGAACTTTAGCACATTCTTTTGAAATCGATCTCAAAAAGTACCGCAAACAGACTACAGCTGAGGCTATTCAGAGATCAGGCAAAGACAAGGCAGTTAATAAAACTGACGACTTACTCGTAAAAGATGTACAGAAAGACGTAAAGAAAGCTTTCTATACAGCGCTTGATACAGGTACAGGTAAAGCTGCAGCAAAGGTTGCTACTTTACAGGGTGCACTCGCCGCTGCATGGGGCGCTGTATCTACTTATTTCACAGATATGGACGTTGAACCTATTTTCTTTGTGAATACTACAGACGTGGCTGATTACTTAGCAACTGCACAGATCACAACACAGAACGCTTTTGGATTTAAGTACGTCGAAGACTTCTTAGGTCTTGGAACTGTTATCATTGATCCATCTGTTACAGCTGGTACAGTTATTGCTACAGCAAAAGAAAACATCAACGGCGCTTATGTTTCCGCAGATGGCGATGTTGCTGATACGTTCGGGCTTACTTCTGACGAGACAGGCCTTGTTGGTATGACTCACTATGTAAAGGGTGATAACGCTTCTATCAACACATTAGTTATGTCTGGTGTTGTCTTCTATCCAGAAGATGCAACTGGTGTTGTAAAGGCTACTATTGCTGCTGCCAAATAGTCGGAACGGTAGAGTCAAAAGTTTATGAAAAACTTGATGAATGACAGATTTCAGGGCTCGAT
>ENA-OUQG01001054-OUQG01001054.1-human-gut-metagenome-genome-assembly--contig:-NODE-1054-length-15701-cov-17.670523_pt1 | contig 15701 bp, 14 predicted proteins | sample MGYA00237943_ERZ548823 | MGnify/ENA primary metagenome ERZ548823 (study PRJEB26490, sample SAMN05194731) | human gut metagenome | biome: terrestrial biome; feature: human-associated habitat... | reverse complement strand
ATCAGGGCTACACCAGCGACGAGATCTCCAACATGATCGAGCTGCCGGAGGCGCTCAATAAAATCTGGTACACCCGCCAGTACTACGGGACGGTCGCCCACAACGCCAAGGCGGTCTACCAGAAGTTCATGGGATGGTATGACAGCAACCCTGTCAACCTGAACCCCCTCATGCCAAGCGACAGCGCAAAAAAATGGGTGGAGTACCTGGGGGATGTTGACAAGGTCCTGCAAATGGCAAAGGCGGATTTTGACAAGGGTGAATATCAGTGGGTCGCCGAGGTCACAAACACCATCGTCTTTGCCGATCCGACGAACACCGATGCGCGGCTTCTGTGCGCCGATGCACTGGAGCAGCTGGGGTATCAGGCGGAGTCCGGTCCGTGGCGCAACGAATATCTGACCGCCGCGCAGGAGCTGCGCCATGGAAACGCCAATTTCACCGCTTCCACCAAATCTACCGGCGACATGGTCAAGGCCCTCTCCGCGCCCATGCTGTTTGACTATATGGCCATTGTCATGGACAAGCAGGCGCTGGCTGACCGCGACTTCACCATGAACGTGATCCTGCCTGACGTGGGCGAACAGCACATGCTCCGCGTGAAGAATGGTGTGCTGCTGGTCTATGCGGATACATTGTCTGATGATGCGGACGTGTCTATTACCTGCCCGAAGAATGCGCTGTTTGCGATCCTGACCAACAATCAGGAAACGGTTACACAGGCCGTCAAGGTCGAGGGCAGCGCAGAGCTGCTGACGCTGATGATGGAGAATATGAACCAGTTCCCGATCACCGGGACCAATCCCTTCAACATCATCGAGCCGTAACGGCTTCGCGGGGCGGTCCGTGGGAAGACCGCCCCGCTCGAGAGAAAACAGCGAGATGCTTTCAACGCAAATTAAAAGCTGTCTGTTTCTGTTGGAAACAGACAGCTTTTGCAGCCTTACGGTTGCCCTGCACACCCGAATCTGTCAGCCAACAGTAAAAATAAGAATTACTTCCTTATCACTGTTAAGCCAAGGCTTTTCGTGGCTTCCCTATAATGTGAGCGGGTGGGACGCGAGTTTCGATGCTGATATCCAACTTCCCTTCATCGGGATCGACCAAATCAGCAGCCTTTGTAATGACAATGATCTCACCAATGCTGCTTAGCTCGAGTTCCTCGCAGGTATCGCTGAAAATCATTTCTCGATAAACTGCAACAGGGCTGTCTTTTTTCTTCCTATCTTCCTGCATAGTCAATCGTTGGAATAATTTCATCGCGTTGGGGCGGTCAAAAGTCCCTCTTTTTCTGCATTTATTCTGAAGAGCTCTTTAGTTTATGTAGAAGGAGAACTGCATGATGGATGCGAAACTGGAGAATACTATCGGTGGAGGCGAAAAAACCAAATGAGTGAAATAAAACTTTGTGAAGCGACCTATATTGTCCACCGATCCTATTCAGACAGCCAATCTGTTCCAGATTTGATTATTAACCGACTGCTTAAAGATAAGAACGGAAAATCTTCATTTGACGAAAGTGCAAACGATGCCGTATAATATCTAATAGTGGGTCGGTTCGTCGAAGGAGGTTAATGTGAGAACCGACATTCGCAGAATCGCGTTTGCTTACCTGAGACTATCTAATGAAGAGGCTGCCGAGGGTGAATCCTCCAGCATCAAGAACCAGAGGATGATCATTCAAGACTATTGTGAACGGAATGAGATACTCCTGGTTCGCGTTTTTGTCGATGATGGCTGGTCCGGTGGCAATTTTGACCGACCGGCATTCCAAGAAATGATTGCGCTTTTAGAGCAAGGCAAAGCAAATATCGTAATCACCAAAGACCTTTCGCGACTCGGCAGAGACATGCGAGAGGCCAGCTATTATGCTGAACAGTACTTTCCTGAACACGGAATTCGCTATCTGACCGTAGCTGACAACTTCGATACCGAGCAAGAAAACGTCATGGCACCTTTTCAGTTTGCCATGAATGAGGTCTACCTTCGTGACGGTTCAAGAAAAGTCAAGGAGGTCTTAAAAGCCAAGAGGGAGAAAGGCTTATATTGCGCATGTGCCCCCTACGGCTATGTGAAAGACCCTCGAAACAAGAATCGGGTAGTGCCGGACGAGGAAACTGCACCGATCATTCAGCGAATTTTTGAGGCTGCGGCGAATGGAGACTCAAGCAGGAAAATAGCCATGGATCTTAATAATGACGGTATCGTGCCGCCATTAAAGTATAAGGTCCTCTATAAAGGAAACTTCTCGGAAGGCGGAGCAGCACGAGCGTCAGATTTATGGAATTATACGACTGTCAAGCGAATTCTTAAAAACCCAGTTTACTTGGGTCACACTCTTCTTGGAAAGTCCAAGAAAGTCAGCGTAAAGTCGAAGAAAAAACTGAATGTGCCAAAGGAACAATGGGCAGTCACAGAGAACACCCATGAACCGATTGTAACGCAGGAAGTATACGATTTGGCTCAGTTCAATTTGGGTAAGGGCACTTTTGACTTCCGCCAATACGATCATGTCCGGCGAAGTATCTTTTCGGGGATCGCATTTTGCGCGCAATGCGGACACGCTCTATGCTCGTGTGGAACTGTATATAAAGGTGAGCGAGAAAAATACTGGTATCTCAGTTGCAATCGTCATCGCCTGGATATTACGGATCCCTGTGTTGGTGCCCGAATTAAGTATAGCGATATACTTGAGGTAGTTCGCCAAGACCTGAATTCACTCATCAGTTTAAGCCCCGAAGAGAAAGAAGCGGTGGCTCGAGAGGCTATGCGGCGTGCTGGTGATGATAATCTGATTAGGGTCAAGCAGCTCCAGCTCCAAAAGGCCAAGGCTCGTTTATCTACCATCGACAAGGTCATAACGAAACTATATACGGACAATGCCGAGGGTAAGATCGATGACAGTCGTTTGGAACGGATGCTCTCTGAACTCCAGCGAGAGTCAGCTGGCCTTGAGAAGACGATCGACAGTCTGAGCGTTATTGATTCAGTAAATGAGACACAGGAAAGCTATCGAGCGTTTTTTGAACTGGCAAATAAGTACACGCATATCAAGGAATTGGATCGGGACACCTTAGTGACATTTGTTCGACGGATAGAAGTCGGCCCCAAAGAATTACCAGAAGGAACTCAGAAGGCTACGCACCGAAACCAGCCATTTCGGCAAAGTGTGCGTATCTTTTATAAGTTCATTGGCGAGCTGGAGAGTCCTCCGGTTCGAGAGTTTCCTGCCGTAACAGACCTGTAGACCTACTCATTACCCCAATCGTATCCTCCCTATACACCAGAGTGGGGCCTGTTTCACATTTCGTTGCGCAGGGTCCCTTTCCCCCCTTTTTTGCAATGCAAAGACATACGCAAATGGGCTTTTTAAGATGCTCGGGGTACACCAAGGGAGGTCGGCGTCAACCTCAAGCAGGGCTACAACGGCGATCTGACCTCCCGCGAGGCCGGTTCCGTCGGCGGCCAGATGGTCAAGAAGATGATCGAGAGCTACGAGAAGAACCTGTAAAAGGCTCTTTCGCAAATCGCAGACAAAGGGCGCGGCCAACAGGCCGTGCCCTTTTTGCTGTGATGGACGAAATGACAGAAGATATTCTGCAAAGCCTTCCGGCACGCTCGCTCCGCGCGGGAATATTTTCCATTCCCGCGCGGAGGAGACAAAAGGGCAGGGGACTTGCCGCCCTTGGTGCTCATTTTGCGCAATTTATTTGCAAAAATACCTTATTGCATTTTCTGCTGATTTGATATAAAATTTTAATAACTGTGCATGTATTACTTCAAACGGAAACATACGCGCGCGGGAAAGCGGCGAACCGCGGCGGGCGGCCTGCCGGAATACGCAGGGAGGTGTCCGTATGCGCGCCATCGAGCACTTTAAAACCATCACGCATCATCGCCATCTGGTGCGGCAATACTGTTTTCGCCTCGGCCTGTACTATCAGGGGTTAACGCATGACCTGAGCAAATACAGCCCCTCGGAATTCTGGCGCGGCGTCAAGTATTATCAGGGCTACCGCAGCCCGAACGACGCTGAGCGGCGCGAAAACGGCGTGAGCCTTGCGTGGCTCCACCACAAGGGGCGCAACCGCCACCACTTTGAATACTGGATCGACTACTGTATTGCCGACGACGGTAAGGTCTACATGGGCGGGTGCAAAATGCCGCTCAAATATGTAGCCGAAATGTTCTGCGACCGCATTGCCGCCTGCAAGGTCTATCAGGGCGACAAATATACCGACGCCTCGGCCTACGACTACTACGAAAAGTCGCGCGGCCATATCCTCATCCATCCCGAGACCGGCGAGCTCATCGGCAAGATGCTGCTCGTACTCAAGGAGCAGGGCGAGGACGCGGCGTTCGACTATGTGCGTGCTCTTCTGCGCGAGGAAAAGCAATGTCCGACAAAATGAGAAAACTGTCAGAAGATCGCTTGCAATCCTGCATATTTCAGAGTAAACTATTTTCATTATAGAATTTTAACAGAGGACGGACAAGAACCAATGACTCATCCCTACAAGACGCGCGAGGGCGGCGCGACGGTAACGATCTTTGTACCCTACGATTGCCGGAACCACTGCCCGTTTTGCGTGAACAAGCAGGAATACGCCCATGCTGAGGGCTTCAGCGTGGAGGCGATCCTCAAGAGCATCGCCGTGATGGACGAGATCACGCCGCGCTGCGATTTTGTTTTCACCGGCGGCGAGCCGTTTGCCAACTTAAAAGCGCTCCAGCGCATGCTCGACGCCATCCCCACGACCCACAAGGTCTATATCAACACGACCTTCCCCGTGCAGCCCGGGTGCAGCGCGGAGGAAATGATCGCTTTCACCGAGCGCAATCGCGACAAGATCACCTGCATCAACATCTCGCGCCACCTGACGAAGTATGTCGAGGAGTCGCCCGACGAGGTCGTCGCCCGTATCGCAACGCCCAAGCGTGTGAACTGCGTGCTGTACATGGACTATCCCGCCGACGAGCTTGTGGACTACGCAGAGCGCTGGCGCAAGTACAACATCCCCGTGCAGTTCCGCTACGACTACACCGAGACGACGCCCGAAAACCTCTATCAGGAGGAGGGCGACAAGATTTTGGCAGACCTTAAAAAGCGCTTCACCTACAAGGGCCTCGACGGCTGCCGCATGCGCAACGGCTACCACTTCGACTACAAGGGCCTGCACATGACCTACCATAAGACGCTGCCCTATTCCACCATCGTGGAGACGGGTGACGACGGCGTGACCTACGATATCCTCTATGATATCCTCATCAAGCAGACCGGCGAGATCCATTCCGACTGGACGGGTGTGAAGCTCGATGTGGACGCGTACCGCAAGGTGGTCTACGAGCCCTATGATCTGCGCGTGCGCGAGGGCACGATCGACTTTTGAGAAAGGCGGCAATGCTATGAGCTATCAGGCGGCAGTCATCACCGTGAGCGACCGCGCGTCCGCGGGCGAGTACGAGGACAAGAGCGGCCCAGCTGTGGCCGCGATGCTGAAGGAGGCTGGCTACGAGGTCGTGTACACGTCCATCGTGCCGGACGAACAGGAGAAGATCAGCGAAGAGCTCATCTCCTGCGTGGATGAAAAGCACTGCGACCTTGTCATCACGAGCGGCGGCACGGGCTTATCTCCCCGTGACGTGACGCCCGAGGCGACGCGCGCCGTGCTCGAGCGCGAAATTCCCGCGATCCCGCAGGCGATGATCTATTACAGCTTGCAGATCACGCCGCGCGCGATGCTTTCCCGCGCCGTGGCCGGCACGAGAAGAAACAGCCTCATCCTGAACCTCCCCGGCTCGGAAAAGGCTGCGCGCGAAAACCTGAGCGCCGTGCTCGGCGCGCTTGACCACGCCCTCAAGATGATCGCCGGCGGCGGGCATTGAGTAAAAAGTATAAAAAAGTTCCCACGTTCATACGCGGGAACTTTTTTTATACCTTTTGCAGGGGAACCATGATTTCAGTGACGAACTTTTCCGTGTCGGTCGTGAAGCCGTAGTCGATGACTGTAATCTCGCGCGAAAATCCGGCGGCGGTGTAGCCTTCCTCGCGGATGAACTGCATCAAGCGGCGGTACTGCGCGGGCGACTCGGCGTGGTGTCCGCGGAAGCGCACGCATGCGCAGAGCGAAGCGGGCAGATCAATGACGTCGCCCGCAAAGCGGTCGGCCTCGTCAAGCACGAGGAATTCGCCGTCGTACTGCCCGAAGCTGCCCTCGTTCAAGTGCTCCTGCGATACGCTGAAGCCGACCTTGCCGAGGAAGACCAGCGCTTCGGCCTGCGCGGCGGCAAGACGGCTCGTGGAGAGCTCGAGCGCGGAGTAGTCCGGCGCGGTCAGCGCCGTGTCGATCCAGAAAAGGCGAAGCGCGGGCGAATGGATGAGCGTGATCTCGCCGAGCGGCGCATGCCGCACATCTTGGAGCTGGCTAAGGCGCGCGTCGAGCTTGCGCTCGATGCGCTTGAGCTCCTTTTGCTTCTGTACGACGGCGGCCTTCTGCGCGCGCAGCTTTTCTTCGATCGTCTCTACGTCGCGGTTTTGCAGAAAATCAGCGATCTCGGTGAGCGGCATGTCCATCGCGCGCAGATATCGGATGGTGTTGAGCGGCTCAAACTGGCGGACGCTGTAGTAGCGGTAATTCGTCGACGGATCGACATATTCCGGCGTAACAAGGCCGAGCGCCTCGTAGTGGCGCAGGCTGCTCACGCTGAGATGGAAAATTTTTGCCATTTCGCCGATGGAGAAAAGCTGGGGAAGAGCCATTTATGATGCCTCCTGCGCACGTTTTTCCCGCCGCGTGAGGATGGCGTAGGCGATCACGCAGACGAGGATGGAGAAAAGCGACCCCGCGGCGTTGGCAAGGCCCATGGGCAGCAACGTCTGCGGGAAGTATTTGGACGCAAGGTACGCCCCCGGCACGCGCACGAGCAGGATCGAGAGCAAATTGTGCAGAAACGAGATGCCCGACTTGCCGCAGGCGCAGAAATAGCCGCTGAAGCTGAACTGCACGCCGGCAAAGAAGCTGTCCCAGATGTAGCCGCGCAGATATTGCCCGCCCGCGGCGGCGACGGCGGCATCAGGCGTGAAGAGGCCGACGAGCGGCTCGGCGATAAACAGGGTGAGGATGACGACCGCGATGCCGAGCGAGCAGGCGATCATCGCGGCGTAGCGCAGCGTGAGACGCGCGCGCTCGGGCTTGCCCGCGCCGATATTCTGCGCGCCGAGCGCCGAGACGGTCGAGAGCATCGACGACGGGATGAGGAAGAGGAAGCCGATGATCTTTTCGACGATGCCGACGGCGGCCGCGTCCGTCAGACCGCGGCGGTTGGCGATGATCGTGATGATGACGAACGAGACCTGAATAAAGCCGTCCTGCAGAGCGACGGGCACGCCGATCTGAAGGAGCTTACCCATGACGGCGCGCTGCGGGCGAAAGTCCGCGCGGCGGACGGAGATGAGCCTGCGCTTCAAGATGATCGCGAGCGAGACGAGGACGCTCACCGCCTGCGAGAGCGTGGTGCCGAGCGCCGCGCCCGCGGGGCCGAGGTGCAGCGTGCCCATGAAGTAGTAGTCGAGCGCGATGTTGACGACGCAGGCCACGGCGATGAAGTACATGGGGCTCTTGCTGTCACCAAGGCCGCGGAAGATCGAGGCGATGATGTTGTACGCCGTGATGAACGGAATACCGATAAAGCAGACCGTGAGATAGGCGAGCGTGCCCTGCACGGCCTCCTCCGGTGTGGACATGATGGAGACGATACCCCCGCGCAGCGCGAGCAGCAGTGCCGTCAGCGCAAGAGACAGCAGCATGAAGAGCGTGACCGTGTTGCCGATGGCAGAGGCGGTGCGCTTTTTGTCGCCGCCGCCGGCGGCCTGCGCGATGCTGACCGTCGCGCCCATCGCAAGGCCGACGAGCATGACTGTGAGCATGTGCATCACCTGCGAGCCGATGGAGACGGCGGTCGTGCTGGCGACGCCCTCAAACTGGCCGATGATGAAGAGGTCGGCCATGCCGTAGAGCGTCTGCAAAAAGTAAGAGAGCAGATACGGCAGCGAAAAGGACACAACGTTGCGAAAGACGCTGCCGGTGGTGAGATCGTTTTGCATCGGAAAGGACTCCTTATCAGTATAGCATGGAGTCATCATAAACTCTATAACAATTGTAGAGTCAAGCGTAGATTTTTCCGCGCGGAAAAAAGTCTCACTTTCCCGGATAGCCCAGTGCGGCGGAAAGCATCTGCCCCGCGGCGACGACCGCGCGCTCGGCGTGCGCGAACTCGTCCGAGTGCACGGAGCGGAACATCCCCAGTACGCTGACGACGTACTTGAGCGCGCCGCCGCCGGTGAACACCGGCGCGGAGATGGAGCGAAGACCGATCTTATACTCACCGTTTTCCACGGCGAAGCCCGCTTCGCGGCAGGCGGGGAGCGATGCGAGCAAAGCACCCGCGTCCGTTTCTGTGTGCGGGGTGTAGGGCGTGAGCGGCACACGGGCAAGGAGAGTCGCCGCCTCGCTCTCACTCATGCAGGCAAGGACGATCTTGCCCTGCGAGGTGCAGTGCAGCGGCAGCCGCGCCCCCGGCGCGGAGACGATGCGAAGGCTGTCGCGCCCCTCGGCCTGGTCGAGGGCGACGATGTGCCCGTTTTCATAGGTGGAGAGCATGGCGGAGGCGCCGGTCGCTTCTGCCAGATGCTCGAGGTAAGGCCGCGCGAGGGACGAGATGTTCCAGAACGCGCTGGCGCGGCAGCCGTATTCAAAAAGGCGCAGGCCGAGGGCGTATTTGCCGTCTGCGTGCTGTGTGATGACGTCATAGTCGCGCATGGTGGTCAAAAGGCCGAACACTGTGCTCTTGGGCAGCCCTGCGCGCTCGCTGATGGCCGTGAGCGTCATCGCCTCGCCCGCGTCGCTGAGGAGCTGCAAAAGCTCCATCGCCTTCGCCACGGAGCGGATGGTGTTGCCGTCAGTCATAAATCGGCCCTCCCGGTCAAAAATCGTTGCTTGTATTCTAAAAAATACTGCGGAAAAAGTCAAGATTACGATAATATAAAAATACAGTTCGACATTATCGGACAACTGTGTTGCGTAAGAGCGTGATATTTGCTAAAATATCATGCTGTACCATGGAAGAAAGAGGCGTTTCAGATGCTGGACGGCTTTGCAAGATCAATTACATACCTGCGCATCAGCATCACGGACCGCTGCAATTATCGCTGCCGCTACTGCATGCCGGACGGCGGCATTGAAAAGTGCGCGCACGAGGACATCTGTTCTTTGGAAGAGCTGCGCGACATGGCCGCCGCGGCGGTCAGGTGCGGCGTCAAAAAGATCCGCGTCACCGGTGGCGAGCCGCTCGTGCGCCGCGGTGCGGTGGACTTCTGCCGCATGTTATCAGAAATTCCCGGCGTTGAAGAGCTCTGCGTCACGACGAATGGCAGCCTGCTCAAGGAGTTTGCCCGGCCGCTGCGCGATGCGGGCGTCACGCACCTCAACATCAGCCTCGACACGCTGAACGAGGAGCGCTTTCGCGCCATCACGCGCCTTGGTACGCTGCAGGATAGCTTGGACGGTATCGAGGCGGCGGAGCGCGCGGGCTTTGCGAAGATCAAGCTCAACTGTGTGCTGCTCGGCGGCGTCAACGATGACGAGATCGCCGATTTTGTGGACTTAACGCGCGAACATCCGTGGCAGGTGCGCTTCATTGAGCGTATGCCGATGGGCTGCGGAAAGGATTTCGGTACATACCTCCCCTCGCAGGCGGTTCTGAACCGCTGTCCGGAGTTGGAGGCCGTTTCGCACGACGGCGTGGCCGCGTGCTATCGTCTGCCGGATGCAAAGGGGACCGTCGGTCTCATCGCGCCGATGAGTCATGCGTTCTGCGCAGAGTGCAGCCGCATCCGCATCACGGCGGACGGGAAATTAAAGCCGTGCCTGCATTCGGACGCAGAGATCACGCTGCGGGGCTTGTCCGGTGAGGAATTGGAGCAGGCCATCCGCCGCGGCATTCTGATGAAGCCGGAGCGCCACCACATGGACGAGACTGGCGTCACGGAGACGCACCGCGGCATGTTTGCGATCGGAGGCTGAGGATGGAACTGACGCATTTTAACGAACAGGGCCGCGCCCGCATGGTGGACGTGAGCGAAAAGGTGCAGACCTATCGCGTGGCGCGCGCCGCCGCGACGGTCCGCATGGCAAAAGCGACGATGGACAAGATCAAAGAGGGCTCCATCGGCAAGGGCGATGTGTTGGCGGTCGCGCAGGTCGCGGGCATCATGGCCGCGAAGAAAAACAGTGAACTGATCCCGATGTGCCACCCGCTGCTGCTCACGAAGGTGGACATCTCATTTGAAATCGAAGAAACCGCCCTGCACATCCGCAGCGAGGTCCGCTGCCACGGCGAAACGGGCGTTGAAATGGAAGCGCTGACAGCTGTCAGCGTCGCCGCGCTCACGGTGTACGACATGTGCAAGGCCGTGCAGCGCGATATGCGCATCGACGGTATCCACCTTCTCTATAAAGAGGGCGGCAAGAGCGGCGTTTATGAAGCGGAGGAATGAAGAAATGGCACAGGTGACCGCTGTGAACATCAGCGAAAAAAAGGGCGTGCGCAAGCACGAGGTGCCCTATATCGACGTAAAATACCGCCACGGCATTGTGGGCGACGCCCACGCGGGTGACTGGCACCGCCAGATCAGCCTGCTGGCCGACGAGAGCGTGGACACGATGCGCGCTATCTGCCAGCTTGAGCTGGATGCGGGTATCTTTGCCGAAAACATCAACACCCGAGGCATCGAGCTCAAGACGCTCCCCGTCGGCACGCGCCTGCGCGTGGGCGAGACGGAGCTTGAGGTCACGCAGATCGGCAAGCAGTGCCACAACGACTGCGAGATCAAGCGCACGACGGGCAAATGCGTGATGCCGACCGAAGGCATCTTTGCCATTGTGATCAAAGAGGGCCGCATTCAGGCCGGAGACGAGATCGAGGTGCTGAAGAAATGAGACTTATCAAAACCGAGGACGCGGTGGGCCATGTGCTCTGCCACGACATGACGCAGATCATCAAGGACCAGTATAAGGACGCGCGCTTCCGCAAGGGCCACGTCGTGACGGAAGAGGACATCCCCGTGCTGCTCAGCATGGGTAAGGAGCACCTCTATGTCTGGGAAATGACGTCCGGCATGGTGCACGAAAACGACGCGGCGGAGCGGCTTCTGGCCCTCTGCGGGCAGGAGAATATGATCCGCAGCGGCGTGAAAGAGGGCAAGATCGAGCTCAAGGCCGCCTGTGACGGCGTGTTTCTGGTCGATTCCGCGCGCCTTGTCGCCGTGAATAGCCAGGACGAGGTGATGATCGCCACGCGCAAGGGCGGCATGGCTGTACGCGAGGGCGACAAGCTCGCGGGCATGCGCGTCATCCCACTCATCATCGAGGAAGAAAAGCTCCGAAAGGCCGAGCAGGCCGCGGGCGATAAGCCGCTGCTGTCTCTCAAGCCCTATGTGCGCAAGACCGCCTGCATCGTCGCCACCGGCGGTGAGGTCAAAAAGGGCCTCATCAAGGATACGTTCACGCCGGTCGTCATCGACAAGCTCAAGACCTACGGCATCGAAACGCTCGAGGTCGTCTACTCCGGCGACGGGGTGGAGAATGTGCGCGACGCGGTGCTCACGATGCGCGAAAAGAAGCCCGACATGATCCTCTGTACCGGCGGCATGAGCGTCGACCCCGACGACAACACGCCGGGCGGCATCAAGGCCGCGGGCGCGAATATCATCGCCTACGGCGCGCCGGTCCTGCCGGGGGCTATGTTCCTGCTCGGCTATTTTGACGACGGTATGCCCGTCATGGGCCTGCCCGGCTGCGTGATGTATGCGGGCGCGACGGTCTTTGATCTGGTGCTGCCGAAGATCGCGGCGGATGTGCCCGTCACACGCGCGGATCTCGCGGCGCTCGGCGAAGGCGGGCTATGCCTTGGGTGCAAGCCGTGCCACTATCCGATCTGCCCGTTTGGAAAATAAAACTTCAAAACGATGGCGGAGCCATCGTTTTGAGGGGGGGTACAGCCTGCTGCGCGCACTCGCTTGCGCTCGCACACTTGCAGGCTGAGAGGTGTTTTTTGCCACGCGCATGGAAATTGGCGAAGCGCCGCCAGCGGCGGATGAAGCGAGCCAGTTTCGAGGAAGCGGCACGATTGGCACGCCCAACGGGCGCGGGAATCGTAATGCCGCGACGGTGACCGCGGCAAAAAACGGATCAAGATTATTTGCCGCCTGCGGACGGCTTGGGCAGCCGTTAGCGGCTTTGCCGCTTTACGGATGCCGCATCCCCCTTGCGGGGAAAAGTCTGCGACGCTGTTTCGCGCCCCAGGGGCGCGGGGTTAGGGGGGCAGGACTGGTGGATCTTTGCACCGAATGAGTCGGTGCTGTTTGACAACTTTAACGCTTCGCGCCTGCGGGCGCGAAATGTTGGGGGTGCGTTATCTATTTTAAGAATAGCGAAATGATGCTGTCCGAGTTTCCTGATGGGGATTGGAAATAAATTGCGTGCGGCGTGTTCTTGCCCGTTCCTGTATCGCCGCGCTTTTCAATGAACGCGCGAAAAAGAAAAAATTTGAAAGGAAGTATCCAAACATGAAAAAGCTTTTGTCTCTGTTCCTTGCGCTTGCGCTCGTGTTCTCTCTGGCCGCCTGCGGCAGCAAGAACGACGGCGCGAACACTGACGGCGATGCGCAGAACGGTGAAAACACCGAGAGCGTTGATCTCATTGTCTTCGCCGCTGCCTCCATGACCGAAACGCTCAATGAGATTGCCGAGATGTACAAGGAAGTTGCCCCCAACGTCAACATCACCTACAACTTTGACTCCTCGGGCAAGCTCCTCACCCAGATCAGCGAGGGTGCTGACTGTGACCTGTTCATCTCCGCCGCCCCCCAGCAGATGAACGCCATGGACGGCAGTCTCATTGACGACAAGGACAAGAACCCCGACGGTCTTGACCTCATCGTGACCGACAGCCGCATCGACCTGCTTGAGAACAAGGTCACGCTCGCCGTTCCCGAGGGCAACCCCAAGGGCATTGAGAGCTTCGACCAGCTCGCGCAGCTTCTGAAAGGCGGCGATGTGCTACTCGCCATCGGCAACAGCGACGTGCCCGTCGGCCAGTACACCCAGAAGATCTTCGCCTACTACGGCCTTGACGAATCGGCCATGACCGACTGCCTCACCTACGGCAACAACGTCAAAGAGGTCACGACGCAGGTGAGCGAGGCCGCCGCCGACTGCGGCATCATCTACGCGACCGACGCCTTCTCCGCTGGCCTCGAGGTCGTCGACAGTGCCACGGCTGAGATGTGCGGCCAGGTCATCTATCCCGCCGCCGTCCTGAAGGGCGAAAAGGAAGAAGCCGCCCAGGCCTTCCTCGACTACCTCCAGACCGCTGACGCCATGGAAGTGTTCAAGAGCGTCGGCTTCTCCCTCGCTAACTAAAATAAAAGCCTAAAAGGCTTTCATTTTAAAGAGCTGCACTACGCTCTGCGCCTTGGCCGCTCACTTCGGTGAGCGGCCTTCGACGCTCGCTGCGTGAGAGGTATTTTTTGCCACGCACATGTCGCGGCAAAAAATTTCAAGATTATTTGCGCCGTGCGCGGCGCAAAGTCTGCGACGCTTTTTGATATCTCTTTCGGAAGAGATATCTCCTTTTGTCCCGTTTCCTGCCGCAGGATGCGGCACAAACTTTCCGCCGCCACTGGCGGAAAACCCGCTTGTCTTGTGGCAAACTTTTTTCGCCGCATTTGCGGCGGCGTGGAGATCGCCTGAATCTCCCAAACTCCAGAAAATCGGAGGTCACTTATGGATTGGTACCCCTTATGGAACTCGCTGCGCATTGCGGCGATCTCCACGGTCGTTATTTTCTTTGCCGGCATTTTTGCCGCCTATTATATCGCAAAGCTTCCGCGCCTGGTCAAAGGTGTGCTCGATGTGCTTCTGACGCTGCCGCTCGTGCTGCCGCCGACGGTCGTGGGCTATCTGCTGCTGCGCGTGTTCGGCCCCAAGCGCGTCATCGGCGCGTGGGTGCTCGAAACGTTCGGCGTCAAGATGGTCATGACCTGGTGGTCGGCCATCTTTGCCACGGTGGTCGTCATCTTCCCGCTGATGTACCGCACGGTGCGCGGCGCGTTCGAGTCTTTTGACGAGACGCTGGCCTATTCTGGACAGACGCTGGGCCTGTCGAATACCTACATTTTCTGGCGTATCCGCATGCCGTACTGCCGTCAGGGCGTGCTGGCCGGCACAGTGCTGGCCTTTGCCAGAGCACTTGGCGAATACGGCGCGACGAGCATGATCGCGGGCTACACACCAGGCAAGACCGCGACGATCTCCACCACGGTCTATCAGCTCTGGCAGACGAACAACGATGTGCTGGCGACGAAGTGGGTCTTGGTCAATATTGCGATCTCCGCCGTCGTGCTGCTGGCGGTCAACATGCTCGAGCGGCGTGACTTCCTCACGGATGCGAGCAAGGCGAGGAGGGCGAGAAGATGAGTTTGTCTGTCGATATTGAAAAAAAGCTTGGCGCGTTTCATCTGCGCTCACAGTTTGAAGCGCCGGACGAGACGATGGCGCTGCTCGGCGCCTCGGGCTGCGGCAAGAGCATGACATTAAAGTGCATCGCAGGCATCGTGACGCCCGACCGTGGGCGCATCGTGCTCGGCGGCCGCGTGCTGTTTGACAGCGAAAAGAAGATCAATCTGCCGCCTCAGCAGCGCAAGGTCGGGTATCTTTTCCAGCAGTACGCGCTGTTCCCGAACATGAGCGTGGAGCAGAATATCCTCTGCGGCATCCGCAGCGGAGATAAGGCGGAAAAGCGCCGCGTGCTGGCGGAAAAAATTCGCATGTTCCGCCTCGAGGGCCTGGAGAAAAAGCACCCCGCGCAGCTCTCCGGCGGTCAGCAGCAGCGAGTGGCGCTCGCGCGCATTTTGTGCTCTGAGCCGGAGGCGATTTTGCTCGACGAGCCGTTCTCCGCACTGGACAGCTACTTAAAGTGGAATCTTGAGATCGAGCTTGCCGACCTGCTCGCGACGTTCAACGGCCCCATCCTCTGGGTCGGCCACGACCGCGATGAGTGTTACCGCAACTGCCGCAGCGTCTGCGTGATGGAAGACGGTCGGACCGGCGAGGTCACGCCGATGGACGAGATGATCCGCCATCCGGGCAGCGTCAGCGCGGCGCGCCTCGCGGGCTGCAAGAACTTCTTCGCCGCCGGGGCGAGAGACGGCAAAGTCTACCTGCCCGAGTGGAACGTGGCGCTGCCGCTTGCTGGCATGGAAAATACCTTTACGACGATTGGCATTCCAGACAATGCCGTTACCATGAGCGAGAACGGCGCCATGAGCTGCACCGTCTGCCGCGTGATCCTCGGCGTGGAGGAGAACATTCTCCTGCTGCGTCCGGAGGGTAGCGCCGAAGGCGCGCCGATGCTGCGTATCACTGTTGGACATGAAAGTGATCTGCAAGCGGGGGCAGCCGTCCGCGTTGCACTGGACTACAGCAAACTGTTACTCCTGTGAATTGAAAAAGTGAGAGCAGGGCAATACCCAGCTCTCTTTTTCCGTCAAAATATAAATACAATTCGTAATATTCTGTCGAAATATTACGAAACACGGCGGTTTTGGGCGTATGCCCAAAACCGCCGTGCCATATTTTCCTT
>ENA-OUQG01001048-OUQG01001048.1-human-gut-metagenome-genome-assembly--contig:-NODE-1048-length-15740-cov-3.966274_pt1 | contig 15740 bp, 18 predicted proteins | sample MGYA00237943_ERZ548823 | MGnify/ENA primary metagenome ERZ548823 (study PRJEB26490, sample SAMN05194731) | human gut metagenome | biome: terrestrial biome; feature: human-associated habitat; material... | reverse complement strand
CCTTTGAATTCATCCTCGCTGCTTTCCACATCCTTTCCGGCCGCGACGGTTTCGTTGACAAGATCCAGCATCCGTTTGTTCAGCGTGTCGATATTTTGTTCTTCAAAGAAGATGCCAATGCCCTGCGCTTTTAAGGATCGTACATATTCCAGACACTCCACCGTGTTTCTGGCGAATCGGGATACGGATTTCGTGATGATATAGTCGATTTTCCCGTTCTGGCAGTCGCGGATCATGCGCTGGAACTCCGGGCGTTTGTCCGCCCTTGTGCCGGAAATGCCCTCATCGGCATAAAGGCCGGCAAACTCCCATTCCTTGTTGGCAGCGATCATTTCCGTGTAAACGCGCATCTGGTTCTGATAGGATGTAAGCTGTTCTTCGGAATCTGTGGAGACGCGGCAGTAGGCCGCCACTCGCTTTTGGTGATATTTCTCCTTGTCTACAAGGATGGACTTTTGGGGTTCAATTACGGAAACTATCCGTTTCGGGATTCTCTGGACTTCCATTCGGTTTATCCTCGCTTTCGCAAATATCGGTTTCTGTTTTTGTATGCAGAACGACGCCGCCTCCCACATGAAGGGAGACGGTGTCGATCAGTTCGGAAAAATATGCAGCATTGAACGCATCCTGCGGCTTCATCAGAGAGGCACGCTTTCTGGCAATCTGCGCGGCGATCTGCGTTTTGGCGTTTGTTTCTTTGTAAAGCTGACCTGCAATTTCGCAGAGCAACGTAGCGATCCGTTCCTCACTGGGACGCCCCTGCTCCATTTCGTCGGAGATCTGCTGCTGCAAATTCAGCACCACTGCGGAATCCCTGTGCTTTATTTTTGGATGCGGGAGCATGAGATCGGCATTTGCGATGACGCGGTTCATAAGGAGCGTGATTTTCCGGAGCAGCTCGCCGTCGCTGATCCGCACCCGAATGCCGCAGTCTGCGTTGCTGCACGTCCAGCTTTCCCGGACAGCCCGCTTGGAGTTGATGTGCCGGAGCATGGGCGCACCGCATTGTCCGCAGCGGACACGGTCGCGGATCTGCCGGATGCCTTCGCTTTCCTGGGCTGCCTGATTCCAGCGCCGTGCGCTTTTGACCGCGACGGCTTCTTCGTAGATGTTTTCGTCGATGATCGTCTCGAATTCTTCATCGCCGGTGTACTTCGCATTCTCCAGTATCCGTGAAATCCGCGCCTTATCCCATACACAGGTCCGCTCTGTGTATGGGATGTTTTTCGCTGTGAGATCTTCCGCAATCTCCTTGAGCGATGCACCCTGAATGTATGCTTTGAAAATATTGCGGACAATGTTGGCCTCTTGCTGTTCAATCACGGTGTGTCCGTTGCGGATCGTGTAGCCAAACGGTAAATATCGAATCTTTTTCATACCTGTCCCTCTTAAATCTGTTCTATAAATTTGAGCCCGCCAAGCAGCGTTACCGTCATTTCGTCATGGTGATTGATGCAAATGTCGGTAACAATCTCATGGAACAGCTTCTCGTCGAACACTTCCAGCGGCTGTTCCAGCTCGTCAATCAGGGATTTCAGCTTTCGGACATCTTCCAGCATGGTGAGAATCTTGGACTCAAAGCTGCTGTATCGCTCGGTTTTCAGTTTATCGAGCTGCTGGCGAATCTCCCTCGCCTGCGTGTGGTAAATATCTGTGGCGAGGTATCCCTTTGTGCGAAGCCGCTCTAGCGCGAGCAGCTTTGCGTTCAGTTCGGCAATGCTCTGACTGAGCAGACTGGCCGCTCTGTTGTTCCGCTTATAGGCTGCGGCGGCAAATTCCAACTTCTGAATTGTCTGGCCGAGGATATCTTCCTCGCAGAAGCGCAGCTTGTTGATCATGGTGATGATGCCATCATAAATGCGCGCTTCACTGTAATAGTGGGAGCCGCAGGCGGCTGTGTCTGCTGCGTGTCTGGAGCATACCCATTTAATTACGCCATTGGAAGTCTTGCGATGATAGAGAGCGCCGCACTCGGAACACCGAATGCGGCTTGTAAGAGGATATGTATTTGTGGTCTTGACGCTTTCCGTCTTTTTTCTTCGCGCTGCCAATAAACGTTGTACAGCCTCATAAACACCGGTCGCTAAAATTGCTTCGTGCGTATTTTCTGCATAAAATTGATCGTACTCCCCACAGTTGCGATGCCGTTTGAATGGGACAGTTGGTTCTCCATAAAACTTTTGATGAAGCGTATGACCGGCATAGCGTTCGTTGGAAAGCATATATGTGAGCCGGTTTGATTTCCAGTTTGCTTTATTGTCTTTGGTTGGAATTCCTTGAGCTGTCAATTCTCGCGCAATTTCAGTTGCAGACATGCCGTTCAGGTACGCATCAAAAATCCATCGAACAATTTTTGCTTCCGGTTCGTAAACTACGAGTTTCTTATCAATCAAGCGGTATCCATACGGTACGTTGGTTGCAATGTATTCTCCACGTTCCATTCTCTTTACAATGGACAGCCTTTCGTTTTGTGAGATGGACTCAGATTCCTCCTGTGCGATGGCTGCAAACGTATTGAGCAGCATCTCGTCGGCCATCGCCAGTGTGTTGACGCCATCTTCTTCAAATTGCACCCCAACGCCGAGCAGCTTTAATTTTCGCGTGTAGCTCAGCGCTTCTTTGACGTTGCGGGCAAATCGTGAGACTGATTTTGTAAGAATGAGGTCGATCTGGTGCAGCTCGCACATGCGGATCATCCGCTGAAATTCCGGGCGGTTATCCGCTTTCATGCCGCTGAGACCCTCGTCGGCAAAAATGTCGACCAGCTCCCATTCCGGCTTCTCTGCAATGTATTTCGTATAAACACGTTCCTGTGTTGCAAAGGAATTTCGCTGGTCTGCGGAGTTTGAGGACACGCGGCAATATGCCGCCACGCGCAGCTTGGGGATCTCCTGCTTCGTCGTTGGCGCAATCAGTTTTGCAACTGGCATTTTTCTCACCTCCCATGCCGTTTGTCAACGACAAGTATATTCGCGAAAAGGTTCAAGTCTACTGATATCTTTCAAGCGGTTCCGAATTCTACCAAACGCTGAAACGGCAGTGCGAATTCTTGTGGAAACCGTGCAAATTACAGTTTAATCCGCAAGGACAATGTCCGCGCCGGTCAGGTTCTGATAATATTTTTTTGCTCTACGGTATTCTTTTTCCGTAATGTCTCCGCGCTGCCGCAGGGCGCGGAGTGTCATCAGGATTCGGAGAAAATTTGCGTTTTTGTTTTGGTGCTCAGATAGCATTTGTGTTTTCTCGCCTCCTGTACATCTGTTTTCGTACTTCGTCACACGCGCGCCAACGCGCGGTTTTTGTATTTTCTGGTGCACCGTCCCCACCGGGGCGCAGAAAAGCCGACACGCGGGCGCGTGTCGGCTGACAGCTTGCAACAAAGGTTTACCCCCGCAGGCTTGGACTGCGGGGGCTTGATTTTGGTTCAGGTTTCGTCCGCTTCTGGCTGTTCCTCCAGCTCGTCCTGGGGCGATGCTTCTGTAACCGGTTCGGCGGCTTCGGCTTCTTCCAGCGCGCGGGTGATGATGTCAACTAAGAAGTCCTTCTTCTTGATGCCGCGCTCCTTGAGGTAGCGGTCGAGGCGGTCAAAGAGCTCTGCGGGGATCTGCGCGGCTAAGGTTCTCATTTCTCCGGTCATGATTTTTCCATCCTTCCAGTCGTAATATTCTGTGATCATGGTTTCTACATAATCGCTGAGGGTCATCCCTGCTTTTTCCTGCTCCTGCCGGACTCTGGTGTGGAGTGCGACCGGCAGCATGGCGCATAGGTTTTTTCTTGTTTCCATTGCAGTCTCCTTTCGATTTGGTACGCCAAGTATCGCAGGAAACGAGAAAGAAAGCTATTCACCAGAGCCAACAAAGAATGCCGCACAAACGAAGCAAATTGGACTAATCCGTAAACAAATCCGGTCTGGCTGCGACGGCAAAGCCCTCGCGCCCGGTCACGACCACGCCATTCTGCCCGCCGGAGCAGTGGATGACGAGGAGATTGCCTACGCTGTCATAGCCGCAGACGATTCCGACGTGGCTGTCGTCCGCGTAAAAGACGAGATCGCCGGGCAGCGCGTCTGACCATGCAATGTTGGTGCAATAGCCATGCTGTGAGGCTGCGCCACCGCCGCGTCCGGGCAGGTATGCACCGTTCGTGGCGTTATAGAATGTCCAGTCCACAAAGCCGGAGCAGTCCAATCCGAATGGCAGCACCTTGCCGGTCGAGCCGCTGCCGGGTGCAGTGACTGTCGTCGGCGTTCCCCAACGGCTGTCCCAGCCGAGAACGAGGCTTTTGCCGCCCCAGAAATACGTCACCTTTCCGAGAAGCTGATACGCCGTCAGGACAATGGATTCTCGCAGCGGGTCAAGATCATCCGGCAGCGTGCCTTGGATGTCCGAAATGTCGACAGGGCCGATGGGCGTACCGCTCGGTTGATAATTACCGATCAGGGAAAGGAAAATATCGTCATAGTCCGGCTTCAGGAGTTCTTCGAGCATCTCCCGCTGCTGGGCAGTGAAGCTGTATTCATCTGCCATCTGCATGGCGTCCTTGATCTGCACAGAGATATGCAGCGTTGTAATCCGCTCGCCGTCTACGGTTCTGGTCGTCAATTCGTATTCGAGCTTGTTGGCATCGAAGAAAATTTCCCGCAGGAGCTGGAGTTTTTCCTCATCCATCGTCATAACGTCCAGCCCATGTTCTTCGTCGGTCGAGACCTTGACCGCGTACACAGCCAGCACATTTCGCCAATTTTGAAGCATGTCCGCTTCCATGCCCTCCTGCATATCCAGCGCGTCGTATGGGTTGCCCTCCATGATACGGTAGATTTCGTCGGTGAACTCGCCGTTCAGCGTCGCAACCGCGTCCGGAATCTTGATCTCTGTGCCTGTGTCCTCCCCGGCGAACAGGATTCCGAGCGGCGAAGCGAACAGCATCCCCACGAGCAGGATCACCACAACAACGGAAACCGCAGCCGCGCCGCCTGCGCCGATAGCTGCGACCAACTTTTCTGCCGCTGCCGCGATTGCCCGCAGGACTTTCTTTCCGGCTTCCTTTGCAGCTTTTGCCGTTTTGATCGCCGTATCCCGAAGCACCTGCCCTTTGCGGATGACAGTTGCGGCCTGCTTGGGAGCAGCCGCCGACGCTTTGCTGGGCAAGGCTTTTGCGGCAGGTGTGGTGGAGGACTTGATTTTCGCTTTCGGGGCTGTTTTGATCTTCTGCTTTTTTACGAAAGCCGGTCGCGCCTGTTTCTGGACACGCGCAGGCTTTGTCGGAGCGACGTTCCTGCTCGCTGGCATAGTGACTGTTTCATTCGCTAATGTAGGTTGACATAATTTCGGTTCGCCGTGAGCGGCTTTCATTCCAGTTTGCCGCGCAGCCTGTTGCAGATTTGCCTGCACGGGCGTTACCTGTGTCGGTTGCTGCGCTGCAATGTACTTTTGCTTGCTCTTGATGTCCGGAAGCGGTGGCTGTGGAACTTCCGGCTTCGTGGGTTCTATATCGGCGGGCATGGAAGCTGTCTGCGGCTGCCGCGTTCGGATCTGCGGCAGAGCTGGCTGCTCCTGCTCCGCACTATGGGAAACGTGGAGTTTTTGCTGTTCACGAACAGTTTCTCGTGTACGGATGACCGGTGAAAATGTTTCGGAATCTGTAATTGTGTTTTCAATACCGCTTGATTCTTCTTTGAGAAAATTCTGCTTTTGCCGCTTCTTTCGGATGTACTCTTTCGTCTTGATTTCAGGAAGCGCGAACTGTGTGGTATCCGTTTTTGGCGTGGCAAGCGGTTCTCGCGGAGAGAAAACAATCGGTTTTTCTCTTGGCAGAGTTCGTGCTGATGGCTGCACCGTCGGGGTCGTCGCAGGTGCAGACGGTTCCGTGCTGGCAAGAGATTGTCCAAGCGACCGTTGTTCTGCCGGTCTTGCTTTCCCAGCAGGCTTTTCTCTTACTGATGTTTCCAGCTCACGCACAGAACGATTTGTCTGCGATTGGCGAACAGTCTGCGGCCTTTCATGAATCCGCGAATCTGGTCGCTGGGGCTGCTGCACAGGTACGTCAGCATTCGGTGCATATTCCCGCATCTTGGGCTGAGGAGTATTTGCGGGAGGAACAGGCTTCTCCTTGATTGGCGAGACCGATTCGCGCACAGCACGCTCCGTCCGCAAATGGTGCGCAGGCTGTTCATGTTTTTCTGTACCACCTGTGGTCGTTGCTATAGTTTCCGCAGAAGTAGTCTTTGCGTTTTCGCGAACCCGCGGAACTGGATACCGAGATGGAGACGCTGGCGCTTTCGCATCCGGTGCTTGCTCCCGCATTTTGGGTTGCGGAGTATTTGCAGGAGGAGCCGATTTCTCCTTAATCGGAGAAACCGATTCACGCGCAGAATGTTCCATTGTCGATGGCATTGTTTCCGCAGAAACAGCCTTTGCGTTTTCATGAATCCTCGGAGTTGGATACTGAGACGGGGACACTGATGCTTTCGCATCTGGCGTATATTCTCGCGTTTTGGGCTGTCGGACGTTTACTGGAGAAACCGGCTTCTCCCTGATTGGAGAAGCCGATTCGCGCACAGACTGATTTCCCTGTGACTGGCTTTGCGGTGGATATTCCCTCGGTGCCGCAGTAGGCTGCAGGGGGTGCCGAGGCTGCTCATGTTGTGGAACAGATTCTGTCCTGGCTTCCCGCTGCGGTTCGGATTTCGTTTTCGGCAGCTTGTGGACAGCTTTTTCTGCCAGATGGCGGGCTTCCTGCACGGCATGATCGGCGGTGTCTGTGATCTTGCCGCTCTCGTAACGATCCTCCGGCTGGCCATCCTGCGCTGCTTCGCGCAGCTCCTGCCGAAGCTGCTGAAAGGAAGCATCTGTGCCGCGGCGGAATGCTGCCTGCGGCGCGGATTTGAGGGTTTCGACGGCTCTCGCTTTCAGCGACGATTTTTCTTTTACCTCCCGCATTACGACGCCTGCTCCACCCGTTCAGACATTTTTGTGGTCATCAGCTGATACAGCCTGCCGTTTTTCGGGAAATGATCCACAAATGGCACAATGGTGCTGCCGCACTTGAGAAGCCCGTGTCCAAAGTCTACGCCTGAAATGTACGAGAGCTGATTATCTGAAATATTGAGCAGCCTCGCCAGCTCGATTCGGTCCGTACTCGCCTGATTGAGCATGAGCAAAAACTCGCTGTTCGCCAGCATCGTGCGGGCGGTATGGGATTGCAGCAGATCGTCGACGTTCTGCGTCAGCCCCGTGCCGCAGGCCCCGTATTTGCGCATCCGCTTCCAGAGCGTGAACAGGAAATTGGCACTGTATTCATGCTGGAACAGCAGGTAGATTTCGTCAATATATAACCATGTATTTTTACCGAGTTTTCGGTTGCGGATGATGCGATTGAACACGCTGTCCAGTACGACCAGCATACCGACCGGCAGGAGCTGCTTGCCGAGGTCGCGGATGTCGTAGCAAAGGATTCTGGAATTGGTGTCCACGTTCGTGTACTTGGCAAAGGTGTTGAGGCTGCCCTCTGTGAACAGCTCCAGTGCCAGCGCAACGTCCCGCGATTCCGGTTCCGGCTGCTCCAGGAGCGCAGCGTGGAAGTCTTGTAATGTCGGCACAACGCCGAGATAGCCGTTTCGGATGAACTCGCGGTAGACCTGGGCAGTACACCTGTCAATGATGGATTTCTCCTTGGCGGACAGCTTGCCAGCGCCCACGAGCTGTTCACAGAGGGACAATAAGAATTCGGATTTCAGCACGACGGGATTGTCACCGTCGTTGTAGCCAGACTCCATATCAAGAGCATTGATATGATTGGGCGAGGTCGCAGAGATTTCAATGACCTCGCCGCCCAAGCCTTCGACCAGCGGGCGGTATTCCGCTTCGGGGTCAATGATGATAATGTCGTCGTTCGTGGACAGTGCGATTTCCGTGATCTCGCGCTTGGCGGCAAAGGATTTACCGGAACCGGAGACGCCGAGAATGAAGCCATTGCCGTTCAAAAGCTCCTTGCGGTCGGCAAGGATGAGATTCTTGGAAATGGCGTTCTGCCCGTAGTAGATGCCGTGTCGGTGCCGAATTTCCTGCGCCTTGAACGGCATAAGCACAGCGAGGGCTTCTGTGGTCAGCGTCCGCAGCGCGTCGATGCGCCGCAGACCGAGCGGCAGCGCGGTAATTAACCCGTCCTGCTGCTGAAAGCTCAGTTTGGCGAGCTGGCACAGGTGTTTTCTTGCGATAGACTGGAGCGTTTCCGTGTCGCTGTCCAGTTCTTCCTTGCTGTCTGCCAGATGCACGAGCGTGACCACGGCGAACAGCATCCGCTGGTCGCGGGTCGTGAGATCATCCAGCATCTCGCGGGTTTCCTTGCGCTGCTGCTCCAGATCATACGGCACAACGGCAGAGAAGTTCTGGTTGCTGTTCTGCCGCCGCTGCCAGTTGGTGACGTTCGTTTCCACACCGAGCAGTTTGTTCTCCACCTCGCGCACCGCTTCGTCGGTCGGCACGGGGATCATGTCAATGGAGAGCATCATGCGCCGGTTGAGGTCGGTCAGCTCCAGAATCATGCTGTCTTTGATGTAGCTGGCATAGTCCTTGAGGAACAGCACACGACCGTATTGATTGCCCATCTTGAAGTAGTCACGATGGAACTCCAAGCTATCTGGGCAGATCGTATCCTTGAGGTTGTGTCCACGCCTCATGGCAGATTGCAGGTCGAACGGAAGCGCAGCTTCCTCCGGCCGGAAGAATCCGCGCAGCACATCCAGCCGCTCGGCGGCGTCCAGCTCGTTGGAAGACGAGTTGAGACGCGAGAGTTTGGAGGAAACCTCACCCGTCACGCGGGAGAAGAACGTGCGTGCTTCGTCCACGTTTTTCTTGTGAACGGAAACCGTGATAAACCGCTCCTGTTCCACGCTGGCGGAGCTGCCGGAGATCTTGCCTTCCAGCATCCCGTTGAACTCGTCCACGAATCCGTCGAGCGAATCTCCGCGCTGCGGGAGCAGAACGGTATCTTCAAACGCCTGCCGGTTGACCTGCTTGTTGCAGATCGTGAGCTTGGTGGTCGAGCCGCTGTCCAAAGTGTTCAGCAGTTCGCTGTAGCCGAGGAACATCGCGGTTTTGTCCTCTTTCGAGGCAATGGCATAGTTGATGTCCGAAAAGCGCAGCGTTCTGGAATATTTCGTGCCGAACTGAAAAATCCCATCCGCGAAGATCCGCTGGATGGGAATGACGTCCTGCACGCTGCGCGGGATTTTATATGCCGTTCGATCCTGCTTGATGGTGTTGTTGAGGGTTTTAATCAAGTGTCAGCACCTCCCGCATGGAATTGGAATCCAGCAGCAATTCTGCATACAGATTCTGCGGATGATATGACAGTGTACGCGGACAGAGAATTTCTGACCGAATGACCGCCAGCAGGAAGCGCTCGGCGGGCATGCCGTTGTAGGTAAAAAAGCCGCACATGGCAAACGGAAAAGCCGCCAGCATGCACACCCAGCCGACCTCCGCTGCGCCGATGAGCGGCTTCAAGCCAAAATACGCGCCGACTGCCACACCGATGGCCAGCAGCGCGAACACCATCTGCCGCAGCGATAAGCCGAACAGAATGCTCTCCTGATACCGCTGAATTTCTTTGTTGATTTTAACTTCGATGATGAATCCCTCCAATTTCTAAGTTTTTTTGGATTGACCCTTGAATTTTCCCTTGTTCCAAGCTAACATGGCACAAACTTTCAAAAGGAGGCTGTGCCATGTTGATGATCGTATTTGGGGCAGGCTGCCTGCTCCTGTCTGTACTGTTTCACGCCGCATCGCTGCTGCACCTTGGTCTGCCGCTTTTGTATGCGCTGATCGTGCCAACGCTGTTTTCCGGCTGGTATTACAGTCACTATGCACTGGCGAATGGGATCTGGTATGCGCTCATTGTCCTGGGGCTGATTTCGTGGGCCATGTCGCTGGTGCGGAAGATTGCAGGCAGGTAGTATAAAACCTATGCAAAAATCATTTGACACCATATATGACACCATGTTATAATAAGACTGAACAGAGAGGCAGAGGTGATGTTCCGTGTCAAAATGGGATAAACTATTGGCAAGGATCTGCGGATTATCGCGCGATCTTCGTTTTGACGAGCTGCGCAAGGTGCTGGAAAGCTACGGCTATGAAATGCGTCAGCCAAACGGCGGCAGCAGCCATTGCACGTTTCGCAAACCCGGCTGCGCGCCAATTACGATCCCTATGCACGAACCGATCAAGAAAGTCTATGTTATGATGGTAAAAGAAGTTGTAGAAAGCGAGGTGTCAAATCGTGAAGACGATTGAGTATTATATGAATCTTCCGTATCGGCTGGAGCTTGTTCCGGACACGGACGAAGGCGGTTTTGTAGCCTCGTATCCGGAGCTGCGCGGCTGCCTGACCAGCGGCGAGACGGCGGAAGCGGCGCTGAAAAACGCGCTGGACTGCAAACGCGAATGGCTGGCCGCCGCACTGGAAGATGGCTATGAGATTCCGGAGCCTACGTCTGATGACGAGTATTCCGGTCAGTTCAAGCTGCGGCTTCCGAAGTCGCTGCACCGCGCACTTGCGGAAAACTCCAAGCGCGAGGGTATCAGCATGAACCAGTATTGTCTGTACCTGCTGACAAAAAACAACGCTGAATTTCGTCACGGCGCATAATAAATAAATCATAAGATGCAGAACCCTCCATCCAACTACGGATGGAGGGTTTCTCATCCAAGACCCATCAATTCCCGGATGATCCGGTCGGACATTTTGATGGAGCCAACGAGCACCAGCATATTGAACACCAGTTCGCCAATGTAGTTCCAGACGACCGTTGCCGGGGCAAGTCCTTCCGTTACGACGGGCGGGCTGGATGCGAATTGTGAAAAGATAATACACGCCAGCAGAATGACACAGCCCTCCAAGCAGATGGCGGCGTAGCTTTTGATGAACGCCATACCGATACTGCTGGAGGGCTGTCCTGCGAAGCTCGACAGCGGGATCGGCGCAATCGCCGTCGCCATATAGAGCTTAAAAAAGCGGCCATAGACGGTCAGAATCATGACGAGTGACAGCACCCAGATGAACAGCGAACCGAGCAGCGTCACTGCCCAGAGCGGAATGCTCTCCAGCAGGCCGACATCTTCAATCGTTGACGCGATCTCGGCGGGCAGTGTGGATGCTTCCATTGCCGAAAGACCGGACGCGCCCATGATCGTCTGGATCGTGCCCTGCGCAATCGAGAACAGAGCCGTCATCAGCTCCATGCCATAGGTGACGGCTGCCTGCGCCAGTACAAAACGGATGAAGCATTTGAACGCCACTTCCGGGCGTTTTAACTCCGTAAAGCTGCCGCAGGTTTTCATCACGCCAATCACAAAGAACAGAACCAGAAGCGCATAAGCGATTGCCTTCAGTGCGTCATTGATCCCGACGATTACATTCCAGATCCCGCCGCCCTTGAAGTTCTCCGGACTGGTGGTCAACAGCGTCCAGATCTCGGACAGCTTGCCGTTCCACGTTTCCAGCGAGGAATTGAGGTTATCTATGATCCAGTTTCCACTTGAGATGGTATCACCTCCAGTTGTATCGGGGAGAGCTTTTTCGCTCTCCCCACGGCGTTATCAGCCGGTGATCAGCGTCAGGATCTCCTTGGTGAATGTAATGACGATACCGCCAGCAACAGTCAGGATGCCGTTCGCGCGCTGGGACGGATCGTGCGACTTGAGAGACAAACCGACCTGCAAAATGCCAAAGCCGAGCAGGATCAAGCCGACCGCGCGAATGAGCGAGAAAATGAAGTCGCTCAGATTGTTGACGACCGCAAGCGGATCGCCGTCTGCCGCGAACGCCGGGACAACAAAAACCGCCAGCATGAAAAACACGCTGGCGAAGATCGAGTAGAGCCGTTTGGCTTTGGATTCAAAAGGTTTCTTCAATGAAATTCCTCCTTCAATGGATTCAAATTTTCTGTACTGCCCACACGGAACAGCGGACGGCCGGTGTAAATGGACGGTTTGCTTCCGTGATGGATGTAAGGCGCTGCACCGCCAAGAGAGCTGCGCGAGATTGCGGGATGGTGCATGAGATCGTACTTTTCATCCATGACCGGGCTTGCACCGCGAATGAACAGCAGCGCATAGCGATTATCCAGCTTTCGCACCTCGTCAGGGGTCAGCAGCTCGCGTCCGGACATCTGGAAATTGGTCGAGTAGGAGCCGGATTTGCCTTTCGTCTGACCGTGCGTTTTCGTATCAATTGTGGCTTTGCCAAGCATTTCGGAGACATATTTGTGCGTACTGGACTCGTTACCGCCAAGATACAAAATGGTATCGCAGTTACCTGGAATTGTCTCCCAGCTATCCTTATACAATTCTTTGATCTGCGCCATATTCTGAATGATAACACTTGCTGAGATAGACCGTGAGCGCATGGTTGCAAGCTCGCGGGTGAAGCCTGGCAGCGGCATGGCTGCAAACTCATCCAGCACAAAGCGAACGTGACGCGGCAGCGGACCGTGGTGGATCTGGTCTGCGCTGTAATACAGGGCTTGGAACGCCTGCGCGTAAAGCAGGCTCACAAGGAAATTGAACGTGTTATCATTGTCTGGAATGACAGCGTAAAGAGCCACTTTCTTCTCGCCCAGCGTGTAAAGGTCCATGTCGTCATGGTCGGTCAGAGCTTGGATCTGCGGCAGATTAAAGGGCGCGAGACAGACGGCAGTACTCACCAAGATCGATTTTGCGGTCTTGCCCGCGGCTAATTTGAAAACCTTATATTGCCGGACGGCAACGCTGTCCGGTTTTCTGCGCTCGATGGATTCAAAGAGCAAATCGAGCGGCGAAACATGCCCTTCATCTTCCTCGCGCACCTCGGCATATTCCAGCACGCGCATGACCATGGAGAAGTTCTGCTCATATTCCGGGGCTTCCTGAAACAGCATGAGGATGATGGCCTGCAGGAGTGCAGTTTCGGCTTTGGTCCAGAACGGGTCGGACTCGTGGCTGCCCTTTGGGGTAGTGGACTGGATCAGGTTGTTCACCAGCTTCAGCACGTCCTTTTCGTCGCGCAGATAGCGGAACGGATTGTAGCCGTCCGACTGTTCCAGATTCACAAGGTTCAGAACGCGCACGTCGTAGCCCTGCTCTTTGAGGTAGCCGCCCGTGGCAAGCAGCACTTCTGATTTTGGATCTGTAATGACATAGTTTGTGTTTGCAGTCAGGATATTCGGCAGCACAAAGCTGCGCGTTTTAGCCGCGCCGCTGCCGCCGATGACCAGCACGTTGAGAGAGCGGCGGTGCTTGTGCGTATCCAGACCGAGTCGGACGTGCTGGGTCAGCGGGATGCTGTCTTTCTGTGCGAACTGTGTGTTGACGGATGCTGGTGTCGCCCACGCCGCAGAGCCGTGTTCCTCGCCGTCGCGGGTTCTGCCCTGATTCGTCCGATAAAGCAAAACTGCCATGCCGTAAGCGGCAAGGCAGATGAGGATGGTGGGCAGGCTTTTGTTCGTCCACACGATATTTGTCGGCTGCTCCAACGCGCGCGTCAGATTCCGCAGCAGCTCTGGCAGTCCGCCGCCCAAGGACTGCGCCAGCAGGAGAGCAAGCCAGACGACGGGAATTGTGCCAAAAAGATAAAATAGCGTATCATTTGATTTTCGGATAGGCATCACCTCGGAAAATATTTGCAACTAAAATCAGTTGCAAAATTGTTTTGACTGTGCTATACTGATCATAGAAATGAGGGATAGACTTGGGTCAGAAAGAGAAACTAATCAAAAGATTAAAAACCAAGCCGCGTGATTTTACATTTGATGAAGCCGAAACATTGCTGGGGTATTTGACGTACTCTCGTTCCAACAAGGGAAAGACGAGCGGTTCGCGTGTCATGTTTACCAGCGAACAGCATGCGCCGATCTTGCTGCACAAGCCGCATCCGCGGAAAGAGCTTTTGGAGTATCAAGTCAAGCAACTGCTTGAGGTGCTGGAACAGGAGGGATTGATTTGAACAATACAATGCAATATAAGGGGTATGTCGGAAGCGTTGAATTCTCCGAAGCCGATGGTTTGTTTTTCGGAAAGGTTCTCGGTATCCGCGCATTGATCTCCTATGAGGGGACGAACGCCGCCGAGCTTGTGGCTGATTTTCATGGCGCGGTAGACGATTATCTGTCGCTGTGCGAAGCAGAAAACAGCGAACCGGAAAAAGCCTACAAGGGCAGCTTTAACATCCGGGTATCACCGGAGCTGCACAAGCAGGCTGCGATTTGCGCAATGGCGCAGCAGGTCAGCTTGAATACGCTGGTCGAGGATGCTCTGCGGGAGTACGTTGCGGAGCGAAAAGAAGCCGTATAATATATCGATGGCGCTGACGAACCATACCGTCAGCGCCATTTTTATATCCCGTTATCTTTCAAAGCCGGTACTCCGTTTCAGATGCGTTTGCTCTGGCAGCCCTTTCTCCATGAACCGTTCCATGAGCACCTTTTTCTTTTCATAGCCGGTGAGAATGGAATCCACGAACGCAATGCTGTCGTCTTTCGCGTACAGTTTCTCAATTTCTTCCCGGCTGGGCAGCAGGTCCATGTGGACGCGGCTGCGGTCGGTGACGAGCTTGAGCAGCTCTGTTTCGGTCTTACGGAAGCTGTTGACCGTGATCTCTGTGCAGTCACTGCGCTCCGGCAGGCGTGGGGCATCCCAGAACATCGAATTGCCGGAATCGAAGATCGGAGCCATCCGCACAAATTTCAATGTCTGGCTGTCGCGGAGGATACCAAAGTTGTTGAGATGCCGGTCGGTATTCGTCAGCACGAAATCTGTGAGGACCTGATATTCGAGGAATCCGCGCACTTCCTGCTCTGACAGACCATGCTCTGCGCAGACATAAATGAAATGCTCATAAGTGGAAACAGCATTGTCCTTTTTCTCGGAATCTACAACGTCAATCGCCGGAATGAATTCCAGCGTTTCCGACGCGAAGTCCTCACAGATGCAGCCGTACTGCTCGCTTGCGCTGCCGGTGAATTTGACCGGGCGATACCGCACATGGTTGGAAAAGCCCTGCTTTTCATGCAGCATGGATGCCAGCACTTCATTGAGACTTTGCTGGGAATTTGCGCCGCGATTGCCTTTAAGCAGGTAACGTGTGTCGTCGACGATCAACCATTTTTTAATGAGGTCGCCTTGTAAAGCAGCCTCCGGCGAATGGAACTGCGCCGACGCAGTTTCTGACAGGCTGATAAAAGCATTGGAGAATGGACTAACTTCGCGCCATGTCAGGTCGCTCTTTTGCGGCTTGATCCAATAATGGTCGGACAGACTGAGACCGAGGTTCCGCACGAGCAGGCTCTGTGTGGATGGAATGCCCTCCTGCTGCAAAAGCGCGGCAATGTTGCCCTGACTGATAGGGACGGCACGGCGCAGCCACCATTTGCGCAGACTGTCTGCGCCCTGACTGCCGCCGAGCGGCAGCAGCTCTGGACTCGCACTGGGTGTGACCTTGAGGATAGCGCCGGACAGATCGTCGAGCTGCAAGGACGCAACAACATCGTTTTTGTGCATCAGATCATATCCCTGCTCTGCCATACACGCCACCTCCCAGCTTTTTCTGCTTCGAGCATATCATAATTCTCTGCACAAATCCAGTTTGCGTTTACTTTGTAATCTCACTGTGTGTTTTTTCTCTGGTCGGGACACGCGGTTCGACACCGGACAGCTTTTCGCGGAAAGACTGAAGCTGCTCACCGATGGATGGGCGGTCAT
>ENA-OUQG01001047-OUQG01001047.1-human-gut-metagenome-genome-assembly--contig:-NODE-1047-length-15740-cov-6.645776_pt1 | contig 15740 bp, 16 predicted proteins | sample MGYA00237943_ERZ548823 | MGnify/ENA primary metagenome ERZ548823 (study PRJEB26490, sample SAMN05194731) | human gut metagenome | biome: terrestrial biome; feature: human-associated habitat; material... | reverse complement strand
AATATTTCCTGTGTGATACGGTGCATCCGGGCTGGATTGGTTGGGTGCGCATCGAACATGCTGTGTATGATTTCGTGAATGGCCAAGATAATGCATTCCTAGGCGGTGCAGAATGACATTTCGCCAGTTTATGAAAGAGCGTCCAAACCTGCATACGATTTCTTGTGAAATCATTGCGTTCGCCTGCGGCCACCCGATTGCTCTGACTGTTGGCGCCGGGCTGTTCTTGTTGATTGCGGGCTGCCTTGTATTTTGGTACGAAGTATTTTCGGGTTTCGCAGAGCCTGTTCAATTCATTTATGCTGCGTTTTAGCAGAGGATGTGGCGTAGTGCACCCGTTTCGTTCCATATACCTCATATGGGCAAGATTCGTCACGGTGGTTTTCATCGGCGTTCTCTGCTTTATCGCGGTATCGACTACGCACATGGCGTATGCCGGCGAGCCTGCGAAACAGGACGTTTCTTCTGCGACTTCGACAATCGGCATTTCATCGGCCGATTTGGATGCCGACGAGCTTTCGGCGGCGCTTGATTCGTATCTTTCTCGTAACGTTGATTGCACTCACGAGCCAGGAGTAGCCGTTGCCGTTGTCACGAGCCAAGGGGTTGCGTATATGCGCACGTTTGGAACGTGCGAAAGTGCTGGTGACGCCTTCTATATCGGATCATTGAGCAAGTCGATGTGCGCGGTTGCGATTATGCAGCTTGTGGAGCAGGGAAAAATCGACCTGGATGCTCCTGCAAGCGATTATGCTCCCGAATATCTCATATCTCCCGAGGTCAGCGTTCGAATGTTGCTCAATCAAACAAGCGGGTTCGGGTATTACGAATCGCTCAACGAGGCAACAGTGGGGGACAGCTTCGGCGAGTTTTCGTACGCAAATGCCAATTATGACTTGCTAGGGCGCATCGTTGAACATGTATCAGGGGTGTCATATTCTGAATATATGGCGAAGCATGTTTTCGCTCCGCTCAATATGGTCGACTCTTCCGCCCAAGGCTTGCGTACGAATGATGTACTTGGAGAATATGACAGTAACACCTTTGGTGGAATTAATGATGACGACCCCGATGATGCGTCAACATACTCTGATTCAAGAAATGTGCTTGGCCACAGAAATTATTTCGGACGTTATGTGCAGGATGATTTTCAGCACGCCGAAAACGATGATGCATGGGGAGGCCCCTCGTCGGGGTATGTTTCTGCAAGCATTCGCGACATGGCGAATTACCTGCAGATGTATTTGGCCGGCGGCAAGAACGTGCTTGATTACGACAGCATCATGCAGATGTTCATGAGCCGTGTGCCTGATTCGGGCGGCGATTCGTATTACGGAATGGGATGGACCTCGTACGACAACGACGGCGAGCTCGTATTTTGTCACGATGGAGACGTTGAGACCAATGTAGCGAGCATGGCGATTTTGCCGGACCGTGACATTGGTGTGGTCGTGCTTGGTGATGGCTACGACTCGGTTGCGGGCAACTCGCTGTTCTTTAATTTGGCGAATGGCGTTCTTGATGTCGCCATGGGCAATAATGCCGTCGATCTTGACGAAGCGGAATACGACGAGGCGCATGCTGAGGCAAATGCGGAATGGGTGCATTTCTGGTTGATATGTGCACTTCCGTTGCTGTTTGTTCCTGTGTGGTGCTGGGCTGCGCGATTGCTTGTGCGGAAGACAGGAGAAACGGTCGTGCTTGCTGCGGCAATCGCCGATATCGCCTTGTTTGTCTGCGTGTTTGTTTGGGCTATCGACTTCCCTCGAAACATGGGAACGCCGTGGCGTGATGTGTCGACATTCGACCCGTCTATCGCTCTGGGGCTGTATATCGGATTCGGCTTGTTTGTGGCTGCCGCTGTGGCTCGCATAGTTTCCGCGACAATAATTGCATGCAGAAGGCGAAAGCGGCAGAGCCATGCGCCTGAATGAGAATGCCCTCAATTTGCCCGCAAATGCCATGGGATTTCGCTTTTCTGCATCAGAAACCGCTTTTACCGCGCATACAGGGGCGTATTATCGTTTTGACCTGCAGTGCTCTCATTATTCATTCATGCGATAATACGGTGCATTTTCGTTTTAGTTTACATAACATGTATTATCAGAATGTCAGATAACATAATAGCAAACAAAAGCCTTCCTTCGGGCTGTGTCGAAGGAAGGCTTTGAAAGAAATCTGCATGATTGTCACTTGATAGCTCACTCTTAGCTTGCTAGGAAAAGTCGTCGCATGACCAAAACTCGTCTGGTTTGAAGTCGCTGGAGGTGCTTTGCCTTATGCCTTTGAACGATTTCCTAGAACGTGGATGCGGACTTGGCTACCATGCTGCTCGCTTGGTCGACCAGAACGGGCGTCAGGAAAACGGCGGTCAAAATGTTCGCGATGAATGCGACCAGCGATACGACGACAGCGATCTTCGCAAGTTTCAAGACATTTTCGACGTAGGCATCGCCGGGCATCGCTGCAATCAATTTTTTAGCCGATGTGAGTGCGATGAATCCGATAACGAAGCCGACGATATCGAGCAAAGCACCGCCAATCACAATGCTGATGCCAGCGCATACAATGCCGCCAATTGCAAAGTTGCGGCAGGTTGATTTGCTCAAATTCATGCGTGCTCCTTTCGTTCGATTTTGAAAATCGAACATTTGTACATAGCAACAGGGGAGTTACTGATTTCATGATACCATGGAGCCTATAAAGAAAGCCGCGCCTTGCGCGACGTTGATGTACTGTGAGAAAGCTCAATGGCGGAATTTGATTCGACATACGTGCAACCATGGACGGGATCTGCGATCTTGCTCGTTGATCTTGACGCGTTTTTCGCTTCTGTGGAACAGCTTGATCATCCCGCGTGGCGCGGCAAACCAGTAATCGTTGGCGGTGATGCCGATAAGCACGGCGTTGTTTCAACGGCGAGTTATGAGGCTCGTGCCTATGGGGTTCATTCCGCAATGGCCGCCTCTGCTGCGCGCGAGCTCTGCCCCCAGGCGATATGGACGCATGGCCATTTTGACCGCTACAAGGAAATGTCGGCTCGAGTCATGGTTATTCTGCATGATGAAAGCCCTCATGTGCAGCAAGTAAGCATCGATGAGGCTTTTGTCGATGTCTCCCCTACCGAAGTCAATTCCGAGCATCCTGTCGCCATCGCCGCCAGAATCCAAAAGCGAGTGGCTCATCTTGGCGTTACGTGCTCAATTGGGGTCGGAACGAGCAAAACGGTTGCAAAAATTGCTTCTGACCAGGATAAACCACGTGGTCTTACCGTAATTTACCCAGGTTCCGAGCTTGATTTCCTTTTCCCTTTGCCCATTCGCGTCATGTCGGGTGTTGGCAAGCGTGCCGAAGAGGAACTTTTGCGGCGTGGCATTCATACGCTTGGAGATATGGCTGAAGCTCCGGAAGATGTGTTGCATTCAATATACGGCAAGAACGGCGAAATGATGCGCATGCGATGCCTGGGTGTTGATGCAACTGCCGTGAAGCAAGATGAAACCGTGAAGTCTGTTTCGAACGAGATGACGTTTTCTCAAGACCTCGTTACCTTCGACGCGATAGAAAACGCGGCGAATATGCTCGCGGCCAAAGTTGCGCGTCGGCTTCGTAAGAATGGACTCAAGGGGTGTACGCTTGCTCTTAAGCTTCGTTTTGCCGATCGCACATCGAAAAGCTGCCAAACGCAACTTCGCGCCCAAGACGATAACGAGCATGTGTTCATGCCTGAAATCCGGCGCATGATTTCTCAAATATGGAAGCCGGGGATGCGTGTGCGTTTGGTCGGCGTCGCTGTGTCTCATTTTGAAAAAGACGAGGTGGTTCAAGAATCACTCTTCGATACGGCCCCTTTCGATGCGAGCCCTCGAGATGAGCAAGGTGCTGCTAAGAAGCCGTCGATTGACGCGGAGGTTGGTAGGTGCCTTTCGAAAGCGACCGATAAAGTTAAAGACCGCTTTGGTGAAGGCGCGGTCTTTTTCGGCCGTGACCTGCGATTTAAAGACAAGACAACAGGAACTGCAGCGAAAAACCCCGCCGATTACTCTCGATAGCATGCATTCTGCTTTGCGCTGTGCGGCGCTGCCTCAAGGGACTTGCTTTCGGTGTCGGTCGAACCAGGGATTGAGCGTCACGTCAAACGCCATTACGGTTCGGTTTTTCCTCACCGCCTCACCGCCATGCATTCGGTCAAAAAAACGGCCCCAATGGGGCCGTATACTGCACTGATAGACTCGCGGCTAGTTGAATTTGAAAATCTTTTGCGCGATATGATAAGCCGCCAGGCCGAACTGTCGACCAGCTTCGGTGGGGATATTCGTTCCCCAGTTCAGCGCGGTGTTTTTGACTCGCTTGTAGAGCTCGGGGTTCTTTTGCTTGAGGTATTCCCAAATGGCAGCGCGATTCTCCTCGTTTTCGTCGGTCTTTTCCATGCGCAGGAAAATCGAACAGATGCACATCATCATGGAAAGGTAGTTGAGCATGTAGCGTTCGAGTTTCTTGGATTCGATTTCGGCATCGTTCATCGCGTCGATCATGATACGCGTCACGCGAAGCTGCTGGTCGCGGCGGGCATACATGATCTTTTCGTTCACGCTCTGATCTTCGCGGCCGATGAAGTAGCGATACATGTCTACATCGAGGTAGTACATGGTGCGCACGCTCGGAAGAGGCTTAAACACGAAAATGTTGTCAACGTAGAACGTGTGCTCGGGAAGCTTCAAGCCTAAATCTTGCAGGAGCTCGGTGCGATAAATCACCGAATGCATGAGAAGGTACTGCGACTGATGGAAATGCTTCGTATCATCCCAGCCGAATTCCTCGCCTACGGGGAAAACGTTCTTGTATCCCATGACGGTGCGCGTGCCTTCATGCACTTTTTCATAGACGTAATTGCCAATTACCATATCGGTCGGCTCTGCGAGCTCCATTTGGCGGCGCAGGTATGCCATAACTTCATGCATGGCGCCTTTGTCGAGCCAGTCGTCGGAGTCGACGACCTTGAAATAGCGGCCCTCAGCATTGGCGAGCCCGGTATTAACGGCCGAACCGTGACCGCCGTTGGGTTTATGAATCGCTCGAATGGTGCCAGGATATTTTTCCTGCCAAGCATCGGCGATTTCTGCCGTATTGTCTTTCGTAGAACCGTCGTCAACGATAAGAATCTCAATGTCGTTTTTGCCCTCGTCGCATGCGAGCAGCGATTCAATGCACTTGTCCATATATGCGGCGGAGTTGTAACAAGGAACGGCGAAAGAAATGGTTTTCATTTTCGAACCCTTTCGAGGCCATGCATAGTAACGCATGCGACCTGGGAATAATTCATATCGACCGTGCGAAATGCGAATCACATGCGCCTTTTGCACCGGCGATACCTCAAACGCGCTTTATTATAGGGATTTGCCGTGCCGTCTCTTCCCAGCCGCCGTTCAGCCTATGAAATCACCAGATTGAGTGTTGATAAATCTCGGATGCTGGGCTCTGCGTTATTATTGGGAGCATGCTGATTCAAGAGAAAGGACGCTGCATGGCAACGTTTCTGAGCACTATGATCGACCGCGCTAAGGCTGATAAGAAGACTATCGTTTTGCCCGAGGGCAATGACGAGCGCATCCTGGAAGCTGCCGAGAAGGCGCTGGAGCAGGGTCTTGCAAACATCGTGATTGTCGGCAAACCTGAAGAGGTCGCTGCAAAGGGCTTCAAACTCGATGGCGCGACCATTATCGACAACACTCAAGGCGAGCTTCGCAAAGAAATGGCCGAGGCGTTCTATGGGTTGCGCAAGAGCAAGGGCGTTACCCCCGAAGAAGCGGAAGCTCAAATGGATGATGTCATGTATTTTGGCACCATGCTGCTGAAGACTGGCCATGCAGATGGCTTGGTTGGTGGCGCTTGCCATGCAACCAAAGACGTGTTGCATCCCGCGCTGCGCATCATTAAAACTGCGCCTGGCAGCAAGCTCGTGAGCTCCTTCTTTGTGATGGAAGTTCCGAACTGCGAGTTTGGCGATGCCGGCACGTTCATGTTCAGCGACTGCGCGGTATGCATTCAGCCGAATGCGGAAGACCTTTCTGAAATTGCCGTTGCGACAGCAAAAAGCTACGAGAAGCTTCTCGGGGCCGAGGCTCGTGTTGCTATGCTTTCGCATTCGAGCTACGGTTCGGTGAAAGACGACGATACGCAAAAGGTCGTCGAGGCGCTTGCCCTTGCTAAGCATAAGGCTCCTGAGTTCGCTATTGATGGCGAGCTCCAAGCCGATGCCGCGCTCGTTCCGAGCGTTGCCGCAAGCAAGGCTCCCGACTCCCCTGTTGCCGGCAAGGCGAACGTCTTGGTCTTCCCCGACCTCGATGCTGCGAACATTGGCTACAAGCTTGTGCAGCGTCTGGCAAAGGCTGAGGCGTACGGCCCCATTACTCAGGGCCTGGGTGCTCCGATGAACGACTTGTCTCGCGGCTGTTCTGCCGAGGACGTGCTGGGCGTTATTGCCATTACCGCTGTTCAGGCACAGGAGGCTTAATTTCTCTTCGAGTTTTGCCTCTCTATGGAATACATTTCGGGCCGCCTTATGCGGCCCGTTTTTTTGCATTATGAACGAGAAAGGCCCCATGCCTTGCCTCCAATTGAACGTTCGTTCTTGGACGCAGGGCATGGGGCCTTTGCTTGGGTCGAGCTCGTTATTTCTTGAGATCCGACACGATGCTCAACGTATCTTGGGCAATCATGAATTCCTCGTTGGTTGGAATCACGATGATTTTAACCGGGGAATCGTCACGGGAAATGAAGCGCTCTTTGCCGTGGTAATCGCGGCGGTTCTTCTCCTGGTCAAGTATAATGCCCAGCGGCTGCAGACCTGCAAACACGATGCGTCGCATGCGGTCGCAGTTTTCGCCGACGCCCGCGGTAAGCACAATAGCATCGCAGCCGGCCATTTCAACGAGATATTGACCGAGGTATTTACGAATAGAATGCGCGTACATCTCGTAGGCGAGCACTGCACGTTCATTGCCTTCTTCGGCGCCCTTGCGCACGTCACGCATGTCGTTGCTGATGCCAGAAACGCCCAACAGGCCCGATTTCTTATTCATGAGCTCATTGATTTGAGGTGGCGTAAGGTCTTCGGCTTCTTCCAAAAACGGAATGATGGCCGGGTCGATGGCGCCGCAACGCGTGCCCATCATAAGGCCGTCGAGCGGGGTGAATCCCATAGACGTGTCAACGGCGATGCCGTGGTCGACGGCGGAAATCGAGCAACCGTTGCCCAGGTGGCATGTGATGATCTTCAAATCTTCGATTGGCTGCTCCATGAGGGCTGCGCAGCGTTGCGCGATATAGCGATGCGACGTTCCATGCGCGCCGTATTTGCGAATCTGATGCTTCTCGCACAGTTCGTATGGCAGCGGATACATGTACGCCGAAGGCGGGAGCGACTGGAAGAACGACGTGTCGAAAACGGCCACCTGCGGCATGTCGGGAGCCATGCTCTGGCACACGTTGATGCATTTGAGCGCGGGCGGGTTGTGAAGCGGCGCTAATGTGCAGAGGCTTTCGATTTTCTTGATGACATCGGGCGTGATGAGCACCGAGGAGTCGAAATAATTGCCACCATGCACGATGCGATGCCCGATGGCGTCGATTTCGTTAATGGAGTGAATGGTCGAACGCTCGCTGTGACACAGCGCATCGAACACGACGGCCAGGGCCTCTTCGTGGTCGGCCATGTATTGAGCAAAGATGCGCTCGTCTTTGTCGGCGCCATGCTTGATATAGGAATCTTTGCTTCCGACGCGCTCACACAGGCCCTTGGCGAGCATTTTATTGTTTTCAGTGTCGATGAGCTGGTATTTCAATGAAGAAGAGCCAGCATTGATGACGAGAATTTTCACGAAGTTCCCCCGTGTCGAACGATTTTAGAGAGCAGGCGATCCAGAGTTCATCGGGGCGCCGCCCAAAACGTGCACATGGATGTGATGAACCGATTGCTGGGCGTCGTCGCCGGTGTTGACGATGACGCGATAGCCGGTTTTATTGATGCCCTTGATTTCCGCGACCTTTTTCACGGTGTTGAAAAGATGGCCCATAAGGTCGTCTGGCAAACCGTCACCAATGTTGGCGAAATGCTGCTTAGGGATGATGAGCGTATGCACGGGCATTTGGGGTTCAAGGTCGTCGAACGCAATAACCTTGTCGTCCTCGTATACTACGCTGGCAGGAATTTCGCCAGCGGCAATTTTGCAGAATACGCAGTCGGTCATATGCCATGCTGCCTTTCTCGCGCAATGCGCGCATTGAGAGAGTTTTATGCACTTTAGTGTAATGCAAATGCCAAGAATACTACGAAAGAGTGCTGTCAGTGGTCGCATCGTCGGCGGGAGCGTCGAGCTGGCCCATAAGCACATCGACTTTTTGTTGGGCGTTCGCGAGTCGGGTCTGCAGATCGGCAAGCAGCGCGACGCCTCGTTCGTAGGCTTTTAGGCTCTCCTCGAGTTCGAGAGAGTTACTCTCAAGCGTGGTGACCGTGGCATCGAGCTCCGCCATGGCTTCGCGAAAAGTCAGGTCGCTCACCTTTTTCGGCTCGGTTGCGGTGGTGGTGTCGGTCATGAGTCGCTCCTTTCAGAAGCGTGAATGGTATCGACGGTTGCGTAGATGCTGCCGTCGGCAACGGTTACTTCAAAGGTATCGCCGGGTGAAAGCGCCGAGGCGTGTTTCACGATGCGGCCTTCCCCGTCGCGCGCTATCGCATAGCCGCGGGAAAGCGTTGCAAGTGGCGATAAATCGTGAAGGCGCCCTGCCCTCAATGCTACTTCATGTTGCGCTGGGGTGAGCAGTTTCGAGGAAACTTCACGAAGCCTGTCGCATTGCGCGGAAAGGCGCAGTGCATCGCGATCAAGCGAGGCGGTGGAGCCGCGAAGCCTTGAAGAGTAGTTTTCGAGGCTTGCCGAAGTGCGATCGAACACGGCTGGCCTTACGGCAAGTCGTGATGCGTATGCGTCGAGGTGGGTTTTATCTCGCTCGATATTGGCTGGCAGCGCCCGAGAGAGCCTGTCGTGCACTATGTCGAGCGTGATAAGGTCGCTTGCAAACATCGACCGAGGGTCTTTGAATATGGGTCGCGTGGCGTATCGGTCGAGCGAAAGCGTTGCATGCTGGATTCGTTGCTGCTGACGCTGCGCGATATGCTCCCCCATCGATCGCAGTTGGGCTGCAAGCTGCGATATTTGCACGGTGACCGCTTCGGCGGCGCCGGTAGGCGTAGAAGCGCGCAAGTCTCCAACTAAGTCGGCGATCGTGGTGTCGGGTTCGTGCCCGATGCCCGTTACGACGGGAATGGGGCATTTCACGATGGCGCGGGCGAGCTGTTCGTCGTTGAAGGGCATGAGATCTTCATAGCTTCCGCCACCGCGTACGAGCAATATGACTTCGACGCGGGCTCGAAAGCACGCGCGCATGCCTTCGACGATGTATTCAGGTGCACGCGCGCCTTCGACCGGAACGCCTGCAACATAGATATGCGCAAGGGGAAACCTGCGGCGCGTTGTGCGCAAAACGTCATGGATGGCATCGCCGCGTGGCGAGGTCACCACGCCGATTTTCATGGGATACGCGGGCACGGGAACTTTGCGTTCGGGCGCCATGAGACCTTCTGCTTCAAGCTTGCGCTGGAGCATGGCGACCTGCTGGCGCAGCATGCCCTCGCCCGCCACGGAGATGGCGAACACCTGGAAGTGCATGCGTCCTTTTTTCGGGTAGAGCGAAAATCGACCGACGAGTTCTACCATCATGCCCACTTCGAGCGTGATGCCGCATTTCTCGAATCGATCGTGCCACATCTGGCAGGGCAGCGTGCCGGTCTCGTCTTTCAACGTGAAGTATGCGTTGGCATACCCCGGTTTCACATTGACTTCCGAGACCTCGCCGAGCACGCGCAGCTTCAGCTTCTCAAGCGAACCCTTGGCAACATCAAGCGCCTCGGAGATGCTCAAGGGTTTCTTCTCGTCATCACCCTGTTGTTGTTCGACTTGCGAAGCGAGCATGGGCGATTAGTCTTCCGAACGCGTCGAAAGCACCATGTAAATGAGCTGCAGAAGCGAGGTGAGCGCGGCAGCAACATACGTAAGCGCGCAGGCACGAAGCACGTTGGAGGCGCCCGCGAGTTCGGCACCGTTCATGCCAGAGGCTTTCAGATACGTGAGGCCACGGCGCGATGCGTCAAGCTCAACGGGCAGAGTGACGAGCTGGAACAGCAGCGTGGCTGCGAACATGATGATGGCAAGTTTGATGAATACGCCGCCGGCGGCACCTGCGAACAGGCCAATCATAAAGATGATAATCCATGCGTTTGAGCACAGGTTTACGACGGGAACAAGCGCGCTGCGGAACTTCATCATGCCGTATCCCTCGGCATGCTGGGTCGCATGGCCCATTTCATGTACGGCGGTTGCAACTGCAGTGATGGAGGTGGTGTGGTAAGCATCGGGGTCAAGCGTGACCGAGTTGCTGCGCGGGTCGAAGAAGTCTTGGCTGGGACCGCCGGAAAGCACGCCAACGTTGGAGATGCCCTTATCTATGCTCATTTTGCGTGCCATCTGAGCACCCGTGATGTTGAACGAGCAGGGAATCTTTTGGTATTTGTGCAGCATTGTGGTGACGTACCACTGGGCACCGCCGCCAATGGCGAGCGTGAGCACCATAACGGCGATATACAGGCCCATATCGTTTCCGACCATAATCATATGCATCAATCCTTTGCGGTATGCGCCTCACGGGCGCTGCGTATGCCGAGACTCGGCATTGAGTTATTGGACAGTTTAGCGAACGGAAGTTTGCCCTAAGCTTGTTGTGAAGCGTTCGTTACTTTCAACACGCCGCCTTCAATTGTGAGGGCCATCTCCCCATTCATGAGCGCGAGCAAATCGTCGCCGACGAGCGTGCGCCTCCATCCCTTGAGCACATCGGTTTGGTCATAGTGGCCGCGTGCGATTTTGGTGAGATCGTCATGGGACGCCAGCACGCCGAATGCGACGCCGTTTTCCTTTGCGCGAAGCTTTACGAGCGACGAAAGCAGGTCGACTTGCGCGTCGACGTTTGCTTCGCTCTTCGGTGGTTTCGGCAGTTCGGGCCATGATTCCTTGGGCGCGTCGAGGCCGGCGATGCATGCGCGCAATACAGAGCGGGCGTCGTCCATCTTTAGGGCACCTCGGATGCCTCGAACCATGAAAAGGTCGTCGAGCGTGCGCGGTTCTCGTTTGCATGCTTCGACAATTTGTTCATCGGAGCAGATCCATTTACGCGGGATATCGCGTTTCATCGCGGTGGTTTCGCGCCAAGCTGCGATTTCGCGCGCGGCGGAAAGCTGTCTGCGGGAGAGCTGGTTCACGCGTCGAAGGCGGCGCCAGCGTTCGTTGGGGTCTTCAATGTATTTCTCTGGGTTGGAAAGTTCGGCGAAATCGTTGTCGAGCCAATGGAGGCGGCCGAGTCTTTCGAGTTCAGCGGTCATGGAGCGATACATCTTGGGCAGGTACACGACGTCGTCGAGCGCATATTCGATTTGCGAATCGGCGAGCGGACGGCGGCTCCAATCGGTGAACGAATCGGCTTTCTTCAGTTTTACGCCACACTCGCTCATAACGAGCGCTCCGTAGCCAACCTGCAGCGTGCCGCCGAGCAGCGACGCAGCGATTTGCGTGTCGAAAATCGGTTCGGGAAGCACGCCGAGCTCGTGGTGGATGATTTCGAGGTCTTGCGATGCGGCATGGAACAGCTTCACGATTTTTTTGTTCGTGAAAAGCTCTTTGAGGGGCTCAAGGTTGTCAAAGGCGAAAGGGTCAATGGCGACGCTTTCCTTCTCGGTGCCCATTTGAATGAGGCAGAGCTTGGGCCAGTATGTTTTCTCGCGGAGGAATTCGGTGTCGACCGCGAGCACTTCGCTGACGCGGGCGCGGTCGATGAATTGTTCCAACTGCTTGCGAGTAGTGATGTACAACGGTTTTCCTTTAGTTGCGTATGTTCCGATTTGTATGTAGTACCATCTTAACGGTAGAGAGGGGGAATGCGCGATGAAAGCACTTATCATCAATAATCTCGCATCTGGATACCGAGATGGGTCCATTTACGATTTTGTGCGTTCATTTACTGAGGATGGCGACGAGGTGTGTATGCGGTCAACCGATGGCACCACGTCAATCGACGACTTGCTTGACGATGCGAGCGATTTCGATGTGGTCGTTGCTTCGGGCGGCGATGGAACGGTGACTTCGGTCGCGTATGCGCTTGCGAATACTGGCGTGCCGCTTTTGCCCTACCCTGCTGGCACGGCGAACCTGCTTTCCCTCAACTTGGCTCAGCCGAATGAGCCGCACGCGTTGGCGAAGCTCGCTCGACGTTGCGAGACGCTTGACTTCGATGTCGCCGAAATCGAAGCCGAAGGCGAAAAGCACGGCTTCATGATCATGGCGGGTGCGGGCTACGATGCGACGATTATGGAAAGCGCGGCTCCGAACAAGAAATTCTTCGGCACCGTTGCGTATTTCTTGGCCGCGGGTGCCAATATTGTTCCTCAGCGATCGAAAATCGCGGTAACCATCGATGGTGAACGCCACGAAACCGAAGGCTTGGGCGTGCTCGTCATTAATTTCTCGAAGATTCAGTTCGATATCTCGTTCACGCATACGAATCAGCCGCGTGACGGCATGCTTGACGTGATTGTCATGAAAGCCAAAAACGCTTTCGAGCTTTTGCCCGCTGTCTTCGCTGCGATGCTCGATCGAGACGGGGATTTCCCGGAGCGTGGCGACTCTCTTGAGATTTACCAGGGCAAAGAGGTTCGCGTTGAGGCGGACCCTGCGTTCGAGATTCAATACGACGGCGAAGTTCCGAAAAGTAAGACGCCTTTTGTCGCGCGCATTTTGCCGAAGGCGGTTCGCGTTGTGATCTCCGACGAGGGCAAAGCCTTGTTTGAGTAACCTTTGTGCTCGAACCTGTCACATGCTCGTAGCATTTAACAGGTGATGAGCCTGGTGAATGTGCTGAATTCGAATGAAGCGATCTAGTTGGGCGCGGCTGTGCTCACTGGGTCGCTTTTTTGTTTCCAGATTCGGCTCTCTTGAAAAACCTGCTAAACGCTACGAGCGTTCGATAGGTTTTTTCTGCATAACACTACGAGCATTGAGCAGGTGCGGTCGTTTTTTTGGGTTGCGCCACTGCGTGTTAAACGACAGTGGCGCGCCCACGAATCGCTTCAGTGGACGCGCCGCTGTGACGTTTTGGCTGATTCTGACCTGTTAAAGGCTACGAGCATTTAACAGATTGTATAGCAGGCTAATTCATGCGGATGCCGACATACTGAGCGGTGCTCGGAAGGCCGGAAATGCTGTACACGCCGTCAAGGTCGCATACGGAAATGCGCCAGCTATGCGTGCCGCTCTCGGTTTCAATGGTGCCTTCGCGGTAGGTGTTGCCGATTTCGTCAACACCTTCGGCGGTAATGGTTACATTGCCGTTGTCGGCCCAGCCTTCGCTTTGCCATGCGTGCTGTACCGCATCTTGCGCATTTTCGGCGGCAAGGTCGCAATAGCGCACTTTCATCTCGGTGCCGTTGGTGCGCGAAACCGTAAACCGCCATGAACCTACCAAGTATTTCGACGCAGTTACCGCATCCATGCTTGAAACACCCTTAGCGTAAACGAGCGCGGCATCGGCGAGCGTCACATCGCTTGGGATCTTCATGACGTCAACGCCCTCTTCGCCTTCGCCAAGCATGTTGTACGTCTGGTATCCGGCGTCAGCGAAAGTTTGTACGATAGTCGCATCGTCGAGGGAAATATAGTTTTCCATGATAGGTAAATCGTACGACACTCCGCGGTTGATATTCGTTTCGACAGTGGCGGCGTCGCGCTGTGCGCCATGAAGTATGCCGTCGATTGCGCCGAAAGCATAACGGCCGCCGATGATGGCCGCGATAAGGGCGAAAACGAGCGAGACGATAAGCACGGGCTTTGGTGGGTCGAACGGCCGTGCGAGAGACGAGCTGTCGATGGTGCGAACGGGTCCCTCGTCGATTTGTTTTTGTTTGGAGAACGGTAGTTTCGTGAAATTCATAGCAATCCTGTTCTTGGTTGCAAAAAACTCCGTCATTATATCACTCACGCGAAGGCGGCGAATAAACCGTCTCGTTTGTCTAAGGGGGAGTAGTTGGCACCCGCGATTCTTCGCGAGGTGCGGCACGTCAACAGACCCGGTATTTCACCTGGCGTGTCTTAAATAACAAGACTCTTGGCGCTACTGCAAGCACGTTATGGCTTGGGCGCTTAGGGGTCGTGTTCCTTTTTGCGTTCCAGCCGAAAGGAGCACCATGGATTTATCGATTTTCACCACACCGGAAGCATGGATTTCGCTGGTCACGCTCATTTTCTTGGAGATCGTTCTCGGCGTTGACAATATTGTTTTCATTTCAATTACCTCAAGCAGGCTTCCTGCTGAAAAGCAGCACATCGGTCGCAAGCTCGGTCTTCTGGGCGCCCTGATTTCGCGCTGCATCTTCTTGTGTTTCGCAAGCTATCTCGTGCATATGACCAAGCCGCTGTTCTCACTCGACCTCGGTTTCTGGGCTCATGGCTTCTGCGTGCGCGATTTCGTGTTACTGCTCGGCGGCGCCTATCTTATCTACAAGGGCATCGATGAGCTTCGTGATGTGCTGGCGCTTACCGAAGAGAAGGCCGAGCATTCTGAAGAGCATAAATCGCTTCGCCAGATTGGTCTTGTGCAAGCGATTGCAACCATCATGGTGATGGATGTCGTGTTCTCCATCGACTCTGTTATTACCGCGGTAGGCCTTGCCGACCATCTCATTATCATGATTATGGCCGTTATGATCGCCATTGTGGTGATGATGGTGTTCATCGATCCTATTTCCGACTTCATTAACAAGCATACGGAAATGAAGATTCTGGCGCTTGTCTTCATCTCGGTCATCGGCGTTTTGCTCTTGCTCGATAGCCTTGGTATTAACTCCGGTATCGAAGTGCTCGATATGCACATGGAGAAGCTCATGGTGTATTTCGCCATGGTGTTTGCCGTTGTGCTCGAGCTTATTCAGATGCGTCATTCCACCAATCTTGAGATGTGGAATCACGAGCGCTGGCAGAACATGACAGGCGATGCCGTTAAGGCGGAATTGCTTTCCAGCGAGGGCCGCGAATCTGGCGACAGCGAAGGCGAAAAGGTCGAAAAATAGGCCAATACTCAACATGCATGACAAATGATGACGTTGTGAACTGGGGTTTCCTAAGGCTGCATGATAGCCGCCTTACAGGGTGCGGGAGTATTCTGCAAAGCGTCAACAGGCAATGCAGACATGCAACCGCACCTATAAGGAGATATGCGTTATGAAAATTCTTGGTCTTGGCGTTCCCGAACTGCTCATCATTCTTGCTGTGGCCCTTTTGATTTTCGGTCCGAAGCACCTTCCGAAACTCGGTCGTTCTCTCGGCCGCACGATTCACAACTTCCGTGAGGGTCTTGGCAACGACAAGGATGTTGTGAAGGAAGCTGAGGAAGAAGAGGCTCCGAAGCGTAAGAAGAAGGCGGCCGCGAAAAAGCTCGAGGCTCCTGCGAAAGAAGCTAAGGCTGAAGAGCCTGCCACTGATGTCGCTGAGACGGTCGCTTCCGAACCTGCAAACGCCCAGTAGTTAATAACCCATTACAGTCTGAGGTAAGCCATCGATGAACTTCGGTGGCGATCATTCGGC
>ENA-OUQG01001046-OUQG01001046.1-human-gut-metagenome-genome-assembly--contig:-NODE-1046-length-15743-cov-3.546405_pt1 | contig 15743 bp, 14 predicted proteins | sample MGYA00237943_ERZ548823 | MGnify/ENA primary metagenome ERZ548823 (study PRJEB26490, sample SAMN05194731) | human gut metagenome | biome: terrestrial biome; feature: human-associated habitat; material... | reverse complement strand
ATGTTCAGCTTGGAGCATACAGTGAGCTGGAAATTCTTTCCCGGATGGTAAAAAAATATAAAAAGCCGGTGCATCTCACCTTCAATTCCCTGTATTATCTTCCGGAACAGTATCCGGAGATCGGAGATATCATAGAAAAGTGCATGGGAATTGGATTTCGAAGCTATATCATTGCAGATCCGGCGCTTCTTGTTTATCTGAAAAACAGGGGGATTTCCTGTGAGATCCATCTCAGCGGAGAGACAGGGGAAGTGAACAGCGAAATGCTGAAGATGTTCCGGCGCTTTCCTCTGAAGAGATTGATCTTTCATCGGAAAAACACGTTCCGGGATATGCAGTCTGTTATTGCATCTCAGAGAGAAGTGGAAAAACAGGCCGGGATCCGACCGGAGGCGGAAATGGAGTTCGAGGCCTTTGTGTTGAATGAAATGTGCCAGTTTACGGGAGCATTCTGTAATTCTCTTCACTGTGATGAGATGGGATATCTTTGCAGGGTGTCCTATTGGCTTGGAACTGTACGGAATGGTGATGCTGTTCCGGAAAAAATAATGGCTCTTCAGGAGCAGGCGTGGAATCAGGAACCGGATCTGAAAGCATATGATGAATCCGGATATCTTTGTGGTGAGACAGGCTGTGGACTGTGTGCACTGTATCAGCTGAAGCAGGCAGGGATCACGCATCTGAAGCTGGTTGGCCGGGGAAACTATGTGGATCACATGGAAAAAGATATCCGGAATTTGCGAAAAGCGTTGGAAATTCTGGACGCTGCAGAAAATGAGAGGGAATTTCAGTATACATTAAAACGGACAGTGTTTCCGGCGGGGTGTAGCGGAAGATGTTATTATCAGTAACAAAAAGGGAAGCTTTTTTGAGTTAGAATAAATGATAAATGGGATGAAAACCAGAATCAGGAAAAGACATGGTGCAGATTGCAGATTTGACGGTCCTGGGAAAAAGCTATTTCCGGATTATTTGGGATCAATGGCGTGTGTCCTTCCTGAGTTCAGAGATCATTACATTTGCTGTGATCCTGATACTGGCGAGATCCGGGCGGAAAAAGAATGTATTTTCAGGAGAAAGGATATAAAATGAATTTCGAGCGTGTAAAAAGAGAAGAAGCAGATACAGTTCTGAAGCTGTACCGTTCATTGCTGGGGACGCCCTATTGTGTGTGGACAGAGGAGTATCCTTCAGAAAAAGAAGTGGAATTTGATCTTTCCAGAGATGCGCTGTTCTGTATGCGGGACGATGCGGGAAATATCGCAGGTGTGATCTCCATTGATGATGATCCAAATGTGGAATGTCTCACATGCTGGTCAGAAACCATGGTGCCGTCAGCGGAGGTCTCCCGGGTGGGAGTATGTCAGGAATTCCAGAATCAGGGGATTGCCGGGAAACTTCTTAAGGGTGTGATGGAAGAGCTGAAGAAGCGGGGCTATAAAGCTGTACATCTTCTTGTTGCGAAGGACAATGTAAAAGCACTCCGTTCTTATGATAAGCTGAATTTTGAGAACGTGGGAGAGTGTGAACTCTGGGGACATATGTACTGGTGTTATGAGAAAGCATTATAAAAAGTATTATAAAAAATGAAAAACAGGTATCTTTTTGCCGGGCGGTAGATCGACCACCAATGTCAGATCGATAAGTGGTGGTCAATACACAGTCAGCAGAGAAGATACCTGTTTTTTGTTTGAAAGCAGATCAGATCCTCCGGCAGCTGTTCCTTTCGATCAGCTGGTGAGGTACAATGATCTTTGTGGCCGGAAGGCTCGGATTTTCGATATGACTGATCATCTGCGTGGCTGCTTCCATTCCAAGCTGCCCGGAGTTAATATCAATGGAGGTCAGCTGAGGCGAAGTCAGTCTGGCAAAAAGTGAGTTGTTAAAGGAAAGAATGGACAGATCCTCCGGTATGGAGATATCTGCTTCTATACAGATCCGCTCCAGGGAAAGTGCCAGAATATCATCACTGACAAGCACAGCTGTAGGGCGCTCCTCACTTAAAAGCAGCTTTCGAAGCTCCTGAAACTCATTCTGGGAAGCGGCAGGAACCTCTATACAGTATTCGGGCTGTACGGTTAATCCGTGGCTGATCAGCGCAGTCATATAGCCGGTTTTGCGGTCTGCGGAAAAGACCAGGGAATTATCTACACCCAGATAAGCGATCTTCCGGTGGCCCAGAGCATAAAGATACTCCGTTGCCTCCTGTCCGGCCAGAAGGTTGTCATTATCGATATAGATTGTATGATTGGTGTATTGTGCCGGTTTTCCGATCAGGATATAGAGAAGTCCTTCACTGAAAAGAAAATCAATAACAGGATCATTCACACGGGAATAAAGAACAATAAATCCGTCAACCTTACCGCTTCTGGACATGGAACGTACTGCGTTAAGGATCTCTTCTTCATTCTGACCGGTAACAATGGTGCTGATATACTGATGTGCGTTACAGTAGTGGCTGATCCCCCGGATCGTCTCAAGGTAAAAGGAATTCTCGTATGTCTCCTTTGGGGACGGAGGCAGGATGATACCGATGGAGCGGGAAATCTGTGCTGCCAGGTTGCTGGCCTGGAAATTCGGCTCATAGCCAAGCTCCGCCATGGCTCTGCGTACACGTTCCTTGGTTTCTTTACTGATAGATGGATTATTTTTGCAGGTTCTGGAAACGGTGGACGGGGACACCCCGGCCAGAGCTGCCACATCTTTGATGGTTACTGCCATAAATTGCCTCCTCACGGATATGCCGGATCAAAGCGGAAGTATGCCTCTGATCCGGCTTTTTTTATCTCAGTCTGATAGAGATATTGTAGTTCATAACAAGGATACTGTCAAACATATTGCACGGAAAATTGCATGAAATTGCGTAAAAACAGATGCACAGAAAATCAGGTAGTGAGATGCAGATAGATTCTGTTTGACATAATGAAAAACTGCACAAAATCAGGATGTAAAAATTGTAAGAAAGGTAGAAAAGACAAAAACGCATTGCACTTCATGCAAAATGGACGTATAATTTACGCAAACGGTTGCGTAGATTATATGAATATGCATCCGTGAGAGGATAATAGATAAGATGCTCTGAGATGCAGGGCTCAACATAAGGAGAGAAAAGATATGGATAAAAGAGCAGCCGGCATTCTGATGCCGATCACAAGCCTGCCGTCAGAGTACGGCATCGGATGTTTTTCAAAGAGTGCCTATGATTTTGTGGACTGGCTGAAGGAAGCGGGACAGAGCTACTGGCAGATCCTTCCACTGGGACCTACCAGTTACGGAGATTCTCCGTACCAGTCCTTCTCCACTTTTGCGGGAAATCCGTATTTTATCAGCCTGAAGGCACTGGTGGAGGAAGGCGTCCTTACAAAGGAGGACTGTGATAAGGTCAGCTGGGGAAGAAGAGCAGACAGCGTAGACTATGAAAAAATCTACAAAGGCCGTTACAAGCTTCTCCGCAAAGCTTACGAAAACAGCAACATCAGCGAGAATCCGGATTATCAGAAATTTGTTGCAGAAAACAGCTGGTGGCTTTCCGACTATGCACTTTTTATGGCAGTAAAGGATCAGTTCGGCGGTGTTGAGTGGACAAAATGGGCAGAGGATATCCGCCTTCGCTGGGCAAATGCCATGGACTACTATCGCAGAGAATTATATTTTGATATTGAATTCCAGCAGTATATGCAGTTCAAATTCTATGAGCAGTGGATGAAACTGAAAAAATATGCCAACGAAAAAGGCATTCAGATCATCGGAGATATCCCGATCTATGTAGCTATGGACAGTGCAGATACCTGGGCTCATCCGGAACTTTTCCAGCTGGATGAGGAGAATGTGCCGGTGGCTGTAGCCGGATGCCCGCCGGACGGTTTTTCCGCAACAGGACAGCTTTGGGGAAATCCACTGTACCGCTGGGATTACCACAGAAATACAGGATATCAGTGGTGGATTTCCAGACTGAGCTACGTATTCCGCCTTTATGACGTGGTAAGGATCGATCATTTCCGTGGCTTTGACGAGTATTTTTCCATTCCGTACGGTGCAGAAAATGCCATTGGCGGTCACTGGGAAAAAGGTCCCGGGATCGATCTGTTCCGCAAAGTGGAGCAGGCCCTTGGCTGGAAGCAGGTCATTGCGGAGGATCTTGGCTATGTGACAGATTCTGTGCGTCAGCTTGTCCATGACAGTGGATTCCCGGGAATGAAGGTCCTGGAGTTTGCGTTTGATTCCAGAGATTCCGGCTGTGCCAACGATTATCTTCCACACAACTATCCGGAGAACAGTGTGGCATACACAGGAACCCATGATAATGAGACCATCGCCGGATGGTGGAAGAGCATTATGGCAAAAGAGCGTAAGCTTGCCAGGGATTATCTCTGTGATAACTATACACCGGATAAAGAGCTGCATAAATGCTTTATCAGCCTGGTTATGAGAAGCAGTGCAAAGCTCTGTGTGATCCCTATGCAGGATTATATGGGCCTGGATAACAGCTGCAGAATGAACCAGCCTTCCACAGTAGGAAAGAACTGGAAGTGGAGGATCCGCAAAAGGGAGCTGACTGTGAAGCTTCAGAAAGAGATCCAAGGTCTTGCACTTCGCTACGGACGTATGAACTGGTCTGATTAAAAGAGAGATCCAAGAGACATATTCCATTTAAACGGGACGTGAAAGAAAGTAGAAAGATTTTAGATAGAATCGTGATTTTTTATGTGATATAATGCTGTTTCGTGGAGGCAGCTGTCAGTAAAAGGTAAGGCTGACAGCTGCCTTATTGTATTTTCAGATCTGCGGTAAATGATAAAGTGATACATTTATATATGCAGAAGATCAGAAGAGAGTGTCTGATCTGTAGCAGTGGATAATCCTGAATAACGGAAGATTTTTTACAATAAGGGGAGAATTATGACAGGAAAAACACACGCGGCAGTCGGACTCGGAACAGTGCTGGCAGTTACACAGCCCTCTACGGTTTCCGGTCTGGTACTTGCGGCAGGAACAGGAATGCTTGGAGCATTGATCAGCGACATTGATGTAGGAACCTCCAAATCCCATAAGGATGCGGACCGGATCACACTGATCGCGGTACTGCTTGTGGCAGTAGAGATCGCATTGAATTATTTTTATGATTTTTCTATCTGGGAAAAGATCCGCAATAACCAGTCTATGGCGCCGGTTGCCATGGGAGTTATTATTTTTATTGCAGTCTGCGCCTTTGGAAAAAATCAGCCGCACCGGTCATTTATGCATTCGATCATGGCTATGGCCATTTTAAGTGCAGCCATATCCATGGTGTCCGTGAAGCTGGTCCTTTATTTTGTGGTTGGATTCGCATCACATCTGGTGCTGGACTGCTTTAACCGGAAACGGGTACGGATCCTGTATCCGCTGCCGGGAGGCATTGCGCTGGATTTCTGTAAGGCAGGAGGCTTTGTGGATTCCCTGCTTTTTAAGCTTGGATCTGTAGCTGTGATCTTTGAGCTTGTATATCTGGCTGTGCAGATGGGAGAGAACTGGAAGCTTTTTCGAATGTAGAGGATGTTTTATTTACCGATTACGGATAATTTTATATGGGGCAGATATTGCAGGAACTGAAGGTTAGAGCGTGTTTGAAAAATCATTCCCGTAATCTGCACGCCCCACTTTGCGGTATATTTTACCCGAATTCAGTTGTCGTAGCCCGCAAAAAAGGAGCAGATTTTCCAAATACGGAAGATCTGCTCTTTTTAACCGAATCAAGGGAGTCCCCTGTTTCAATTACGAATATCCACCTGACGGTTTATAAGTGTGATCATTTATTCTTTCTGATCCTGCAGGCGCATGCTGTGTAAAGTACGTCTGTGGAAGAGTTCAGTGCTGTCTCACAGGAATCCTGGATCACGCCTACGATGAAACCGACACCAACTACCTGCATGGCAACATCATTGGGGATTCCGAAAAGGCTGCAGGCCATCGGGATCAGAAGAAGAGAACCGCCGGCAACTCCGGAAGCACCAGCCGCACTTGCAGCAGCCAGGATGCAGAGGATCAGAGCGGTCGGGAAGTCTACGCTGATACCGAGTGTGTGTGCAGCTGCCAGAGCCATGATGGAAATGGTGATCGCTGCACCACCCATGTTGATGGTCGCACCAAGAGGGATGGAGATGGAGTAGGTATCCTCATCAAGTCCGAGATCCTTGCACAGCTCCATGTTTACCGGAATGTTGGCGGCAGAGCTTCTTGTGAAGAATGCTGTGATACCACTGTCCTTCAGGCAGCGCAGAACCAGCGGATATGGATTCTGGCGTGTGCAGATGAAAGTAATGATCGGGTTGATCACCAGTGCGACAAAGAGCATGGTTCCCACCAGTACACAGATCAGACGGCCATAGCTTAACAGTACACTAAGTCCCTGCTCGGAGATGGTTGTGAAGATCAGGCCCATGATACCAAATGGAGCAAGGCTGATGATCCATCTTACGGCTGTGGAGGTTGCATCGGAAATGTTTTCGATGACAGTCTTGGTAGTTTCACTTGCGGCCTTCAGTGCGATACCGAAGATGATGGCCCATGCAAGGATACCGATATAGTTGGCGTTGACAAGTGCGTCAACCGGGTTGGAAACAATGTTCATCAGAAGGTTTTTGAGGACCTCTGCAACACCGCTTGGCGGAGTGACGTCGGAAGTATTTGTACTTTCGGAAAAAGTCAGCATGATCGGGAACAGGCGGCTGGAGATCACAGCTGCCAGTGCTGAGAGTATATTTCCCAGAAGATAAAGTACAACAACGAATTTCATGTTTGTTTTCTGGCCTTTTCCCATGTGGCACAGAGAGCTCATTACCAGGAAGAACACCAGAAGCGGAGCAATTCCACGAAGAGCACCGACGAACAGATCACCGAGAATGGAGATCACAGATGCCTGAGGGATCGCAAGTCCGAGAATGATACCAACGATCAGACCACAGATGATGCGCTTGATCAGGTTGATGCTGTTCCATTTTTGAATCAGTTTTTTCATAACTAGTTTCCTCTTTCCTATTGTGTGAGTGTGCTAAAAAAATGCTGAGCCGCAAAGCAACGATCCAGTGTAAAGGGCGGATCGTTCTAAGCCGGTATTACTGCATCGCGTAAAAGCACAACAGGATAATTATATACAATTATGTCCGCCTTGTAAAGACAAATGTACATAAAACGCGAGAAAGATATAAAAAGCGCCAGATCAATGCTTCGTCTGGCGCTATATATTTGAAGTATCAGGTCCGAATTTTCCGGAAGCTTACAGCAAAGAACAGAACCTCCGCAAAGCCTGTAATTCCCCATGAGAAAATATACAGGAGATAAAGTGAGGAAATGGTCTGGAAGTGTGCAAACACCGTATAGAACCAGATGACACGGAATACACAGGATCCCAGAATGATGATGATGGTCGGTGGGATACTTTTTCCGATGCCACGGGAAGCGGCGATACTGCAATCCATAAAACAGCTGAAGGCATAGCTGAAGCCCATGATCCGGATCCTCTCCATGCCGGCATCGATGACTGCCGGTTCTGTGGCAAACAGTGACAGAAACTGCGGACCGAAAACAAGAAGCAGTCCACCAAGGATCGCGCCTGCGATGAAGGCATAGGTAAGGCTGATCCCATAAGTTTTCAGCATACGTTTTTTATTTCCGGCACCCCAGTTCTGACCGATGAAGCTCGCGCATGCAGTATAGAAAGCAAACATGACGTTGTAGATCAGAGAGTCTGCATTTGCGGCAGCGGCATTTCCGGAAACCGTGACTGCATCGAAGGAGTTGACACCGGCCTGTACGAACAGATTTGCAATGGCAAAAATCCCATTCTGCAGACCTGTGGGAATACCAAGAAGCAGTACTGCTTTACAGGCCTTCGGGTGAAGACGGAGCTTACGCAGGGATACCCTGCATTCGTCTTTTCTCCGAAGGAGGTGGATCATTACCAGCGCTGCGGAGATATACAGTGCGATCGCGCTGGCAGTTGCCACACCTGCGGCGGCCATATGACAGACGATAACGAAAAACAGGTTCAGAAGAACGTTGATCACTCCGGCAATGGAAAGATAGATCAGCGGTCGCTTCGTATCGCCGCGGGCACTTAATACGCCGTTACCGAAATTGTATACAGCCATGGCCGGCATACCCAGAGCATAAATCTTCATATATAAAACAGCCTGGTCCATCAGCTCCGGTTTCGTATTCATCATGGACAGCATCTGTCCGGAAAACAGAAGACAGACGACACAGACCAGAAGTCCTGCGATGGCACAGAGAAGAAGAGATGTATGAATCGTTTCTTCGGTACCTTTTCTGTTTTCGGCACCCAGCTCGTGTGCTACACGAACATTGACTCCGGCGCCCATGCCGATCAGGATTCCGGTAAATAAAGTGACCAGCAGAGTTGTGGAACCCACAGCTCCAAGTGCCATGTAATCTGCAAATCGCCCTACAACCGCAACATCACTTAAATTAAAAAGAACCTCCAACACCTGGGACCCCATCAGGGGAAGGCTAAAGAGGAGGATATTTTTCCAGAGAGAGCCGGAGGTCATCTCAATGGAAGACGTTTTCTTTTTTTCATTTTCACACATAGTTTACCTCATAAAAATTATAAAAAATTCCTTCATCCAAGGTATACAATACTATGTTGGAATAGGTTTGTAAAGAGGGGAAAATAGTTCTTTTACCAGGCGCAGAGGTTTGTTTTTATTTATAGATTCTACATTGATTTCAGTACGAACAATGATATAATAAATGAGAGCAATAAGAAAGTATTTTCAGAAATATTGGAAATATAAAATACAGCAGACCAAGGAGGAACTCAATACAATGAAAATCGGAAATGATATTTATTATGTAGGAGTAAACGATCATCAGGTAGACCTGTTTGAGGGACAGTATGTAGTGCCAAACGGAATGTCCTACAACTCCTATGTGATCAAAGATGAGAAGATCGCAGTTATGGACACTGTAGATGCCGGCTTCACAGAAGAGTGGCTGGGAAAAGTTGCAGAGGTTCTGGATGGTGCGAAACCGGATTATCTTGTAGTCCAGCATATGGAGCCGGACCATGCAGCAAATATTGAGAATTTCATGAAAGCATACCCGGATACAACTGTTGTTGCCAACATAAAGACCTTTACCATGATGGAGAATTTCTTCCGTGGAATGGATCTGGAAGGAAAGAAACATATTGTAGCCAACGGTGACACCCTGACACTTGGAAAACACGTCCTTACTTTCGTATTTGCACCGATGGTTCACTGGCCGGAGGTTATGGTCACTTATGACAGCACAGAAAAGGTTCTTTTTTCCGCAGACGGCTTCGGAAAATTCGGTGCCCTGGATGCAGAGGAACCATGGGACGATGAGGCAAGAAGATACTATATCGGCATCGTTGGAAAATATGGTGTGCAGGTGCAGAACCTTCTGAAAGTAGCCGCAGCTCTGGATATCCAGACCATCTGCCCGCTCCACGGACCGGTTCTTACTGAAGATCTTGGACATTATATTAGCCTCTATGATACCTGGTCTTCCTACACACCGGAGGATGACGGAATCGTGATCGCCTACACTTCTGTATACGGTCATACAAAAATGGCCGTTCAGCAGTTGGCCGATAAATTCCGCAGCAAAGGATGTCCAAACGTTGTTGTCTATGATCTTGCAAGAGACGATATGTCCCAGGCACTGAGCGATGCTTTCCGTTACTCCAAGCTGGTTCTCGCAACCACCACATATAATGCAGGCATCTATCCGTTTATGAACGACTTTATTACCCGACTGACAGAGCACAACTTCCAGAACCGCACGGTAGGACTGATTGAAAACGGAACCTGGGCACCGCTGGCAGCGAAGGTTATGAAAGAAATGCTTTCCAAATGCAAAAAGATCAGCTGGCTGAATACCACAGTTAAGATCATGTCTGCAGTAAACGAAGAAAACCGCAGGCAGATGGAAGCTATGGCTGATGAGCTCTGCCAGGAATACATTGCAAAAAGCGATGATCTTGCCAACAAGAATGATATGACTGCTCTGTTCCGCATCGGTTACGGCCTCTATGTGGTAACCTCCAACGATGGCAAAAAGGACAACGGTCTGATCGTCAATACCGTTACACAGCTTACCGACAACCCATATCGCGTGGCTGTCAACATCAACAAGGCAAACTACTCTCACCACGTGATCCAGCAGACCGGTATCATGAACGTAAACTGCCTGTCCACAGATGCTCCGTTCTCTGTTTTTGAGCAGTTCGGCTTCCAGTCCGGCAGAAGCACCGATAAATTTGCCGGACAGAAAATAAACCACTCCGACAACGGCCTGGTATTCCTGGACAAATATATCAATGCTTTCATGTCCCTGAAGGTAGAAAACTATGTGGATCTCGGCACTCACGGAATGTTCATCTGCAGCGTCACAGAGGCCCGTGTCATGAGCGATCAGGATACCATGACTTACACCTACTACCAGAAACATGTAAAGCCAAAGCCACAGACCGAGGGCAAAAAAGGCTGGGTATGCAAAGTCTGCGGATACATCTATGAAGGCGATGAACTTCCGGAAGATATCATCTGCCCGCTGTGCAAGCATGGCGCTGTGGATTTTGAGCCGATCGAAGGATAAGACTGAAATCCCCATAACATAAATTGATTTAATCCGGTTACAGCTCCCTTATTTTTACAAATTATAAACCACAAAAAAGACAGGCTTCTGAGGTGGCCTGTCTTTTTTGTATTATCATCCAATGTCTTCTCAGCGTCTTTCACCAAATTTATTCTTACAGCAGATCAGACACTCACGCTCTGTATTTCTGCAGGAATCCTGAAATTTACGGATTATATGCCTTTTATTTATTTCATCAGTCTGATAACCTGCTCTGCAGTATCTGCCAGATTCTGCTTTGCATTCTCATTTTTCATGGCCTCATCCAGAGTTACCACTCCGCGGAGGATCGGGAAAAAGGCATCGATCCCTGCATCGTTGCAGGCTCTTGCGTCACGCTGTACGGCACCTGCAAAGGCGATCACTTTTTTGCCATATTTCTTTGCAAGCTTTGCAACACCTACCGGCGCTTTTCCCATGGCTGTCTGTCCATCCATACGTCCCTCACCTGTGATCACAAAATCCGCGTCTTTGATGTAGTCCTCAAGTTTTGTCTCATCCAGTACGATGTTAATCCCGGATTCCAGGACTGCATCGGTAAAGGTCAGGAATGCAAATCCCATTCCGCCGGCAGCTCCGGCACCGGGATATTTTGCATCCGCATGAGGAAACTGCTCTCTGGCGAGGGTGGCATAATAAGCCAGCCATTTATCCATCTGCATAATCATAGTAGGGGTAGCGCCCTTCTGCGGTCCGTAGATGGCACTGCATCCAAGCTCTCCGCAAAGAGGATTTGTGACATCACAGGCAACACGGAATTTACATTCTGCAAGCTCCGGGATCACATAGGCAGCTGTGATCTCTGTGATGTCTTTCAGGCCCCTTGCTCCCGGAAGGACCTGCTTTCCGTCTTTATCCAGAAATGCATAGCCAAGTGCCTGAAGCATTCCCACACCACCGTCATTGGTGGCGCTTCCGCCGATACCCACAATAAATCTGCGGCAGCCTTTTTCGATGGCGTCCTTGATCACCTCACCGACACCGTAGGTTGTGGTATAAAGAGGATTTCTTTTTTCGTCCGGCACCTGCGTGATCCCTGCTGCACCAGCCATTTCGATCACTGCGGTCTTTGTGCTTTCGATGATGCCATACTCACAGATCACCGGCTCGCCAAGAGGCCCCGTAACCTTTACGTGCTCTGTTTTTCCGTTCATTCCTGCGACAAGGGCTTCCACGGTTCCCTCTCCACCGTCTGCCAGTGGTCTTACCTGAACTTCTGCGTCCGCATCCACACGATGGATACCTTCAGCAGCTGCAAAACCTGCCTCCATGGATGTCATACTGCCCTTAAAAGAATCGATCGCTGTTACTACCTTCATTTTATTTTCCTCCTGTATGATTTTTATGTAAAGCTGATATCCGTACTCTCCGTTCTATCATTCCGTGTACCGGAAACGTGAAATGTTCATTTACGTGTCAGGCGGATATTTTCTGCGCAGCTCTGCAGCCAAATAACTGTTCTGCTGTTTGGTTATCAGCTGTCCCCGGATGAAAAGAACCTTCTGTGAACTTATTTTTCCCTGGAAATGTCTCTGGCTGATGCCGCAGAGAAGCTTTTTCTCCACAAAAATACTCTTCAATATAAATTAAACCACATTTATAAAAAATGTGGTCTCAATCCCCGAAAATTCCGGGACGCTGTTCTGTTGTATCTGGCACTGGAGCTGGAATGAACCGGCCATTTCACTATCCTCTCACATGAAAGCCAAACTCCTCCTCCAGTGGAATTTCCCTCTCTTCAATCCCCTCGATCTCCACAAAGCTCTGCTGAGAAAGGCGTTCTACCATCTCCCGGATTTCTTCTCTGGTTCCCTGTACTTCCATTTCCACACGATCATCCCAGAGATTCCGTACCCAGCCGGTCAGTCCCATGGACTGTGCAATATAATAGGAACGGTAACGAAAGCCTACTCCCTGTACTCTTCCTGAAAAATAAAAATGTTTCCGAATCTTTTCCATCTGGCACCTCATATTTTCTGTCTTAACTATTCTGTCTCTGTATCTCCACCCGAAATTCTCCCGCATCCGCCGCAGGAATATCATAACCAGATTATATAATATTTCTTTATAAATTGTAAAGTTATATCCTTCTATCTATTGGAAACTATAATCATCTGCGTTATAATGGTTTTTATCAGAATAAAAAGAAATTTACTTTCTTTTGCAGAAAATATTTTCAACAAAATTTAACATCAGGAGGTAATGATCATGAATGAAAGCATCAAAAACCTGTTAGAACGCAGAAGCATCCGCGCCTACAAAAAAGAGCTTGTTCCGAAAGAAACTCTGGATACGATCCTGGAAGCGGGAGAATATTCCCCCAGCGGCATGGGACAGCAGAGCACTCTTATGGTAGTGACACAGGATCCGGAGCTGGTTGCAAGGCTTTCCAAAATGAACGCAGCTGTTATGGGCAGCACCTCAGATCCGTTCTACGGCGCCCCAACTGTGATCATTGTCTTTTCCAACAGCAAAATGGGCACCTGTGTGGAAAACGGAAGTCTTGTGATGGGAAATCTCATGAATGCCGCACATGCTCTCGGCGTGGACTCCTGCTGGATTCACCGTGCAAGAGAAGTTTTTGACTCCGAGGAAGGAAAAGAGCTGAAGAAGCAGTGGGGTGTTCCGGAGGAATATATCGGCGTGGGCCACTGTGTTCTTGGATACCGTGACTGTGAGTATCCAACAGCCAAACCGCGTAAAGATGGTTTTGTGATCCGTGTGTGATCGGCTTGCAGAATAAAATTTCCACTGCCAAAAACTTTTAAGTAAATAAAGATCTGACAGATTCCTGCATGATACGCATCGCTACGTATCTGAGAATACACAGGGAAACAACCCTCCGGTATCATAAATACCAGAAGCTTTTCCCGTCTTCTCCGGCAGTGATCTGTCAGATTTTATTTTCTCTTATTTCAGTGCTTTATCCTTATATCTGGAAATCTCCTCCAGATATTTTTTCCCAAGGGCACTGATGTTAACACCCTTTCTGGCAACATAACCGATTGTCATGATCTCATCGGAATCCAGCTTCACAGCACAGTAATCGGAACCATTAAGATCCTCACAGATAATACCGGAGCATAAGGTATATCCATTCAGTCCTACCATCAGGTTCAGCATAGTAGCCCTATCATCGGCTTTGATCAGCCGTTTGTATTCATAGGTGCTCAAAACCTCCTCAGCAAAATAAAAAGAGTTATTTCCTCCCTGTTCAAAGGACAGACACGGATATTCCTTCAGTTCTTCCAGCGTGATCTTCTCACGCTTCGCCAGAGGATGCCCCTTCCACATATAAACGTAGATCCGACAGTTGAGAAGTTCGTGAAACTCCAGACCATACTCGTGAAACATTTTTGTAAGTACCTTACGGTTAAAATCATTTACGTAGAGGATCCCGATCTCACTCTTGAAATTACGGACATCCTCGATGACCTGATGCGTCTTGGTCTCGTGAACCGCAAATTCGTACTCATCCATGCCGAATTGCTTTACCAGCTCCACAAAGGCATTAACTGCAAAGGTATAATGCTGCATGGAAACACTGAATTTTTTGCGTGACTGTTCCTTGGAAATATATTTGGCTTCCATCAGTTCGTACTGTTCCACCACCTGCCTTGCATACCCCAGAAATTCTTCGCCTGCAGGCGTTACGGCGATTCCCCGGTTCGTTCTTCGGAAGATCTCAACACCGGTTTCTGCTTCCAGCTCCCGGATTGCCGTGGAAAGACTGGGCTGAGAAATATAAAGGCTTTTTGCTGCCTCGTTCATAGATCCGGCTTTTGCAATTGCTATGGTATATCTGAGCTGTGCCAGAGTCATCTTTCTGCCTCCCCGTTTCTTGTTCCGGCTTTCTGTTCCTCTTCAGGCAGATCCGGCAACAAGCATCCTTTATCTTTTTATTTAAGATAGTTCTTATCTACATATCCTTCTTTTCCAAGCTTCGGAACATATACATACCAGTAAGTACTGTCTTTCTTCTCAATGACTTCTACCGTATCTCCGTTATTCAGCTGGGCGATCTCATTGTCCTTGTCATACGCCTTTGTACTGCGCAGAGCCAGATATCCGCTTTCCACTTTAACAGTCATGGATGGAGTTGTCGTACCTGAGCCTCCGGTAAGATAGTTCCTGTCAACATAACCGGTCTTATCCAGCTGCGGAACATATACATACCAGTACTGATCGTTGCTGGTGTCCTTCACCTGAACCGTGTCACCGGTATTCAGCTGTCCGATCTCATTGCTTTCATTATAGGCTGCCTTGTTGCGAAGGGCAAGATAACCAGTTTCTACTTTAACTGTCCACAGACCACTGTTGTAAATATAACGGTTATCCACATATCCGGATTTATCAAGCCCCGGAGCATATACGTACCAGTAAGTAGAATCACTGCTGTCCTTTACAAGAACGACATCTCCGGTATTCAGGCGTCCGATCTCGTTACTGTCATTGTAAGCTGCGGTACTTCGAAGAGCCAGATAGCCTTTTTTTACCTTTACTGTCCAGGAATCGTTGGAAGCTGTGGCGTTCTCTGCTATCTGGATATAGTTTTTGTCCAGATATCCGGATTTATCCAGTCTTGGCACGTATGCATACCAGTAGGTAGCGTCCTTCCGATTTGTAACTTCCACAAGATCTCCTGTATTCAGCTGTCCGATCTCATTGCCTTTGTCAAAAGCCTTCTCACTCCGGAGAGCCAGGTATCCATCTGTGACTTTGACTTTAAAAGTGGTTCCTGCTGCTGCCTTTGTCTCCCGGATCGTCGCCGGAAAAGCTGCTGCCAGTATAAGTGTCAGAAGTACCAGCCTTTTTACTGCCTTTATATGGGACAGAAGAGTTCTTTTTCTCATATTATACGCCTCCTTTTCTTTTTTGGATCTTTCTCTGATCTGCGGCTCTCTCTGTTTTTTATTTACTGAGCAGACCGCACCGGAATTTATGGTAGTATTATATCATATTTTCAGCTGATAGCTGTAAGAATCATATCTCTCATTGCAGTCCAAAATGTTCTTTTCCACAATGCAGGTATTGACACTTTTAATTAGTAGTGTTATATTACACATAGAACAAAGATAACAGAT
>ENA-OUQG01001041-OUQG01001041.1-human-gut-metagenome-genome-assembly--contig:-NODE-1041-length-15792-cov-9.269683_pt1 | contig 15792 bp, 11 predicted proteins | sample MGYA00237943_ERZ548823 | MGnify/ENA primary metagenome ERZ548823 (study PRJEB26490, sample SAMN05194731) | human gut metagenome | biome: terrestrial biome; feature: human-associated habitat; material... | reverse complement strand
CGATGATGCCTTGCAGCGGCGTTTTGAGCTCGTGCGACACGTTCGCCGTGAATTCGCGGCGGTTCTGCTCTGCCGTTTCGCGCTCGGTGATGTCAAAAGCCAGCAGCACCGCGCCCACCGCTGCCGTGCCGGAGAGGATACGGCTCACGTCAAACTGCCAGACGCGGCCGCCGCGCTCGGCGCGGGCTTCGCCGTGCCCCTGCGCCATCGCGTCTGCAATGGCAAGGCGGATATCGTGGCTGCGGTCGAGCGTGAGAAAATCCTGACCGACGCAGCGCTCGTCCGCGTCAAAAAGCCTGCACGCGGCGGGGTTAATGCTCAGCACACGTTCTTTTTCGTCGAGCAGGACGAGACCCTCTCGCATGCTGCCGGTGATCTGCGAAAACTCCATCCTCTGCTGCTCCAGCTCGCGCATCTGCTCGTCGATCTGCCGGTGCTGATGGTTGATGCGCCCGAGCAGCGGGGAAAGCTCCTCGTAGGCGTCGTTTTCCAGCGGGTGCTCCAGATCCAGCTCGTTGAGCGGGCGCACGATGCGGCGCGAAAGCCGCCGTGCCAGCACCGCCGACAAAATGAGCGCCACGATGACGACGATCAGGATGGGCTGCACCATGCCAATGAGCAGCACGCCCGCCGTTGCGCGGCTGATGGAAATACGCAGCACGCTGCCGTCCGTGAGCCTGCGCGCGCAGTACATCGTCTTTTGCAGGATCGTGGAGGAATAGCGCGAGCTTTCGCCCTCGCCGCCTGCAAGAGCCTCGCGCACTTCTTCGCGGTCGGCGTGGTTTTCAAGACTCTCCGCGTCGGTCACGGTGTCGTAGAGCACCGTGCCGTCGGGCGCGATCCATGTCAGGCGGTAGCGCTCGGAGGAGATGCTTGAAAGATAGTCCTCCCCGCCGCGTTCCACGGCGACGGAGGCGAGCTCCAGCTCGTCGCGCAGCTGCTTTTTCTCCACGCTGCCAAAATACTCGTAGAGGCAGCCCATGATGAAAAGAAGGCTTGCAAGCAGCACCGCGCCGGCAACGAGCAGGATGGAGTGAAAGATCTTTTTTGTCATGCTTTGCCCTCCATGCGGTAGCCAACGCCGCGCACCGTTTCGATCTTTTCGCCGTAAGGGCCTAACTTCTGGCGCAGGGTGCGGATGTGCATATCCACTGTGCGCGTTTCGCCGCAGTAGTCGGTGCCCCACACATCCGCCATGAGCTGATCGCGCGAAAACGCCGTGCCCGGATGCGACAGGAAGAGCCGCAGCAGTTCAAATTCCTTGAAGGTGAGTGCGACACGCTCGCCGTCCACCGTGACGGTGTGCTCCGTCTCGTCGAGCACCAGCCCGTCGGAGCGGAGCTGCTCGGCGCTCTTCGTCCCGCAGCGGCGCAGCACGGCCTTGACGCAGGAAACAAGCTCCATCACGCCGAAGGGCTTGACAAGATAGTAGTCCGCGCCGAGATCGAGCCCGCGGATGCGGTCGTATTCCGCGCCCTTGGCCGTGGCCATGACGATGGGGATATTGGAAAGCTTGCTGTCCGCGCGCATCCGGCGCAGCAGTTCCAGTCCGTCCACGCCCGGGAGCATCACGTCGAGCACGACAAGCTCGGGCCGCCGCGTGCGCAGCGCCTCCCAGAAGCTCGTCCCGTCCTCAAAGCCCTCGGCCTCAAAGCCGGTGGAGCGCAGGGCGTAAACCTCGATATCGCGGATGCTGGCGTCATCTTCCACGCACCAGATCATTGCTTCATCCCTCCTTATGCTCTCCTGTCACCGAGAAAATGACCCATTCGGCGATGTTCACCGCATGGTCGCCGATGCGTTCAAAATACTTTGCGATCATCAGCACGTCGAGCGCAAACTCGCCGTCCGTGGGATCGGCGGCGATGCGCGAAATGAGCGCCTTCTTCACGCGCGCAAAGTAGTCGTCCACCACATCGTCCTCGGCAATGACCTTTTCGGCAAGCGGCACGTCGCGCTTGACGTAGGCGTCCACGCTCCCGCTCACCATGCGGATCGTCGAGCGGGCCATATCGCGCAGAAGCTCGCTGTCCTCTGTGCCGCGCCCGCCGAGAAAGGCGACGATCTCGGCAATGTCCTCGGCCTGATCGCCGATGCGCTCCATGTCCGTGATCATCTTGAGCGCTGCCGAGATCTGGCGCAGATCTCTTGCAACAGGCTGCTGCTGCAAAAGAAGCTTCAGGCACAGCGATTCGATCTCGCGCTCCTTGCGGTCGATCTCCTCGTCGAGGGGGGAAACCCCCGCGACCAGCGCCGTGTCGCCCTCGGTGAGCGACTGCGCGGCAAGGGCGATGACCTGCTCGCACAGCGCGCCCATCTCGATCAGTTCCTTATTCAGCAGCGCAAGCTGCTCGTCAAACCGACTTCTCATTTAGCCGAACCTCCCCGTGATGTAGTCCTCTGTCCGCTTGTCTCGCGGCTGGGAGAAGAGCTTTTCCGTCTCGCCGTATTCCACCAGCTCGCCGAGCAGGAAAAACGCCGTGTGGTCGGAAATACGCACCGCCTGCTGCATGTTGTGCGTGACGATGACGATCGTATATTTCTCCTTGAGTTCCATGGCGAGCTCCTCGATCTTCGAGGTCGAGATGGGGTCGAGCGCGCTCGTCGGCTCGTCCATCAGCAGCACGTCCGGCTCAACGGCGAGCGCGCGGGCAATGCAAAGTCTCTGCTGCTGGCCGCCGGAGAGGCCGAGTGCGTTCTTCTTGAGCCGGTCTTTGACCTCGTCCCAGATGGCAGCGCCGCGCAGCGACTGCTCAACGATCTCATCAAGCTTGGCCTTGTTCTTCATGCCGTGGGTACGCGGGCCGTAGGCGATATTGTCGTAAATGCTCATAGGGAAGGGGTTGGGCTTTTGAAAGACCATGCCCACCTGGCGGCGCAGCTCGCTCACGTCAACGGAGGGGTCGAAGATATCTTCGCCCTTGTAGCGGACGCTGCCGGTGATCTTCACATCGGGGATGAGGTCATTCATGCGGTCGAGCGTCTTCAAAAAGGTTGACTTGCCGCAGCCGCTTGGCCCGATGAGGGCCGTGATGCTTTTTTCCGGGATCTCGATGTTGATATTGGTAAGCGCCTGATGGCTCCCGTACCACAGGCACAGATCCTGTACAGAAAGGATACTGTTCATTGTTCTCTTTCCTCTTTTAATACATCTTCAAATGCAAGGCCGTACCAGTGTGCCTCGCCGCGCGCGGCGGTCGCGCGCACACAGCGGTCACAGAAATCCGCCGCGCGGGGCAGCGCCTCCGCCGCCGGTTTCCCGTTCATCAGCTCGCCGCAGAGGGCGGAGGCAAACACGTCTCCCGTGCCGTGCATCGGCCGAGAAAGGCGAGGCTTGAAAATTTCCGTATACTGCCCATTGAGGCGCGCACAGTAGCCGATCTCCTCGCCGCGGTGAACGCCCGTGATGATGACATTTTCTACGGGGAGCTTTGCAAGGATGTCCCGCTCGTCCGTGTCCATCGGGCAGCCGGCAAGGAGCGCCGCCTCCGTGCGGTTGGGCGTGATGAGCTGCGCTGCCTTGCAGAGCACACGCATCCCCTGCACATGCTCTTCTGAAAAGCAGCCATAGAGCGCACCGTTGTCGCCGAGCACGGGGTCGACCACAACAAGGGTCGAGGGGGTGGTAAATTCGCGCAGGAAGCGCTGCGCGAAGCTAAGCTGCGAAGCGGAAGCGAAAAAGCCGGTGCATATGCCGTCGAAGCGGATATCGAGCTTCTTCCAGTGCGCGGCAAAGGCCTCCATCTCTTCCGTCATGTCGCGCATGACGTAGGGGCCGAAGCCGCTTGCGGTGTGGGTGGACAAAAGTGCCGTCGGCAGCGGCACGGTCTCCACACCGTAGGCCGAGATGATGGGCATCGCCACGCTCAAAGAGCATTTGCCAAAGCAAGAGAGATCGTTCAAAAGGGCCATGCGCTTCATGCCGCTTCCGTTCACAGACTGGTTCATTCCTGTTTCCTCCTGAAGTACCGGCCGACCAGATCGGCCGTAAGGTCTATGAGCATGGTCAGCAGCATCAAGATGGCCGCGATGGCAAACACCAGCCCCGTATCGCTCGACTCCTTGGCGTAGAAGTACAGCGCCACGGTGAGCGTCGCGCCCGCGTTGTGCAGCCCTTCCCAGAAGCCGTAGAGCATATGTGCCGAGCCCGCCGTGAAGAGCAGCGCCGCCGATTCGCCGAGGATGCGCCCGATCGACAAAATGCAGCCGGTCACAACGCCGTCCACGCAGCCGGGCAGCACCACCGTGCGGATGGTGCGCCACTTGCCGGCGCCGAGGGCGAACGCGCCCTCGCGGTAGCTCTGCGGCACGGTCTTGAGGCTCTCCTGCGTCGTGCGCATGATGGTCGGCAGGTTCATGATCGTGAGCGTCAGCGCACCGGCAAGCAGCGACGTGCCGTTTTTGCAGAAGATCAGCATACCGACAAGGCCGTAGATGATCGAGGGGATGCCAGAAAGCGTCTCAGAAGCGTATTCGATGACCGAAACGAGCCTTTTATTCGCTGCGTATTCATTGAGATAGATCGCCGCGCCCACGCCGAGCGGCAGCACGATCAAGAGCGCTGCAGCAACGATGTAGAGCGTACTTAAAATGTCCGGCAGGATGCCGACACGGTTTGCAAGGTAGCTTGGCGCGGTGGAGAGCATCTCCCAGGTGATGTTTGGAATACCATTGCCCAATATATAGCCAATCATAAACAGAACGAGCGCACAAGTCAATACTGCCGCGGCGCCCATGAGCGTTCGCATCAGGATAATATAGGCCCTGCGGCGGGCCGAAGCACGGGCTTTGAGCATTCAGTCTCCCTCCTTGTCGCGCTTTAAGAAGAAGTTCAGCGCCGCGTTGATGAGCAGGATGAAAAGATACAGCACAAGCGCGATGGAAAAGAGCGCCTGTCGCTGCAAGCCCGAGGAGTAGGACATTTCGCTTGCAACGGCCGTTGTGAGAAAGCGGACGCTCTCAAAGATCGACGATGGCATATTCGGCACATTGCCCGAGACCATCATCACCGCCATCGCTTCACCGATGGCGCGGCCGACGCCGAGCACGACCGACGCGGCGATGCCGCTTTTCGCCGCCGGAACGGAGACGCGGAAATAGGTCTCGACCGGTGTCGCGCCCAGCGCGAGCGAGGCGTCCTCATATTCCTTCGGCACGGCCTCGAGCGCCGTGACGCTCACCTTGATGATCGACGGCAGGATCATCACTGCCAGCACAAGGATGGCGGCGAGCAGGCTCGCGCCGTCGGGCAGGTGAAAGGCCTTGCGGATAGCGGGCACGAGCACCAGCATACCGACAAGGCCGTAAACGACCGAAGGAATGCCCGCGAGCAGGCTGACGGCGGATTGCAGCACCGTGCGCACGCCCTTGGGCGCGACCTTGGAGAGGTACACCGCCGTCAAAAAGCCCACCGGCACGCCGAGGGCGATCGCGCCCGCCGTGCCGTACACGCTCGTGAGAATGAAGGGAAGGATGCCGTACTGCGGCTGCGATGCCGTAGACGCCCACGTTCTGCCGAAGAGGAACTTCAAAAGTCCGATCTCCCGGATGGCCGGAATACCGGAGACGATCAGATAGACCGTGATGAGCAGCACGCAGCCGACCGTGATAAGCCCGAGAATGAGAAAAATGCCGTGCACGGCGGCTTCAAACCATTTTTTCTTCTGCGCCATAGTTTTTTCCTCTCTGCGCCCTTGCGGGAGACGGTCAGACCGCCTCCCGCAGGGGATCTCTTATCAGTTGATCGCGACCGCACCGGCGTTTGCAATGATGTCAGCCACCGCACTGGACGTTGCGTAGTCGAAGAATGCCTGCGCAGCGGGAGAAAGCTCGCTGCCCGTCTTCGTAACGAGCACGAAGGGACGCTGGACAACATAGCTGCCGTCTCTCACGGTGTCCTCCGTTGCCGCAACACCGCCGACGGTCAGCGCCTTGACGCTGTCACCCACCGCGGAAAGGGAGGCGTAGCCGATGGCGTTGGGGTTCTGAGAAACGGTGTTGATGACGTCGCCCGTGGAGGTCAGCTCCTGACGGTAGGCACAGGAGTCCTTGGTGCCGGTGATGGATTCAAAGCCGTCGCGCGTGCCGGAGCCGGCCTCGCGGCCGATGAGCACGATCTCGGCGTCGTTGCCGCCGACGTCCTTCCAGTTGGTGATCTCACCGGTGTAGATCTTGGCGATGGTGTCCACGTCAAGGTCGGAAACGGGGTTCTCGGGGCTCACGACGATGGCGATACCGTCAAGAGCCAGGACCGTCTCGGTGAGGCCGGATTCCTTTTCATCGCTCTTGAGCGCGCGGCTCGAAAGGCCGATGTCGCAGCGGCCCTCGGAAACAGCCTGGATGCCGCTGCCCGAGCCGGTGGGGTTGTAGGTAAACTTCACGTCCTTGTTGGCGGCCATGAAGGATTCACCGAGGGAGTTGATGACCTTTTCCATCGAGGTCGAACCGTCGGTGGAGACGGTGCCGGAAATGGTCGCGGTCTGGGCATCGTTGCCGGAGTCCTTGTCGCTGCTGTCGTCGGTTTTGCTGCCGCAGGCCGTCAGGACGCTGAGCGCCAGTGCTGCGGTCAGGGCAAGAGAGAGTAACTTTTTCATAGTGTTTTTACTTCCTTTCGTTTTGTTTGGACCTTTGTTCCTTACAATGCCCAGCATAAAGAAAGGATGTAAAATCAGAAAGTCTTCTTTTGTAAAATCACCGTAAAATGGCAAAAAAGAAGACCCCGAGGGGGTCTTCTTTTCCGTTGTCCGTGCTGTTCAGTTCTGGAACTGCGTCCAGTCGCGGTTCGCGCGCAGCGCGATCCACTGCTCGTCGCCGTTCTTTTCGCTTGCCGCACGCTCATAGGTGTGGCTGTTGGTCGCTTCCTGCACCGCGATATAGAACCACTGACCGCTCTGGCAGTCGGGGAAGGTCAGCATCGCATTGTAGGGAAGCAGGTGGCTCTCCACAGAGGGCACACGCTCGAGCACGCGGTTGATCATGGTCATGGTCTCGGCGCGCGTGATGTTCTGCTGCGGCTTGAAGCTGCCGTCAGGATAGCCGGCGATCCAGCCGTTGCCCGCGGCCAGCTTGATATAAGCCTCTGCCCAGTGGCCGGCGATGTCGTTGAAGCGATCCTCGCTCTTGTTGAGCTTGGCAAAGAGCGCGATGATCTTGGACATCTCGGCACGGGTGATGGGTGCGTTCGGACGGAACGTGCCGTCGGGATAACCGCTGATGATGCCCGCATTGCTGAGGGTGGAGACCGCGTTGTTGAACCAGTCGCCTCTGTTCACGTCGCTGTAGGCGTTCGTCGTCATCCAGAACTGGTTGCGGCTGTCGTCGGTCAGCAGGCGGAAGAAGATCGTCGCGGCCTCGGCGCGGGTGATGTTGCCGCTGGGTCGAACCATGCCGTCAGGATAACCCACAACGTAGGCGTAGTGGTCGTCTCTGTTCAGCGCAGGCTTGACAACGGGAACGTAAATGGTGCCGGTATTATACGTGTTGCAGAAGACGATCGCACCCTCAGAGGGATCCTCAGAGCCTCCGGCAAGCGTCTTCGTAACCTTGTCAACAACAAGTTCATCATCATTCAGGCCGACATCCACAGTGAGATAGTAAACACTGGTATCATAGCCCATCGCGCCACTTGGAATAATCTCCTTTACCTCATAGCGATAGCTGCCGCGTTCAGTGAAGCCCAGCTCACCAACGAAAGGCTTAAGGCCGGACTCGCCGCTGCCGTAGCTAACGGTGATGGTCATTGCCTTGCCCAACTCATTGTTCACCACCGGCGTCACAGTCGCGGAATAAGTTACGCCCGTAAAGGCCCTGCTGCCGATGATTCTGAGATCCTTCTGGATATACTGGCCGAGGTTAAAAGCAAGATTAGGAAGCTGACGGACCTCCAGCGTGCCGTTCACATAGGTAACAACATAATTACCCTGCTCGGCCTCGCCGCTCGGGATAATATCAAAGAACTCTCCAGCACCTGCCGCTTCGGTGTAGTCGCAGGAGATCGTGTAGGTGATCTTATCATCATTGATCGTGCCTTCCACCTGTGCGGAGTAGGTCGGCACGGGAGAACCGGAGAACACATACATGTCGTTGGCCGTAACCGTAACAGGCTTCGGGGTGATCTTGAGGGTCACATTGCCGCAGGTCAGGTCATTGTAGCCGTCCTTCGTGGCCTTGACGCTCACAGTCACGAGACCATCGGAAACGTTGGTCACGCTCGGAGCGGTGGTCGTCCACTCGCCGTCACCGACCTTGTAGTAGATCGTGAAGGTTTCATCGCTGACCGTTGCGCTCGCGGCATGGGCCGTGCCGTCGTACTCCCATTCGCCGCCCTCTGCGCTCAGCACTGCGTCGCTGGTCGCCGTCTTGATCGTGAAGTCGCCCTTCAACACGGTGACGGTGTAGTTCTCGTTCGCGGTGTAGGTCGCATCCAGAACCTCCTTGTAGGTTCCGACCGTCTGCACCTCAGCATTTGTACGGAAGTAGTTGATTTTACCGAGGTCGTTCTCACCGACCAGGCCTTTCACCGTACCGGTGAATGCGGGGTCCTTCTCACCAAAGAACTTCCCCGTAGAGACGACCGTGATGGTGGCAGGTCTCGGGGTGATCTCAAGGTAACCGTCCTCAACGATAAAGGTGACATTGGGGTATTGCGGATTACTGTTCTTGAAATCTCCTGCCTTGAGTCCCATGGAGTGCTTGCCCACATCAGTACCCTTGGCAATTGCCCCCGTTTGAGCCGGGCATTCAACGTAATCCAGACTATACGGATGCTCCGCATTGTCCTGCGTGATCTCCATGGTGTAGCCGGTCACGCTCTGCTCGCTGCCGTTATACTTCTCGCTGCCCGTGTTGCCCTTGATCGTAACAATGATCTTATCCGCAAACGTGGTCAGTTCCCAATTGGCCTTGTACTCACGGTCGCCGGTGCTGCCCTTTGCTACGGTGACCTGCTCAGTTTCTCCGCTCAGGCCAGTGCCGGTCCAGCCGGTAAAGGTATAGTTCTCTCTGGTCGGGTTGTGCAGCGTGAAGGTCTCGGTATCGACCGTGTAGGTTGTGGGGTTCTCCTCACCTTCTGCCAGCACGCCGCTGTCGAGATCATAGGTGATGTTGTACGAAATAGGTGCCTTTGTCCAAGTACCGGTAAGCGTCACATCATCGGTCATGGTCAAAACGGCAGGAGCTTCGTCCTCACCCAGCCGCCAGCCGTCGAAGGTGTAGGAATAGCCGTTCTTCTCACAATTCGAAGGCTTCTGGAGGACCGTGGCCTGCTGACCGCTGATATAATACTTGGGATCCTCATAGGTGGTATTGTCCGGAGCATCACCGTTGACTTGATACATCACCTGATAGGTTGCAACGCGTACCGAAGGGGAAGGCCGCTCTTCGATCACTTGCTCACTGAGCATGACGGCCGCATTGCCTTGATTGGTGGGGTATTCATTGGTGGGACCCCACGTAGCGGTAGGATCGGCCACAACGGTGATCTCGATGATCAGCTTCTGGCCCTCTGTACCGTGTACATAGTGTTCCGCGTAATCGTAGCCGGTCACGCTGATCTGTTTGCCAGCCACAGTGACGTTAACGCTTTCCGTAATATCCGTTTTTTCGGCTGCCCACTCGGTACCATTATTCACGTTGTTCACGGTATAGACCTTAACGTCACCGCCCGGGGTGTTAGCGAAGGTGAAATACTCAGAAAGCGTATCGACCACCGTGGTCGACGCGTTCAGCGCCGCATTCGCCGCCGAGGAAATGTTATCAATGATCGTCTCAAAGATGTTGTTCAGCTCAGTGGCATCGGAAGCGGTCTTGTAATACCCCTTGTCGCTTCCCTCGCCCCAAGTCACATCAAAATTATCCGTCGCAGTAGCCTGCGGATAGTTGGACGAGGTCGCGTTCATATAGTCAATGACTTTTTCACTTGGATTTGTAAACACGCCGACCGTGTAGATCGTAGTGCCGCCAGCCTTCATGCTCCTCGCCGTGTTGACGGCCCGTGCTGCAACACTATTGTCAAATCCGCTATAGTAGTTGGGCTCGCCGTCGGTAAACATGACAACGACCTTGGAGTTCCCCGACGTTGACGATGCCAGTTCTCCACTTGCCAGCTGCATGCCGTAGTCTGCCGGCGTTGCGCCGGCGGGCTTCAAGCTGCTAACGGCAGCCTTAAGATCACTCATTCCCGTCCCAGCGGGAGTCAGTTTTCTAACGATCTGGGTGTAGTTATAGCGATGTCCACTATCCCAATACGTATCGTTTCCGACCCAGTTCGCCATATCCCCGGCAAACTTCACAATGGAAATGTTGCTATCGGGGGACTTTGCCGCAACGCCTTCAATGAAGCCGTTGACGGCGGTTTTCAGCGCATCGATCTTTTTCTGGCGCGTCCCTGCAAACGGATCATCCATCGAGCCGGAAACATCCAGCACGAGGGCGATGTCCAAGGGCACCGTGGTTGTGCTTGTGGTCGTTTTGCCGGTCGCTCATGCTTCCATGGAGATGGTATAGCTCTTTCCATCTTCATTGACACTGGCAGTCTTATGAAACTCCATTCCGGAGTTCTCCGTCGCCAGGGCGCTGATGGGCAGCAGACTGAGCGTCATCACGCACGCCATCAGCACTGCCATCAATCTCCTTTTCATTTTATCCACTCCTTGCGTCTAAATTTATCCATCTCGCCGGAGGGGAGGCCCCTGCGATGAGATAAGATCTGTTGATATCATGATGACACACGCTCATTTATTTGTCAATATTTTTACGGTATATTTACTGTTAAGAATTACATTCGCCCTAGGAATTTTCAATGTATTTTTGTGTATTATAACTGTTTTTTTCGTCATAATGTGTCTTTGTCCGTCGCTCAGCTGCTTCTTTTGCCCTTTTCCGTCCGTCGTGCGCGGACGCTTCGGTCCCATTTTTTCTTGAGGGCTGTCAAGATAATTGTTAATTCTCGTTCATATTCTTAACAGACCCTGAACTTTACTTATTGTCCTTCCCCGCCATACAATTATAATATCAGATGAAATCCGGGCGGGGCTCTTTGCCGTCCGGGCGCAACGACATGAAAAGAGGTTTCCCATGAAAACGTATCAGGCAGGCATCGACGTCGGCTCCACCACGGTGAAGCTCGTCGTTCTCGATGAAAACGACAATATGGTCTTCGGGCAGTACCAGCGCCACCTGTCCCACACGCAGCGCGCGCTGTCCGATCTGTTGCAGCAGGCGCACAAGGTGCTCGGCGAATGCGCGCTCTCTCTGCGCGCCACGGGCTCGGGCGCGATTAACCTTGCCAAGGCGCTCGGCATTCCCTTCGTGCAGGAGGTCGTCGCCGTCGCGCAGGCGCTTGAGCGCGTCGCGCCGCAGGTGGACGTCGCCATCGAGCTTGGCGGCGAGGATGCCAAGATCATCTACTTCAAGGGCGGGCTCGAGGAGCGCATGAACGGCGTCTGCGCCGGCGGCACCGGCTCGTTCATCGACCAGATGGCCGCCCTGCTGCAGACCGATGCCTCGGGTCTCGACCGCGAGGCCGCGCACTATCAGCAGATCTACCCCATCGCCGCGCGCTGCGGCGTGTTCGCCAAGACGGACATTCAGCCCCTCATCAACGAGGGCGCGACGAAGGCCGACCTTGCCGCCTCGATCTTTCAGGCGGTCGTCAACCAGACGATCTCAGGTCTTGCCTGCGGCAAGCCCATCCGCGGCCACGTCGCATTCTTAGGCGGCCCGCTCCACTTCCTCCCCCAGCTCAAGGCTGCTTTCATCCGCACGCTCAAGCTGACGGATGAGACGACCATCGACCCCGAAAATTCCCATCTTTTCGCCGCCATGGGCGCAGCCATCGACGAAACGAAGGCGGACGCCCAGCCGCTCAGCGCGCTCATCCGGCGCCTCCAGAGCGGCGTGCAGATGGACTTTGAACTCAAGCGCCTGCCGGCGCTCTTTGAAGACGAAGCCGACCTTGCCGCCTTCCGTGCGCGCCACCACAAGGCCGTCGTGCCGCGCGCCGACCTCTCTTCCTACGAGGGCGACTGCTTCCTCGGCTTCGACGCGGGCTCGACGACGACGAAGCTCGCGCTCGTGGGCGCAAAGGGCGAGCTGCTCTGGTCGTTCTACGCGAACAATCAGGGAAATCCCATCAAGACCGCCATGCAGGCGGTACATACCCTGCGCGAGGCGCTGCCGGAGGGCGCGCGCATCGCGCGCTCCTGCTCCACGGGCTACGGCGAGGCGCTGCTCAAATCCGCCTTCTCGCTCGACGAGGGCGAGGTCGAGACCATCGCCCACTGCACCGCCGCGTCGTTCTTCGACCCCAAGGTCGACTGCGTGCTCGATATCGGCGGGCAGGACATGAAGTGCATCAAGCTCAAGGACGGCGCGGTGGACACAATACTGCTGAACGAGGCGTGCTCGTCCGGCTGCGGCTCGTTCCTTGAAAACTTTGCCAACTCCCTCGGCATGACGGCGCAGGAGTTTGCGCACGAGGCGCTCTTTGCCAAGGCCCCTGTCGATCTTGGCACGCGCTGCACGGTGTTTATGAATTCCAACGTCAAGCAGGCGCAGAAGGAGGGCGCGAGCGTGTCCGATATCTCGGCGGGCCTTGCCTACTCCGTCATCAAAAACGCGCTCTATAAGGTCATCAAGCTCTCCGACGCGAGCGAGCTCGGCTCGCACGTTGTCGTGCAGGGCGGCACGTTCTTCAATGAGGCCGTGCTGCGCGCGTTCGAGCGCATCTCCGGCGCGCAGGTCACCTGCCCCGACATTGCGGGCATCATGGGCGCGTTCGGCGCGGCGCTGCTCGCGCGCGACCGCTATCACGGGCAGAAGAGCACGATGCTGCCGCTCGAAGAGATCGAACAGCTCACGTACAAGACCTCGACCGCGCGCTGCCAGGGCTGCCAAAACCACTGCATGCTCACCGTCAGTATCTTCCCCGGCGGGCGGCGGCACGTCAGCGGCAACCGCTGCGAAAAGGCCCTGCGCGGCGAAAGCAGCACGAGAAGCGGCGAGAATCTCTTCGCCTACAAGCGCGAGCGCATGTTCGCCTATCCCCCGCTCGAAGCCGAAAACGCGCCGCGCGGCGAGATCGGCATTCCGCGCGTGCTGAATATGTATGAAAACTATCCCTATTGGGCGACATTTTTCCGCAATCTGGGCTTCCGCGTCGTGCTCTCGCCCTTCTCCACGCGCGCGCTCTATGAGCTGGGCATGGAGAGCATCCCCTCGGAATCTGAGTGCTATCCTGCAAAGCTCGCGCACGGCCACGCCCAGTGGCTCATCGACCACGGTCTCAAGACCATCTTCCATCCCTGCGTGTTCTACGAGCACCAGGAGGTGCCTGGCGCGCAGAACCACTACAACTGCCCCATCGTCGTCTCCTACCCCGAGAACATCAAGAACAACGTCGAGGGCGTGACCGACGGCTCGGTGCGCTATCTGCGCCCCTTCCTCGCCTTCACGAGCGAGAAGATCGCAGCGGATCGCCTTGCGCAGTTCTGCCGCGAGGTCTGGGACATTCCCGAAAAGGAGACGCGCCGCGCCGCACACCTTGCCTGGGAAGAACAGCAGCGCGCCAAGGCCGATGTCCGCGCCGCGGGCGCGAAGGCGCTCGCCGAGATGGAGAAATCCGGCGGAAACGGCATCGTCCTTGCAGGCCGCCCCTACCACGTTGACCCAGAGATCAACCACGGCATTCCCGAGCTCATCGCGGCCTACGGCCTCACGGTGCTGACCGAGGACTGCCTGCCCATCGACTTTACCCCCAAGCGCCCCGTGCGCGTGAACGACCAGTGGGTCTACCACTCGCGGCTCTACACGGCGGCGGAATTCGTCTGCGGACGCGACGATCTTGAGCTCATCCAGCTCAACTCCTTCGGCTGCGGACTCGATGCCGTCACGACCGACGAGGTCTGCGAGCTTCTGGAACAGGGCGGCAAGCTCTACACCTGCCTCAAGATCGACGAGGTAAACAACCTCGGCGCGGTGCGCATCCGCATCCGTTCGCTGCTCGCCGCCGTCGCCATGCGGCGCGAGCGCGGCATCCATTCGACCGCGCAGGTAAAGCCCTTTGAGCGCGTCCACTACACCAAGGAGATGCAGCGCGAGCGCTACACTATCCTCGCCCCCCAGATGAGCCCCATCCACTTTGACCTCTTGGAGCCCATCTTCCGCCACTATGGCTACAACTTTGAGGTGCTGAAAAACGACGACCGCAACGCCATTGACGTCGGCCTCAAATACGTCAACAACGACGCCTGCTTCCCCTCGATCACGGCGGTCGGCCAGCTGATGGAGGCGGTGACCTCCGGCCGCTACGACACCGATCATCTCGCTCTCATCATGTCGCAGACCGGCGGCTGCTGCCGCGCGAGCAACTACATCGCCTTCATTCGCCGCGCGCTCAAAAAGGCGGGGCTGGAGCACATTCCCGTCATCTCACTCAACGCCAACGGCATGGAGACGAACGAGGGCTTCCGTGTTTCGCCTGCGCTGCTGCTCACGGCGGCGCGCGGCATCGTGCTCGGCGATGTGCTGATGCGCTGTCTGTATCGCGTGCGGCCCTATGAGCTTACACAGGGCAGCGCGAACGCGCTGCACCACAAATGGCGCGACATCTGCATCGAGTCCCTCACAAGCGCGCACCCGAAGTACAGCTACGCCCAGCTCTGCCGCGGCATTGTGGAAGACTTTGACACCTTCCCCATCGACGAAACGCTCAGAAAGCCGCGCGTCGGCGTGGTCGGCGAGATCCTTGTGAAGTACATGCCGCTTGCGAACAACCACCTCGTTGAACTTTTGGAGCGCGAGGGCGCGGAGGCGGTCGTGCCCGACCTTCTCGACTTCTTCGCCGCGACCATCTACGAGCAGGACTACAAGCATACGCACCTCGGCAAGGGGTGGACGGCTTCCGCCGCCGCAAAGCTCGGCATCCCGGCGCTTCAGCGGATGCGCCGCCCGGCGATCGAAGCGCTCGCAGCCAGCAAGCGTTTTGACCCGCCCATGGCCATCTGCCATGTCGCCGAACTCGCCAAGCCCTTCCTCTCGATCGGCAACCAGTATGGCGAGGGTTGGTTCCTCGCGGGCGAAATGGCGGAGCTCATCACCTCCGGCACGCCGAACATCGTGTGCATCCAGCCCTTTGCCTGCCTTCCGAACCATGTGGTCGGCAAGGGCGTCATCAAGGCGCTGCGCGCAGCCTATCCCGGCGCGAACATCGTCGCCGTGGATTATGACCCCGGCGCGAGCGAGGTCAACCAGCTCAACCGCATCAAGCTGATGCTCACCTCGGCGCAGCGCGCGCTGCGTGAAGGGGAAAATCTGCCGAAAAAGCCGAAAAAGCCGGCCGCGCCCACCCGCAGCCTGCCGCGCTCCAAGGTCGCCATGTTCTGAGCGCTTTGAGGCGGCAGAAATTGAAAAATTCTCTTGCTTTTCGGCACTTTCTATGGTACTATAAGTACCTGTGAATATAGCGTGAGCGTCACGTTCAACAATTTGGAGGTTTTCAAAATGACTTTATTCATCACGATTCTTCAGCTCCTCTGCGGCCTGATCGTCATCGGCATCGTTCTCTTCCAGAGCGGCAAGTCTGCCGGCCTGAGCGGTGCGATCGGCGGCGTTGCCGATTCCTTTATGGCCAAGAACAAGGCCAAGAGCACGGATGCCCGTCTTGCGCGTGCGACCAAGTGGGTCGGCGCTGCGTTCATCGTCCTGACGCTCGTGCTGAACATGCTGTAAGAGATCGTTCTTTCGATCAAAAAGCGCCGAAGCAATGCTTCGGCGCTTTTTTGCTGCATACAGACG
>ENA-OUQG01001038-OUQG01001038.1-human-gut-metagenome-genome-assembly--contig:-NODE-1038-length-15881-cov-4.560091_pt1 | contig 15881 bp, 14 predicted proteins | sample MGYA00237943_ERZ548823 | MGnify/ENA primary metagenome ERZ548823 (study PRJEB26490, sample SAMN05194731) | human gut metagenome | biome: terrestrial biome; feature: human-associated habitat; material... | reverse complement strand
CAGAAGCTCGCGAGCGAGGTACAGGACCTGCGCGACGCGGCAGCGTATCTGCCGCACCGGGTCACGGTCCGCGCAGGCGATTTCCCGGATCTCGGCGCGTGCGACGTGATCATCAACAGCGTGGGCAAGATCGAGCTGCTGTATCAGTCGCACGACCGCCTGACCGAGATGGACTACACCGTCCCCGCTGTGCGCAGCTACGCACAGAAGATCAAAGACAGCGGCTTTGACGGCGTGCTCATCAACATCACCAATCCCTGCGATATCGTCACGCGGGAGCTGGCGCTGGGCCTCGGCCTGCCGCGCGGCCGCGTCTTCGGCACCGGCACGGGGCTCGACACGTCCCGGCTTCTCAGCGCCCTGGCCCGCCAGACCGGCATCGACCATAAATCCATCACCTGCTACATGCTCGGTGAGCACGGCAATCAGCAGTTTGCGCCCTGGTCCTGCGTCAGCTTCCGCGGCATGCCGCTCGATGTCTGGGCAGAGAAGGACGCGCGCTTCCGCTTTGACCGCGACGCGCTGCAGAAGGAATCCATCGGCGGCGGCTGGGTCACGTTCTCCGGCAAGCTCTGTACCGAATATGGCATCGCGACCACGGCCGCGCGCATGGCGCATCTCGTCCTGCACGACGAAAAGGCCATCATGCCCGCCAGCGCCGAGCTCTGCGGCGAATACGGCGAGTCCGGCCTGTTCGCAGGCGTGCCCTGCGTCATCGGCGCGGGCGGCGTGGAGCAGGTCGTGGAGCTGCCGCTGACAAAGGAAGAGGCAGCGACCTTCCACGCCTGCTGCGAGGGTATCCGCGCCAACATGGCGCATCTGAACGATCTGTAATCATCAGGAGGTATCATTATGAACATCACTGTTACGAAAAATCCCAACCCCGGCAAGCTCCCGCCCGCCGATCAGCTCGGCTTCGGCTCCGTTTTCACCGACCACATGTTCCTCATGGACTATACCGACCAGAACGGCTGGCACAACGCGCGCATCGTGCCCTTCGGCCCCATCTCCATGTCCCCGGCGGCCAGCGTCCTGCACTACGGCACCGAGGTCTTTGAGGGCCTCAAGGCCTACCGCCGCCCGGACGGCGGTGTGCAGCTCTTCCGCCCGTGGGAAAATGTCGCCCGGCTCAACCGCTCCTGCGACCGTCTCGGCCTTCCGCGCATCGACGAGGACGACGGCCTGCAGGCGATCAGGGAGCTCGTGAAGGTCGATTCGTCCTGGGTCCCGTCCGACCCCGGCACGTCGCTCTATATCCGTCCCTTCCTCTATTCGACGGACCCGACGCTCGCCCTGCACGGCGTGCATGAGGCGACATTCGCCATCATCCTCTCTCCCTCCGGCAGCTACTTCAAAAACGGCCTGCAGCCCGTCCCCATCATGGTCGAGACCGAGGACGTCCGCGCCGTGCGCGGCGGCACCGGCGAGGCCAAGTGCGGCGGCAACTACGCCGCAGCCAACCGCGCAGGCGATAAGGCCATCGAAAAAGGCTACTCGCAGGTCCTCTGGCTCGACGGCGTCGAGCGCAAATACGTCGAAGAGGGCGGCGGCATGAACGTCATGTTCAAGATCAACGGGACCGTCGTTACCCCCATGCTGACCGGCTCGATCCTGCGCGGCGTGACCCGCAAATCCTGCATCGAGCTGCTGAAGAGCTGGGGCGTCCCGGTCGAAGAGCGGCTGCTGAGCGTCGATGAGCTGTTCGAGGCGGCGAAAAGCGGCGCGCTGGAGGAAGCATGGTGCGTCGGCACGGCGGCCGTCATCTCGCCCATCGGCGAACTGGCCTGGGGCGACGAGAAATACGAGGTCAACCACAACCAGATCGGCGCCCTTTCCCAGAAGCTCTACGACGAACTCACCGGCATCCAGTGGGGCACCAAACCCGACCCCTTCGGCTGGACCTGCAAGGTCTGAGATGATACCAAACACCCGGCATCCAACCTGGATGCCGGGTGTTTTTGCAGATCAGCACAAATTATCAAAAAACCTCCCACTCAATATACCCACCGCTTATCCGCAACCGGCAGAAAAACAGCCCGCAGGCGGGAAGACCTGCGGGCCGCTTTGGAACCGTGTTTTGTTGTACTTTACCCCTGCGCGCTTGTCCGTGCTTTTTGGGCCTGTTCTTCGCAGGCAGAGCGGAGGGCGTCGATGTAGGCCTGGTCGTTCAGGGCTTCTTCGGCTGCGGCGGCGGGGAATTTGGCGCGGATGTCGTCGGAATAGCTGCCGTCGCTGGGCTCCCAGTATTCAAGCGGGGTGGGGCCGCTGGAAGTGCTGAGAGAGAATGTGATGGCCGCGGGGACGTAGCTGCCGTTTTCCATCGTCAGCGTCTCGCCGTCTGCGCTGTATGTCTCCTGCAGGACGAGCAGATATACGGTGATCGTGTCGGCGCTGCTGTCGTCCTGCGCCAGAAGGACGTGGCTCTCCACATGGATCTGCCCGGGCTGCACGGCGTCCGCGTAATGATCCAGGACTGCTTTGCTGATCGCGTCGTCCAGCACCGGATCGTGGTCGAGGGCTTCCGCTTTGGTTTCCGTTTCGGCCAGCTTCTCTCCCAGCGCATCGCTTTCGGCGGGCTGCTCCGGCTCTGCCGCGTTCGTATCTGCGGGCAGGGCGGGCGTTTCCCTTGCAGAGGCCTCCTCCGCCGCCGCAACGTCCGCGCCGGCGCAGACCCGGCTCAGATAGTCCTGAAACTCCCGGTCGGTCACCAGATAGTGCACGCCGTTCCATTCGATATCCACCTGCGTGTCGTCCGCACTGGAATATCCGTTGGCCCGGATATAGGACCCATCCTGCAGCTGCGCGCTGATCTGATACATCGGCGTCCAACCGGCGAGGGTATCGCTCGTTTTCGCGTTTTTCAGTCCGTCCAGCCGGGAGCTCAGCTCGTCGATCTGGGCCGCGGACAGATCCACAGCGATCGGGTCGGTATGGTTTCGCGCGTCAAAATACTTTTCAGAGACGATAGGGTCAGTTGCCGCGTCATATCGGAAGCCGATCGGATTCGTCAGAAAGCAGACGGCCAGGACGACGCAGGCAGCAACGGCCAGAAGAATGATCCAGAAAGTCGGTTTTTTGTAGTTCATCACAGATTTTACACGCTCCTTTACCCCGATCTCGCCAAAGGCGAGCGGGCAGGCCGCAATTCTGCGGCGGTTCACACTGCACGTGACAAGGGCCTGCATATAGTCGGCCCGCTGCCCGCAGCTTAGGTTTTTGATCACTTTTTCGTCGCAAGCCAGCTCGATATCCCGGCACAGCAGCACATAGCTGAGCCACAGCAGGGGATTGAACCAGTGGATCGTCAGCAGCAGAAAGCCCAGCGGCTTCCACACGTGATCCCCGCGGCGCAGATGCGCCTGTTCGTGGGCGATGACCTGCTCCCGGTCGCGGCTGTCCATGTGGTAGGGCAGATAGATCCGCGGCCGGAGCACGCCGAGCACGAACGGTGAGTCGATATGCTCGGTCTCGTAGATGTTCCCCCGCAGGCGGACGGCTTCGCGGACTTTGCGCCGCAGCCGCTGCGTGCTGATCCAGGTGTACAGAAGCAGCACGGCGATCCCCGCGAGCCAGACCCACGCCAGGATCGTGGTCCAGGCCGGCTGACTGCGCATGGCCGCGCCGGAGGCGATCGCTGCCGCGCCGCCGACGGCCGGGGCGGTCCCGGCCTGGATCGGCTGCGCCGCGGCGGCCGGGAGGATAGCCTCCGTGCGCGGCAGCAGACTCAGCGGGCTTTCGATGGAGACCGGCAGCACCAGCCGCACCGCGACGATGCCCCAGAGCAGCACGTTTACCCACTTCGGCGCCCGCTTCAGGCACAGCCGCAGCACCAGCACCGCTGCCGCGATCCAGCTGGCCGAGAGGCTCATGGTAAGGACGAGGGAAAAGACGACGTCCAGATCGGAGCCGCTGAACAAGGCTGTATTCATCGTGTTTCTCCTCTCCGGATGCGGTCGATCATCTGCTGGACCTCGTCCAGCTCCCGGTCCGACAGATCCTGCCGCCTGGTAAACGCGGCGATGAAGGTCGGCAGAGACCCCTCGAACTTTTTCTCGACCAGCTCGTCGATCTCACAGGCCTGCGCTTCATCCCGGGAGACCAACGCGGTGACGAGCCCGTTCTCGTTTTTCAGGATCCCGCGCTCGCCCAGCCGCTTGATGATGGTGTAGGTCGTCGTCCGCTTCCAGCCCAGCTGCTCCTGACAAAGCTTCGCCAGCTGCGCTGCGGTGACCGGCTCGTGCTTCCATAGGATCAGGCAGAAGCGGTATTCGCCCTCATGGATCTTTGGAATGTCCATGTGTAAAACCTCCTGTCTACTCGTGTAGAATGTAATGCAATTCTACACGAGTAGACAACTGATGTCAAGAGGGAAACCATAAAAAAATCGCCCGGACCCGGCTGGCCGGGTTCGGGCGATGAAAAGATGTTCTCAGAACTCTCTCGCGTCGAGCTGGAGGGTGTAGTGGATGTCGTGGGCTTTTTCTTCGTCGGTGTATTTGCGGAGGGTGTTGATGGTCTGGCCGCCGTGGAACTTGCGGTCATTGACATCCTCCGTCGTACCCATAACGGTGACGTTCAGCTGACGATGACGGGCGCGGACGTGGTCCCAGTCGATGAAGTAGATGTGGGCGAACTCGCCGCCATCCAGAACGCCGTCCTTGATGGTCATGGTCTCACTGCGGCCGAAGAAGACGGAGCGCAGATGGCCGTCGGTGTTCATGCTGGTGTAGTCGCCCGGCTCATTGACGTAGCGGCCAAACTGCGTATGGATGGGGCCGGGATGGCGGTACTGATGCTCCTCGGCGAAGTCGGGGATCATCTTGCGCATGATGTCGAGCAGATCATGCTGCAGGTATTCCAGATCGAACGAGTCGATGTCGTGGGAGCACTCCTGGATCATGACGGAGCAGGTGGTGTGGTGCGACGCGATGCAGACCGTGCCGTTCTTGATGCCGGACTCCTTGACGATCTCAACGACCTCACGGGAGACATCGTGGAAGGTGGGGATCCACCCGCGGGACTGCAGCTCGAGTTCTTTCTGATAAACCTTGAATTCCATTGTGTTTGACCTCCAAATATAAATCGTATGATAAATTCGCGGCCTTATTCGCCGATCAGCATGACCTGCACGGTGCGCTTGCGCGCGCGGGTCTGATCCCAGTCGATGAAGTGGATGCGGCCGAATTCGCCGAGGTCCAGCTCGCCGTCCTCCATCACGATAGTGACGTTCCGCCCGATGATGGACGAGCGCAGGTGCGCGTCGGTGTTGTGGCAGCCAAAGTTGTCCTCGCCGACGGACTCGGCAAAGTCCAGCGCCTTGCGGCCGGGATGCAGATACATGCCCTCATACCGGCAGGTGGGGATCCACTCCTCAAAGACGTTGACCAGATCCTGCTGCAGCGTCTCGAGGCCCGTCATGGACATGTCAAACGCGCATTCCTGCGTGATGACGGAGCAGGTGGTGTGGTGCGAGTAGACGACGCAGATGCCGTTTTTCATGCCGGACTTCGCGGCGATCTCCTTGACCTGTGCGGTCACATCGTGGAACGAGACCGCGCGGTCGCGCGACTGGAGCTTCAAACTTTCTCTGTAAACCATATCAGCCCTCCTGTTTTTTCAGATCGTCGGCCGCGCGGCGCGTGGCGGCGATCATTTCGTCGATCATGGCGATGGGGTCTGCGGCGTTCATGATGCCGGAGGCCGCGCCCGCAGCTTCCGAGCCTGCCATGATGAAGTCATAGACCTCCTGCCCGCAGGTGATGCCGGCGGCCTGCTCGACCATGATGTTGGGGTCGATCTCCTTGATGACCTGGATGGAATCCCGGACGTATGCCATGGGGCTCGCGCCCTTGCCGCCGCCGATGATCTCGGAGGGCTCGGGGTTGATGATGTCGGGGTGCAGCTGGGCGATGGCCTTCGCTTCATCCAGCGTATCGGCGCAGGCGAAGACAAGGAAGTCCAGCTCCCGCGCGCGGTCGATGGTCTTTTTCATCTGCGGAAGGCTCATGGGCTTTTCGCAGTGGTTGATCATCACGCCGACCGCACCGGCGGCCTTCAAGCCCTCCGGCAGGATATCCGCGCAGCCGCGGCCGGGGCGGAGCGTGTCCATATACGTCGCCAGCACGAACAGGTGCTTCGTGTTTTCCGCCACGCGGCGGACCTCCAGCGCCGGGCAGATGAACAGCACGTCGATATCGTACTTTTCGGCAGCCGCGTCCGCCGCCCTGGCGTACTCCAGGAGCTTGTCGCCGTACACATAGTTTTTCGTTCCGACTTCAAAATACGGGGTGCGAATGACTGGTTTCATAACGAGATTCCTTTCTTCTCTTCGGTTCCTTTCGGAGGGAGATACACGTTTATGTTTCGTCCGCAGACGGCTTGGATACGTCTGCGCAGATCACCCGGACGTGCGAGCTTTTGAGCTGTGCGAGCATCTCCGGGCGGATGCCGGTGTCGGTGACAATGGTGTGCAGCATTTCCAGCGGCGCATACGCGACATGCGCCGAGACGGAAAATTTGGACGAATCGACGAGCATGATATTCTGGTCGGTGTTGCGCATGGCAATCTGGTTCATCCGGGCGGTATCAAAGTCCGTCGTGGTGAACTGCCGGCCGTGGACGCAGCCGTCCGCGCCGACAAAGCTCTTGCTGAAATACAGCCCGGTCAGCGCCTGATCGGTCAGATAGCCGCAGAAATCCTTGCGGTTCGGGCGGTATTCGCCGCCGATGAGCGTCACGGGCATATAGGGCGAGAGCAGCTCCAGATTGGCCAGCGAATTGGTATAGAGCTTGACGTTCAGCCCCTCCCGCTTGATGCGGCACACGAGCTCGGCGCAGAAGCACTGCGTCGTCGTGCCGGTGTCGCAGAAGATCACGTCGCCGTTTTTCAGCAGCTTGCAGGCCTCGCGCGCGATCGCCGTCTTTTTCTCGATATTCGTTTTTGTTCCATACTCAAAGGAGTAGCGCGTCATAGCGCCGCTGGCGCTCTGGATGCCGCCGTGGGTGCGGATGGCGACGCCCTCCTTCTCCATTTTCGCAAAAATGCGGCGAATGGTCGACTCCGAGACGTTCAGGATCTCCATGGCCTCGGCCAGCGACAGCTTCTGCATGATCGACAGCCGCGCCATCAGCTCCTGCTGCTGTTCCAATTTCAATCCGGGCACCTCCGAAACAGGCGTGTCAGCAGCACGTACATGAGGTCGAGCCGCTGCTCTACGGTTTTTGTCATGAGATATTCCTCACGGGTGTGCATCTTGCCGCCGCAGGGGCCGCAGCCGTCCAGCGTGGCAACGCCGTAATGCGAGATAAAATTGCCGTCCGAGCCGCCGCCGGTCACGAGGCACGTGACCTTTTGGCCGACCGCTTCGCCCGCGCGCTCGAGCTCGTCGAGCAGGGCATAGGTCGCCGCGTGCGGCTGCATGGCCGGGCGCAGGGACTTCTGGATGATCTCCATCCGCGTGCGCGGGTCGAAGGGCTCGGCCTGCATCCGCTGCAGAAGGGCTTCCAGCCGGTCCAGCGCGGAGGCATCGAGATAGCGGTAGCTGAGCGTGCACTCGGCATAGTCGGGCACGGCGCCGTTGTCGCCGCCGCCGTCAAAGCGGCCGACGTTGACGGTCGTCCCGGCGGCAAAGTCGTTGAGCTTGTAAAGCTCATTCACCCACCGCGACAGCTCCAGAATGGCGCTCGCGCCCTTCTCCGGCTCAACGCCGGAATGCGCGGAGATGCCGTGGCATTTGAAGATGTAGTTTGCGCCGCCCTTGCGCTGCGAGACAAATTCCTCGTTGGGCCGCCCCGGCTCAAAGACGAAGCAGTAGCGGCTTTTCTGCGCAAGCGCCTCAAAATACGGGCGGGAATAGGCCGAGCCGCGCTCCTCGTCGCTGTTCATGGCCACGCAGAAGCGGAACCGGCAGTCGCCCGCCTGCAGCATCTGCCGCAGCAGATAATACAGGCTCAGGCAGCCGCCCTTGCAGTCGATGCAGCCCGGCCCGTGGGCAAGTCCGTCGGCGTCCACCTCCAGCGGCCACTGCGCGCCGGTGCCGACGGGGAAGACCGTGTCCATGTGTGCCACAAACAGCACGTCGATCTGCTCGTCCTCGGAGTTGCGCGCGGTCAGGAAGGGGGCGAAGTCGTTATTATCATAGTACCGCCGCTCGGTCTTAAGACCCAGCGCCCGGTACCGGCTTTCAAAGAAATCTGCGACAGCCGCCGTGCCGGGGGCGTTGAAATGGCCGCTGTCGATGGCGCACAGCGTGCGCAGGTCCGCGAGAAAGGCGGACAGGTCAAAATCTTTCATAGCAGGGATCCCTTACAGCTGGCGCAGGAAGCTCCGGATCTCCGTCAGCCCGTCCAGCACGCCGAGCTCCAGATGATTCTCCACACTCGAGTACGCGGGCAGGACGGCGAGCTTGCCCTCCTTCGCGGCCTCGTCGCGGTTGATGCCGAACGTGTTGCACGGCTCGAGCGCCAGCACATAGTCGTGCGATTTCATCATCTTCCACTGCACCATGTTGGGCAGATTCGCCGTGTCGAACGCGACGTACGCGCCGAGCTCCAGCCGCTCGTTGTACACCACGCCGCAGGCGCGGCTGCCGAGGTTCGTGCGGAAGTACAGCTCCTCGCCGCGGCCGTCGACCGGGGCCATCATGTGATGATAGTCCGTCGAAAGCTCGTTCATCGGCGTGCGCTCCGCCTTCGAAGCTTCGACCAGCGTATCGGCCTGCAGCAGGGGATAGCCGAAGTTGAAGTGGTAGAGCAGCATATATGGTTCGTCCTCGGCCTCAAAATTCGTGAGCACGTCGTGCAGGTGGATGACGCGGCTGTTCAGCTCCGTCTCAATGGTGCGGCGGATGGACAGGTGCCGGCTGTACATCTTCGTCTGGTGTACCTCGCCGCGGGCGCGCAGCAGATACCGCTCGCCGTCCCAGTAGGTCTCGGTGCCGAAATTCTGCGCCGGGACGTGGGAGATGCGGCCGTGCGTGGGGAACTGGCCGCCGTTCGTGGCGTGGCCGCCGACATTGCCGAGACCGCAGGTCACGAGCATGCCGCCCGGCCACTGCTCGGAGAATTCCCCGTCCGACGGGCTGAAGGCCTGCGGCGAGGTCAGGCCGTTTTTGCTCTGGAAGCCCAGATTGACGCCCTTGTAGCTCAGATCGAACAGATCCATGCACCGGTCCGGAACGACCGTGAAGCGCAGACCCGCCGCGTTGTAGAATTCCGCGATGGCAATGCCCTCGCCGCGGCCGCGCAGCAGCCGCGATTCGCGGATCCCGGCGATCTGGCCGATATTTCCTAATTGCTTGAGAAGTTCAACGTTCATGCCTTGTCCTCTTCCGGACATGCACGTTCAGACCCGAATGCGCCGGGCCTGAACGCGCATGCATTATTTGATCTCGATGACCTCGAAGCCCATCATGGTGCCGAACGCCTTGATCTCTTCGATGTTGGCGTCGTAGACCAGGGCGGAATGGTGCGTGCCGCCGGCCAGGGAGAATTCCTTCAGGAACTGCGGCAGCGGCTTGCACGGCTTCATCCAGCCCTGCGTGCTGTGGCGGTAAGCGCCGCGCTCGAGACCTTCGTCCAGCATCTCCACGTCGGAGACGATGAGGGTGAAGTGGTCCTGCATGGGTGCGAGGTTGACATACACGGCCTTGCCCTTGCGCAGGCAGTTGTACATGGCGGTGGTGTCGCCGCAGGAGTTGTAGTTGAACGGGCAGTCGCTGATGAGCGGCTTCCACTGCGCCAGCTTCGGGTTGCTTTCGCCCATGTGGCTCAGGAGGATGACGTCCTGCTCCCAATCCGGGCAGAACATCTCGGTAAAGGTCGTGTTGGGATAGACCTGCAGCAGCGCGCCGACCAGACCGGCCGTCAGCACGTCGCCCTCACCGGCGTAGCCCTGCCCGCGCTCCATGATCTTGCAGCACTCGATGAACGGCATCTTCGGCAGACCGCAGATATCGAGCGTGAGGAAGTTGACCGTCGCGGCGTGCAGGCCGTTGTCCTGCATCCACTTCCGGACGGCAAGGCCGGAGCGGGTGGCTTCGCGGTATTCGGCCTGGAAGGTGATGTCGGAATCGTAATGCGCCGCGTCGTACGCGAGCTCCGCGTCGATCTCCTCCTCGGTGACCTTCGGCAGATACTCCTTCACGACCTCGGTGGTCATATACTGGACCTCGACGCCGATGTCGTTCTTATAGCGCTCGTCGGAGACGAGGAAGTCGCCCATGCCGGTGAACGAGCCGCCGACGGAGCCGACCTTCTCGGTCTGGAACGCCTTCTTGACCGCAGCCGCGCGGCACATGCCCACGACCTCGGAGACGACCTCGCTGTGCAGCGCATGGCCGACGCAGAGATAATACGGCTTACCGTTCCGCTTGAGCAGGTTGCACATATCCTGCACGCCGTGGATACCGTGGTTGGCGCTGATGCAGCCCTTGTAGTTGGCGACCTTCAGCAGCTGATAGTCGGGCGTGGTGTCGAAGACGATGATCGGCGCGTCAAGGCTCAGCAGCGCCTCAATGGACTCCAGGGAAGGGGAGTAGGCCAGATGCTGCGTGATGACGGCGGAGACGCCGGCGTCGTTGAACTTCTTCGCCGCGCGGTCGAACTCCGGCTTGATGCGGCAGACCTCGTCCGCCAGAACGACCTCAAGGCCCTGGCTTTCGAGCATCTTGATGAGCATGTGCATGTAATCGACCATCGGGTCGCGGTAATGCGGGTTGGAATCGTCATACAGCTTGATGTACAGAGGCAGATAGCCGACTTTGATCTTTTTCATATCGTTCGCTCTCCAGTCTTTAACCGTAAATGGATTTGCGCGCGCCCTCGATCAGGTCATGCGCATTGTTGTACATGATGTCTTCCACGTCCTGCTTCGTCAGGCCCAGCGTCTTGCACGCCCGCTTGAACGCCAGCAGCTCCTCATACAGGAAGAACGTGATCTTCTCCGCCTCCTCCGCCGAGACCTCACGCAGGTGCTTGTCCTGCTTCGGGTCACCGTAGAGTCCGGGGGGAACGAGGTTGATGTAGGTGCCGTTTTCCTCGATGCGGTGCGTCCGCATGCGCAGGATGGGCATGTCCGTGCCGTACATGACGTGCTTCGGGCCTGCATGGCGCAGGACCTCGGTGATGGCATATTCGCAGCAGTTGGCGCAGAAGTCGTACATGAGATCCGGCGCCTTGTCAAGCGTCTCGAAAGCGTTGCCGACGTCTTCCCTGGTGTAGGCCCGGCCGATGTGCGCGATGATCAGGCGGATGTTCGGGAACTCCTGCTTGATCTCCATAATCTGCGCGAGATTGACGGGGTCTTTCAGCCGTCCGTTGCGCGGGATGTGCAGCATCACGATTGCGCCCAGCTCGTCCATTTTTTTCAGCTGTGCTTTCGGGAAGAAGTCAAAGATGCGGATCTCCGCCTCCGGCAGGTACTTGGGGGACAGGCTCAGGTAGGACTTGAGCCCCAGGAACCCGCCCTTGCGGATCTCCTGCTCCAGCTCCTCCGGAGACTGCTCCGGGCGGCTGTAGTAGAGCGCGGGGAAGCCGGTCCTGCGGGAGCACTCGGCCACGTAGGCGTTGTTCTTGTCCCACGCGCCGCGGCTGGTGAACATGAGCGCGGTGACGTCCTTGCCCGGCAGCATCAGCCGGTAGGTCTCCTGCAGATCCTCAATGGAATCGTCCGCCGCCACAAGGCTCGGCCAGGTGACCGTGCGCTTGACCTCGCCCGGGGCGAGGGGCTTCGGCGGGAAGAATTCCTTCAGATAGACGTGCGTATGCACGTCCAGGATCTTCTGCGGCAGAAAATCCTTCAGTTCCTTCTCGTAGACTTCGCGGTCGTAGGGTTTTACTTCGAATAAAGACATGGGTGCATTCTCCTTTTTGTGCGGGAAGGCTGGATATCAGCCCTTGACGGCGCCGGCAGCGATACCCTTGATGAAGTATTTCTGCAGGCAGAGGAACAGTATGATCATCGGCAGGCTGACCAGGATGATACCGGCAAAGGCATAGCCGAATTCCATGGCGCGCGCGCCGAAGAAGCCGTTGATACCGACCATCAGCGTCGGGTTCTTGTTTTCGTTCAGCAGGGAGCGGCAGACCAGATAGTCGTTCCAGATGCCGACGCCGCAGCGGATGGCGCAGGTCGCGGTGACCGGGGTCAGCAGCGGCAGGAACACGCGGGAGTAGACACCCAGCGTCGTACACCCGTCAATGTAGGCCGCTTCCTCCAATTCGCGCGGCAGGCTCTGCATGAAGCCCGCGAACAAAAACGTCGCAAACGGCATGTTCCACGCCGACTGGATCAGGATACAGCCCCAGATGGAGTCGTAGGTGCCAAGGCGCGTGGCCTGTACGGTCAGCGGGAGCAGACAGCCGATGAACGGGATGACCATCAGCGTGACGAGCACGCTGTAGTAGCCGCGGAAAAGCTTACTGCGGATCCGGGCGATGGCAAAGCCGGCCAGCGACGCGCAGATGATGACGATGACCAGCGACGCGAGCGTGATGGTGACCGTGTTCGCCAGCGCCTGCCAGTATTTCATCTTGTTGATAACGTAGGGGAAGTTTTCGAGCGTGAACAGCTCTTTTGTCAGGAGCAGCGGATATTTGATGATATCCTTGCGGTCTTTGAATGCGCCGAGCACCAGATAGTAGATCGGTACCAGCATGATGATCGTGCACAAAGCGAGCACCAGCTCTTCGATAAACGAGTGGAGTTTCTTTTGTTTTTTCATCAGAAAATATCCTCCCTCTTACGAAGCACGACGAGCTGAACGAGAGAGATCAGCGCGATGATGAGCAGCAGCACGACCGACAGCGCGGAGCCGCGTCCGTAGTCGAACGCCTGGAAGCCGAAGAAGAAAATTCTCTGTGTGATCAAAAGCGTCGAATGGCCGGGCAGACCCTTCGAGATCAGATACGGCAGCTCGTAGGCCTTGAACGCCGCGATCGTGGTGGTGATGACGTTGATCGTGATGGAGGAGGCCATCATCGGGATCGTGATGTTTTTCAGCTGCTGCGAGGGGGTCGCGCCGTCGATGGAAGCGGCCTCATACATTTCCTGCGGGATCGACTGCAGGCCGGCCAGGAAGACCACCACGCAAAGGCCAATCTGGACCCAGGCCGCGCCGATGATGATGGCAATATTCGTAACGCCGCGCGTCTCCAGCCAGTTGACGGCCGGCAGGCCCGCGGAAGTAATGATCTTGTTGATAACGCCGTTGTTGTAGTTGTACATGATGCGCCACAGAATGCCGACGACCGCGCCGGACAGCAGCGCCGGGAAGAACCACAGCGCGCGCATCAGCCCGCGGGGCAGACGGTCTCTGCCGCGCTTATCGAGCGCGAGCGCCGCCAGGAACGAGACGATGATGGTGATCGCGGTCACGCCGATGGCGAAGGTCACGGTGGCGAGCATCATTTCGCCGAAGCCCTCGATCTCATGCAGGTGCATGTAGTTGTACAGGCCGACGAAGTTGTAGGTCTTGGAAAGTCCGTCCCAGTCGGTGAGACTGTAGCGGATGACATTGATCAGGGGAACGACCATAAAGATCGCGCAGAGCACCAGCGAAGGCAGGATAAAGAAGATACCGGTGGTCCGCTGATTGCGCTCAAGCTGCGTGAGCCGTCCAGCGCGGGAAGAACGTTTCATAGGATCCCTCTTTTCTCTGGGTTACGTTGGGTAACGCGAATGGGCTGAATGCAGGAAAAAACGCTCTGCGCAGCTCCGGAGGAGGGCAGGAACCTCCCCGGAGCCGGCCCATGCACGAACGCATGGGCCGGGCAGAATCGGGACACAGGGGAAACCTCTGCGTCGGCCGCCGGAGCGGCCGGGTCAGAGCTTTCGATTATTTGTTGAGGGGGGAAGCCTGCTCGATGGACCACATGGTGGCAACGGCGTCTTCCGCGGTGTTGTCGCCGGTCAGAACGCCCTGGATCTTCGCCATGACAGCATCCTTGAATTCGGCGCTGTAGAGGTTGAAGCCCATGAGGACGAACGGAGCGGAGCCCATTTCAGCAGCAACGGGGATCATAGCATCGGGCAGAACGATCTGATCCTCGGTCATGGAAGTGATGACGGGGACAGTGCCGCGGGCGTTCTGGATCAGCTGGAAGTTCTCGCCTTCAAACAGCCAGTTGAAGAAGATCTCCAGAGCTTCCTGCTCAGCAGGCGTGCGGTCCGGGTTCTCGGTGACGCAGAATGCGTCCTCGGGAGAGGTGGAGATGTACGGGAGCTCGCCGGCAGCGCCGAACGGGGGCAGGGAAGCCGCGCCGTTTTCCAGGCTGCCGAGGATCATGCCGCCGTTCCAGTTGCCGGCGAGGCACATCGCGGCCAGACCGTCAGACATGTAGGTAGCAGCATCTTCTTCCAGAGCGGAAGCGGTGCCCTCGAGGAAGTACGGGGCGATCTCCTGCAGGCGGGCGGTCGCTTCGGGATACTTGGTGAAGTCGAACGTGCCGTTCTTGAAATCATCCTCGTAGTTGCCGAGCTCTTCGCCGGCCACGTTGGCCAGGATCAGCTCATAGATCATCCAGCAGGTGGTGTGCTTGCCGGCCGCAGTGACCAGAGGCGCAACGCCGGTCTTTTCCTTGATGTCCTTGCAGCACTGGATCAGCTCATCCCAGCAGGTCGGGACGGTATCCCAGCCGGCCTCGTTCAGGATGTCCATGTTGTAGAACATCGTGGAGAACGCGGCGCCCTGGCACATACCGACGAGCTTGCCGTCAAAGGTGTAAGCGTCGGCGTAAGCCTTCGGCATGACCTTGGCGCATTCCCAGTTGGTAAGGTCGGTCAGCAGGTTCTGCTCGACCATGGCGTTCATCATGACGCCGTTGTTGAGCTGGATGGCGTCGGGCAGGTCGTTGGCCGCCAGACGCTGCTGCAGGAAGTCTGCATCGGCGCCGAGACCGACGTGCTCGATGCTGATCCACGGATGCTGCTCTTCGAAGCGGGCTTCGAGCTCATCCCATGCATCGGCCCAGTCGACCTGCGCGAGGAAGACCTCGAGGGTGGCGGGTTCATGCTCTTCCGTGGCGGGCTCTTCCGTCGCCGCGGGTTCTTCGGTTTCAGTGGTATCGGGGGTGGTGGTTTCGGTTTGCGTAGTCGCGGGCTCTTCGGTTTTTGCGGGGGTGTTGGCCGCGCATGCGACCATGCTGAGAATCATGAGGACAGCCAGTAACAGAGCAATCGTTTTTTTCATGTTTCTTCATTTCCTCCTTGAAAATTTTCTGCTCGCAGTCTTACAGACCGTAGACGTCGCCCAGCGCCTGTACGCTGCGTTTATATGCCGGCAGGAGCCTGCGGTATTCCGCGCTGCGCTCCGGGTCGGGCATAATGACGCGCTCGTCAATTGCCAGGTGTTTGTATCCCTCTTCGGCATTCTGATAGATGCCGGTCCCAACGCCCGCGAGGATCGCCGCGCCGACACAGGCGAGGTCAGCCACAGCGGGCACCCTGACAGGCAGTCCGGAGATGTCCGCGGTGATCTGACACCACAGCGGGCTTTTGGAAGCGCCTCCTGCGAGCTTCAGTCCGTCCGAAGACGGCTTGCTTCTGAACGCTTCCATCATCCAGACGACCTGGAAGACGATGCCCTCCATGATCGCACGGGCCATATGGAACCGGTCATGGGACAGATCCATGCCGATAAAGGACGCTTTGGAGAAACGCTTCTGGCCTGCGTAGCCCTGGAAGGGCACGAAGAACAGGCCGTCGTCGGCCGCGCGGCGCGAAGCCGCTTCGCGGTTGAGCGTTTCGTAGCCGACGGGCTCGCCGTCAGATCCGACGGCCACGAATTTCCGCAGCCAGTCGAGGCAGACGCCGCCGGAGGAGAGAGATCGCAGCGATCCCCATAAGCCCGGCACCGCCGCAACGGACTGCGACAGGCCGGAGG
>ENA-OUQG01001035-OUQG01001035.1-human-gut-metagenome-genome-assembly--contig:-NODE-1035-length-15929-cov-4.688925_pt1 | contig 15929 bp, 13 predicted proteins | sample MGYA00237943_ERZ548823 | MGnify/ENA primary metagenome ERZ548823 (study PRJEB26490, sample SAMN05194731) | human gut metagenome | biome: terrestrial biome; feature: human-associated habitat; material... | reverse complement strand
CTCGAGCTCCGCCGCACGTTTCCCGAGCAGGCGCCCGCAAGATAGCCGATACGTTTCCGGCCCGCCCTTTATGGGCTTGGCTGCAGAAAGAGGTAACTATGAGGATCATCGCAGGTCAGTTCCGCGGCCGTACGCTGGCCGCGCCCAAAGGCGACGGCACCCGTCCCACCACCGATCGCGTGCGCGAGTCGCTCATGAGCGCCGTGTTCAGCCAGCGAGGCGGCTTCGAGGACGCCGTGGTGCTCGATGCGTTCGCCGGATCGGGCGCCCTTGGCCTGGAGGCCCTGTCGCGCGGCGCGGCGGGGAGAAGGCCGATATACAAAGCGTTGTCCACGTCGATGTAGTTTCCGAACGCCCCGGCGAGAATGAGCGAATCGAGTTCCTCCGGCTCAATGCCGCGCTCGTGGCAGAGCGTCAGACACCCGGCGCAGATCGAGCTTTTGGCGAGCTGGATCTGACGGATATCATCCTGCGAAAGATAGACCGGATGCTCGCCGCGCGTGAGGAAGAAGGCGTTGTTGTATTCGCCCACCGGCTCAAGCCGGTCGAGCAGGGGGCTGTCCGGGTGCTCCACGGCGAATTCCGCGCGCGGGAGGAGCCGCCCGGTCATGTCTACGAGGCCGCAGCGGACGAGCGCGGCGGTCATGTCGATGATGCCGGAGCCGCAGATGCCGACGGGCTTCTGTCCGTCCGGGCCGACGATGCCGAGCGTGGGCTCCATGGTATCGCGGTCGATCTTGACGGATTCGACCGCGCCGTCGGTCGCGCGCATGCCGCAGGAGATGTCGCCGCCCTCAAAGGCGGGACCGGCCGAGCAGGCGCAGGACATCATAAAGTCGCGGTTGCCGAAGACCAGCTCGCCGTTGGTGCCGAGGTCGATGAAGAGCGAGAATTCATCCTTGTCCCAGATGAGGCTCGTGAACGCGCCCGCGGTGATATCGCCGCCGACATACGAGCCGATGTTCGGGGCAAGCAGGATCTCAGCGTCGGGGTTCGCGGGGAAGCCGAGGTCCTTGGCGGTCATGCCGCGCCACTGGAAAAACGTCGGGATATAGGGCTCCATGCGCACAGGGTTCGCGTCGACGCCGAGGAGCAGATGGTTCATCGTGGTGTTGGAGGCGATGCAGACGCGGAAAATGCGCGAGACGGGGACGCCCGCCGATTTGCACATCGCCGCGACCAGCGGCAGGAGCGTCTCTTTGAGGATCGCGTCCTGCAGGCGCTTGACGCCGCCGGGCTTCGACTGCTCGACGATGCGGTTGATGACGTCCGCGCCGTAGCGGATCTGACCGTTGCCGGCCGAGGCCTTGGCCGTGAGCGTGCCGGTGGCAAGGTCCATGAGAACGCCGGTGACGGTCGTGGTGCCGATGTCGATGGCGCAGCCGTAGAGCGTCGCGTCGGGCTTTTCCGAAACGTCCATCACGGTCAGCACGCCGTCCGTCAGCGTGCCGGAGACGAGGACCTTGAAATTCGCGTCCCGCAGCGTCTTGGCGAGCTTTTTGACGGTATGGTAGGTGAGCCGGACCTCCGTGCAGCCGTCGAACGCGGCCTGCGCGAAGCGCGAAAGGCGCTCGGTGTCGGGCATGGTGTCGTCGAGCGTCGGCTCGTCCAGCTCGACCAGGGCCTGCACAAAGTCGTTCGTGAAGTCGACGCCGGCAGCCTGCACATCCTCCTGCAGCTGGTTGAAGATCGCGATCTCCTCGCCGGAGGAGAGGTCAGCCGTCTTCATCCGGCTCTGATAGGCGGAGGCGATGTCGGGGACGAGAACGGTGATGTCGCCCGCGGGCTTTGTCGCGCAGCCGAGCCGCCAGCCGGCGGCGTAATCCTCATCGGAGATGTGGCCGGTCTGCATGCCGGTCACGTCGCCGGAGACGAGCTTTACGCGGCATTTGCCGCACGAGCCGTTGCCGTTGCAGGGCGCGTCGATGGCGACGTTGGCCGCCTTGGCAGCCTCGAGAATGGTGCTGCCGGGCGCGGCGGAGAAATGGACCTCCTGCGCGCCGTTTTCGAATTGGAAGGTGATTTCGTACATGCTGTCATGTCCTTTCCTGAGCAGAAATGTGTGGAAACCGCCGCCGGCGGAATACGCGGAACGTACTTCCGCCGCCCCCTGCGTGGTACCATTACTCTATAATATAAACAAATCCACTGCCGCGGTCAAGTCCTGCGGGAGAAGAAAGAGGTTTTGTACAATTTTCAGAATCTGTCAAAGAATTGTGCGTGATAGACAAAAACGACGCGTTTTGCGGCGCGGAAACGATTGATTCGCACAAAGAAATGTGGTAAGCTGAACTTGGTACAAGGGTATGAAACAAACTGACAGGAGGACGAAACTATGAAAAAATTCATCAACCAGGTCGAGCTTGTGGAAGATCAGATGATCGCGGGCATGGTCAAAGCCTACCCCCAGTATGTACGGAAGCTGGACTGCGGAAACGTGGTCGTGCGGACAGAGAAGAAGGAGGGGAAGGTCGCGCTGATCTCCGGCGGCGGCTCCGGCCACGAACCGGCGCACGGCGGCTATGTCGGCACGGGCATGCTGGACGCGGCGGTCGCGGGCGCGGTGTTCACCTCTCCCACGCCGGACCAGATCTATGAGGGCATCAAGGCCATCGCCACGGACAAGGGCGTGCTCATGGTCATCAAAAACTACACCGGCGACGTTATGAACTTTGAAATGGCCGGTGAAATGGCCCAGATGGACGATATCAAGGTCGCGCAGGTCGTCGTGAACGACGACGTCGCCGTCGACGGCAGTCTCTATACCGTCGGCCGCCGCGGCGTGGCGGGCACGGTGTTCGTCCACAAGATCGCGGGCGCGAAGGCAGAGCAGGGCGCGGAGCTTGAAGAGGTGCAGCGCGTGGCGCAGAAGGTCATCGACAATGTGCGCACCATGGGCGTTGCCATCCGGCCGTGCACGGTCCCGGCGGCGGGCAAGCCCGGCTTTGAACTGGGCGAAGACGAGATGGAGGTCGGCATCGGCATCCACGGCGAGCCCGGCACCCACAAGGAAAAGCTCCGCCCGGCCGACGAGATCGTCGATCACATCCTGGGCAAGATCCTCGCCGACATCGACTACACCGGCCATGAGGTCGCCGTCATGGTCAACTCCTCCGGCGCAACGCCGCTCATGGAGCTGTTCATCATCAACAACCACGTCGCCGACGTGCTGGCCGCCAAGGGCATCAAGGTCTATAAGACCTTCGTGGGCGAATATATGACGTCCCTGGAGATGGAGGGCTTCTCGGTCTCCCTGCTGCGGCTGGATGACGAGCTGAAGGCCCTGCTGGACGCGCCCGCGGACACCATCGCGTTCAAGGCATAAAGCACCGAAACAAAGGAGAACCCATCTATGATCGATCAGGAACAGGTATTGGAGATCTTACACGCCATCGGCGAAAAGATCACCGAAGAAAAATTATATCTCACCGAGCTCGACAACGTCATCGGCGACGGCGACCACGGGATCAATCTGGCCCGCGGCTTCGCCGAGGTCGAAAAAAAGCGCCCGATGATGGAGGGCAAGGACATCGGCACCATGCTCAAGACTGCCGGTATGGCCCTCGTGTCGACGGTCGGCGGCGCGTCCGGGCCGCTCTACGGCACGGCGTTCATGCAGGCGGGCAAGGCGCTGGCCGGGAAGACGGAGCTGGACGCGCAGGATCTTCTCACGATCCTGGACGCGTTCGCCGCGGGCGTGCAGCTGCGCGGCAAGTCCGTCGCCGGGGAAAAGACAATGCTCGACGCCATGATCCCCGCGCGCGACGCGTTCAAAGCCGCGCTGGACGCGGGCAAGGGCGCGAAGGACGCGCTCGCGGACGCCGTGGCCGCCGCGGAGCAGGGCGTGGAATATACCAAGACCATCATCGCCACCAAGGGCCGCGCGAGCTATCTCGGCGAGCGCAGCCTCGGCCACCAGGACCCGGGCGCGACCTCGTTCACCACGATGCTGAAGGTCGCGGCGGCGCACGTATGAGGGCGAAGGCATGGTCGGATTTGTGATCGTCTCGCACAGCAGGACGCTGGCTGACGGCGTCGTGGAGCTGACAAGCATGATGGCCGACGGCGTGCCCATCCGGGCCGCTGGCGGGCTGGACGACGGCAGCTTCGGCACGAGCTATGAGAAAATTTCGGACGCCATTGACGAAATTTATTCGGACGACGGCGTGATCGTGCTCATGGACATGGGCTCTGCGGTGATGACCGCGGAAATGGTGCTCGAGTCCATGCCGGAGCGTAAGCTCGTCCTGGCCGACTGCCCGCTGGTCGAGGGCGCGGTCGCCGCGACCGTCAGCGCCATCGCAGGCAGCTCGCTGGAGGAGATTCTGGACGAGCTGCAGGACGTCCGGGAGCTGAAAAAGCTGTCATAACACAAGCAGCCTCCCGCGCTTTGCGCGGGAGGCCGGGTTTTACAAGGAGTCTCTATGAAAGAATTTCAATATACCATCCAGGACCCCATGGGCTTCCACGCGCGCCCGGCCGGCGCGCTCGTGCGCGCGGCAAAGGCGTATGAGAGCCGCATCACGATCGCCTGCGGGGAAAGATCTGCGCAGCTGACGCGGCTGATGGCCGTGATGGCCCTCGGCATCAAGCAGGGGCAGACCGTCACCGTCACCATCGACGGACCGGACGAGGACCGGGCGCTGGAAGACCTGCAGGCGCAGTTCCGCGCGAACGCTTGAGGTGGGCCCATGCAGCAGATGAAGGGCGTATCCATCTCGCAGGGCCTTGCCGTGGGGAAGATCGTCGTGCTGACTTCCGCCGCCGCGCCGGAGGCGCAGGCCGGGACGCCGGAGGAGGAGCTGGCGCGCTTCCAGCGCGCGCAGCAGCAGGCGGTCCGGGATCTCGGCGCGCTCTATGAAAAGGCCAGAGCGGAGCTCGGAGAGGCGGAGGCGGAGATCTTCTCCGTCCACCAGCTGATGGCCGAGGACGAGGACTTTGCGGACCTCATCACCGCCGCGATCGCGGGCGGCGCGGAGGCCTCCGAGGCCGTCCGGCAGGCGGGGGAGCAGTGCGCGGCCATGTTTTCCTCCATGGACGACGCTTATATGCGCGAGCGGGCAGCCGACGTACAGGATGTCGCCGCGCGCATCCGCCGCATCCTGCGCGGCGAAGCGGAGACGACGCTGGCTGGCCCCTGCCTCATTGCCGCCGAAGAGCTCACGCCCAGCCAGACCGTGCAGTTCCCGCGCGCATTCGTGCAGGGCTTCCTGACGGCGCGGGGCGCGGCCAACTCGCATACCGGCATTCTCGCGCGCACGCTGGGCGTCCCGGCGGTGTCGCAGCTGCCGGTGGACGCGCAGCTGCAGGGGCGGACGGCAATTTTGAACGGGGACGAGGGCACACTGATCCTCGACCCGGATGAAGATCAGCTTTGTGCGGCGGAAGCCGGGATCCGCGCGCGGCAGGCGCAGCGCGAGGCGCTGCAGCAGCTGGCGAAGCTCCCGAGCGTCACGAAGGACGGCCACGCCATCCGCCTGTACGCGAATCTCGCCGGGACGGACGATCTGCCGCTGCTGCAGCAGAGCGGCGCGGAGGGCGTGGGTCTGCTCCGGAGCGAGTTCCTCTATCTCGGCCGCAGCAGCTATCCGACGGAGGACGAGCTGTTTGCCAGCTACAAGCAGCTCGTGCAGGCCATGGACGGCCGGGAGATCATCATCCGCACGCTCGACATCGGCGCGGATAAAAAGGCAGACTATTTTGACCTCCCGCCGGAGGACAATCCGGCGCTCGGCCTGCGCGCCATCCGCCTGTGCCTGACGCGTCCGGCGCTGCTGCAGACGCAGCTGTGCGCCATCCTGCGCGCGTCGGCGTTCGGCAACGTCGGCGTCATGTTCCCCATGGTGACCGGCCCGGCGGAGCTCGCGCAGCTCAAAGCCGCGCTCCGGGACGCGGAGGATACCCTCTGCGCCCGCGGCGAGCGCTTCGGCCGCTATCAGACCGGCGTCATGATCGAGACGCCCGCGGCCGTCTTTATGAGCCGGGAGCTGGCGCGGGAGGTCGACTTCTTCTCCATCGGCACGAACGACCTGACACAGTACCTGCTGGCCATGGACCGGCAGAATCCGGCGCTCGCGCCGTTCTGCGACCCGCATCACCCCGCTGTGCTGCGCGCGATCGAGGAAACGGTGCGCAATGCGCATCTGGAGGGCTGCCGTGTCGGCATCTGCGGCGAGCTGGCCGCGGACGAGAGTCTGACGCAGACCTTCCTGCGCCTGGGCGTGGACGAGCTGTCCGTCTCCCCGCCCCGCATCCTGCCCCTGCGCCGGGCCATCCGTGATATGACGCTGGCATGAATACACACAGGCTGCGGCCCGGCAGGGCCGCAGTCTTTTGCATCCGTCCGGCGTTGACATTCCGCCGCGCAGCGCGTATCATGAAAGAAAAACGCGCGGAAAGGCGGATGAACAAATGGATACCAGCTTCGGCATACAGCAGAAAGGCAAACGCAACCTCATCACCGACGTGGCGGGGATCACGGTCGGGCACTGCACGCTGGCGGATGGCGATGTGCAGACGGGCGTGACGGCCCTGCTGCCGCACCAGGGAGATCTGTTCCATGACCGCTGCCCCGCCGCGGTCCACGTGATCAACGGCTTCGGCAAGAGCGCGGGGCTCGTGCAGGTGCAGGAGCTCGGGTATCTCGAGACGCCGCTGATCCTGACCAATACGCTCTCGGTCGGCACGGCCTTTACGGCCTGCGTGCGCTATATGCTCGCGCGCAACGACCAGATCGGCCGCGCCGAAAGCACTGTCAACCCCGTCATCCTCGAGTGCAACGACGGCTATCTGAACGACATCCGGGGCCTGCACGTCACGGAGGACCATGTGTTCGCCGCGCTGGACGCCGCGGATACGACCTTTGCCCTCGGCGCGGTCGGCGCGGGGCGGGGGATGAGCTGCTATCACCTCAAGGGCGGCATCGGCTCCGCCTCCCGCGTGTTTGAGATCGGCGGGCAGACCTACACGCTCGGCGCGCTGGCAATGACGAATTTCGGCTCGCTCATCGACCTGACGATCGCGGGCGAGAGGATCGGGAAAAAGCTTGCGGCGGAGCCGGAGGACGCCAAGGGCTCGTGCATCATGGTCCTGGCGACGGACGCGCCGCTGTCTTCGCGGCAGCTGTCCCGGGTGGCCCGGCGGGCCCAGAGCGGCCTTGCGCGCACCGGCGCGGTCACCGAGCACGGCAGCGGCGAGATCGTGCTCGCCTTCTCCACGGCCAACCGCATCCAGGCGGGGCAGATCTTTCACAGCGGCGTCTATCTCAACGACGAAGCGTTCCGGCCCATCTTCCGCGCCGCGACCGAGACGGTGGAGGAGAGTATCATCCGCTCCATGCTGGAGGCCGAGACCGTCACCGGCCGCGACGGCCACATCCGCCTGTCGCTGCACGATGCGATGGAAAGAGCCGGTCTGCCCCGGTAAAAGCAGAATAAACCAAAGCGCTCCCGCTGCAGATGCATCGGGAGCGCTTTTGCTTGTCAGAGGCTCAGAACAGCCGGACGATCAGCTGCGAGACCAGCACCACCGCGATCAGCGCGATGGGGTAGGTCGCGGCGTAGGCGGAGGCGACGTTGCTCGTGCCCGCCACGTGGATGAGGGTGCCGAGGGCGGGGGTGGAGGTCATGCCGCCGGTGATGGAGCCGAGGATGTTCAGCAGGTTCATCTTCAGCACATGCTTGGCGACGACATAGCCCATGACCATCGGCAGAAGCGTCATGAAAATGCCGTAGACGAAGTAGATGGGCTTGAAATACCGCACGAAGCTCATGCCGCCCGAGACGCCCGCGCCGATCAGGAAGACCATCAGGCCAAGCTCCCGGAAGGTCTCCAGGACCTTCTTGCTCGGCATGAGATCGGCCCGGCCGAAGTGGCCGAAGTGGCCGAACACCAGCGAGACCAGCAGCGCGCCGCCCGTCGTGGTGAGCGAGAAGAAATTGAAAAACTTCACCGAGCCCAGCAGGATGCCGAACACCGCCGCGACGGCGAAGGGCGTGAAGCCGAAATCGTCGAACTCCAGCAGCTTTCCCTTGAACTTGGCGACGTCGCCGGTCTCCACATGGGTGATCTTGCGGCGTTCCTCGTCCAGATCCGCGTGCACGACGCGCGGCATCAGCTGCACGAACAGCACGACGCCGATGACGCCGAAGAGATACGCGATGCCGTAGCCGACCGTGACCGCGTCCTGATACTGGGCGGCGACGGCCTCCTTCGTGGCGGAAAACGCCGGGGTCGAGGTCAGCGAGCCGGCGAGCAGGCCGGAGATCATGGCCGTCAGCTGGCCCGGGTCATAGCCCGGCTGCCCGGACTCGATGGCCCGGCCGACGAGCAGGCACAAGATCGCGGTGAGGCCGCCGGAGAGGATGATCACCACGCCCAGCAGCACGTAGGACTTGAAGTTGTGCTTCATGTTCTTGAAGAAGTTCGGCCCGGCGATAAAGCCGACCGAGGTCACGAAGAACACGAGGCCCAGGTTTTCGATGATCTTCAGCGCCTGCGAGGCGTAGTTGATCTCTTCGATGACGAAGCGGGAATTGAAGTGTGTGCCGAAAAACGCGCCGTAGACCAGCGCGATGACAAAGACGCCGGCCGTGCCGAGGCTGATCCCCTTGATGGTGATCCGCCCGAGCAGATAGCCGACCGCGGCGATCCCGAAGGTGGAGAGCATCAGGAAATTCGCAGCGTTGATGGAAGCAGTCATCTTTTTTCTCCTCTTATTTTCTCCCGGGAAGCGCTGCATCGGGGGAGATGCAGCGCTTCTTCGGTTTATTTGACAGGATGGATCTTTCTTGCATAGTCGGGCAGCAGCTGCGGCGAGGGACGATGGTCCGATACGCCCGCCTGCTGCTTTTCTGCTTCAAACGCGGCCACATGGCTGAGCGTCAGCGCGCCGACGGTGACGGACTTCGCTTTCTCGGCGGCGTGCTGGCCCGCGTTGCGGCCGAAGACGATCACGTCGAGCAGGCTGTTGCCCATCAGGCGGTTGCGCCCGTGGATGCCGCCGACGACTTCGCCTGCCGCAAACAGGTTCTCCACGTCGGTCTGCCCGTCGGGGGTGATGTGCAGACCGCCGTTCTGGTAGTGGAGCGTCGGGTAGACGAGGATCGGCTCGGTGCGGATGTCGATGCCGTGCTTGGCAAACATGCGCATCATGGCCGGGATCCGCTTTTCAATCGTGCCCTTGCCGTTTTTCAGCTCGATCATCGGCGTGTCGAGCCAGACGGCCTGCCCGGCCGGGGTCCTGACGCCCTTGCCGCGCTCGGTGCACTCGCGGATGATGGAGGCCGCGGCCACGTCGCGCGTCTCGAGCGGGTTCATAAAGACCTCGCCGTCCGCGTTCACGAGCATCGCGCCGACAGAGCGGACCTTTTCCGTGACCAGCGCGCCGTAGATCTGCGCGGGGTAGGCCGCGCCCGTGGGATGATACTGCAGTGTATCCGGATACAGGAGCTTCGCGCCCGCGCGGTAGCCGAGGACAAGACCGTCGGCCGTCGCGCCGTAGTGGTTGGAGGTGGGGAAGCCCTGATAGTGCAGCCGCCCCGCGCCGCCGGTGGCGAGGATGACGGTCTTCGCCTTCGCGACCAGCAGCTCCTTCGTCTCCATGTTCAGAAGGATCGCACCGGCGCAATGGCCGTTTTCATCCTTGATGAGCTCGATGGCGGAGGTGAAGTCGACGACGGGGATGCCGCGGTTGAGGACCTCGTCGCGCAGCGTGCGCATGATCTCGGCGCCGGAATAGTCCTTGGCCGCGTGCATGCGCTTGCGGGAGGTGCCGCCGCCGTGGGTCGTGATCATGGTGCCGTCCGGCGCCTTGTCAAATTCCACGCCGAGCCCGGACAGCCACTGGATGGCCTCCGGCGCGTCCATGACGAGCTTGTACAGAAGATCCTTCTGCGCGGCAAAATGGCCGCCGCCGTAGGCGTCGAGGAAATGCTGGGCAGGGGAGTCGTTGGGCTTGTCGGCGGCCTGGATGCCGCCCTCGGCCATCATGGTGTTGGCGTCGCCCATGCGGAGCTTCGTGACGACCATGACCTTCGCGCCGGCCTTGTCGGCCTCGATGGCGGCCGAGCAGCCTGCGCCGCCGCCGCCGATGATGAGAACGTCGGTCTCGTAATCGGGCTTCGTGAGGTCAAACTGCTCGTGCAGGACGCGCGATTCGCCCTCGAGCAGGTCGGCCAGCTCCAGCGGGACCTTCTGGCCCTTGTTGGGGCCGAAGCGCAGCTCGGTGAACTGCTCGGTGCGGTAGTCGGGATGGAACTTCTTGAGCAGCGCGTCCTTTTCGTCCGCGGTCATGCGGCGGGGGTCCAGCTTGATGTTTTCTTCGCGGGCTGCTTCCACCTTGCGGATGGAGGCGAGCATGTTGGGATCCTGATACATGATATGCGTCCTCCTTACTTCTCGATCTCGCGGTGGTTGTAGAGCTCTTTGATCGCGTCGAGCGGTTTTTCCATCAGGCTCTCGATAAGCGCCTCAAATTTGCCGTCCTTGACCTCCTGCACGCGCGCGTCGAGATGCTCGCAGTGCGGGGCGATATATTTGCCGTTCAGACGGCGGGCCAGCATCGCCACCTGCGGGTGGGAGATCCCGGCGGGACAGCGGGACGAGCAGACGCCGCACATGACGCAGTCGAACGACTCCTCGGCGCACTTGTCAAACTCGCCGCGCTGGGCGTAGGCGATGTACTGCATGACGTTCAGACCCTGGGTGCAGGCCTTCGTGCAGGCGTTGCAGCCGACGCAGGCATAGATCTCGGGGTACAGCTGCATCATGACCGTCTGCGTGGGCTTCAGCTTCTCCATGTCGTAGACTTCCTTGACCAGCGGGAAGAACGGGAGCGTCGCCACGTACATGTTGTTTTCCACGCGCGTCGAGCACGCGAGGCAGGCCTTCAGCTCCCGGTCGCCCGCGATGCGGTAGATCGTCGCGCACGCGCCGCAGAAGCCGTTGCGGCAGCCGCAGCCGCGCACGAGCTGATAGCCGGAATACTCCATCGCTTCCATGATGGTCAGACTGTCCGGCACCTCATATTTCTTGCCGAACAGGAAAACCGTCACCATATTTTCCATACCTGTTCTCCTTTAATACTCATTCGGCAGCTCGTCGAGCTGATCGAAGCGGAACACCGGGCCGTCCTTGCAGACGTATTTGTCGCCGATGTTGCAGCGGCCGCATTTGCCGAGGCCGCATTTCATCTTGAGCTCCATCGTGGTATAGACCTGCTCGCGGGCGAAGCCCAGCTCCATGAGACCCGCAAGGGTAAACTTGATCATGATGGGAGGGCCGCACATGACGACGGTCTTGTCGGTCGTGAAGCCGAGCTCCTTGACGTAGTTCGGCACGAAGCCGACGTGCCCGTCCCACTCCGGCTGCTCGCGGTCGATGGTGAGATGGACGTTGATGCCGTCCTCCTGGCACCAGACGTTCTCGATCTCCGGGAAGTCGACCAGATCCTCTTTCGAGCGCGAGCCGTAGACGATGTCGATCTTTCCGTAGCGGTCACGGTAGTGGCGGCAGTAGTTGATGACCGAGTGCAGCGGGGCAAGACCGATGCCGCCCGCGATGAACAGCAGGTCCTTGCCCGCAAAGGCGGTGTCGACCGGGAAGCCGTTGCCGTAGGGGCCGCGGACGGTGATCTGCTGGCCGGGCTCCATGGCGTGGAGCCATTCGGTCACGCAGCCGCATTTTTTGATGGAGAACTCCACATATTCCTCCAGCGTGGGGCTGGACGTGATGGAGAACAGCGCCTCGCCGACGCCCGGCACGGAGAGCATGGCGCACTGGCCGGGGATGTGGACGAAGGGCTTTTTGCCGTCGAGGCCGACCACGCGGAAGGTCTTGACGTCGGGCGTGTCGACGCGGATATCCGTGACGACGGCGAGATTGGGGATCAGCGGATCAGGTCTCATGTTGTTTCCTCCCCAAGCGTTTTGACGACTTTGACGATGTTCATGTGGATCGGGCACTTCGCCAGGCACCGGCCGCAGCCGACGCAGCCGAAGATCCCGTCGTTGTTATCCGGGAAATAGACCAGCTTGTGCATAAAACGCTGGCGGAAGCGCTCGAGCTGGGTCGGGCGCGGCTGACCGGCGGACATCTTGGTGAAGTCCGAGTACATGCAGCTGTCCCAGCAGCGGAAGCGGCGGACGAGCTTGCCGGAGTCGAATTCCTTGATGTCGTAGCACTGACAGGTCGGGCAGACGAAGGTGCACGTGCCGCAGCCGAGGCAGCTTTCCGAGAGCTGCTTCCATTCCGGCCGGTCAAAGAGCGCTTTCGTCTTCCCCGCGCCGACGGCGGACAGATCGAGGCTTGCCAGCGGCAGCTTTTTGAGGATCGCGCGCGTCTGCGCCTGCTGGGCTTTGACGGCTTCGCCGTCGGTGTCTTCGAGCATGGAGAGCTTCGCGGTCAGCGCCTCGCCCTTTTCCGTGTTGGCCTGCCAGTAGAGCGCCGCTGCGTCCATCCAGCAGCTGACGTCGCCCTGCGGCTGCGCCGGGTCGACGCCGAAGGCCTGACAGAAGCAGGTCTCCTCCGGCCGGGTGCAGGCCAGGGTCACGACGGTGCCGTGCGCGCGGCGCGCGGCGTAATAGGTGTCCTGCGGCTCGGAGAGGAAGACGCGGTCGAGGATCGCAAAGCTCCTTGCGTCGCACGCGCGCACGCCAAAGAGGATGAAGGGCTCCGCCGGGTCGCGCGTCTCAACGAGATCGAGCTGCTTGCCCGTCACGCGGAAGCCGACGAGGTTTTCTACCTGCGGGAAGAACAGATCCTTGGCCGAGCGGACGGTATTGAGCTTTTTCGTCAGCTGCAGCCCTTCGCGCCAGAGCGTGAAATTCGCCTGACCGGCTGCGTCGTCCGCGGGGATATAGAGCTTCTGCTCCGCCGCGAGCGCGGCGAACAGAGCGGGAAGCTTCGAAAGCAAAAGCTGTTTCATTGTGCACCTCCCCGTTCATACACGACGGACGGCTCACAGTCGTCCTTGCGGAAGTCCATGAGCGGCGGTCGGGAATCAAAATCCGCGCCGGCCTGGTATTCGCCGTAGAGCTCGTTGATGTCCTTGATGAACTTGCGGTTGAGCAAGTGCAGCGGGATATGCTGCGGACAGACGCGCGAGCATTCGCCGCAGTCGGTGCAGCGGGAGACGACGTGGAACGCACGGATGACGTGGAACATGTTTTCCTCAAAGGAATCGGCGATGGCCTTGTTTTCAAAGCCGGAATCGTGGTTGTCAAACACGCATTTTTCGCACGAGCACGCCGGACATACGTTGCGGCACGCGTTGCAGCGGATGCAGCGCGAGAGCTCGCCGCGCCAGAATGCGTAGCGCTCCTCCGGCGTCATCGCCTCGAGCTTTGCGACCTCGTCAAAGCGGCCGCAGTCCGGATCCTCCTCGCCCTGTTCGCCGAGCAGCTCGTCGAAGCAGACGATCTTTTTGCTCTTGCAGGTCCTGCACTTGAGCAGCAGCGCGTCGGCTTTTCTGACGGTCTCGTCGCCGTAGATGGTGGCGAGCTTCAGCTCTTCGCCGTCTTCCGTGACGGCGGTCACACCGGCGGCGCCCAGGGCCTTGATGGCCTCCATGTCGCACATGCCGTCACACTGCACGCCGACGGCGTAGACATTCTCACGCAGGATGCGGTGTTCCTTCAGAAGCTGGACGAAGGAATAGCTGTCGCACGGCTTGAGGAACACGGCGGCTTTGCCGCCCTTGCGCGATTCCGCGATCAGGTATTTGGACAGATTCGCGCCCGAGAAGACGCTCCAGACGAAGTTCTGCTCCACATCCTCCGCGCTCTTGAACGTCGAGGGGGTCAGATCGTAGAAGAACTCGCCCGCGCGCCAGCCGATGACGCGGTCAACGGTCTGATCCTTTAGCAGCTGGATGGCTTTTTCTTTTACTCCTTGCATCTCAGATCCTCCAGTCTGCGGTTCTCGCCGAGCTTCGTGATGGTCTCGGCGAATTCATTCATGGTCTTGGCGAATTTCGCGCCCTCGGCCGCCGAGACCCACTCGACCCGCGTGCGCTCGCGCTCGATGCCGAGGAAGTCCAGCATGGAGAACAGCAGCGTCATGCGGCGGCGGGCATAGTAGTTGCCGGTGGTGTAGTGGCAGTCGCCCGGGTGGCAGCCGCAGAGGATCACGCCGTCCGCTCCGCGCTGGAACGCGCGGAGGATGAACATCGGGTTCAGCCTGCACGAGCAGGGGATGCGGATGATCTTCACATTGGCCGGATAGCTCAGCCGGTTCGTGCCGGACAGATCGGCGCCCGCATAGGAGCACCAGTTGCAGCAGAACGCCACGATCGTGGGCGTCCACGTTCCGTTTACCTGCATATCGCATCCACCTCCGCCATGATTTGCCGGTTCGAGAAGCCCTTGAGGTCCATCGCGCCGGACATGCACGCGACGGTGCACGCGCCGCAGCCCTGACAGACCGCCGGGTTGACCTGCGCCACGCGCCGCACGAGCGTCGTGCGGTTCGGGCCCCGGAATTCCTTGTCAATGTACGTGATCGCGCCGTAGGGGCAGACCTTTTCACAGTTGGAGCAGCCGTTGCACATCATCTCATCCGGCTGCGCCACGCACGGGTTGCAGGTCAGGCTGTCCTTGCACAGAAGGCCGATGACCTTCGCCGCCGCGGCGGACGCCTGCGCGACCGTCTCGGGGATATCCTTCGGCCCCTGGCACATGCCGGACAGGAACACGCCTGCCGTCGGGCTTTCGACCGGGCGGAGCTTCGGATGGGCCTCGGTGAAAAAGTCGTTGGTGTCCATGGAGGCCGTCAGCATCGTGGCCAGCGGCCGGGCGGACTTGTCAGGCTCGATGGCGGCCGCGAGGACGACCATGTCGGCGTCGATGTGCAGCTGCCGGTTCTCAAGCAGGTCGGAGGCCTGCACCTTGAGCTTGCCGGCCTCCGGCGTGACCTTGCCGACCATGCCCTTGATGTAATGCACGCCGTACTGCTCGACGGCGCGGCGGTAGAACTCGTCAAAGTTTTTGCCGGGGGTCCGGACGTCGATGTAGAAGACGTACACGTCGGTGTCCGGGTATTTTTCGCGGCAGAGCATGGCGTGCTTCGCCGTGTACATGCAGCAGATCTTGGAGCAGTAGGGCTTGCCCTTCTCCACGCCGTCACAGCGGGAGCCGACGCACTGGACGAAGACGATGGTCTTCGGGTGTGTGCCGTCGGACGGGCGCAGGAGCGTGCCGCTCGTCGGGCCCGCGGCGTTCATGAGGCGCTCAAATTCCAGGCTCGAGACGACGTCCGGGCTCTGGCTGTAGGCGAATTCATCGAATTTGGAAAGGTCGATGGGGTTGAAGCCCGTCGCGGCGACGATGGCGCCGTATTCCTGCTCGATGAAGGTGTCGGTCTGCTTGTAGTCGATCGCGCCGGCGGAACAGACCTTTGCGCACACACCGCACTTGCCGTTTTTGAGCATGCTGCAGTAGTTCGGGTCGATGGTCGCGACCTTCGGCACGGCCTGTGCGAAGGGGATATAGATGGCGCGGCGGTTGTCCATGCCGAGGTTGAATTCGTTCGGGACCTTCTTCTGCGGGCACTTCTCGGTGCAAAGTCCGCAGCCGGTGCAGACGTCTTCCTTGACGAAGCGCGCCTTGCGGCGGATCTTCACGTGGAAGTTGCCGACGAAGCCGCCCACGGATTCGATCTCGGAGTAGGAATAGATGTGGATCTTCTCGTTCTGTGCGCAGTCGACCATCTTCGGGGTCAGGATGCACGCGGCGCAGTCGAGCGTCGGGAAGGTCTTGTCGATCTGGGTCATCTTGCCGCCGATGGTCGGCTGCTTTTCCACGATATCGACCTCAAATCCGGCCTCGGCGATGTCGAGCGCCGTCTGGATGCCCGCGATGCCGCCGCCGATGACGAGCGCCCGCTTGGTCACGGGGCTGGAGCCCGCGATCAGCGGCGCGTTCAGATGTACC
>ENA-OUQG01001033-OUQG01001033.1-human-gut-metagenome-genome-assembly--contig:-NODE-1033-length-15954-cov-3.716523_pt1 | contig 15954 bp, 13 predicted proteins | sample MGYA00237943_ERZ548823 | MGnify/ENA primary metagenome ERZ548823 (study PRJEB26490, sample SAMN05194731) | human gut metagenome | biome: terrestrial biome; feature: human-associated habitat; material... | reverse complement strand
TCGGAGATGTGTATAAGAGACAGGCATCAGGCCATCGGCGTTATCATGGGCAGCAATGTGGGCACCACGGTCACCAGCTGGATCCTGAGCCTTTCCGGCCTGCAGGGCGACAGCTTCCTGATCAATATGCTCAAGCCCACCTCCTTCAGCCCGGTGCTGGCCTTTATCGGCATCCTTCTGTACATGGGCAAAAGCGAAAAGCGCAAGGGTGTTGGCACCATCCTCATCGGCTTTGCTGTTCTGATGACCGGTATGACCACCATGTCCAATGCTGTGCTTCCCCTGCAGAACGAGGCGTGGTTCACCAGCCTGTTTATCCGCTTCTCCAATCCTCTGCTGGGCGTTCTGGTGGGGGCCGTTGTCACCGGCATCATCCAGATCTCCAGTGCCAGCGTTGGTATCCTGCAGGCACTGAGCGCCACCGGTGTCATCACCTACGGCAGTGCCATCCCCATCATCATGGGCCAGAACATCGGCACCTGCGTCACCGCGCTGATCTCCTCTGTGGGTGCCAACAAGAATGCCCGCCGCGCCGCCATGGTGCACCTGTACTTTAACATCATCGGTGTTACCCTGTTCCTGGCTATTTTCTATGGTGCAAACCTGCTGCTTGACTTTGCCTTTGTCAATGAGACAGTCACAGCCTGGGGCATTGCCGTGGTCCACTCCATCTTCAACCTGACGGCCACCGCTGTTCTGCTGCCCTTTGCAAATGGGCTGGAAAAGCTGGCCATCCTCACCATTCCGGACGATGCCGAAAAAGAGAGCTTTGCTCTGCTGGATGAGCGCCTGCTGAACACTCCCGCCGTGGCTGTGGAGCGTGCCCGCGCCGCCACTGCAGACATGGCCGAGCTGGCTCGTGTGGGCGTGGTACAGGCCATGAGCCTGACCCACAAGTGGGACGATTCCCTTGCCCAGAAGGTGCGGGAGGAAGAGGAAAAGGTGGACAAATATGAGGATGCACTGGGCACCTATCTCGTCAAGCTGTCCAGCCGTGAAATGAGCCATGCCGACAGTCAGAGTGTGAACACTCTGCTCCACACCATCAGCGATTTTGAGCGCATCAGCGATCACTCTGTAAATGTTCTGAGCTCCGCCGAAGAGATCCACGCCAAGAGCATCGAGTTTTCCAAGGATGCACAGGAGGAGCTGCAGGTGCTGGAGGGGGCCGTGCAGGATGTGCTGAGCCGCACCACCGATGCATTCCGCAAGGGTGACCTGCACCTGGCCGGCAAGGTCGAGCCGCTGGAGACCGTTGTGGATGAACTGGTGCGTGCCATCAAGGCCCGCCATGTGGCCCGCCTGCAGACCGGCAGCTGTTCCATTGAATATGGTTTTGTTCTGGAAGATCTGCTGACCAACTATGAGCGTGTCTGCGACCACTGCAGCAATGTGGCTGTTGCCCAGATCGAGGTGGCACAGGATAGCTTTGATACCCACGCTTATCTGAACGACCTGCGCTACGGCAACGAGACCAAGGAAAGTGAACAGTTCCAGCGCCGTCTGGATCGTTACCGTGAGCGCTATCTCTTCCCTGACAGCGACACTGCACCCGCAGCCGCAAAGGAGGAATCCAACAAATGATCTACATTGTAGAAGACGATGCCGCCATCCGCGAGCTGGAGCAATATGCACTGCAATCCAGCGGATACGAAGTGCAGAGCTTTGAAACCTCTGAGCCTTTCTGGCAGGCCATGCGCGCCGCGGAGCCTGAGCTGGTCATTCTGGATGTGATGCTGCCCGGTGAGGACGGTTTCTCCATTCTGAAAAAGCTCCGCAACACCCCTGCTCTGCGCCGCCTGCCCATCATCATGGTCACAGCAAAATCCAGTGAGCTGGATACCGTGCGCGGGCTGGACTGCGGTGCAGATGATTACATCACTAAGCCCTTTGGCATCATGGAATTTCTGAGCCGGGTGCGGGCCGCCCTGCGCCGCTCTGCCCCCGAGGAAAAGCAGAATGTTTATGCCTTCCATGAGATCCTGCTGGACAACGCCCGCCACAGCGTGACTGTGAACGGCACCCATATTGACCTAACTTACAAGGAATACAGTCTGCTGCGCCTGCTGCTGGAGAACACGAACCTTGTCGTGACCCGCGAGACCATTCTGCAGGTGGTATGGGGCACCGATATTTCTGTTGAGAGCCGCACCGTGGATATGCACATCCGCACCCTGCGCAAAAAGCTGGGGGATGCGGGCAGATATATCTGCACCGTGCGCAAGGTCGGCTACAAGCTGGCCGACAATGAGGAGGGCGAGGAAGAATGAAACCGCAGAGCATGGAAGAAAAAATCAGTTACCGGCTGTTTTTTATGGGCTTCGTCGGTCTGGTCTGCACCGCCGTGCTCTGTCTCTTCGTCTTTCACAAAGCGTTCCGGGAACAGGCATGGACCTCGCTGGAGCATCAGGCTGATCTGGTTTCCGCCGGATACGAGCAGCTTTCCTCTCCGGATCAGCTCTCCGTGTTCGTCAACGGAGACCTGCGCATTACCCTGATCGCAGCAGATGGCAGTGTGGTGTTCGAATCCGCCACTGACCAGCAGATGGAAAATCACCTGTCCCGCCCGGAGATCCAGCAGGCCATGCGGGAGGGTGTAGGCCGTAACTGCCGCGATTCCCAGACCATGGGGTACGAGACCTACTATTACGCCATGCTGCTGCCCGGCGGCGATATCCTGCGTGTGGCCCAGGATTCTGAGACCATCTGGTCGATCTACGACGCGGCCCTGCCCGCCATCATCCTGAGCTGCATCCTGATGATGGGTGCCGCAGCGCTGATTGCCGGGCTGCTGACCCGCAGTCTTGTCCAGCCCATTCTGAAAATGACGGATGATCTTGAGCACATTCAGGAAAACGTTCCCTACCGGGAACTCATCCCCTTTGCTGAGAGCATCCACTCTGATCGGCTGCTCCGGGAAAACAACGAGAAAATGCGGCAGGATTTCACGGCCAATGTCAGCCACGAGCTGAAAACGCCCCTGACCAGTATTTCCGGCTATGCGGAGCTCATTGAGACCGGCATTGCCAAACCCGCCGATGTGCCCGAGTTTGGCCGGAAGATCCATGTAGAAGCCAGCCGGATGATCCAGCTGGTGAACGACATCCTGCAGTTGTCGCACTTGGACAGCGTCAGCGAGACCCATGCACAGCCCGACATGGAAACGGTCGATCTGCTGGACGTGGCCAAGGATTGTGTGGAACGTCAGAAATTGAACGCGCAGCGCTCCTTCATCTCCCTGACCTATCTGGGCGAGAGTGCCAGAGTGCTTGGCAACCGGGATCAGCTGGATGAGCTGTGCCAGAACCTGTGCGACAACGCCATCCGCTATAATCGACCCGGCGGCAAGGTTCAGCTCATCACCTCCTGCACCCGGGACGGCCATTGTACCCTGACCGTCAAGGATAACGGCATCGGTATCCCGAAAGACGCGCAGTCCAGCGTGTTCGAACGCTTCTACCGGGTGGATAAGAGCCGGAGCAAGGCCACCGGCGGCACCGGTCTGGGGCTGGCTATTGTCAAACACATTGCCCGCATCCACAACGCCCGCATCAAGTTGGAAAGCGAAGTGAACGTTGGCACCACCATCACCGTCGTTTTTGAGACCGCCCACTAAAACTGCAAAAAGCTCACGTCTGCCTGCACCTGCGGGCAGGCGTTTTTTGTTGTCAGCGCTTCTCGCCCTGTTCCCTGCTTCAGCGCCCGGACTGCTCCCAGAGAGAGCAGATCATACCCGTTTTCCCAGCAGCGCTGAACGGTCTGCACGCAGAGCAGCTCCAGCGCCGCACACTGTGCTGCTGTGGACAGAGCGGTGCCCGCCCTGCGCTGGCCGGTCAGGGTCACAGCAAAGCCATCTTCTACGGCTTCCACCGATACCACACAGCGCCGGAACGTCACCTGCCCGCTCCCCAGCGGAAAAGTGTGTTCTCCGCTCTGACCCAGCAGCAATTGTGCCATCTGGCTCTCTGCCGGGGTGAGCTGGGTGTTCTCTGTTTCGGTGAGCAGAAGCATTTCCTCCGCATTCTCAATGGCACCATCCGTCAGGATAAGCACCGGAGCCAAAAGAGCGTTCCGGCTCTCGTATAGGTGCGAAGCCTGCGGTGCGGCTTCTTTCACGACCTGCAAAAGTCGTTCCGGGAACAGTTCGTTTTCTCCGTCTGCTGCGGCCAGTTCTTCTCCGGAAAGATCCATGCAGAGGACCCGGGCAGACAAGCCCTGCACCGGCTCCTCTTTCAACACGGTCTCCGCCTGTCGAATGGTTTTTAAAGTTGTTTCGGAATTCAAAAGCAGATACTCGCACAGCCGGTAGCTTGCTTTACGGGGCAGGCCATGCTCGGCTTCAGTCAGAGCCGTTTGCAGGGTGTTTCCCTGCCCCGTGCAGAGCTGTACCCTTGCGGCGGCATCAGAAGCATCGGCGGCGGCTTCCGGAAACTGGTAGAGCAGCCCCACCGTCCAGCTCTGTGCCACCACTGTGGGAGGAGTCAGGAGCAGGGCACGCACCATGCTTTTTTCGGTGTTCTCTGCCCGCAAAAACACCCCGCACCAGAGCACCAGTACCCCTGCCGCCAGCCACCGGAGGGCACGCTGTTGGCCCGTCATGCGTTTTCCTCCGCAGGCGCAGCCCTGCCCCACAGCCGCCCGGCCAATTGACGCACCACCTGCACCAGCACGCAGAACCGGAACATTGCCGCTGCCAACCAAACCAGCAGCACAAGGGCATCAAACCGGGAGATGCTGCCCAGCCTGCCCGCCCGCAAAAGCTCGATGCCGGGCAGGGCATTCCCCGCCCCAAACACCAGTTCCGTGCAGAGCGCAAAGCTGCCAGCCAGTATAAAAGCTTTCACCGGAAGCCAGACAGCGCACCGCACCTGCTTTGCCGGGCAGAACAGCGGTAGGGCGAAGTATTCTGGATACAAGGGCAGAGTGAGCGTTACTGGCTCGGTGGGCAGCATCAACTTTTCCCAGTGGAACTGGCCATTCAGCCCCAGCAGGCAGAGCAAACCCGCCAGCGCCGCCGCCCAGCACAGGATCGGCGCACAGCGGACCAGTACGGCAGGTTCCAGTTTCCATCCTGCCCAGAGCAGCAGCGGGAGAAGCCCCAGCATGGCCATGGAAGAAAAATCCCCCCAGCAAAGCTCCTGCGCCTGACGGAAGGTCTCCACAACCTCCCAGACAAACCAGAGTCCCAGCCCTCCGCAGACTACCCGGGAACGCAAGTCTGTACCCAAAAAACTGTCTGCACGCTGCTCCGCCCCGGCTGTCAGGGCGGTGATTAGAACCAGCGCCAGTGTCATGGGCAGGCCGCGCAGCAGAAAACTGCGGGCTGTTACAGGCGCACCCGTCTGTAACACGCACCGAGCGAACTCTGCTGTGAGCACACTCAGAGTCAGTGTTTTTTCAGAGAAACAGGATCGTTCCAACTTCAACCACCTCGTTTTTGCCAAATGGTAAAGGGTCGCCAGGAAAGTTTTGGGTAGCTGCGCCGGGTCACACCGTCCGGCGAGAGCGGCACCTCGGGGAAGATGGCATCCCGCAGGTAGGGCACACCCAGCGCCGAGACCCGGGTCAGCCCAAATAACACGCCCAGTGCGCAGGCAGCAAGTCCCACCGGGCCAGCCACCCCTGCTGCCAGCAGCACCACCAGCCGCAGAACAGTCGCCACCTCATACAGCGAGGGCGTGACGAACACCGCAATGGACGCGGCAGCGGCGGTCAGGATGACCGGTGTGCTCATCAGTCCGGCGGCAATGGCAGCATCCCCGATGATAAGGGCCGCGATCAGGCTGACAGAGTGCCCCAGGGTCTGGGGCATCCGCAGACCAGCCTCCCGGATGATCTCCAACATCAGAATCACCAACAGCATTTCTCCGAACAACGGCAGCGGCGTAGCCTGCTCGGCGGCCTCGATTTTGAACAGCAGCTGGGGCGGCAGGAGTTCCGGCAGGTAGACCGCCCAGCAGACGAACACGCCCGGCAGGAAAATGCTCAGGTAGAACGAGATATATTTCAGCACCCGCAGAAAGGATGCAAAATAGGCCGTTCCTGCATAGTCATCCAGACATTCAAAGTTTTCGCAGAACAGGGTGGGCAGGATCAGCGCTGAGGGGCTGCCATTGACCAGAATGACGAATTTCCCCTCCCGCAGTTTTGCCGCTGCCACAATAGGCCGTTCGGTATAGCGCACAGGAGCAAATGTGCGGATCTTACAGGGAAAGAGCCATGGCACAAAGTAGCTGGAATCCAAAAGCAGCTGCGGCCTGGCCCGCTGCAAGGTCTGCCGCACCTTTTTCACCGCTTTTGGGTCTGCCGTATCCCGGCAGTAACAGAGAGCATACTCCGTTTTCATCTCACAATCGGCTTGACCGATCTCAATGACCAGAGCATCATTGCGGAAGCACCGCCGCAGCAGGCTGGTATTCACCCGGAGCAGATCCGCAAAGCCTTCCCGGGAGCCGCGGAGATTTCCCTCCCCTGCCGGTTCATCCACCGAGCGGGCGTTCAGGCTCTGCACCGAAAAGACGATACCTTTTGCGCATCCGTCCAGCAAAAGGACTGCCATGCCCGCCGTTAGCCGCCGGATCATGGCATCCCAGTTCTCCACAGGGGCAGGCTCTGCGGGCAGTGCGGAGTGCTCAAACAACAGCGCAAACACCTGGTCCCCGGTCAGCTGTTCTGCCGGGCCGGGTGGTGTGCGGCGGCTGGCGGCATCCAGCAGCAGCTGCCACAGCCCTTTCAGGCTGGCCATTCCATCAAACAGAACGATGGCTCCTTTGCAGTGGTAAAGCTCAAGCTCCTTCGCATAAAAATCTGCCGATCGGCCAAACCTAGCGTTGAGCTCCGCAAGGTTTGCCGCCAGATGGCTGGAAAGCTGTTCCATTTTGCCGCCCCCTTTCTGGTAGCTTGTCCGCCGGGGCGGCGGTTATACGCTGGGAGGTGTTCCGGTTTGAAACTCTTGATCTTCCGTACCATCCTGATCTATCTCTGCGTCCTGTTTGCCATGCGGCTGATGGGCAAACGTCAGCTGGGGGAACTGCAGCCTGAGGAATTGGTGTCCACCATCCTCATCTCCAATCTGGCTTCCATCTCCATTGAATCTGAAGAAGTGCCGGTCACAGCCAGTCTGATTCCCCTCTTTCTCATTGCGGCGCTGGAGCTTCTGGGATCGATTCTCAGCTTCAGGAGCCAGCGCTTTTTCAACCTGATGTCCGGGCGGCCCAAAACGGTCATCCTGAATGGTAAGATCGATCAGAACGCCCTGCGCACCCTGCGGCTGACTGCCGCCGATCTGATGGAGGCGCTGCGCGGCAAAGATGTGTTCGACCCCCGGGATGTCTCCTATGCGGTCGTGGAGACCAACGGCAGTCTCTCGGTGGCTCTGCGCCCGGAAAAGGAACCGGCTACCCTCGCCGACCTTGGGGCAAGGGTACAGCGGGCACAGGCCACCATTCCCTTTGTGCTGGATGGTCAGGTGCTTGCCGAAAACCTGACCATCTGCGGCAAGGATGCTGCCTGGCTGGAACGCACCGCACAGGCCAACAGCCTGCTTCTGGAAGAGATCCTGATCCTGGCGGGCAACGATACCGAGGATTATTTTCTGCTGAAAAAGGAGCCTCGTCAAACGGCAGGGTTCCGGCAAGGGGGTGCGGCATGAAACGTATTTATGTCTGCATTGGCATCGTAGTCCTGCTGCTGGCGGCAGCCTTTTACAGCAGCTTCCGGGTACAGCAATTCGCCGAGGATATCTCCGATGACATCGACACCGCCATGGAGGATATCCGGAACAGCGATCTGACCGGTGCGCGGCAGGCACTGGCCGAAGGAGCCGAGCTCTGCGACACCATGCGGGAGGGCATGAACCACCTGCTCCGCACGCAGGACTTCACGGAGCTGGAAGCCGCCCTGCGCGCCGCCGATGGTCATCTGGAACTGAATGCACCCGAGGAAGCCTTCGGGGAACTGCGCCGGGCGCAGGTTCAGGTAGAGACCCTGGCCTGGCTCTCTCATCGTATTCTTTGAGGATGATTGCTTTGAGCTGAACGGATGAGGCTGTGCACAATAAAAAGCCAGGCTTTCTCGTGAAGTTCACGAAAAAGTCTGGCTTTTAACGCTGGAACCTTAGTTTTTCTCTTTGCGGTCGCCCATCAGTTTTTTCAGCTCCGTGAAAAAGCTCTCGACATCGGCAAACTGCTGGTAAACCGAAGCAAAGCGGACATAGGCCACTTCATCGATCTTTTTCAGTTCCTGCATGGTCAGTTCACCAATGCGCACACTGGACACCTCGCGGTCATAGGAGCTCATCAGGCTTTGCTCAATGCTGCTGACAGCCCGTTCCAGTGCATCGTAGCTCACCGGGCGCTTGGCGCAGGCGCGCAGCATTGCGTTGAGCAGCTTCTGACGATCAAAAGGCTCACGGGAGTTATCCTTTTTGATGACGATCAGCGGGACGGTCTCCACCACTTCATAGGTCGTAAACCGCATGCGGCAGCGCAGACACTCGCGGCGGCGGCGGATCCGCTCACCGTCTTCGGTCGGGCGGGAATCGATGACCTTGGATTCCTCATCGCCGCAATAGGGACATTTCATAAATCGTTCCTCCTGATGTTGGTTCTTGGCCTGTCGGGCAAAACACGGTCAGGCTTTTTTGGTTTCAGCCTTTTTGCTCTTGCGGTCGTTCCACAGCACCCAGGCGGAGGTGGAAACACAGAGCGAGGTATACACGCCGCTCAGCATACCCATCATCAGCGGGAAGGCAAAGGTAAAGATGCTGTCCAGACCGTACAGCTTGGAGACCACGCACATCACACCCAGTGCCATTACAGTGGTCACCGTAGTGATGATGGTACGGCGGGCAGACTGGTTGACCGAGTGGTTGACCAGCTCCTCGAACGGAGTCTTTTTCCCCATCAGGGCACGGTTCTCGCGGATGCGGTCATAGACCACAACCGTATCGTTGATCGAGTAGCCCAGAATGGTCAGCATGGCGGCAATAAAGTTGCCGTCCAGCGGGGTGCGCAGCAGCACAAAGGTGCCAAACACCACCATCAGGTCGTTCAACAGGGCCAGCACAGCCATCAGGCCACCGGTCAGGCCGCCGATCTTCTTGAAACGGAAGCCGATATACAGCAGGATGAGCAGCAGGGAGAACACCACAGCCACCAGACTCTTCTGCAGGAACTTGGTGCCCATGGCAGCGCTGACATTGCTCAGGGACAGCTGGGCAAAGGCATTGTCCGGGTACTGTTCGTTCAGGGAGGTCAGCAGATTCTCCACCTGATCGGTGGTCACGGTCTCGTTGCCGGGCATGGAAATCTTCAGGGTCTGCTCCCCGGTAGCGACATTCTCGCCGGTCTGCAGGGTCAGGCCGTTGTTTTCCAGTGCGGTGGAGGCGGTCTTCTGAACTTCGGAGGTGCTGATCTCACCCTGATAGCTCAGGGTGATCATGGCACCGCCCGTAAACTCCGTATCCAGCCGGACACCGAACACTGCAGCACACAGGATGATGGCCGCCATCAGGCAGGTGGAGATGGTCAGGAAGCGCTTGCGCAGGCCCACAAAGTCGATGGGCTTCTTTTCCTTGACTTCCTTGCCGGGCTTGACAGCACCATAGAGCCAGGGATTCCGCAGGGCCTTGATGGAGGCTGCACCGCGGATCATCACACGGGTGGCAAACACGCCGAACACAAAGTTCAGCAGAACGCCGGTCAGCAGCGTGTAGCCAAAGGCGTAGATGGTACCTGCGGTGGAGGGCCCAAAGGCGAAGAACACGAAGTGCAGGGCCTTGGCGAACAGGCCATCCGAGGGGCCGAAGGCACCCATCAGCACGATTGCCACAATGACGATGGTCACGTTGCCGTCAATGATGGGGGTCAGGCCGCGGGCAAAGCCGCTCTTAAGTGCGCCATCCAGAGATTTGCCGTTGTTCAACTCCTCCTTGATGCGCTCGGCGGTGATGACATTGGCATCCACGCCCATACCAATGGCCAGGATGATACCTGCGATGCCGGGCAGGGTCAGGGTAAAGCTCTCAAACACCGGGAAATAGCCGGAGACGAAAGCCAGCGTTGCCGCCACCTGACCGGCCAGTGCAATACAGGCCAGGAAGCCGGGCAGACGATACAGCAGCGTCATCAGCACCACGATGAGGGCATAGGCAATGAGGCCGGCCAGCACCATGGCGCTCAGGCTGTTCTCGCCCAGGCTGGGGCTGACGGTGGAATAGCTGTCCACAGTCAGGGCAAAAGGCAGTGCACCGGAATTGATCTGGCGGGCCATCTTGACCACGTCCTCCTGCGTGAAGGGATTGGACGCGGAACTGGTGATGATGGCGGCACCATCGGTGATGGCCGCATTGACCGTTGCCGTGCTCACGTTCTGGTCATCCAGCCAGATGCTGATGGTTCCACTGCTCTGGTAGAGCTCCGTGGTGGCATCCCCGAAGGCCTTGGCACCCTCGTCGTTGAACTTGAGGGCCACATAATATTCGGATGTACTGCCGCTCACCGGGCCGTACTGAGCAGCTGCGCTCTCGACCATGGAACCGTCCAGGATCAGTTCGCCGTCTGCACTGCTCCCCTTGCGGAAGGTCAGGTAGGCGGTGCTGCCGATCTCTTCAATGGCGGCTTCGGGGTCAAAATCGGTCTCACCGGACTGCCACGGAAACTCCAGGATCAGGCGGTCGGAGTCATAATCCACATACAGCTCGTAGTCGGTCACGTTCAGGCCGACCAGACGATTCTCGATGACCAGCTGGGCAGCGTCCAGCTGATCATCGGTGGCATCGTAGTTGTCCGAGGGGGCAAATGTTACGTTGACACCGCCCTTGATATCCACGCCAAAGCGGATATCCTGCGCTCCCTTGATGTAGGTCTTGGTCACATCACCGTACTTGACTGCGACGCCAAAGAATGCCGTATAGACGAACGCCGCGATCAAAAGCACAGTGAGGACAAGTTGCCATGCTTTGCCTTTAGTTTTCATATGAATCGGGAAACCTCCAAATATAATAAGAAGCTGTTTTCATAACCATTGCACACCGCCTGAACTGCCTTTTGGCGCACTCTGGCTATGAAAACAACTTCCAAATCCCCGCTGCGCCGTCAGAACGACAGCACAGCGGGGATCTTGTGCGATGAATCAGTCTTTCTCAGCCAGCAGCTTCTCGACTGCGGCCAGACGGACGCAGACACAGAGCAGGTCGGACGCAGTTTCCACTTCGTCCAGGCTGGGATAAGTGGGCGCGATGCGCAGATGGGAATCGGCCGGGTCCTTGTGGTAGGGGTATGCCGAACCGGCACCGGTCAGGGTCAGGCCGGCTTCCTTGCACAGGTTTGCCACGCGCTTGGCACAGCCGGGCATGACATACAGGCTGATGAAATAGCCGCCTTTGGGGTTGGTCCAGTGGGCGATATCGCCGCAGGGGGTCAGCTCATGGGCAAAGGTGGTTTTGACTGCGTCAAAGCAGGGCACCAGGCGGCGGCGATGCTTGGCCATATGCTGCAGCACGCCGTCTTTGTTCTTCAGGAAGCGGACATGGCGCAGCTGGTTCATCTTGTCATAGCTGATGATCATGACAGAGAAGCGCTTGCAGATATAAGCCAAAGATTTCTCACTGCATGCCAGGGCAGAAACACCAGCGCCGGGGAAGGTGATCTTGCTGGTAGAGGTGAACATGAAAACGCGGTCCTCGGTGCCATACTGCTTGCTTTCATTCAGCAGCACCGGGGTCTCGATGATTTCATCGGTCAGGTGGTGGACAATGTAAGCTTCGTCCCAGAAGATCTTGAAATCCGGGGCAGCGGTCTTCATGGATGCAAAGCGGCGGATGGTTTCATCGCTGTAGACATAGCCATCGGGGTTGGAGTACTGCGGTACGCACCAGATGCCCTTGATGGTGTCGTCTTCGGCAACCAGCTTTTCCACCATATCCATATCGGGGCCGTCCGGCGTCATGGGGATCGTGATCAGCTCAAAGCCAAACTCCTCGGTGATTTTGAAATGGCGGTCATAGCCGGGGGCCGGGCAGAGGAACTTGCGGTGCTCCACCTGGGACCACGGGCAGGGAGATTCCGGGAAGCCAAAGGTATAACCCATGCTGATAAGGTTGTACATCAGCTGCAGGCTGGAGTTGCCGCCCACAAAAACCTCGCTGGACTTAACGCCCATCACATCGGCAAACAGGGTGCGGGCTTCTTCCAAACCTTCCAAGTTGCCATAATTGCGGGCATCATAGCCATCCTCGGTGGTATAGTCACTCATTTTCAGCAGATCCATGGCCAGGTCCATCTGATGAGGGCCTGGTTTACCGCGGGCCATGTTGAGCTTAAGGCCCTTGGCCTTGAACTCGGCATAGGATTGTTCCAGCGCAGCCTTTTCTGCACGGAGCTGGTCTTTGGACATTTCAAAATAATTTGCCATAATCATTTCCCCCTAGATCGTGGGCTGCCATGGCGCTGCACGCGCACAGGGCAGGTCCAAGTACGTTTCCCTCTTGTGTCCGCTTGTATGCGCAGAGCATACAGTTTTCAGACATACATATTAGTATAAACGAAACGGCCACAATATACAAGCAGTTTTGAAATTTTTCCCACAAAAAGCAAGCGGTTTTTGGCCCAAAAGCAGGTAAAGAAGAATGGATAACCAGCCACAGATTTCTATATTGACCTTTCAGCGTGGACATGTTACACTTTTGTTGTAATAAGTTGTACGCATATTTATTCATGAGCTCAACTTTTGTCTGGCCGGGCAGCACAACTGGCGTACGGTTATGGAACAGCATGTCACCTTCCGGCGCGTGGCCGGTATGCTGGTGGGCATTGTGATCATCAGCCTTGGTGTTGCCCTTTTCAAGTTTGCCCATCTGGGCAACGACCCTTTCAACGCGCTCAACATCCGCTCTGCGGAGCTTGCCGGGCTGCCTCTTGGCGTACAGAACCTGATTTATAACGCGGTATTTTTCACGATGCAGATGATTTGGGGCCGCAGATATGTCGGCTTTGGTACCGTTGCAAATGCCGTTTGCTGTGGGTTTATCATCACGTTTTTCTATGATTTCCTCACTGCGCATTTTGCACAGGCCGCTACCCTGCCCGCACAGCTGGCGTGGGTGGCTGCGGCTGTGGTGTGCACCTCACTTGGCATTTCGCTGCACCAGACCTCCGATCTGGGGGTTGCCCCGTATGATTACCTGGCGCTGGGTCTGCGGGACCACACGCCACTCCCCTATTTCTGCTGCCGCCTTTTTACGGATACGCTGTGCGCATTGCTGGCTTTTTTGCTGGGCGGGCTGCTGGGGCTGGGCACCCTGATCTGTGCGTTCTGCCTGGGACCGCTGATCCAGTTTTTCAACATCCATGTTTCCGAAAACGTGTTGCAATATGTTCCAACCGGGCGGCAGGCATAATATTTACCAGCGGCGCAATTATAATTTTGCAGCGGCGGCAGCTTTGGCTTGCCGCTGCTTTTGGTTGTTTAATGGCATTTTATCTAAATTTGGTGTAAGATATAAGAAAACATAGATTTAGGAGCGTAACAAAACAAGATGGCACAACAAAACAAGAGCAATTCCCTGACCGAAGGCAGTGTAGCGCGCGGCATGCTGCTGTTTGCGATCCCTATTTTTATCAGCAATTTGTTCCAGCAGCTGTACAACGCGGCAGACTCGCTGATTGTGGGCAACTTTTTGGGCGGCGAGGCGCTGGCGGCAGTTGGTTCTTCCGGCAGCCTGATTTTCCTCTTGACCGGCTTTGTGAACGGCGTAGCGCTGGGTGCCGGTGTGCTGATTGCCCGCTACTTTGGCGCAAAGGACTGGGAGAGTCTGGAAAAAGCCATCCACACCACGGTGGCGCTGGGCCTGGCCGCCGGGGCGGTGCTGACGGTTGTGGGCGTGATTTTGACCCCGCAGATCCTGCACTGGATGGGCACGCCGGAGGATGTTATCGGCAGCTCGGTCGCCTACTTCCGCACCTACTTTTTGGGTTCCATTGCAGTGGTCATGTACAATGTAGGTGCCAGCATTCTGCAATCGGTCGGCAACAGCCGCAGCCCTATGAAGTACCTGATTACAGCATCGCTCATTAACATTGTGCTGGACCTACTGTTTATCGGCGTACTGGGGTACGGCGTGGCTGCGGCCGCATTTGCCACGATTATCTCCCAGTCAATCAGTGCCATTCTGGCATTCTCCAAGCTGATGCGCAGCAAGGAAGCCTGGGCTGTGAGCTGGCGCAAGGTTCGGTTTGACGGCCCCATGCTGCATGGCGTTATTTTGCAGGGCCTGCCCTCCGGCATCCAGAACTCGGTCATCTCGCTGGCAAATGTTATTGTGCAGGCAAACATCAACTCGTTTGGCGCACTGGCCATGGCCGGGTGCGGCTCTTACAGCAAGGTGGAAGGTTTTGCTTTCCTGCCGGTCACCTGCTTTTCGATGGCACTGGCCACTTTTGTCAGCCAGAATGTGGGTGCGGGCAAACATGACCGCGTGCGCAAGGGTATGCGTTTTGGCGTGATTTGTTCGATTACGCTGGCCGAGTGCGTCGGCGTTGCGGTTTACCTGCTGGCGCCTTGGCTGATTGGTGCGTTCAGCAGCGAGGCCGATGTGGTCGCCTTTGGCGTGCGGCAGGCACACACCATTGCGCTGTTCTACTTTTTGCTTGCGTTCAGCCACTGCTGCGCCGGCATCCTGCGCGGATTGGGCCGCCCCATTGTGCCCATGGCCGTTATGCTGGCGGTCTGGTGCGCATTGCGCATTACTTACATTACGGTAACGCTGCACTTTATCCATGATATCGGGGTCATCTTCTGGGCATACCCTCTGACCTGGAGCATCTCTTCTCTGATGTTCCTGCATTACCTGCGGCATTGCACGATTCCCCGTGTCGGCGGCGGCGCACCGCACGATATGAAAGATGCGTGATGTGGGCGGATACAAAAACACATCACATATAAAAGAACGGATACACTGCCACATGAAGTGAGCTGCTTTGCCGTTCGCCGCAAATAAACCATTCGCTTTTTTACACTCTGGGCGGCAGGGCTTTGCGGATTGACAATTCCCCCGTTTTGCGCTACAATACCATACAGTTAGCCGCCGTGGCGGAACTGGCAGACGCAAGGGACTTAAAATCCCTCGGTGGAAACATCGTACCGGTTCGATCCCGGTCGGCGGCATACAGCCCTATATTCAGTGTTTTTCGCTGAGTATAGGGTTTTTATTTTGATTTTCGTGTATTAAAAGCAAATTCGTAGATATAAAGGACGCGTGTATCCGTTCGAGATACACGCGCCCTTTTATTTTAATAGTACTTTTCTAACGCAGTTTTTGCCGATTTGGCTATATCCAATATAGTCTTTGCCTGTTGCGCATTGCACCCATCAAGAAGTTGTTGCAGTTCGTCACCTGTTGAACTGACGCTATCGCGCGGACTGTCAAACAGAAGATCGTCCACACGGACTTGTAAGGCGTCTGCCAAATCAACCAAAACAGGCAAACTCAATTTTGTATTTCCTGTTTCAATATGGCTCATATGTGTAGTTGAGATACCCACCTTTGAAGCCAATTCATCCTGTGAAAGCTTATGTGCCTTGCGTATTTTACGGATTCTTTGCCCGATTTGGTAGTAGTCCATACTATAAATCACCCACACAATACATTACTACTTGAATTATATAGGCAAATATGCTATATTTTAATAAACTGCATAGGCTTTTTATTGTCTATGTGGTTAAATTTCATTGTTCTTATGAAAACGTGGAGGTAATTTATGAAAAAACTAGCCAGGCTTTCGCTATTATTAGCAACGATAATGCTGTTAATCCTCACTTCCTGCGGTAGCGGAAATGTCAAACCACCATTTTCTGAGGTATCCTTAGGAGATTCTGAAAGCACTGTTCTGGAGACATACGGACAAACTTCTCCCTCGGGCACGTGTGATAGTGGTGGCAACTACTATGAATATC
>ENA-OUQG01001029-OUQG01001029.1-human-gut-metagenome-genome-assembly--contig:-NODE-1029-length-16022-cov-21.126761_pt1 | contig 16022 bp, 13 predicted proteins | sample MGYA00237943_ERZ548823 | MGnify/ENA primary metagenome ERZ548823 (study PRJEB26490, sample SAMN05194731) | human gut metagenome | biome: terrestrial biome; feature: human-associated habitat... | reverse complement strand
AGCTGACGGATCTGCTTCATCGAACCACGGGCGCCGGAGTCCGCCATCATGAAGATGGGGTTGTAGCGGTCCATGTTCTTCTGCAGGGCGTCGGTGACGTCCGCGGTGGTCTTTTCCCACTCCTTGACGACGGCGCGGTAGCGCTCATCCTCGGTCATGAAGCCCATCTTGAACTGGTCTTCAATGTCGACGACGCGCTGCTCGGTCTCGGCAATGAGGGTGTACTTTGCCGGCGGAATGGTCATATCCGCAACGGAGATACTGATGGCCGCACGGGTGGAGAACTTGTAGCCCGTGGCCTTGATGTTATCGAGCACTTCGGCCGCGATGGTGAAGTTGTGCAGCTTGATCGTGCGGTCGACGATCTTGCCGAGCAGCTTCTTGCCGCAGACCTCGGTGATCTCGTAGTCGAAGTAGTTTTCGGTCGGCTCGCCGTTTTCATCCACGCGCCTCACAAAGCCAAGGTCCTGCGGGATGTTGCGGTTGAAGATGATGCGGCCGATGGTAACGCGCACGACCTTGCTGCCCATGGTGCCGTCCGGCATCTGCTTGACCGTGCGGACAAGGATGGGCTGGTGGATACCGATGAGGTGGTCGTTGTAGGCGAGCATGGCCTCGTCCTCGTCGCGGTAAACGTGCAGATTCACGCTGGCCTTCTCTTCGTCGGTCAGCTCGTCGTAGCGCTTGCCGGCAAGGGCAAAGTCGACGTCCTGCGGCCAGAACTCGTCGTTATCCATCTGGGAAACGCCGTTTTCAAAGCGCTCGAACGTGAGGTAGTAGGAGCCCAGAACCATATCCTGCGTCGGCACCGTGACAGGGCCGCCGTCCTGAGGACGCAGCAGGTTGTTGGCAGAGAGCATCAGGATACGGGCCTCGGCCTGCGCCTCGGCAGACAGGGGCACGTGAATAGCCATCTGGTCGCCGTCGAAGTCCGCGTTGAACGCCGTGCAGTTCAGCGGGTGGAGCTTGAGGGCGCGGCCTTCAACCAGCACCGGCTCGAACGCCTGAATACCGAGACGGTGGAGCGTCGGCGCGCGGTTGAGCATGACGGGGTGATCCTTGATGACGACGTCGAGCGCGTCCCAGACCTCGGTGCGGCCCTTATCGACCATCTTCTTGGCGGACTTGATGTTGTTGGCGGCGCCGTCCTCGACGAGCTTCTTCATAATGAAGGGGCGGAACAGCTCGAGTGCCATTTCCTTCGGCACACCGCACTGGTAGATCTTCAGCTCAGGGCCGACGCAGATAACGCTACGGCCGGAGTAGTCGACACGCTTGCCGAGCAGGTTCTGACGGAAGCGGCCCTGCTTACCCTTGAGCATGTCGGAAAGGGACTTGAGTGCGCGGTTGTTCGCACCGGTGACGGCGCGGCCGCGGCGGCCGTTGTCGATCAGCGCGTCGACCGCTTCCTGCAGCATGCGCTTCTCGTTGCGCACGATGATGTCGGGCGCGTTGAGCTGAATGAGGCGCTTCAAGCGGTTGTTGCGGTTGATGACGCGGCGGTAGAGGTCGTTTAAGTCGGAGGTCGCGAAGCGGCCGCCGTCAAGCTGGACCATCGGGCGAATCTCGGGCGGGATGACGGGCAGCACGTCGATGATCATCCACTCGGGCTTGTTGCCGGAGATGCGGAACGCATCCACGACCTCAAGGCGCTTGACGATACGGGCCTTCTTCTGGCCGCTCGCGCTCTTGAGTTCGGCGTGGAGCTGCTCGGACAAGGATTCGAGGTCGATCTGCTGGAGGAGCTTCTTGACGGCCTCGGCGCCCATACCGGCGTCGAAATCGTCCTCATACTTCTCGCGCATATCGCGGTATTCCTTCTCCGAGAGGATCTGGTTGCGCATCAGCGGGGTCTCGCCGGGATCGGTGACGATATAAGCGGCGAAATACAGCACCTTTTCCAGGATGCGGGGGCTGATGTCGAGCAGCAGGCCCATGCGGGACGGAATGCCCTTGAAATACCAGATGTGGGAAACGGGCGTGGCGAGCTCGATGTGGCCCATGCGCTCGCGGCGGACCTTGGCGCGCGTGACTTCCACGCCGCAGCGGTCGCAGATCTTGCCCTTGTAGCGGATCTTCTTATACTTGCCGCAGTGGCACTCCCAGTCCTTCGTGGGGCCAAAGATGCGCTCGCAGAACAGGCCGTCGCGCTCGGGCTTGAGGGTGCGGTAGTTGATGGTCTCGGGCTTTTTGACCTCGCCGTAAGACCATTCACGGATCATCTCCGGAGAAGCGATTCCGATTTTAATGGCGTCAAACGTTGCGTAACTCATTTTCTATATGCTCCTCCTTTTCTCAGTCTTCCTGATCGTCGCCGGCAAAGTCGGCGTTGACTTCATCATCAGCGACATATTCAAAGCCTGCGTCCTCGAGCTCGGCTTCATCGGCGAAGGGGTTGCTGCGGTGGCGCTCATCCTCGGCGTCCATGCGGGCGAGGTTGAACGTATCCATCGCGTCTTCGTCTTCCTTGAGCTCGATCTGGTTGCCGTCGCGGTCGAGGACCTGAACATCGAGGCACAGGGCCTGGAGCTCCTTGACAAGGACCTTGAACGACTCGGGCACGCCGGGCTGCGGGATGTTGTGGCCCTTGACGATGGACTCGTAGGTGCGCACACGGCCGGTCACGTCGTCGGACTTGACCGTCAGGATCTCCTGCAGGGTATAAGCCGCGCCGTAAGCCTCGAGCGCCCAGACTTCCATTTCGCCGAAGCGCTGGCCGCCGAACTGCGCCTTGCCGCCGAGCGGCTGCTGCGTGACAAGGGAGTACGGGCCGGTGGAACGGGCGTGGATCTTATCGTCGACCAGGTGGTGCAGCTTGAGGAAGTACACGTAACCGACGGTGACCTTGTTGTCGAAGCGCTCGCCGGTGCGGCCGTCGTACAGCCAGCTCTTGCCCTCGGGGTCGAGGCCCGCCTTGATGAGCTCCTCGCGGATATCCTCGTAGCTCGCACCGTCGAAGATCGGCGTTGCGACCTTATAGCCAAGGGTCTTGGCCGCGTAGCCCAAATGGACCTCGAGCACCTGACCGATGTTCATACGGGACGGAACGCCCAGCGGGTTCAGCACGATATCAAGCGGCGTACCGTCGGGCATGAAGGGCATATCCTCCTGCGGCAGGATGCGGGAGACAACGCCCTTGTTGCCGTGACGGCCGGCCATTTTGTCGCCCGGCTGGATCTTGCGGCGCTGCGCGATGTAAACGCGCACGACCATGTTCACGCCGGGGCCGAGCTCGTCGCCCGCCTCGCGGGAGAAGACCTTGGCGTCGACGACGATACCGCTCTCGCCGTGGGGCACCTTAAGGGAGGTGTCGCGCACTTCGCGCGCCTTTTCGCCGAAGATGGCGCGCAGCAGGCGCTCTTCCGCGGTCAGGTCGGTCTCGCCCTTGGGCGTGACCTTACCGACGAGGATGTCGCCGGCGTGGACCTCCGCGCCGATGCGGATGATGCCGCGCTCGTCGAGATCTTTGAGCGCGTCTTCGCCGACGTTGGGGATGTCGCGGGTAATCTCTTCGGGGCCGAGCTTGGTGTCGCGTGCGTCAAGCTCGTACTCTTCGAGGTGGATGGAGGTGTAATAGTCCTCGCGGACAAGGCGCTCGTTCAGAAGAACGGCGTCTTCGTAGTTGTAGCCTTCCCAGGTCATGAAGCCGACGAGGATGTTGCGGCCCAGAGCGATCTCGCCCTGATCGGTCGCGGGGCCGTCGGCAAGGACGGTGGGATCTTCCCACACGCCCTGCTCGTTCAGGCGGCGGCCATGCACGCGCTCGCCGACGTCGACGATCGGATGCTGGTTGATGCACGTGCCGTGGTTGGAGCGCAGGAACTTCGTGAGCTTGTATTCCTTCGTCTCACCGTTGTCGTAGGCGACGGTGATGGCGCGCGCGTCCATCTTGGTGACGATGCCGTCGCCCTCGGCGAGGATGACGACCTCGGAGTCCATGCAGATCTTGTGCTCCATACCGGTGCCGACGATCGGCGCCTCGGGGCGGAGCAGAGGAACGGCCTGGCGCTGCATGTTCGCGCCCATCAGGGCGCGGTTCGCGTCGTCGTTCGGCAGGAACGGGATCATCGCCGTCGCGATGGAGACCATCATACGCGGGGAGATATCGATATAGTCGACGCGGTCGCGGTCGACCTCGACGATCTCGTCGCGGTGGCGGCAGGTGATACGCTGGTTGACGAGGCAGCCGTTTTCATCGACAGGCTCGGCAGCCTGACCGACGATGTACTGGTCCTCGACGTCTGCGGTCATGTATTCGATCTCGTCGGTCACGCGGCAAGTCTCGTGGTCGACCTTGCGGAACGGCGCTTCGATAAAGCCGTACTCATTGATGCGGGCGTAGGTCGCGAGGTAGGAGATCAGGCCGATGTTCGGACCTTCCGGCGTCTCGATCGGGCACATACGGCCATAGTGGCTGTAGTGCACGTCTCGCACTTCCATGTTCGCGCGCTCGCGGGAAAGGCCGCCGGGGCCCAGAGCGGACAGACGGCGCTTGTGCGTCAGCTCGGCGAGCGGGTTCGTCTGGTCCATGAACTGGGACAGAGGGCTCGATCCGAAGAACTCCTTGATCGCCGCGGTGACGGGGCGGATGTTGATGAGGCTCTGCGGGGTGACGATGTCGAGATCCTGGATCGTCATGCGCTCGCGAATGACGCGCTCCATACGGGAAAAACCGATGCGGAACTGATTCTGCAGCAGCTCGCCCACGCAGCGCAGACGGCGGTTGCCGAGGTGGTCGATATCGTCCTTATAGACGATGCCGTGCGCCAGCGCGTTCATGTAGTTGATGGAGGCGAGGATATCGTCGACCAGAATGTGCTTGGGGACGAGGCGGTCGGCGTTGTCGCGGATAGCTTCCTTGAGCTCCTCGCCGCTGTACTGCTCGAGCAGCTCCTTGAGCACGCTCTCGCGCACGCGCTCTTTGATGCCGCACTCGGCCACGGGGTCAAAGTCGACAAAGCGGTCAAGATCGACCATGTGGTTGGAGAACACGCGCATCGTACGGCCATCGACCTCGATGGTCACATCGTTGACGCCGATGGCATCCATCTCGCGCGCTTCCTCGTCGGTGACGATGTGGCCTGCGTCGAAGAGGATCTCGCCCGTGCGCGGGTCGGCAACGGGGAAGGAAAGCTTCTGCCCGCGGATACGCGCCCACAGGGAGAGCTTCTTGTTGTACTTGTAGCGGCCGACCATGGACAGGTCATAGCGGCGCGGGTCGAAGAAGAGGTTGTTGATGAGGGTCTCGCAGGCCTCGACCGTGGGCGGCTCGCCCGGGCGCAGCTTGCGGTAGATCTCGAGCATCGCCTCTTCATAGGTCTTGCAGGCGTCTTTTTCGAGCGTGACGGCCACGCGGTCGTCATCGCCGAACAGCTCGAGGATCTCGGCGTCGGTCTTGAAGCCGATGGCGCGCACCAGCTCGGTGATGGGGATCTTGCGGTTTTTGTCGATGCGCACCCAGAACATCTCATTGGCGTCGGTCTCGTATTCGAGCCATGCGCCGCGGTACGGGATGACGGTGGACGTCAGCAGCGGGAGGTCGGTCTTGAGGTCGATCTCCTTGCCGTAGTAAATGCCGGGGGAACGGACGAGCTGGGAAACCACCACGCGCTCGGCGCCGTTGATGACGAACGTGCCGGACTCGGTCATGAGCGGGAAGTCGCCCATGAAGATCTCCTGCTCCTTGATCTCGCCGGTCTCCTTGTTGTAGAGGCGCACACTCACCTTCAGGGGGGCGGCATACGTCGCGTCGCGCGCCTTGCACTCGAGCACGTCGTACTTAGGCGCTTCGTCCATCTTGTAGTCGATGAAGCTCAGCTCCAGGTTGCCCGCGTAGTTCGAGATCGAGGCGACGTCGGAAAAGACTTCGCGCAGACCCGTATCGAGGAACCACTGGTAGGACTTCTTCTGAAGCGCCAGCAGGTTCGGCATCTCCACGATCTCCTCGTGTCGGGCGAAATTCTTGCGAAGGGTTTTGCCATACATCTTGTCTTTGGCCATTTTGCTCTTCACGCCTTTCTTTTCTTCAAGCCCTGTCCGCTTGAAGGAATGTATTGCGGCGGCTCTATTCAGTTCGACACACCCGGCTTTGTTGTAAAACAAAGCGAACTGCATCTTGCTTTTTTTGCCGCGGTATGCTATTCTCTCGGTAATGGGTGGGGAATTTTCCTCGCCCTTTCCCGTTTATAAGCGCTTTATTTTACCAAATGGGTACAGAAAAGTCAAGGCATTTTTTGTGAACATCTGCGGTTTCCGCAGATGTTTTTTTGTGCGCTTCGACGGATTTTGCCGCGGATTGCAATATATTTGTCGCTGTGGTATGATGCTTGCGTGATTTTGCGCCGCTCTGCGCGCAGACGATGAAAGGAGTTTTCCCATGAAGCCCATCGCCATTGACGATTTCTGCGCCGTCCGCTCACTTGCGAACGTGACGTTCTCCCCCGAGGGGACAAGCGCCTGCTTCACCGTGAGTCAGGCGAAAAAAGAAAAAAATTGCTACGAATCCCGCCTCTATCTTTTAAAAGGCGGCCGCGTCCGCGCGCTGACCGGCGGCGGCAAGGAATCCTCGTTCTGCTACTTGGATGAAAACACGGTTCTTTTCGCGGGCGACCGTGAGGGGGAAAAGGAACCATCGCTCACGAGCCGCTTCTACAAGATCGCACTCGACGGCGGCGAGGCCGATCTTGCCTACACGTTTCCCATCCCCGTCTCGCAGGTCTTCCCTCTCAAAAACGGCGACCTGCTTGTCGTCGGCTCGACCTTTCCCGGCTTCGAGGACCTCTATAAAGGCGACAGGAAGCTCGTGAAAGCCTACTTTGACGACAAAAAGGAAAACGAGGATTACGAGGTCATCTCTCAGCTACCCTGGTGGTGGAACGGCGGCACATACACGCGCGGCGCGTATGAAAGTCTCTTCTACTACGATGCGAAGAAAAAGTCCCTCACCCGCCTGACGGATGCGGGCTTCAACGTCTCCGATGTCCAGCTCGCGGAGGATCAGAAGACCGTCTATTTCAGTCTTCTCGACGTCTCCGTCCCCCGCCCCGCGCACTTCGGCGGTCAGGACCTTTACCGCATCGACCTTGCCTCGCGCCGTCAGAAGCTCGTCGTCAAGAGTCGCCCCGACTTCGTCATCGCGACATACGTGCTCGGCAAGTCCTTCCTGCTCGTCATGGCCGCGGACGGCAAGTTCGGCATGAACACGGACTGCGACTTTTACAAGCTCGACTACGAGACGCTTGCCGTCACGCCCTACGCCGTCTACGGCGAGGCCATCGGTTCTTCCGTCGGCTGCGACGTCCGCCACGGCGGCGGTCAGGCGTTCAAGATGGACGGCGACGTGCTGTACTTCATCTCGACGCGCTTCGACGGCGCGGGGCTCTACAAGCTCGAAGACGGCACCGTCTCCCCCGTCCTCGTGCGCGACGGCAGCGTCGACTGCTTTGACCGCAAAAACGGCAAAATGCTCCTCTGCGCGCTCTGGGATATGAAGCCGCAGGAGCTCTACGACGAGACGGGCCGCCGCGTCACGCACTTCAACGACGCAATGCTGCGCGGCAAATACGTTGCCCAGCCTGACCCCCTCAACCTCACCGCGGGCGACCACGAGGTGCACGGCTTTATCCTAAAGCCGATGGACTTCGAAGCGGGCAAAAAGTACCCCGTCATCTTCGATATTCACGGCGGTCCCAAGACCGTCTACGGTCCCGTGTTCTATCACGAGATGCAGTACTGGGCGAGCCGTGGCTATTTCGTCATCTTCTGCAATCCCACCGGCTCCGACGGCCGCGGCGCGTTCATGGATATCCGCGGCAAGTACGGCACGGTCGACTTCGATGATCTGATGGCGTTCTGCGACGCGGCGCTCGCAAAGTATCCCGAGATGGACGCAGATAACCTCTTCGAAACCGGCGGCTCCTACGGCGGCTTTATGACCAACTGGATCATCGGCCACACCGACCGCTTCCGCGCCTGCGCCAGCCAGCGCTCGATCTCGAACTGGACGAGCTTCTACGGCGTGTCCGACATCGGCCCCGACTTCTCCGAAGACCAGTGCGGCTCGACCATCTGGCCGGATGTCGAAAAATTCTGGTGGCACAGCCCCATGAAGTACGCCGACAAGGTCAAAACGCCGACGCTCTTTCTCCACTCGCTCGAGGACTACCGCTGCCCCGTCGATCAGGGCTATCAGATGTACTCCGCGCTGATCGCGCACGGCGTCGAAAGCCGCCTCGTGCTCTTCCGCGGCGAGAACCACGAGCTCTCCCGCAGCGGCAAGCCCAAGCACCGCATCCGCCGCTTAAATGAGATCACCGGCTGGTTCGAGCAGCACAAGGGCTAAAATGGAAATTCGCAAAACCACCTTGCAGGACGTCGACACGGTGCTGGACGTCTTCGCCGCCGCAAAGCGCTACATGCGCGCAAACGGCAATGCCTCGCAATGGGGCGACGAGTACCCAGACCGCAGCATCGTCACCTATGATATCGCATGCGGCAGCAGCTATGTGATGCTTGAAAATGGCGAGATCGTCGGCACATTCGCCCTCTTTCTCGGCGAGGACGAGAGCTACCGCGTCATCGAAGACGGCGCGTGGCATCTCGATCAACCCTACGGCACGATCCACCGTCTCGCCTCCAACGGGAAAGCGCGTGGCGTGTCGAAGGCCTGCTTTGACTTCTGCACCGCGCAGATCGGCTATCTGCGCGCCGACACGCACGCGGATAACCGCCCGATGCAGCGGCTTTTGGAAGCGTATGGCTTCCGGCGCTGCAGCGTCATTCACGGTGCCTTCGACGGCGGAGAGCGCATCGCGTACGACTGCATCGCGCACATCTGAGCCCGTTTCCGCCGAAAGTCATCATGTAAGCGAGGTCTGTCATGGAACGCAGAATTGTCGACGGCGAGATCACCCTCGTCCCGTATTATCCCAACTACAAAGCGTCGCTTCCGTGGTATCAGGATGCGGATGTGTGCAAGCAGGTCGACAACCGCAACAGTGTGTACGACCTGAAGCTGCTCAAGGCGATGTACCGCTATCTCAACGCGCGCGGCAGTCTTTTTTACATCAAGTACCGCGGCCGCCTGTGCGGCGACGTCTGCCTGCATCCGGACGGCGAGATCAACATCGTCGTGGCGAAGAGCTTCCAGAACAAGCACATCGGCAGGCGCGTCATCAGCGAAATTCAAAAGCTCGCGAGGGAACAGCACATCCCCAAACTGCACACGGAGATCTACTCGTTCAATGCGCAGTCGCAGCGGATGTTTGAGCGCGCCGGATTCCACAAGGCCGGCGATGAGCTGTACGAAATGGAATTATAACTTTCAAATAGAAAAAGCGCCCGCTCGGTGAGCGGGCGCTTTTTTCATTCTTCAGAACTCGGGGCCGTCATAGTGGTAGTAGTCGCTGTCGTCGATAAAGCGGTCGTCGCGCGAGAGCTTTTTGATCCTGCGGTACGCCGCGGCGAAGAGCAGCACAACGAACACAACGAAGATCCATGCATAGCCGTCGTACTCATAGGTCGCGATGAAGTCGTACGTACCGTGCAGCAGCACCGGCACGAGCACGGCAAGGCGGCGGCAGCGGCGGCTGCGGTACTCGTCGCCAAAGTTGTCGTAGCGCTTGGCAAGGCCGTAGAAAGCGCCCATGAACACACCGAAGCACGCGTGCCCCGGCACGGCCGTGACCGCGCGGACAGCCGCCGTGCCGAGACCGTACATCAGCACATAGCTGATATTCTCCCACAGGGCAAAGCCGAGCGCGACGAACACGGCGTAGACCACGCCGTCGAACTGGCAGTTGAATTCGCTTGAATACCACGTGCGCTTCTTGAGCAGCAGGTACTTAAAGCCCTCTTCCGACAGCGCGACCACAACGAAGTAGAGCAGCACGTTGTAGGCGGTCGAACTCTGCGGCAGGAGAATGCCCAAGATCGCCTCGCCGATCTGCTCGGTCACGATGGCAGCAAATGTCGATAGAATGCCGAAAATCACGAGCGAGAGCAGCAGCCCCGGCGACTCTTTGTCGAGCCGGTCCTCCTTGTAGACAAAGCGCAGCAGGACAATGGCCGGAATGACTGCCGCAGCGATCAATATCGGGTTTACATAAAAGAGAAACATGACAGCTTTCCTCTCTTTTTTCTGATGATATCACAGCATATCAGCCGCGAGAATATTTGTCAACGCGGTGTTTTTTCTTTTTCCCACTTGACCGGAAGGAAAAGCGCGCGTATGATAAATGCATTCACTTTATTCATATAAAGGAGGGAAGAATCATGGAACGTCGAACGCCGTGGCTCGGCTATCTCTGCGTGATCCTGAGCGCCGTCATCTTCGGCTGTATGCCGCTGGGCGCGAATTTTCTCTACGCGCAGGGCGTGACGCCGATGTCGCTGGTGTTTCTGCGCAATCTTCTCTCGCTCCCGGTCCTCGCGCTGCTGTGCCAAAAGCAGGGCGGGCTGCGCATCAGCCGCGGCGCGCTGCTCGAGACCAGCCTGACCGGCTTTTTCGGCTGCTGTATCACGCCGATCCTGCTGTTCAGCTCGTATTGCTATCTTGCCTCCGGCATGGCGACGGTATTCCACTTCGCCTATCCCGTCATCGTGGTGCTCGGCGGCCTGGTGCTGCGCGAACGGGTGCAGAAAAAAGCGCTTTTCTGCGCGGTCCTGTGCTCCCTCGGCATTCTGCTTCTCATCGACCCAAGCGGTGCAGTCGATCCGCTCGGTGTCGCGCTGGCGCTGACGTCCGGCGTGACCTACGCCGTCTACATTCTGCTTTTAGCGCATTTCCGCCACCGCGAGGTCATGGGCTTTCGTATGACCTTCTACATGGCGCTCATCAGTGCGGTCTGCATGTTCTTTCTCTGTCTCTTCTCGCACCAGCTCTGCCTGCCGCAGACCCTCGCCGGATGGCTCGCGGCGCTCGCCTTTTCGCTGATGATCTGCATCGGCGCGGTCATGCTCTTCCAGAAGGGCACGTTCCTCATCGGCGCACAGCGCGCAGCGATTTTGAGTACGTTTGAGCCGATCACGAGCATTTTTGTCGGCATTCTCTTCTTAAATGAAACGCTCACGCCGCGCATCCTGCTCGGCTCGGCCATCACGCTGGTCGCGGGCGTGTTCATCACCCTGGGCGGCAAAAAGGACGAAGACAAAGAAGAGGCGGCCAAGGACTGATTCCCTTATTCCGCCTCGCTGCCGCCGCTTTTTTCGCACGCGCGCAGAGCGACGATCATCGCAAGGCTGTCGCCCAGCTGCGTAAAGATGGCGGTGAGCAGCGCGACCTCTTCATCGCTCTTTCCCTGCGCCATGGCCGCCGCGGCGGCGCTGACGGCGGCGGGCAGCGCGTCCTGACAGGACATCGTATCACCTCAGGTCAGTTTATGCACCGGGCGCAAAAATAACCGGCGCATTTCTGCTTCGTTTCATCACCACAAGGAGGTTTCCCGTTCCCATGCACAGCAAATCACCCGCAGTTGCGGCACTGAAGGCCGCGTTTCCGCACACCATCCCGATCTTCGCAGGCTTTTTATTTCTCGGCATGACCTATGGCGTCTATATGCGCACGTCGGGCTTTAGCTTCTGGTATCCGATGATCATGAGCGTCGTCATCTTCGGCGGCAGCCTTGAATTTGTCGCGACGAGCATGCTGCTCGCGCCGTTTGCGCCGGTGCAGGTCTTCCTGACGGCGGTAATGATCCAGGCGCGCCACCTGTTTTACGGTATTTCGATGCTCGACAAGTACAAGGGCACGGGCTGGAAAAAGCCCTACCTCATCTACGCGATGTGCGACGAGACGTTCAGCGTCAACTATACGGCGGAGATCCCCGAGGGCGTGAACCGCGGCTGGTTCTACTTCTTCGTCTCGCTGCTCGATGAATTTTACTGGTTCCTGGGCGCGACGCTCGGCGGCATCCTCGGCGGGCTTCTGCGCTTCAATACCGAGGGGCTCGACTTTGTGATGACGGCGATGTTTGTGGTCATCTTCATGGACCAGTGGCTCAAAGAAAAGCACCATTTCAGCGCATGGATCGGTCTTATCGCAAGTGTTGCGTGTCTGCTCATTTTCGGTGCGGACAACTTCCTCATTCCCACGATGATCTGCATCCTCGTCGCGCTGACCGCGCTGAGAAAGCCCGTCGAAGCCAAGACGCAGGAGGCGGTAAAATGACGATCTTACAACAGGCCATCACCATCATCCTCTGCGCGCTCGGCACGATGCTCACGCGCTTCCTGCCGTTTCTGGTCTTCAACCCGAAAAAGCCGACGCCCAAGTACATCCAATACCTCGGCTCAGCACTGCCGGGCGCGATCTTCGGCATGCTCGTCGTCTACTGCCTGCGCAATGTTGACGTGCTGCACTTTGCCTACGGCCTGCCCGAGCTCATCGCCATCGCCGTGACGATCAGCCTGCACCTGTGGAAGAGACAAATGCTGCTCTCCATCGCGGGCGGCACGGTGTGCTATATGCTGCTGGTGCAGTTCGTGTTCTGATTTTGATTTCAACAGAAAGGAAGATGTTCCCATGCGCGTGCTTGACCTGACCCACACCATCGCTGAAAATATGCCGGTCTATCCCGGCACGGAGACACCCATTTTCGCCGGCGCGAACACCTATGAAAAGGACGGCTTCAAGGAGACGAAGCTGACCATGTACACCCACACGGGCACACACATGGACCCGCCCGCGCATCTGTTCGCCGGCCGCACGACGCTCGACGCGTTCCCCGCCTCGCAGTTCATCGGCAAGGCGCTCGTTATCGAGTGCAGCGACTTGAACGAGGGCAAGGCCATCACGCTCGAGCGCATCCTGCAATACGGCAAAGACGCGGAAAATGCCGATTTTCTGCTCTTCCACCTCGGCTGGGACAAGCGCTGGGGGACGGATGCCTACTTTGGCGACTATCCCTGCCTTGATGATGCGGCGATGGATTACATCATCGCGGGCGACTACAAGGGCATCGGCTTCGACGTCATCGGCCTCGACCCCATCGCAGACGAAAACCTGACACGCCACAAAAAGCTCTTCCAAAATAAGGACATCGTCAACATCGAAAACCTCAAGGACCTCGACAAATGCGGCAAGGGGTTGTTTTCGTTCAGCTGCTTCCCGCTCAAGCTCGAAAACTGCGATGGTTCGCCCATCCGCGCCGTGGCATGGTTCGAGGACTGATCCGTTACGCTTTGATGCAGCAAATTGAACGTTCAGGAGGAATACCATGGTAGAAAAACAGGCCTTGACCGTACTTTTTGAAAAATATATCCGGAAACTGAGGATCACACCCACGTGGGATATCCGCCTTGAATTTGTGGAAGACCCCGCGTGGCCGAAAACCGGCGACATCAAGATCGACTGCGCCGACAGAAAAGCAATCATTCTTCTGAATATTGCGAATCCCAAGCGGGAGGAAAACTTTGAAGAGATCATCGTTCATGAGCTGATGCACATCAAAATGTATCCGCTCGATCAGGTGACCGAATCGCTGATCGTGAATTGCTTTGAAGAAGGCTCGGCGGCAAGCAACTTTGCCTATGAACAGTTTTTTACGACGCTTGAGCAGACCGTGGAAGAGCTTGCCAAATGCTTCTTGCTGGAATTTGGCGAAAACAAAGAGCTCTCCTACGGAAGATGCCGTCAGGAAATGTCCTTCAACGATCTATATGACGGTCTGAAGAACATCGACTGACGACAAATTTCTCCGTCTCATTATGAACAACACTTGCCCCCTCCGTATTTTGAATACGGAGGGGGCAAGTTTATGGTTCTTTTTATCGCTCAATGAGTTTTTGGCCGCTGTCGTAAAGATAGTCGTAGTTTTCGCGCATGATGTTCTTGATAAGCGGAATGCACAGCACCGCGTCGGCTGACATCCACGCAAACGGGTCAGCCACGCACAGGCCGTAGACCGCCGCCTGCGGTGCCTCCGCGCTGACCACGCCGCCCGCGAGCGCCGCAGGCAGCAGCAGACAGACGGCAACGCGCGCGACAAGCTCGGCCGCTCCCGCGCCCAGCACGAACTGCGGCTTGCCGATGCCCTGTACACAGTTTCGCGCGACAAAGATAAACCCGAGGAATGCGTAGAGCGACAGGTCGATATAGAGGTAGGAATTGCCAAAGCGGAGCGTCTCCGCCGTCACCTTATCCGCGCTGAGGAAGATGTGAAGATAGGTGCCGTTGATCGTCAGCAGGAGGCCAATCAGAATGGAGCACGCCGCCATGATGAGCATGATGATAATCGACTGGATCGTGCCCTTTTTGATGCGCTTTGTGTCACCCGCGCCGAGGTTCTGCGCCGTGAAGCTCGTCATCGCGGAGCCGAGGCCATTGAGCGGCGTCATCAAGAGGCTATTGACCTTGTTTGCCGCGCCAAAGCCATTCTGCGCGGAATTAGAGACCATCACGCCGTTCAGCATGTCAAACTGGACGACGATACTCTGCACCACAATGATGCCGATCGCCAGCACGGAAAATTGAAGACCGAGCGGGATGCCCTGGATCAGATGGCGCGTCACATCATGGCAAGTGATCTGCCAGTCCTCCTGATGCAGGCGCAGCTCGGGATATTTGGAGAAAGCATAGGCAAAGCAGCCCAGCGTGCTGATGAGCTGCGCGCTCACCGTGGCGATGGCCGCCCCGGCGACACCCCAGCGGAACACAATGATAAACAGCAGGTCGAGTCCCACGTTCAGTACCGTGGAGAACAGCAGGAACGCCAGCGGCGTCACGCTGTCGCCCATGCTGCGCAGGAACGAGCAGATGAAGTTATAGAACAGCTGCGCACCGATGCCTGCAAAAATGATCGCGCAATAGGTATAGGCCGCGCGGTAGACCTCGCCGTTGTCCGGCGTCACATTGATCCACGCAAGCATCGGATCGAGCAGAAGCAGCGCAAGCACCGTCAGGATGACCGTCAGCGCGGCGGATAAAACGATCTGCGTCGTCAGCGAGCGCCGCACCCCCGCAGGATTGTGCGCGCCGACATTACAAGATGTGACCACGCAGAAGCCCGCGCTGACGCCAAAGGCAAATTGCAAAAAAATAAAAATGAGCGACGACGTATCGTTGACACCCGCAACTTCCTGCGCTGTCAGCGTTTGGCCGACGATGGCCGCGTCGCTGATCGTGTAGACCTGCTGCAGCAAGTACGAAACAATGATTGGGAAAGAAAACGCCAAAATCGTCTTCCAGCATTCTCCCTGCGTGAGCTCCACCGGCTGGAACAGGGCAGATAAACCTTTTTTCTTCATAACTAAAATCTCCATCATTTTTTGACTGGCAGATTATAGTCTCCCTTTTCCCCCTTGTCAAGGCAAAAGTTGAACAAATCAGGTAAGGTCTTGGTGAAGAAAAGCATGGAAAACGGCACAGTTAGAAATATCATCTTCCGCAGTTTTCGGTCTATCTACGCACTTCACCTTTGGCAGTATTTTGAGAGGGTTCCGAAAAAGAGTTCCGCATTTACATCATAAGTAAAAACGAACCGCGGAATGGCGGTGGACTTGCTCTCCCGCAGCTATGAATATAAAAAGAGAAGCCACTCTCTTGAGTGGCTTCTCTCCATGTTGGCGCTACCTATCTTTCCGGGCCGTCTCCAGCCAAGTATTGTCGGCAGAAGCGAGCTTAACTTCCGTGTTCGGGATGGGAACGGGTGGACCCTCGCCCTAATCAGCACCAACTGCTGTATTGCAACTGTCTTATACAGTAACAAACCTTTATCCAATTGTCAAGTCGTGCCGAGTGGCACGTTCAAGCGTTTTGCACAGCAAAACCTTGCCGCAGGGCGAATTCATTTCGCCCGAGGATTTTTTGTCCTCAAGGGTTCCCGAAAAAGCATTGCTTTTTTGGGATGGTGACCCGTACCGGATTCGAACCGATGTTAACGGCGTGAGAGGCCGCTGTCTTAACCACTTGACCAACGGGCCATGCCTTGCGTCGTGGGGTCCCCACTGGATGGTGCTCCCATCCAGTGGGATGGTACACCTTCAGGGACTCGAACCCTGGACACCCTGATTAAGAGTCAGGTGCT
>ENA-OUQG01001018-OUQG01001018.1-human-gut-metagenome-genome-assembly--contig:-NODE-1018-length-16140-cov-4.882437_pt1 | contig 16140 bp, 8 predicted proteins | sample MGYA00237943_ERZ548823 | MGnify/ENA primary metagenome ERZ548823 (study PRJEB26490, sample SAMN05194731) | human gut metagenome | biome: terrestrial biome; feature: human-associated habitat; material... | reverse complement strand
CGCTCGCCGTATCGGCACTTAGAATTATGCGGTGTTGCCTTATATCTTCCACCCGCCCCCATTCTTCCCCAACCTCCACATAAAAACAAAACAATAAAGCCCTCTTCCCAAGGAGCAGCTGGGGAGAGGGCTATATTGTTTTGATTCAGGCAATGAAAAAGGTGCAGAGCAAACACCTGAAACGGAGAACTGCCTGACTTTGACAGGAGCAGGGAGCAAACCTGTTCCTTTTCTGGGCCACGGCGATGGGAGGCATTCCATGCGCCGCCAGCAAAAGCGGCCCTGTCGGTTAGTCCTCGCTAACCACGCGTATACTATACCATGTTTCAAGTGGTTCGTCAAGCACTTTTTATCTGTTTTTGAAATAAATTTTCGCGTTTAGCGGCACAGCTTGCCTTACTTTTTGAAATCCGGATAATCCTTGATGCAAAGCAGCTCTTCAGCGCGCTGAACCGCTTCCTCGCTGGGCGGCTGAACGCCATCCAGGCTGTAGGTGATGCCAAGTTTTTCCCACTTGAACAGGCCAAGGGTATGGTAGGGCAGCACCTCCACGCGGCGCACGCTGCCAAGGGATTTGATAAAATCGCTCATCTCCCGCAGCTCGGCTTCATCGTCCGTCAGCCCGGGCACCAGAACGTGGCGGATCCACATGGCTTTGCCGTGTTCGCCCATCCAGCGCGCCATATCCAGAATGGGGGTGTTATCGCAGCCAGTCAGGGCCTTGTGGCGGTCCGGGTAAAAGGCTTTCAGGTCCAGCATCACCAGGTCGGTGTTCTGCATCAGGGTCTCAAACTTGGAATAGAACGGTTCCGCGGTGGTGTAGGGCTGGCCGGCGGTATCCAGGGTGGTATGCACGCCTTGCAGTTTGGCCAGGCGGAACAGCTCCGACACAAAGTCGATCTGTAACAGCGGTTCACCGCCGCTGACGGTCAGGCCACCATTGTTTTTCCAGTAGGTGCGATAGCGCAGGGCTTTTTGCAGGGCCTGGGCCGGGGTTTGCTGCTCCCCAATGGTGCAGGACCAGGTTTCGGGGTTATGGCAATAGCGGCAGCGCATGGCACAGCCCTGCACAAACAGGACATACCGCACGCCGGGGCCATCGACAAGGCCGAACGTTTCGACCGAATGGATGCGGCCGGTGATGGGGGTGTTTTGCTCCATGGAATATTACCTCTTTTGCGGTTGGTGTTGGGTTTGGGATGTGGCAGGGGCGGGTGACCCCGCCCTACTGGGGTATACGCATTTTTCAACGTGTGACTGGGCTGGAGTCCTGCGTTTCCTCCACTATTATACCACGCATTTGCCCAAAAAGCCCGCGGCCGCAAAACGCAGCCGCGGGCCTTGTATGCTAGTCGACAGTCACGCCGCAGCAATTACATCTTCTTGTGGCAGGTACGAGCAATAACGTCCATCTGCTGTTCGCGGGTCAGGTCAATGAACTTGACGGCATAGCCGGAAACACGGATGGTGAAGTTGGCGTACTCTTCCTTCTCCGGGTGCTCCATGGCGTCGATCAGCTTTTCGGTGCCAAAGACATTGACGTTCAGGTGGTGGGCTCCCTGGTCAAAGTAGCCGTCCATAACCTGGACCAGGTTCTCAACGCGCTCGCCCTCGCTGTGGCCCAGAGCGTCGGGGTTGATGGTCTGGGTGTTGGAAATGCCGTCCAGTGCCCAGTGGTAGGGCAGCTTGGCAACGCTGTTCAGGCTGGCAAGCAGGCCGTTCTGCTCTGCGCCGTAAGCCGGGTTTGCGCCGGGGGCAAACGGGGTGAAGGCTGCGCGGCCATCCGGCATTGCGCCGGTTGCCTTGCCGTACACCACGTTGGAGGTGATGGTCAGGATGGAGGTGGTAGCCTCGGAGTTGCGGTAGGTGTGGCGGCGCTTGATCTTCTCCAGGAAGGTGCGCAGCAGCCAGACAGCGATGTCATCGGCGCGGTCGTCATCGTTGCCGTAACGGGGGAATTCGCCCTCGATCTCGTAATCGGTGACCAGACCGGTCTCGTCACGCACGCACTTGACCTTGGCGTACTTGATTGCGCTCAGGGAGTCAACCACATGGCTGAAGCCTGCAATACCGGTGGCAAAGGTGCGGCGCACATCGGTATCGATCAGGGCCATTTCGGCTGCCTCATAGTAGTACTTGTCGTGCATGTACTGGATCAGGTTCAGCACATTGACGTACAGGCCTGCCAGCCAGTCCATCATAACGTCATACCTGGCAATAACTTCGTCATAATCCAGGTACTCTGCAGTGATGGGGGCATAATGAGGGCCAATCTGCTCATGCAGCTTTTCGTCCATACCGCCGTTGATGGCGTACAGCAGGCACTTGCCCAGGTTGGCACGTGCGCCGAAGAACTGCATCTCCTTGCCGGTCTGGGTTGCGGAAACGCAGCAGCAGATGGAGTAGTCATCGCCCCAGACAGGCTTCATCACATCGTCGTTCTCGTACTGGACGGAGGAAGTCTTGATAGAGATCTTGGAGGCGTAATCCTTGAAGGTCTTGGGCAGAGCAGAGGAGTACAGAACGGTCAGGTTCGGCTCCGGTGCGGGGCCCATATTTTCCAGGGTGTGCAGGAAGCGGAAGTCGGTTTTGGTGACCATGGAGCGGCCATCCATGCCGATGCCGCCAACTTCCAGGGTAGCCCACACGGGGTCGCCGCTGAACAGCTGGTTGTAGCTGGGGATACGGGCAAACTTGACCATGCGGAACTTCATGGTCAGGTGGTCGATCAGTTCCTGGGCCTCGGTCTCGGTCAGGATGCCCTTATCCAGGTCGCGCTGGATGTAGATATCCAGGAAGGTGGAGATACGGCCAACGCTCATGGCAGCGCCGTTCTGGGTCTTGATGGCAGCCAAGTAACCAAAGTACAGCCACTGCACAGCCTCCTTGGCGTTGGCAGCGGGCAGGGAGATATCATAGCCGTAAGCAGCGGCCATGGCCTTCATATCGTTCAGAGCGCGGATTTGCAGGGCGATCTCTTCGCGCAGGCGGATGACGTCATCGGTCATGGTGCCGTCGCCGCAGTTGGCAAAGTCGTTCTGCTTTTCTTTGATCAGGTAGTCAATGCCGTACAGGGCAACGCGGCGGTAGTCGCCAACGATGCGGCCGCGGCCATAGGTATCGGGCAGGCCGGTCACAATGTGGCTGTGGCGTGCCTTTTTCATCTCCGGGGTGTAGGCATCAAACACAGCGGTGTTGTGGGTGCGGGCATACTTGGTAAAGATTTCGTGCAGCTTCGGGGACGGAGTATAGCCATAGGTGGTGCAGGCCTGTTCTGCCATCTTGATGCCGCCATAGGGCATGAAGGCGCGCTTGAGGGGCTTATCGGTCTGCAGGCCGACGACTTTTTCCAGATCCTTCAGGTCCTCGCTGATATAGCCGGGGCCGTAAGCGGTCATGCCGGAAACCACTTCAGTCTCCATATCCAGAACGCCGCCCTTGGCGCGCTCTTCCTTCTGCAGAACCTGCAGAGCACCCCAAAGCTTATCGGTTGCTTCGGTGGGGCCGGCAAGGAAGTTTTCATCGCCGGAGTAGGGGCGGTAGTTCTTCTGGATAAAATCGCGGGTGTTGACTTCTTCTTTCCAGATGCGGCCCTGGAAGCCTTCCCACTGTACAAAATCTGTCATCGGTTACCTCCTGTTGTAAACCAAATACGCTGCTCTATTAGTTAGGTTGTTCTAACCAGCTATTGAAAATCTTGTCCTTTTCCAGCTGGCGGGCGGGCAGCATTTCTGCGTTGCCCGCGGTTCCAGCCCAAAAGGACGCCATTGACCAGCCCGTATCCGGGCCACAATCATTCTACCATATGTCCTTACAAAAAGCAACAACTGCACCAAAAATTGTGTTGGAAACTTTTGCATTGCCTTTTGTGCATAGCATTTGCCGCACATGTCGGTGGCTTTCCATGGCGAACGGTGCAGGTATAATTTTGTCTTCCACGGTTAGATTAAGCTAACATAAAAAACACTTTCAAAAGTCGGGGTTTTCATACCGGCTCTGCCGGGTTGTTGGTTCAGCATACCCTGCAGAGTGCCTTTAGTATACCAACCCGCATCGGGGCCGTCTGTTGCCAAGGCAACAAATCCAAAAATTCGCAAAAAAAGCCCCCGCACCGGAAGCTGCTCCGGTGCAGGGGCGTTGGAGAGGGAGAGATCAGGTTTTGGGTTCCGCCGCCTTTTCTGCATCTTCCGATTTTTCTGTTTCATCGGGTTCTGCAGCGGGTTCTTCCGGCAGGCGGCCATACAGCTCCATAGCATCATGCAGCTTTTGGGCCAGCTCCGGGGTAAAGGCGCCGGGCAGGGCGCGCCAGCACCAGTTGCCGCCCAAGGTGGCGGGGGTGTTCATCCTGGCTTCATGCCCAAGGCCCAGCACATCCTGGGCCTGCACCACGGCCAGATCCGCCACGCTGGACCAGATGCCGCGCATCATGCCCCAGTTCATACCTTCCTCTTTGGTCAGATTCAGGTACTGGATGGCGCGCTCAATATCGTCCGGCAGAGCGGTTCCAAACCAGCCGTCCACCGGCTCATTATCATGGGTGCCGGTGTAAGCAATGCAGTTGGTGGGGTAGCTGTGGGGGCGGTAGTCGCCGCCGTCACGGCTGTCAAAGGCAAATTCCAGCACTTTCATGCCGGGGTAGGCGCATTCTTTCAGCAGAGCGCGCACATCGTCGGTCAAAAAGCCCAAGTCCTCAGCAATAATGCGGGGGCTGCCCAGCTCTTTTTTGACGGTAGCAAAGAGGGCATAGCCCGGCCCAGTGCGCCAGCGGCCGTTTTCGGCGGTCTTATCACCATAGGGGATGGCGTAATACCCTGCAAAGCCGCGGAAATGGTCAATGCGCAACACATCATAAATTCCGCACAGGTGGTGGATGCGGCGCACCCACCAGGCATAGCCGTTGGCAGCCATAGCGTCCCAGTCAAACAGCGGGTTGCCCCATAGCTGACCGGTGGCGGAGAAGCCATCCGGCGGGCAGCCGGCCACTTCGGTGGGGACCAGGTTTTCGTCCAGCTGGAACTCCTGCGGGCAGGACCAGACATCCACGCTGTCCTCCGCCACATAGATCGGCAGGTCGCCGATAATCTCGATTCCCTTCGCGTTGGCATAGGCTTTCAGGTCATGCCACTGGGTATAGAACAGATACTGCACGGCCTGCCAGAAGTCAATATCCGCCGCATATTTGGCGCGGGCTGCAGCCAAGGTCTCCGGTTCGCGGCGGCGCAGCGGTTCTTCCCACTGCTGCCAGCAGGCCCCGTTATGGGCATCTTTCAGGGCCATGAACAGGGCATAGTCCGGCAGCCAGAACGCGTTTTTCGCCAAAAAATCGGCGTAATCCGCCGGGGGCGCTGCCAACAGGCGGGCACAGGCTTTGTGCAGCACCGCATAACGCTTTTGGTACAACACTCCGTAATTGACACAGTCAGGGGTGCTTTCCCAGTCGATAGCTTCATATTCTTCCGGCTGGAGGAGACCCGCTTTGGCCAGCAGGTCCAGGTCAATAAAATACGGATTGCCCGCAAAGGTAGAAAAAGACTGGTAAGGGCTGTCGCCATAGCTGGTGGGGCAGACCGGAAGGATCTGCCAGTAAGCCTGACCGGCTTTGACTAGGAAATCCACAAAATCTTTTGCTGCCGCGCCCATGGTGCCGATGCCATGGGGGGAGGGCAGGCTGGAAATATGCAGCAGAATGCCGCTTGCTCTCATCAGGGAAACCTCTTTTCTTTATATACTCCGCATATGTCTGGTTCGTTCAATGATTGGGCAAAGCCGCAACACTTTCGTCCTCAATCAATTCAAAAGGAACCACTTCATGCACCGCGCCGCTTTTGTTTTCAATGCAGTTGAGCAGAATTTCCGCACCGCGCTGGGCCAGTCGCGCCGAGTTCTGGCGGATAGTGGTCAGCCGCGGGTTGCTGTAGCGCCCCAGCGCAATGCCGTCATAGCCCGAAACCGAGATATCCTGCGGCACACGCAGGCCATGGTCATTCAGGGCACGGATCGCGCCCAGGGCCATCAGGTCCGACATGGCAAACACTGCCGTAATATCCGGGCAGTGCTTGAGCAGATATTCCATGGCGGTATATCCGCTTTGCAGCGAAAACCGGGCATAGGCATACTGCTTTTCCATCTCGAACGGCAGGCCAAGGCGGAACATAGCGCTCTGGCTGCCGGTCAGACGGGACAGACTGGGGCGGGACTGGTCTGGCTTGCCGCCGATCAGCCCGATCTTGCGGTGACCCTGCGCATACAGGTACTCAATCATCAGGGACGATGCCGAAACATCGTCCACGCTGACGCTGGACAGGTTGGGGATGTTCAGGGTTGCTGCGCTGTTGGTCAGCAGCAGGCATGGAACACGCAGTTCCGCCAGCTGCGGTGTGAAGTATTCCAGGTTAGAACCAAGGAAAACAATACCATAAGGTTTGCGCTCGGCGCAGATCAGTTCGGCCTGCGCAACTTCGTTGGCTTCTTCATCAATATAATAGACCGTGGAAACATATCCGCGTTCCTCCAGGATAGCCTGCATTTTTTCCAGAATGTCCACAAACAACATGTTCTGGGTGCCCTTTACGATCAGGGCAAGGCCATCGCTGCTTTGCTGTTTCAGGTGTTTGGCGTTGGAGTTTGGCTGGTAATTATACCGCTTGATGACCTCAAGAATCTTGGCGCGGGCGGCCGGGCTGACGCTGGGGTTATTGTTGAGCACCCGCGAAACCGTGCCGATGGCATACCCCGATTCTTTTGCAATATCTTTGATGGTCATACACAGAAAACTCCTTCCGGCAGCAGGGTGCCGCAGCCATTAGCCCTTTACAGCACCGGCCACCACACCATCAATGATATACTTCTGGCAGATCAGATACAGAATAATGACCGGCAGAATAGTGATCATGATGCAGGCCATCATGGGCGCCATTTCCACCTTGCCGTAACTGCCGCGGAAATACTGAATCGCCATGGGGATGGTGCGGTAGGTTTTGATATCCAGCACCAGGGTGGGCAGCAGATAGTCGTTCCAGACCCACATGGTTTCCAGGATTGCGGTAGAGATCATCGTCGGCTTTAAGATAGGGCAGACCACGCGGAAGAAAATCTGCAGCGGGTTGCAGCCATCGATCATAGCAGCTTCCTCAATTTCAACCGGCATGCTCTTCATAAAGCCGGTGAACATGAACACCGCGAGACCGGCACCGAAGCCGAGGTAGATGATGCAGATGTTGTAAGGGTTGTTCAATTTTAAGGTATCCGCTGTTTTGGCCAGGGTAAACATGACCATCTGGAACGGCACCACCATGCTGAACATGCACAAGCCGTACATCAGTTTGGAAAGTTTGCCGTTGACGCGGGTGATGAACCATGCGCACATGGAGCAGCACAGCAGAATCAGCACAACGGAACTGACAGTAATGACCAGGCTATACCAGAAGGAAGACAAAAAGTCCATTTCCTGGATGCCGTAAATATAGTTTTTGAGCCCGACAAAGGTTCCGGCCGTGGGCAGCTCAAACGCGCGGGAGGTGGTAATGGCGCGCTCGGTTTTGAGGGAGTTAAAGAAGATCATGACGATGGGGTAGATCCATGCAACGCACAGCACTCCAAGCACCACGCTGAGAATGGCATTGATGCGGCGGTCCGCTTTGCCAACGGTAGGTTTTTCTTCCACCGGTTTTTTGATGGTTTTTTCCATTACTGCTGCACCTCCTTGGACTGGGTCAGCTTTTGCTGGAGTACGGCCAGCACCACAACAAACAGGCAGAACACAACAGCCTTTGCCTGGCCGATGCCCTTCCACTGGGGTCCGGAGCGGGCATAGAAGGTATCATAAATGTTGTAAGCCAGCATCATGGTCTGCTTGGCCGGTTCGCCGCCGGTCAGGGACAGGTTCTGGTCAAACAGCTTGAAGGAGTTGGTCAAAGTCAGGAAGGTGCAGATGGTAATGCTGGGCATAACCATGGGGATTTTGATCTTAAACAGGATCTGCTTGGCGTTTGCGCCATCGATCTTGGCGGCTTCGATCAGATCCAGCGGCACGTTCTGCAGGCCGGCAATGTAGATGATCATCATGTAACCGATCTGCTGCCAGCACATCAGAATGACAAGGCCCAAGAAGCCATACGTGGCGTTCAGGGAAAGCAGCGGTTTTTCGAGTGCGCTGAGTACGCCGTTGAGCAGAATCTGCCAGATATAGCCAAGGATAATGCCGCCGATCAGGTTGGGCATAAAGAAGGTGGTACGGAAGATGTTGGTGCCGCGGATGCCGCGGGTAAGCAGCAGCGCAATGCCGAACGCCAGCACATTGATGAGCACCGTGGACACCACAGTAAACACCGCAGTGAACCAGAACGCATGGGTGAAGGTATCATCCAGCCAGATCTTGGCATAGTTGCCGAGACCAACAAAGGTAACATTTTGAACAGTTGTGAATTTGCAGAACGAAAGCGCCACGCCCCAGATAAACGGCCAGATAAAGCCGATGATAAAGGCCAGCAGGGTGGGCAGCACGAACACGGGCCAATAGCGCCGGATCGCTTTTTCCATAACAGTACCCCCTTGAGCACGTACTTGAGCACATAAAAGAGCGGGGCGGGCGAATCATCGCCCGCCCCGCTTTTAACATTCAGGTTTCGCTATTTTGATTCAGATCAGCCTGCATTCAGGGCAGCTTCGGTCTTCCAGCCATCCACAAAGGCGGTCACAACAGCGTTCCAATCGCCAGTGCCGGCTGCGTAAGCAGTCAGAGCAGAGCCAACGCCGTTCTTCCAGTTTTCGGAAGGCATGGTGGAGAAGCACCAGGCAACAGGAGTCTTGCCCTCAGCGGTCAGAGCATTATCAACCTTAACGAAGAGGTTGGGGGATTCCTGAGCATTCTTGAAGGGGATAACAAAGCCCATATCGTTTGCCATGGCCTTGGTGCCCTCATCAGAGCTGACGCACCAGTACATGAAGTCGAGAGTTGCATCGATATCTGCCTGGTCGGCTTCCTTGTTTACGCACCAGTAGTTCTCGGTGCCGGTGCACAGGCCCTGGTTAGCCTCATCGCCCACGCCAATGTAAACGGGGATCATGGTCAGGTCGTCATCGGTGAAGGGCTTGCCATCGCCGACGAGGTTGGTATATTCCCAAGAACCGTTCTGGAAGAAGACGGCCTCATTGTCCAGGAACTCGTTGCGGCTGTCATCGCCAGTCTTGCCAGCCAGCTCAGTAGGAGCACAGGTGGAGTTGTTGATGTACAGGTCAAACATGTCTTTGTAGTTATCCAGGTAGGTGCCCTTGATGGCATCCGTGGAGCCGATGCCGTCAGCCTGGTACTCAAAGTAGATGGGCAGGTTGGCCAGGTGGGTCTTGAAGCGCCAGTCAGAGGAAGAATCCATACCGGCGGAGGTGAATGCTGCAAAGCCAAGTTCGTCCTTGCGGGCGGTGATGTCCTCGGCAACCTTCTTCAGGTCTGCAAAGCTCTTGATATCATCGGTGGTGTAACCGGCCTTTTCCAGCAGGGTCTTGTTGGTGATCAGGCCGTAGCTCTCGATAACGTAGCCGACGGCCACGGTGGCGTCGCCATCTTTCAGGGCGTAAGAATCGCTGGTCAGGTCGCCCAGAATCTTGGAGCCGGTCAGGTCATAGCAGTAATCCTTCCAGTTGGCCAGGCCGACAGGGCCGTTGACCTGGAACAGGGTGGGCGCATCGCTCTTGGCCATTTCGCTCATCAGAGTGGTTTCGTACTGGCCGGAAGCAGCGGTCACAACGGTAACGGGAACGCCGGTCTCTTCGGTGTAGGTCTTTGCCAGGGCCTGCCAGGCTTCATCCTGCTCGGGCTTGAAGTTCAGGTAGTAGACCTTGCCGGCGGCAGTGGTATCTGCCGGGGCGGCTGCTTCGGAGCTGGCAGCTTCGGAAGAAGCTGCGGTGCTTTCTGCAGCAGAGGAAGCAGTGGAAGATGCGGTGGAGCCGCAGCCTGCCAGCAGGCCGGCAGCCATCATGGATGCCAGGGCGAGAGAGATTGTTTGCTTGGATTTCATGGTATTGTCCTCCTTTTTAAGTGGAACCAGTTGCACCGTTGCGGGTCGGTGTGGTTCACGGGTTGGTAACGTTTCCAACCTTTCTGTGGCTTTATATTACACCCGTGTTTTGCAAAAATCAATCGTTTTTTGGATTTTGAGTGCAAAATTGTAGCCTTGCACGAATCGCAACCGTTTTCCTTGTCGAATATAACAAGAAAGTAGTATTCATTTTGATGAAACGTTTCAATTTCACGGCAAAATGCGACTTTATAAACCAAAAGCAGCCCCGCGGCGGCGGGGGCTGCTTTTGATTGTCATATTTTAGCGCAACCTGTTTCACACCCGCTGGTAAGCGAACCCGTGGCATCAAGCGGGACTTTACAGCTTTTGAATTTTAGTTCAAAGAAATGATTATAGGATCATTAAAAACACAATTATTTTCGTCATCTCGATAGTCTACGACACTTGCTTCGTAGATTTCTTCACGCTTTTCCCAGTTGTGATCCCTATTGTTTACGATAGCACAATCATCAAAAGATTGTCCAGGTTTTACAGCACCTGTATGACGAATGTAGCAAGTAAACAAAATATCACCTTGCTGATTTAGCATATCAATATCACATGCTGGACTTACTATATTATTCTCGGATGTATTGGTTACTGTGAAATAAAAACGCAATTCTGTACCATTAGCAAAATATTCATACTCTTTAGACTGATATTTTATTTCTACAGGACAATACTCTTCTTCTGGAGTGGTTTCATCTTCTGTAATCACTTCTTCGGAAGCCTGTGTCGCATTATTGGTCGGTTGGGCGGCAGCGCTATTCGTACTGCTACATCCAGATAACATCATTGCTGCAATCAACAACAAGAGAGAAAATCCGTTTTTTTTCATTTCATTCACTCCTTTATCTCAATTATACATTAAGTTAGAAGAGAATTGAAGATAAAATTCAATCTTTTCTTGACATAATCCATTCCAGTAGCGGGAGCTGCTTTTGATCGTCGCATTTTAGCGCAACTTGTTTCACACCCGCTGGTAAGCGAACCAGTAGAAAGCGGCGTGGTTGGTGCTGGCGGTGCCGTTGGCGGAGGCATACATGCCAACGGTGCAGCCGGTAAAGCCGCCGGTTATCTCGGTGCTCAAAAAGCTCAGGTCAACACATGGATTTTTCGGTGCATTTTCGGCCCGGCCTTTACACTTTTTTCGTTTCCGCCTGCACCAGGGCGCGGTACAGGGTAAAATCCGGCACGGGGGCCGCCGGGGCACCGGGCAGTGGAGCCTGCCAGGCGGCATAATCCGGCCCGTCCCCGGCCGCGCGGGGAATCGCCATCAGACCGGTCAGAACGCGGGCGGTCAGTGCGCCGTCCAGCATGGTATCGCTGCAAAAGCCGGCCCAGAACCCAGTTTTGGGCTGCAGCAGAGCCGCCATGGCACCAAAATCATCCGCCGCACGGCCCAGGGTGCAAAAGCAGTTCTGCCAGTCCTTATCCAAAAACTGCTCCCGCGCGGTGCAAAAGCGCACCGCCCCGCGCAGGGCGTACAGGTACAGCCGCACGCTGAACACCACCTGCTCCTGCCAGAGCGGCGTGGTGGCCCGCCCGGCGTAAGAACAGCCGGGCAGCAGCGTTTCATAATTTTCCAGCGCGGAAGTGCAGAGCTGCTGATAGGCAGCCAGCTGTTCCGCATAGCTTTCTGCGGGCAGCAGAGCGGCAAGTTCCTGAATCGGGCCCTGCGTTTTGCCGCACAGCCAGGCCGAAGCAAACAGCCGGGTGCTGCGGGTCAGGAACGCTTCGCCCACCGGCTGCGGCGGGCTGCCCGCCTGCACGGCGCTTTCGGCACGGGCGCGCAGGCAGACCGAAAGATCCTCCAGTGCGCTGTCCGTCAGTGCCCAGCCATCCGGCGCACGGTAGGTACAGCGCAGGTAAGCCGTGCGCTGCGCGGCGCAGTCGATATCCGGGGTACACCACAAAGCACCGGTCAGGTTCAGCTCCATCAGGGAGGGACGCAGGTCCCCGGTGCCAACCATCCAGAAGCTGCGCACCCCGCCGCGCCAGGCTCCCTGCAGCATTCCGTTAACGGCGGTATCGCCGCCGGGGTAGGCGGTCATGGGGTTGCCGGTCAGCTTATCGCGGCGGCAAAGGCTGAACCACAGCCCGTGCTGCGCGCCGGGACCAGGGCCGCCCGCACTGCTGGCACTGGGGGCCGGGGTTAAAACGGGGATAACGCCATCCGGGATTTTGAGTTTTCCCTCCTGGTAGAGCGCAACGGTTTCGCCCTGCAGCAGAATATAGGCAGCGGCGCCGGGCACCGCGGCGTTCAGCAGCTGCCATTGCTCTTGCAGCGCCGCAGTGCTGGCTGTGCCATCGGGATCATCCCCCACCCCGTCAATGCCCAGCGCCCAGATGCGCGGGCTGGTTTTGAGAGTGCGGATAGAATCCTGCCAGATTTTATGGCGTTCTTCCGGGTTTTCCGCCGCAGCCTGCTGCGGGGCAGCCCCCAGCGGGGTCTGCGGGTCCTGCACAGGGAGCAGGCCTATGGCGGCGGCAAGGTCCGCCTGTTTGTCGGTGCGCACCATATTGCCGCGGCAGCGCAGCAGGGATTCAAAGATCATCTCCCAGCCGTTTTCGGTGGCATCCGCCCAGGCGGACAGCCATGGTGCATCCGAAAGATCCCACCCGCGCAGGCCGACAGCGGCGGCTGGCCCGGTAATGCGGCCCTCCGGCACAGTGGCAAAGGGTTTGGGCTCAAACTGCTGCCGGTTCCAGAACCAGAATGGTGCTACCCCAAGGTAATGACGGCTGATATCCAGCAGGCCGTACACCGCGCCCAAATCATCCGCCGCGCAGAGGGTGAGCTGGTTTTCCGTCACATCCAGCGTATAACTTTCCGGCGGCAGGGCGGGGGCAAGGCAGATCATCAGGCGGTTATCCGGCACAAAACCGGTGGTGGAAAGAGTCATTTCCATATCACGCCAAAAGCGCGCCACGGCATGCTGCACGGGCGCACTGGCCCACTGCGCCGTGACCCGTGTGGCACGGCTGAGCATAAAATCCATTGTTTTCCTGCCTTTCAATACACTCTACCATCATCCCCGCCGTATCGGCGCCTGGATGGATGCAGTATTCCCTTACTGGTCCAAAAATTCGCGGATCTCGGCTTCCACGGCACGCACCTCGCGCTCAAATGCACGGGCGGATACCCGCAGCGCACCGTTGCCCAGAATAATGATCTGTTCCGCACCATCGGAGCTGACCACCCGCACGCGGTGGTTTTTGGCCAGCTCATGGGTGGCGCGCTCGATGAACATATCGGCGGTTTCGGCTTCGCGGGTATAAATCACATGCAGGTTGTGCCAGGTTTCTTGTTCCCGCCCGGCGCCCTTGACGCGGTAGGCGTCAAACACCAGGATGGGCACACACTTGCGGTAGCCCGCATAGTTGCACAGAATGTCCATCAACCGGCGACGGGCGGCATCCAGGTTTTGCGCCGCGATCTTCTTTAATTCATCCCACGCAAAAATCACGTTGTAGCCGTCTACCAGCAGGTACTCCGGCCCGCTGGGCGGCGGTGCAGCGGGGGTACGGTTCTGGCTTGGCCCCACACTGCGGAAGGCTTTGCGCGCGGCAAGCTGGTCATGCTGACCTGCGGCTTCCCCCCGGCGCTTGATCGGCCCATAGGTGCGCTCAAAAATCGCCAGCAGCTCTTTGTCCTGCTCCAGTGTGCCGCAGTAAGCGGCAGCACGGCGGCGGGCATCGGATGCTTCATCGGAGGCATCCGCTTCTTCCTGTTTCGCCTGCTGGGCACCGGGCGCGTTGCGCCCCAGGCCGCTGGCCACATGGGCGTGGGCGGGAACTTCGTCCCATTTGACAAGGTAGCCCGCGCCGTGGCTGCAAAATACGGAATCCGCCGGGTTTTCAGTATCGGCATCCGGCTGGTAGCCAATGGCTTCCAGCACGGCTTCGGTGTTGTGGCAGGGCGCATAGCCGCGGGGCATACAGCTCAGGCGGCCCGCGCCGCGGGTGTAGGCGGTCACTTCCCGCGCACAGCCCCGCATTTCGGCAACCGGGGCTTTGCCGGTAATGACGGCCAGGCCATCCTCGTTTTCCGGCGTGCTGAATTCCGCGCAGCGGCGCTGCAGATCGGCCATGGCGCGGCCAACACAGTCCTGCGGGACTTCCAGCCGGAAGTCATACCAGGGTTCCAGCAGGACCGCCTGCCCCCGGGCCGCCGCGGTGCGTAGCCCCTGCCGCACGGCGCGGTAGGTTGCCTGGCGGAAGTCCCCGCCCTCGGTGTGCTTGATGTGGGCACGGCCCGCCGTCAGGGTGATTTTCACATTGGTCAGGGGCGCACCGGCCAGCACACCGGGGTGGCTGCGCTCCGCCAGGTGGGTCAAAATCAACCGCTGCCAGTTCAGGTCCAGCGCATCGGTGCGGCAGATGCTGGCAAATTGCAGGCCGCTGCCCGGCTCGCCGGGTTCCAGCAGCAGATGAACCTCCGCATAATGGCGCAGCGGTTCATAATGGCCCACGCCCTCCACCGGGGCAGAGATGGTCTCTTTGTATAGAATGCCGCCCTCGCCGAAGGCCACTTCCAATCCAAAGCGGCTTTGCAGCACGCTCTGCAAAATTTCCAGTTGAATTTCACCCATCAGCTGCAGGTGGATCTCGCCCAGAGCGGCATTCCACACCACATGCAGCTGTGGATCCTCGTCCTCCAGGGTGCGCAGGGCCAGAAGGGCACAGTGGGGGTCAGCTCCTTCCGGCAGCTCCACCCGGTAGTTCAGCACCGGTTCCAGCATCGGCTGGCGGGCATCCGGCTGTACGCCAAGGCCCTGGCCGGGGTAGGTTTTTGTGGGGCCCAGCACCGCACAGACGGTGCCCGCCGGGGCTTCGCTGACCAGGCGGTATTTGCTGCCGGAGTAGACCCGCAGCTGGTCGGCCTTTTCTTCAAATTCCACACGGGCATCTGGGCGGGATACCAGGTTGGATTTGACTTTCAGCACGCCGTCCGTCACTTTCAGGTAGGTCATGCGCGCGCCGGATTCGTCTGCCCCGATCTTGAAGATGCGCGCGCCAAAGCTGCCGGCGTCCGGCGGCATGCGGGTATCCCGCTGCAGACCATTGAGCAGGTCGTCAATGCCATCCAGCCGCAGAGCCGCGCCAAAATAGCAGGGAAACACCTGCCGCCGCGTGATTGCCGTGATGAGATCCGCCTGCGGCACCGTTCCTGTTGCCAACACGGCTTCCATCAGCGGTTCACTGCACACGCCAAGGGCTTCGGCGCGTTCTTCCGCCGGAACGGTGGGGGTAAAGTCCACACAGCCATCCCCAAAGCGGCCCCGCAGCTCCCGCAGGCGCAGGGCTTTGTCCGCACCGGGCAGATCCATTTTGTTGACATAGATAAAGGTTGGCACATGGTAGCGCTCCAACAGCCGCCACAATGTCATCGTGTGGCTTTGGATGCCGTCCGTGCCGGAAATGACCAGCACCGCATAATCCAGCACCTGCAGCGTGCGCTCGGCCTCCGCCGAAAAGTCCACGTGGCCGGGGGTATCCAGCAGGGTGATCTGGGTCTCTTCCAGCGGGGTGCCCGTCACCGTTCCGGCCGGCAGGGTAAGCACGGCCTGTTTGGCAAAAATGGTAATGCCGCGGGCTTTTTCCAGCGCATCGGTGTCCAAAAATGCATCCCGATGGTCTACGCGCCCCAGCTTGCGGATGCTGCCCGCACGGTAGAGCAGTGCTTCCGAAAGGGTGGTTTTTCCGCTGTCCACGTGTGCCAGAACCCCAACGACCAGACGTTTCATAACTTTCCTAACCTCATTCACAGCGTTCCCGGCTGCTGCGCCAGGGGCACCGTTTATTTTTTGCACCGCCGCCCGCCGGGCAAGGGATATCTGCCGGATTTTGGCGATCCTTTTCTATTATAATAGTACCCGTTTTAACCAGGGGATTCAACCACTAATTTGTGCGGGCTTTTGTTTTTGGGGCAGGATGCAAAAAATATTTTATAAAGGGTATTGACATTGCGGGATGTGGATGCTATACTATTTAGGCACTCAAGAGAGAGCAACTAAATATCGCGGGGTAGAGCAGATGGTAGCTCGTCGGGCTCATAACCCGGAGGTCGCAGGTTCAAGTC
>ENA-OUQG01001011-OUQG01001011.1-human-gut-metagenome-genome-assembly--contig:-NODE-1011-length-16204-cov-9.142362_pt1 | contig 16204 bp, 14 predicted proteins | sample MGYA00237943_ERZ548823 | MGnify/ENA primary metagenome ERZ548823 (study PRJEB26490, sample SAMN05194731) | human gut metagenome | biome: terrestrial biome; feature: human-associated habitat; material... | reverse complement strand
GATAGCGCCGACTGGCGCAGCGCTAGCTTTTTTGTGCTTCGACTTCTTCTTTAGGATTGTCAAGGGCGTGCAGCCCTTGGCCCGTTGCGGGGTGGGTGGAGTCCAGAGGTAGGGAGGGGGGAGTCGGAACACCCCTCCCTGCCTCTGGCCCAGCGGAGCGTCTTTGCACGCTGAAAGCAGGCAGTAACTTTCCCCGCAGAGCGCACACTTTTCTGGTTCTCTTTTGGTGCCAAAAGAGAACATCCCCCGTCCCCTCCCCTTTCCCCTCACGCAATTTTATGCTACAATACCGGTAACAAAAATCGTTTGGAGAAACGCCCATGCTTTATTATGCTGCCCCCATGGAGGGGTTCACAGATCGGGTCTGGCGACAGACCCACCAGAAATGGTTCGGCGCACAAGGCGCTGCCGACCGCTATTATGCGCCGTTTATCTCCCCGCCGGAGAACCGGGTGCTCATTAAAAAGAAGATGGCAGAGCTTGCCCCGGAGGCAAACCCCGGTGCGCCGGTCATCCCGCAATTGCTGGCGAAGGACGGCGAACTGGCTGCATGGATGATCGGTCAACTGCGGGCGCTGGGCTATACCGAGGTGAACCTGAATCTGGGCTGCCCCGCCGGGACGGTGACCGCCAAGGGCAAGGGCTCCGGAATGCTGCGGGACCTTGCCAAGGTGGACGCCTTTCTGGACGGCGTATTCTCCCATGCCGAGGGGCCTGTCTCGGTCAAGACCCGGCTGGGGGTAGAGAAACCGGAGGAGTTTGCCGCCATTCTGGAAATTTATAACCGCTACCCTATCTCGGAGCTGACCATCCATCCCCGGGTGATGCGGCAGCAGTATCGCGGACAGGCCGACCGCGCCGCCTTTGCCGCTGCGCTGCCCCAGTGCACCATGCCGGTGTGCTACAACGGCGATGTGACCACCGCCGCCCAGCTCCACGCGCTGAAAGAGGAGTTTTCCACCCTGTCCGGCATCATGGTAGGGCGCGGGCTCATCGCAGACCCGGCGCTCTTCCGCAGGGCGCGGGGCGGTGCACCCGCCACCAAGGAGGAGCTGCGGGGCTACCTGACCGACCTGTACCACGGCTACACTGAACTGTTCGGCAGCGCAGGCTGCGCCATCAGCCGGATGAAAGGGCATTGGTTCTACCTCATCCACTGCTTTGCCGGGGCGGAAAAGCTGGAAAAGCAGCTGAAAAAGCTGCGGGAGCCGTGGGAGTACGAGGTGGTGGTGAACCAGATCTTCACCCTGCCGCTGGTGGAAAACGATTAAAGTGGTCCCACGCGCAAAAAAAGCCCGCCGTCTTGCAAGACAGCGGGGCTGAAAAGGACCGTATTACACGTTGAGGTAGCTGCGCAGCATAGCCTGCAGCAGGTCATCACGATCCACCTTGCGGATCATGGCACGGGCATTCTTATAGGTCGTAATGTAGGTAGGGTCTTCGGACAAAATGTAGCCCACCAGCTGATTGACCGGGTTATAGCCTTTTTCCTTCAAAGCATCGTACACCTGTTGTACGATCTCGTGGATCTCATAGTCCTTTTTATCGTGGATGGAGAAAATCGCAGTTGCGTCTCCCACGCAATACACCCCCTTCGGTTGAAACTAGTCCCATTGTACACGAAATGCGCCGAAACTTCAAGATAATTACGCCGGATTTGCACATCCTGTACAAAATTTCCAGCAATGTTCCGGCAAGATGAACGATGTCCGGGCGGCATTCTGCCCGCGAAAGGAGCCTTTGTATGCTTTACGGCATCGGCTGCGACCTGTGCAGCCTTTCCCATCTGGAAAAAAGCCTTTCCTCTGCCCACGCGGCGGCCTTTGTGCGCCGGGTGTACGGCCCGGCCGAGCAGGCGGCGCTGGGGATTTTAGAAGCGTCCCCTGCGCCGCTGAACGCCCACCGCCTTGCCAGCGCCGCCGCAGATTTTGCCGCCAAGGAGGCCTTTCTCAAGGCGGCGGGCACCGGCCTGCGGGAGCCCTTTTCTCTATGTGAGATCGAGGCCGTCCGGCAGGAGAACGGTGCCCCGGCCTACCGCTTCAGCGGGCAGACCGCCGCATGGGTGGCGCAGCACCGGCTGCGGGCCCGGCTCTCTTTAAGCCACGAGGGCGGCATGGCGCTGGCCTTCTGCACGCTGGAAGAGGAAAGCTGACCACCCTTTGTGCATACAATGGAATATCGCCTCCGCACTGCATAAGCCGCACCCCGCCTGCGCATACTGAGAGCAGACAGGATGCGCCGGACGCATCACATAGCGGGGCACATCCTCCAGACAAACAGGAGGGAGATTCCATGGAGGTACACAGAGGAGAAGTTTTCTACGCTGATCTTTCGCCGGTGGTGGGCTCGGAGCAGGGCGGTGTGCGCCCGGTGCTGATCGTACAGAACGAGATCGGCAACCGGCACAGCCCCACTGTGATCGCGGCGGCCATTACATCCCGGCTGGACAAGACCCGCCTGCCCACCCACATCAACATCCGGGCGGCGGACACCGGCCTTGCCAAGGACAGCGTGGTGCTGCTGGAACAGATCCGCACGCTGGATAAGCACCGCCTGCGGGAGCGCGCCGGACAGATCACCGCCGCCGACCAGAAGCGGGTGGATCAGGCGCTGGACGTCAGCCTTGGGCTGAGCTCGTACTGAAAAACGATCTGGAATGCGCTCCGCTTCGCTTTGCGCATCATCAGCGGAAAAATGATTTTTAATTTGGGGTTCTGAAAAGCCTGCGGGCTTTTCAGAACCCTTTTTTCACGGGAGGGTCGTAGAGGGAAACGGCAATTGCAACTTCTCCTCTATACCACATGAAAAAGGGATAGCAGAACCCACGCGGGTGTTCTGCTACCCCAAAATACATATTATTACTCGATCAGGCCGTTGAGCAGGGTCAAGCACTTGCGGCTGTGCAGCTTGCGAATGGCCTTGGCCTCGATCTGGCGCACACGCTCACGGGTGACGCCGAAGTCGCGGCCGACCTCTTCCAGCGTGCGGGGACGGCCATCGTCCAGACCAAAGCGCAGGCGGATGACCTTCTCCTCGCGGGGGGTCAGGCTCTTGAGTGCCAGATTGATCTGCTGTGCCACCATGGCGCGGTCGGCTGCCTTGCCGGGTGCTTCGGCGTTTTCGTCCGCGACGAAATCACCCAGAGAGGAATCCTCTTCCTCACCCACGGGGCTTTCCAGACTGGCGGGCTCCTGTGCCATGCGCTGGATCTCGCGCACGCGCTCCACGCTCATGTCCATGGCCTTTGCCAGCTCCTCCGGGGTGGGCTCGTGGCCGTTCTGGTACACCAGCTGGTTGGTGGCCTGACGCATCCGGTTGATGGTCTCCACCATGTGCACCGGGATACGGATGGTGCGGGCCTGATCCGCGATGGCGCGGGTGATGGCCTGACGGATCCACCAGGTAGCATAGGTGGAGAAGCGGAAGCCGCGGTCGCAGTCGAACTTCTCGGCAGCCTTGATCAGGCCGATGTTGCCCTCCTGGATCAGGTCCAGGAACGCCAGGTTGTGGCCGACATGCTTCTTGGCGATGGAGACCACCAGACGCAGGTTGGCCTCGCTCAGGCTGCGGCGGGCGTTCAGGCCGTCGCGGCGGGTCTTGAGCAGCTCCTGACGGCGTTCCTCGCTCAGGGGGCCGTTCTCCACGGCCTCCATGGCCTTTTCCTCGTCTGCCTTTTCCTCGGCATCCTCGGCGGACTTTTCGCCGTCCTCGTCCAGATCCTCGGTGTAGCTGCGGCTGTTCTCGTCCTCCTCAAAGGAGAAGCGGGCGCTGTTCTTCTTGATGTACTCCGGTGCGCCGTACTTCTGGCGGTCTGCCTGCAAAATGTGTGCAGCCTCGGCACCGGCATGGATGCGGCGGCTCAGCTCCACCTCCTGCTCGGCGCTCAGCAGCGGGATCTGACCGATCTGCTTGAGGTAGTTCTTCACCGGGTCGTCCAGCAGCTCGTCCATGGCAGCCTTCAGGTCTGCCGGGTTCTCCTCGGCATCCTCTTCGTTTTCATCGGCAAGGCCCATGTCATCGTTGTTGTTCTCGGCGTTCTCCACCTCAGCAATGATGCTGTCCACGTCCAGACTCGGCTCGTTCTCTTCCTCCAGGACCTTAATGCCGCGCTCCTCCAGCAGGGTGTAGAGGGTGTCTACATCCATGCGGCATTGTGCCGCCAGCGCCTTGGCCTCCTGTGCAGAGAGGGTGCCCTCGCCCTTAGTCAACAGTTCCTTCAAAGTCATGCCCATTTTTTCTCTCCTTCCCACTCCGGGGAAAATCGTATAATATTGCCCTGTGCATCAGATCACAAGGCCGCCGTTCACCCCGAACACCTGTCCGGTGATGTATCCGGCATCCTCGCCGGCCAAAAAGACCAGCAGCTTTGCAACTTCTTCCGGGGTGCCCAGCCGCCCCACAGGGGTCTCCTCGGCCAGCGCCGCCTTGTCCTCGACGGTAAAAGCCGCCATCATGTCAGTCTCGATGACCCCGGGCGCTACGCAGTTCACCGTAATGCCGCTGGGGCCCTCTTCCTTGGCCAGTGCCTTGGTCAGGCCGATGAGCCCGGCCTTCGCGGCGGAATAGTGCACCTCGCAGCTGCCGCCGGTCTGGCCCCACATACTGCTCACGGTCAGAATGCGGCCCTGCTTGCGGCGGATCATGCCGGGCAATGCCAGCTGGCACAGGTGGAACGCGCCGCTCAGGTTCACGTCCAGCATCCGCTGCCACTCCTCCGGGGTGATGTCGGTAAACAGCTTCTGCTGCGCGATGCCGGCGTTGCACACCAGCACATCCACCCTGCCCATGGCCTGCTCCACTGCGTGGAACGCCAGCTCACAGCTGGCGCGGCTGGCTACATCGCACTGGATGGCGATGCACCCGGGCAGCTGCTGTTCCAGCGCAGCGGCAGCGGCGGCGTTCTGATGGTAGAGCACCGCCACCTGATACCCTGCTGCCGCAAAGGCGCGGGCAGCGGCAGCACCGATGCCCCGGTCGCCGCCGGAGATCAGCACCCGGCGCGCCGCAGCGGGTGCGGCAGGGGCAGGCCGCTCTTTTACAGGCTCCGGCGCAGGCTCTGCGGGCTGCTCCGATGCAGGCGGCTGCGGCTCTGCGGGCTTTTCCAGCGTGATCACCCGGGTGGGCTCGTCCACCACAGGCGCAGCCGGTTTTTCCAGCGTCATGATGCGGGTAGGTTCATCCACCACCGGTTCCACCGGCGCAGCCGGCTTTGCAGCCGGTGCGGCAAGGGGCTCCGGTGCGCTCTCTTCCTCCGGCACCTGAAAGGTCAGTTCAAACTCGTCCTCGTACAAGAGTATATCCCTCCTGTTCGGTATTCTCGGCCGGGCGCAGTGCCCCAGCCGGAAAAACCCTGTGCCCATCCCCAGACAGTGCAGCGTTCCGTTTATGTGTCCGGCAAAGGTCCGGTGCTTTGGCGTGCCTGCCTGCAGTTGCGATGGGTTTCGACAAGATTCCATTGAATAATATACCACAATCCAGCCCAAAAAGAAAGTGGGAACTGCAATTTTTTACGCAGTTCCCACTATTTTTCCTTATTTTCCCCTGTTTTCGGGCACCGGGGGCTTCCAGCGGGGTCTGCCCGCCCGCTTTTCCCGCAGAGAAACAAAAAACGCCTGCAAAAGCTGCTGCGCCTCGGCCTCCCGCAGCCCCTTTTCCACCACCGGATGGTGGTTGAAGGGCAGCGCGAACAGGTCGGTCACCGAGCCGCAGCACCCGGCCTTGGTGTCGGCAGCACCGTACACCACCCGGCGCAGACGGCTGTTGATGATGCCGCCCGCACACATGGGGCAGGGTTCTAAAGTAACGAACAGCTCGCACTCCCACAGCCGCCAGCCGCCCAGCGCCTTGCAGGCGGCATCAATGGCCAGCAGCTCCGCGTGGTGCAAGGCGTTTTTCTCGGTCTCCCGGGTGTTGTGCGCCGTAGCCACCACCTCGCCGTGCCGCGCCACCACCGCGCCCACCGGCACCTCGCCTAAGGCAGCGGCTTTGGCGGCCTCTTCCAGCGCAAGACCCATCAGTTCAAAATCGGTCATGTATCCCATCCTCTCATCCCATCGCCAGCACCAGCAGGTTGTTTGCGCTGTGCAACAGCATCCCCGGCCAGAGATGCCCGGTGCGGTCGGCCAGCCACCCCAGACCCAGCCCGCACACCAGCGCATAGGCCATGGCGGCAGCGCTGCCGTGCTGCAAGGCAAACAGCATCGCCTGCAAAAGAACAGCCTGTCCCCTGCCCAGCGGCTGCGCCCGGCGCTGCACTGCGCCCCGGAACACCCCTTCCTCCGCCAGCGGAGCCAGCAGGCAGACCCGGAAAAACCGCGCCGCGCCGCCGGACGGCATGGGCAGCAGCACCGTCAGCACCTTGCCCGCCAGCAGATACCCCACCGCCCAGCCAAAGGCCGAAAGCAGTGCGGCGGTGCGGGGGTTCAGCTTGTGCATGGTCGGTTTCCTCCTGCTATGGTTCGTTCCCGGTTATAGTACCATATCTGCCGCCGGGTGCGCAAGGTTTGGGCGTTCTGTCGCGGCAAATTTATGCAAATCATTGACACATCGCCCTAAATGGTGGTATAATGATTTCCAACCTTTTTGATGAAAGCGTCGTATATACTGTATTTTACCGGTAGACCGGAGGTATTATTATGATCCGTATCCTCACCGATTCCGCGTGCGACATCCTGCCCGCCGAGGCGCAGCAGCTGGGCGTGACCGTGATCCCCCTGAACGTGACGCTGGAGGACGGCACCGTCCTGCGGGACGGCATCGACATGACCCCCAGCGAATACTATACCCATCTGGCAGCCTGCCGCAAGCTGCCCACCACCAGCCAGCCCAGCCCGGAGCAGTTCGAGCGGCTGTATCTGGACGCTGCTGCCGCCGGAGACGAAGTGCTGGGCATCTTTTTGTCCGATGCGCTGTCCGGCACCGGTCAGTGCGCCAGACTTGCTGCCGACCTTGCCAACGTGGATAATGTGGTGTTCGTGAACACCGAGAACGTCTGTCTGGGGCAGTCCTTGCTGGTGCGGCTGGCTGTGCAGCTGCGGGATGCCGGCAAGACGATCACCCAGATCGCCGCCGATCTGGAAAAGGCCAAGCAGCACCTGCATCTGGTAGCTGCCGTGGACGATCTGAAGTACCTGCGCAAGGGCGGCAGACTGTCCGCCGCCGCAGCTGTGGCGGGCGGTATGCTGGGCATCAAGCCCATCCTCGCCGTCATAGAGGGTAAGGTGGCGCTGGCCGGTAAGGCACGCGGTCTGCCCGGCGTGTATGTGGCGCTGTTCAAAAAGATCGACGAGATGGGCGGCATCCACCCGGGCTACACCCCGCTGCTGGGCTACACCGTCAACCACCGGGAGCTGCAGCCGCTGCTGACCTACCTGCAGGACAACCTGCATCTGGACGCACCGCTGGTGCGCCAGATCGGCTGCGTCATCGGCACCCACACCGGCCCCGGCGCGTTCGGCATCGCGTTCTTTGATAAAGAGCTGACGCTGGAATAAAACCTATTCGCAAAAACAAGTCGGACAGCCCGCGGGCTGCCCGACTTTATTTTTACCCGTGAAAAAGTAGTTCCGAAAAGGCTGCGGTTGCGCAGCAATGAAAGCCCCAGTGGGGCTTTCGAGTAGCGGAGTGGTCTGCGTTAGCAGATGGAGGGGCTTTGCCCCGCCAAACTCCGCAGGCGTTTCGGAACTACAAATAAAATATTCTTTCCGCTGATTATGGCCAGAGCAAAGCGGAGACCATTCCAAATCGTCCTGCCTTGCCCTTACAGCACCGCGTCCGAGATCAGCTTGCCCAGCAGCAGCACCAGCACCACCAGCATCATGGGGCGGATGAAGCGGGCACCCTTTTTCAGGGCAAAATGGGAGCCCAGCAGGTTGCCCAGAATGTTGCTGACGGCGCAGGAGATGCCGATGTGGAACACCACCAGACCGTTCATCAGGTAGGTGAACAGGCTGGCGTAGTTGCTGGCCAGATTGAGCACTTTGCCGTTGCCGTTGGCGGTGCGCAGGTCAAAGCCCATCAGGGTGGTAAAGGCAATGATGGCAAAGGTGCCGGTGCCCGGGCCCATAACGCCGTCGTACAGGCCGATGCCAAGGCCGATGGCCAGCGCCAGCAAAATCTTTTTCAGATCCAGCGTGCCGTCGTCCCGGTTCTCGTCCGGCAGGTTGCGCTGCCACAGAATGATGACCGCTGCCACCGGCAGGATAATGAACATCATGGTGCGCAGCATCTCATCGCTGAGCAGCAGCACGATGTGTGCGCCCAGCGCACTGCCTGCAAAGCTGCCGATGGCTGCAAGAACGCCCACCTTCACGTTCATGGCACCGCTTTTGAAAAAGCTTGCCGTGGCAAAGGTGGTGCCGCAGGCAGCGCTGAACTTGTTGGTGGCATAGGTGTAGTGGGGCGGCAGCCCGGCAAACAGATAGGCCGGCAGACTGATCAGCCCGCCGCCGCCGGCTGCCGAATCCACAAAGCCTGCAAAGCCGGTCATCAGCATGAGAAACGCCATCATCCACGGCGAGATCGTGATACCCATTGTTATAATTCCTCTTATCTTTCCAAGTCGTTTGTTCTTTTTCAGGGGACGCGCGCCTCAGATCATATAAAACCTCCCCTCGCAGGGCAATACACAGCCCGGGATACCTGCACGCAGCAGGGCATCTCCGGGCATTTTTGCAATTTTTCGACTTGATATTACAGATTGTTTTTAAAGAAGCGGTATGCGTTGCGCCAGTAGATGGCCTCCACCTCGTCCTCGGTAAAGCCCTCGCGGCGCAGTGCCTCGGCCAGCAGCGGCATATCTGCTGCCGTTTCCAGTTCGTGCTTGCCGCCGATGCCGTCAAAGTCGCTGCCAAGGCTGATGACCTCAATGCCGCCCACCTGCTTGAAGTGTGCGGCGTGCTTTGCCAGCCGCTCCACCGTGCTGCGGCAAAGCTTGGGGTGTGCCGAGTCTGCGTCCACAAAGGAGGCGCAGTAGTTCAGCCCCGCAATACCGCCCTTTTCTGCCAGTGTGCGGATCATCTCATCGGTCAGGTTGCGGTTGTGGGGCGACAGGGCACGGCAGTTGGAGTGGCTTGCCGCAAAGGGACGGGTGCTGTGGTTTGCGATGTCCCAGAAGCCCTTATCGGAAAGGTGGCTCACGTCTGCGGTGATGTGCAGCTTTTCCATCTCCTCCAAAAAGGCAAAGCCTTGCTCGGTCAGGCCGGTCTCGGTGTTGGCCACCAGCGGCCCGCCGGGGTTTGCGTTGGGGGCTGCCAGCTCGTTGGGGTAGTTCCATGTCAGGGTCATCATGCGCACGCCCAGCTCCTGCAGCCGCCGCAGCACGCCCAGACTGCCCTTGCAGCAGCCGCCCTCTTCCACCGTCAGCATGGCGCTGAACTTGCCCTCGGCGCGGTTGCGCTCAAGGTCGGCGGCGGTGTACACCGGAGCGATCTTTTCCGGGTAAGCTGCCATGAGCCGCTTGAAGATGTCGATCTCCTCCAGCACGCTCACCAGCGGGTCGGCCCCGGGAGCGGGGTCGGCCAGATCCACATAGGCCGCAAAGCATTGCAGCAGATAATCCCCCTGCTGCAATTTTTCAAGGTCGATATGCAGATCGTTGTGCAAAAAGCTTTTGGGTGCGCCCGCCTTTTCGGCGCGGCGCAGTTCGTACAGGGTATCGCAGTGCAGATCCCAAACCTTCATGATGGATACACTCCTTTATGCTTCTTCTCCCAGCAGCTGCAGCAGCTGTTCGGGGTTCATAGACAAAATCGCGCCGTCTGCCCCGCCGGTAACGGTGTCGGCCAGCGACTGCTTGGCCTGTTGCAGCTCCACGATCTTTTCCTCAATGGTGTCCTGCGCGATCAGCCGGTACACCTGCACCGGGTTGCGCTGGCCGATGCGATAGGCGCGGTCGGTGGCCTGATTCTGCGCGGCAAGGTTCCACCACGGGTCGTAGTGGATGACGATATCAGCGGCGGTCAGGTTGAGGCCCGTGCCGCCCGCCCGCAGCGAGATCAGAAAGACGTCTGCCTCGCCCTGATTGAACCGGCGCACCTGCTCGGCGCGCACCGGCTTCGGGGTAGAGCCCTGCAGGGTGAAGTGGCTCACCCCGGCCTCGTCCAGCCGCTTTGCCAACAGCTCCAGCATAGAGGTGAACTGGCTGAACAGCAGAATGCGGTGCCCGCCCGCCACTGCCTCGGTGACAAGTTCCAGACAGGCTTCCAGCTTGGCGCTGCTGCCGGTCCAGTTGTCCGCTACGAGGCGCGGGTCACAGCAGATCTCCCGCAGCCGCATCAGCACGGCAAACACGGTCATCTTGTCCTCCGGCTTTGCCGCCCGCAGCTTTTCGCGGGCGTCCACCACCGCTGCCAGATACAGCTTGCGCTGCTCGGTTTCCAACTCAACGCGGCGCACATTCTCCGTTTTGGGCGGCAGCTCCCGCAGCACCTCGGACTTCATGCGCCGCAGGATGAAGGGGCCGGTGAACTGGTTCAGCCGCCGCACGGCGTTGGCATCCTCGTCCTGCACGATGGGCTTTTCGAACCGGGCGCAGAAGGTCTTGTAAGGGGGCAGATACCCGGGCATTAAAAAGGAGAAGATGCTCCACAGCTCACCCAGGCGGTTCTCCACCGGGGTGCCGGTCAGCGCAAAGCGCACCCGGCTGTTCACCCGGCACACCGCCTTGTATTTCTGGGTGGTGTGGTTTTTGATGGCCTGCGCTTCGTCCAGAATGCAGGCGTAAAAGCTTTGCCCGGCATACAGTTTTTCGTCCCGGCGCAGCAGATCGTAGCTGGTGATGACGATATCCGCCTGCGCCCACCCATCGACCAGCGCGGCGCGGTGGGCGGCATCGCCGTCCATGGCAACACTTTGCAGCTGCGGGGTGAACTTCTGGCATTCCTCCTGCCAGTTCAGCACCAGCGACGCCGGGCAGACGATGAGGCTGGGCAGCTGCTGCCCGCCCTCCTTCATGGCCAGCAGGTAGCTGAGCACCTGCACAGTCTTGCCCAGACCCATATCGTCGGCCAGAATACCGCCCATGCCGTAGCCGTCCAGTGTGCGCAGCCAGCGGTAGCCGTCCCGCTGGTATTTGCGCAGGGTCTTTTGCAGGGAGAGCGGCGGGGTATACTCGCTGTCCCGCACGGCGTGGAAGCTGCGGCTGATGCGGCGGAAGGCATCGTCCCGGTCGAACCGCAAGCCGTTCTGCCCCGAAAGCGCCCAGTCCAGCGTGGGGGCACGGTAGAGCGGCAGAGCGGCGTGGCCGTCCTTCAGCTTTGCGCCGGAAAGCTCCAGCGTGTCGTTCAGCTCGTCCAGCCCTTCCAGACTGTCATCCAGCCGCAGCAGACTGCCGTCCCGCAGACGGTGGTAGCGTTTTTTCTGGTGCAGAGACTGCAAAAGCTCCCGCAGTTCCTCCACCGGGAAGGCGCCGGTGTCCACTTCCAGATCCAGCACACTGCCGTGCACCGATACCCCTACCGAGATCTTAGGCGGGGCGGCTTGTAAGTTGCGGAAGGCATCGGTCTGGTACACCTCGCCCATGGCCAGCAAGGCGGGAATGCCCTCTTCCAGCAGCTGGAAAAGAGCTTCTTCCCCGGAAATGCTGTAATGCCCGGGCTTGCCGGTCTCGGGTTCCAGATAGGTTTCCAGCAGCCGCTTTGCCCGGTTCTCGGTGCGGGCATCCCGCAAAAGGTCGGGCGGCACCGGCTCGCCGGGGGCTACCCTGTCCTCTCCATACAGAAAGACCGGGTAGGCCGTGACGGTAAGCCCCCGGTCAGCATCCAGATAAAACTGTACCACCGGCTCCAGCGGGATCTGGTTCAGCAGCAGCCGGTCGGGGTCCACGATGTTGACCCGGTTGCCCAGTTCCGGCAGCACATAGCTGCAAAAAGCGGCGGCGTCCGCGCTGGTAAAGAACAAACTGCGCCCGCCAAAGGTATCCAGTACCGGCAGCACCCGGCGGCATTCCTCCCGCTGCATCCGCCAGAGGGTACTTTCGCCCAGCAGATAGGCATAGTCCAGCCCCTGCACCCCGCTGAGCGCCGGGGTACAGCTCAGCTGCACACCGCCCTTGCGGCGCTCCACCTTCAGGCTGATGACCGGCAGCCCCTCTTTAAGGGTATAGCCGCCCACAACGCCCTCGGCGGCGTAAAGCTCCACAAGAGCATCCAGCCCCTCGCCGGTCAGCGGCAGACCGCCCGCCGGGCCTTTCTCCCAGCCGGAGCGCATGGTGCCCTCGGCTTCAAACGCCTGCCGGGCGCTCACCTGACGGCGCAGCAGCCGCAGCAGCTGCTGTGCATCCGGGGCAAAGGCATCCCACCGGTGCACAAAGGCCAGCGATTTCCCATAGCTGACGCTTTCGCCCCGCTCGATCGCATCCAGAAACTGCGGAATGCTTTTTACCAGATACTGCCGCCCGCCGATGCCGTCCGAGACCCGCAGCCGCAGCCAGATACGGTCATTGTGCGGCGTAAGCTCCGGTTCCAGCAGAGCAAAGCCGGTGCGCTGGGCGGCGTTCTGGGGCTGGGGCTGCGCATCCTCCCGCTGGTAGCGCTTCAACAGCAGCTGGGCCTCATAGTCGGTCTCCGGCTCCTCGCCCCGCCACTTGCGGCCGAACAGCATATCCAGTCCGGCGCTGTAACTGTCCTTGCGGGGCTCGGTGCTCAAGCCTGCCACGCCCCGCTGCACCCCGGGGATGCTCTCCGGCTTTTTTTCCGGGGCAGGCGGGTTCTTTTCCGCGTCCTGCAGCAGCAGCGCGCCAATGTGCTTACAGTAGGTGCCGTCGCCGTTCTGGTTATAGGGGCAGTCGCAGGAGGCGCTGACAAAGCTGCCGTTTTCCCGCAGCCAGACCTGCGTATAATAGCAGTCCGGCCCGCTGCCCTGCACCAGCGCTGTCAGGTGCCGTACCCCGTCCTCGTTGGTGGTGCAGCTGCTTTGCAGGATACGCTTGCGGTACTTCTGCGCCCGCTCAAAGATAGACTTGCCCAGCAATGTGCGGATCTCCTGTGCGTCCATGTGGTCTCCCTCCCCTGTGCTGTCGCGGTTCCGGTCTATTCTATAAGAATACCGCGTTCCACCCCGGGATGCAAGGGCAGAAGGGTAAAAAACGTTTAGAAAGCGCGGGCGGGACGATTTTGAATGGCTTCCGCTTTGCTTTGGCCATCTTCAGCGGAAAAATTATTTTTATATAGAGCAATACCGGAGCGTCTGCGGACGCTCCGGTATTGCATTTTTCACGGGAAAGGCCGTAAAGGCAAACGGCATTTATCGTGTTATAGTAAGTTCACAACCGTTCAGCCCTGTTTTTCTGCGGGGGCTGTGCCGCGCTTGCGGGTCTTGAGGTGGTACATTTCCTGATCGGCTTTATCGATCAGGTCGTGCACGGTGGCAATGTCCGGCTCAAGGCGGGCGCAGCCGATGCTGATCTCGATCTGGTAGGGCTTGCCGGAGGCGGCGTTGGCGGCATCCAGCTCTCGCTGGATGGAGGCGATCAGGGTGCGCACCTCCACGCTGTTGCAGCCGCAGGCGATGCAAAATTCATCGCCGCCGTAGCGCGCCAGCACGCCGTTATAGTTGGCGCACACCTTTTTCAAAATGCCCGCCAGCAGCACCAGCGCGGCATCGCCCTCCAGGTGGCCGTATTCATCGTTGATGTGCTTGAAGTGATCCATGTCCATCATGAGGAAGTGCAGCGAGCGGTTGGGGTGACGGCGGTAGTAGGGCAGTTCGCTTTCCAGATACCGCAGCGCCACGATGCGGTTGCTGACGCCGGTCAGGGTATCCACCGTAAACTTGGTCTGCAACACCAGCACATACACGCACACCAGCCCCAGCGTAATGCCGCAGCACAGCAACCCGCGCCCGGGCAGCCAGCCTTGCAGCAAAAAGCCTGCCGCCGGCGCAAGCGCGAGCAGCAGCAGAGTTTTCAGTTCCTCTTTGGGTGTTTCCTGCTTCCAGTTGCTCAGCGTCCAGCTGCAGCGGAGAAAGGCCGCCGCCAGATAGGCAAGCCCCACCAGCTTCGCCCCCCAGAACAGGGTGCTGCCCCGCAGCCCCTCTGCATCCAGATAGCAGAAGCCGTTTTCGTCCCGCGCTGTCAGCAGCGCCAGCAAAAGCAACGCCACCGGTGCGGCGCTGAGCGCCAGCCTGCGGCCGTCCTCCATCCATGTACGCCCCAGCTCTGCCTCCACATACAAAAACACCAGCTGGCAGCAGCACGCCGCCAGCAGATAAAACAGAATACTGCCCCCGGCGTTCAGCCGGTAGGTCAGGGGGATGCCCAGATCCTGCCACGCGCCCAGCTGCGCCAGCGCACTGCCATGATCTACGATCGTCAGCGCCCCGGCAGACCACAGCAGCGCCGTGAACAGCCGCCCGGGCAGACTTTTATCCCGCATTTTCTGCTGCGCCCGCAGCAAGACCGCCAGCGTGACCAGACAGACCGCACTGACCTGAGTATGGGCAATCGCATCCATGCCGCAACGCTCTCCTTTACCCTAGGGCGGCTTTGCGCCGTCCCGGCCCTTTTTCGCTCTTCCAACGTTCCTTTTCCGCACAGATTTATTGTACCAAATCCGTAACAAATATGCAACACAAACCGAAAAATTCATACAACAAAAAAAGACACCGGAACGTCTTTCGGCGTTCCGGTGTCTCTTGGAATCATATCACTTTGCCTGCGGATGGGCGGCATCATTGCGCAGGGCGCTTTCGCGGATCTTTTCCAGCGTCTGCTCGCTGAGGATGTGCTCTGCCTTGCAGGCGTCCTCGGCTGCGGTCTGCTCGTCCACGCCCAGCTGCACAAAGAAGTGGGTCAGCAGCTGGTGGCGGCTGTAAATGCGCTGAGCGATCTCCAGCCCGGGCTCCAGCAGGGTCAGGTTGCCTTCGCCGTCCACCGCGATATAGCCGTTCTCCCGCAGCTTTTTCATGGCGATGCTCACGCTGGCTTTGGTAAAGCCCAGCTCATTGACAACGTCAATGGAGCGCACTTTGCCCATACGCTGGCTCAGCATCAGGATCGTTTCAAGATAATCTTCTGCGGACTGGTGGATCTGCATGGTTTGTCCGGCCTCCTGCCTCATTCCCTCTGGGGGATTTTTCCGACAGGGGATGTGTACCCTCTGTCGTATGTTAAAGGATATCACACTTTTGCGGTTGATGCAAGTAATTCGCAGCAAGTTTTGTTAAACTAACCATATTTTTCTGCACAGAACTGCTGTTTTGCCGGTTTTGCATCGCGCCTGTTTTGTGCAAAGGGTGCAATTTAGAGCGCAGCCAGATAGGCCGCAGGGCCTTCCTCGTACAGGTCGCCGCCGTGGGCATCCAGCACAACGGTCAGGGGCATATCCTGCACGGTCAGGCGGCGCACCGCCTCACAGCCCAGGTCCGGCCATGCGATCACTTCCAGCGTCTGCACGCTTTTGGCCATCAGCGCACCGGCGCCGCCCAGCGCGGCCAGATACACCGCGCCGTTGTGCACCACAGCTGCCTTGACGGCGGCATCCCGCTTGCCCTTGCCGATCATGATCTTGTTGCCAAGGTCCAGCAGCCGGGGGCTCATGGCGTCCATGCGCCCGCTTGTGGTGGGCCCTGCCGAGCCGATAATCTCGCCCGGGCGTTCCGGGGTGGGGCCTACATAATAGATGGCGCTGCCTTCCAGATCAAAAGGCAGAGTCTCGCCCTTGTCCAGTGCCTCCATCATCCGCTTGTGTGCCTGATCCCGGGCGGTGTACACCACGCCGGAAAGCAGCACGGTATCCCCCGCCTTCAGCGGGGCAAGATCCTGCGCGGTGCAGGGGGTAGTCAGTCTGTATTCCATCGTTCTCCCCTCCTTACAGCTCCGCGCTGGCGCGGCGGGTCACATGGCAGGAAACGTTCACGGCCACGGGCAGGCCCGCCACATGGGTGGGCATCTGCTCAATGGCAAGGCCCAGACAGGTGGTCTGGCCGCCAAAGCCCTGCGGGCCGATGCCCAGTTCATTGATGGCGGTCAGCAGCTCCCGCTCCAGACCGGCATAGTAGGGATCGGGGTTGGGAACATCCAGCGGGCGGAGCAGCGCCTTCTTGGCCAGATAGGCCACCTTGTCAAAGCTGCCGCCCACGCCGATGCCCAGCACGATGGGCGGGCAGGGGTTGGAGCCCGCCAGCTTTACGGTATCCACCACGAACTTTTTAAAGCCCTCCACGCCGTCGGCGGGCTTGAGCATCTGGATGCGGCTCATGTTCTCGC
>ENA-OUQG01001001-OUQG01001001.1-human-gut-metagenome-genome-assembly--contig:-NODE-1001-length-16277-cov-22.049131_pt1 | contig 16277 bp, 14 predicted proteins | sample MGYA00237943_ERZ548823 | MGnify/ENA primary metagenome ERZ548823 (study PRJEB26490, sample SAMN05194731) | human gut metagenome | biome: terrestrial biome; feature: human-associated habitat... | reverse complement strand
TGGAGACCCGCCCCACCACCGGCAAGGTGAAGGAGAGCCTGTTCTCCATCATCCAATTCGACATTGAGGGCCGCCGTGTGCTGGATCTGTTTGCCGGCACCGGTCAGCTGGGCATCGAGGCCCTGAGCCGGGGCGCGGCGGAGTGTGTGTTTGTGGAGCGGCGCAGCGACGCTGTCCATCTCGTTCAGGAGAATCTGGCTCTTTGCAAGCTGACCGACCGCGCCCATGTCCGGCAGGGCGATGCCCTCGCCTATCTCCGCAGCGGCGAGAAGTTCGATCTGGTCTTTCTGGACCCGCCCTATGCCTCCGGCCTGCTGGAGCAGGCGCTGACGGATATCGCAGCGTTTGACATTTGCCGTCAACATGGTATAATTGTGGCGGAAAGTGCCGCGGAAACGGTTTTGCCCGCACTTCCGCCCCCCTATCAGCTGTACCGCGAGTACCGGTACGGCAAAATCAAGCTGACGGTGTTCCATCGCGGCGGAAATGAGGACTGACCCATGAAGATCGCCATTTATCCCGGCAGCTTTGACCCCATCACACTGGGGCATCTGGACATCATCCGCCGGGGTGCGGCCTGCTTTGACAAGCTGTATGTCTGCGTCATGGTCAACTGCGAGAAAAAGCTGCCCATGTTCACGCCGGAGCGCCGGCTGGAGCTGATCCGCCGCAGCGTGGCGGACATCCCCAACGTGGAGGTGGAGAACTGGAGCGGCCTGCTGGCGGATTACGCCCGGGAAAAGGGCGCCCATATCCTGCTCAAGGGCGTACGCAACGCCACCGACTGGGACATGGAGCTGCAAATGTCCCGCATCAATCAGGGCATCCTGCCGGGACTGGAGACGCTGCTGCTGCCCGCCAGTGCGGACTATGAGCATTTCAGCTCCACTATGGCCCGGGAGATGATCCGTTACGGCCAGCCTCTGGAAAAATATGTACCGGCGCCCATCGCCGAGGAATTGGAAAAAATGCGGGGCTGACGTCCTGCCAAACACAGAGAAAGGAACGAGGGATCTATGGAAGAAAAGGATGTACAGCGCCTGCTGGATATGCTCTACGGCATGATCGACGAGGCCAAGAGCGCCGCCTTCAGCTCCGACAAATGCATCATCAACCGCGACGAAGCCCTGGATCTGCTGGACGAGATCCGCGCCAAGCTCCCGCTGGAGCTGAAGAAGGCCCGCGAGCTCATCGCCGCCCGCAGTGAGTATGTGGCGGGTGCCAAGAAAGAGGTAGAAAAGATGCTGCGTCAGGCGGAGCTGGACGCCAAGGTCATCGTCTCCGAGAGCGAGACGATCCAGATGGCCCGCCAGAAGAGCAGCGAGATCCTCCGCCGCGCCGAGGAGCGCACCCGTGAGCTGTATCACGTGGCCAACACCTATACGGAGGACGCTCTGCGCCGCACGGAGGAGGCCATCCAGATGGCGCTCAGCGAGGTGCAGGAATCCCGCGTGCGCTTCCGCGCCGCCAGCCAGGAGCAGATGCAGGCCCAGCGTGCCGAGCTGAACCGCACCAGCGCCGCCGAGGAATCCCCCAAGGCGCCGGAGGATGCCCAGTAACACGCCCGTCCCCTTGTGGAAAAATCGACAAATTTCTCCACCGTATTTCTACGATTTTCACAAATCAATAGCATCTTGTGGCGAGCAAACCCGGTAGACACAAAATATTGTGTCTACCGGGTTTTTGTGTGCCCATGTCTCGAACATGCGTTTTAAGAAATGTGCCTTTTTGCCGGTTTTTTGGAAGTTTTTTCCGCTTTTTGGATGGATCTAGGGGGAAACTTCTTCTTGCAATTTCATAACGTATTATGTATACTAACCGTGTGAGTGGTGAATTGTGGGGGTAGTGCCCCCATTTGTGGGGGATCGTCCCACGGTTTTCCACATTCCCCCGATTTTTTCTTGAGAGGAGGCGGCCCTATGACCGGTCAATTCAGCCATAATATCGACGCCAAGGGCCGCCTGTTTATCCCCGCCTCCCTCCGCAAGGAGCTGGGGCAGACCTTCCACGTCACCGTGGGACAGGATCACTGCCTGTCCGTCTACTCCGACGAGAGCTGGGCGGCGTTCATGGCCAAGCTGAAGGAGCTGTCCTACAACGAGGTGAAAAAGCTCCGCGCCCTGTTCGCCTACGCAGCGGACTGCGAGCCGGACTCGCAGGGCCGCATCCTCATCCCCGCCAAGCTGCGGGAGTATGCGGGATTGACCAAGGAGGTCGTGGTGGTGGGCAGCTTCGACCGCGCCGAGATCTGGAGCGCCGAGCGCTGGGCCGCCATCGAAAACGAGGCCTTCTCCACCGGCGCGCTGGAGCAGGCCATGGCGGAAATGGGGCTGTAAACCATGTGTGACCACATCAATGAAAAGGACTACGGCCACAAGCCCGTTCTCCTTCACGAATGTCTGGACGCGCTGGCCATCCGGCCGGACGGCGTCTATGTGGACGGTACGCTGGGCCGCGCCGGTCACTCGCTGGAGATCGTCCGCCGCCTGACTGCGGGCGGGCGGCTCATCGGCATCGACCGGGATCAGACCGCCATCGACGCCGCACGGGAGCGTCTGGCGTCCTATCTGGATCGCGTGACCCTCGTCCACAGCAACTTTGACCGTATCGGCGATATCCTCGCCGACCTCCATATTCCCGGCGTGGACGGGATGCTCTTCGATCTGGGCGTCTCCTCCCCCCAGCTGGATGATGCTGCACGGGGCTTCTCCTATATGCACGACGCCCCGCTGGATATGCGTATGGATCGCACGGCGTCCCTCACCGCGCGGGACGTGGTGAACGACTGGCCCTATGAGGAGCTGCGCCGCATCCTCTACGACTTCGGCGAGGAGCGCTGCGCCCCCGCCATCGCCCGCCGCATCGTGCAGGCCCGGGAGCAGGCTCCCATCGAAACGACGCTTCAGCTGGTGGACATCATCAAGTCCGCCATGCCCCCCGCCGCCCTGCGGGAGAAGCAGCACCCCGCCAAGCGGAGCTTTCAGGCCATCCGCATCGCCGTCAATGGTGAGCTGGACGCCCTGCCCCCCATGCTGGAGGCCGCCGTGTCCCACCTGAACGCAGGCGGACGGCTGGCTGTCATCTCCTTCCACTCGCTGGAGGATCGCATCATCAAAAAGACCATGCAGGAGCTGGCCACCGGCTGCACCTGCCCGCCCGAATTCCCTGTCTGTGTCTGCGGCAAAAAGCCGAAGATCCGTCTGGTCAGCCGCAAGCCCATCGTATCCGGTGAGGCGGAGCTGGCTGAAAATCCCCGGGCCCGCAGCGCCAAGCTGCGCGTCGCGGAAAAGCTCTGACCGAGCGCCCACATTCTTAGGAGAGGAGTGACCGTCCCATGGCAAGTCCCTACCGCAAAAACGCCGTCTATGGCAACCTGGCATACGATCTGGACGCCCTGGTTCGGGAGCGCCAGTTAGAGGAAGCCGGCAAGCTGCCCCAGAAGAAGCAGCCTGCCGTGCAGGAGCAGCCTCTCCCCCGCCGTCAGACCCAGAGCCGCACGGCGGCACGCCCCTCCCCGCTGGTGATGGGCGGCATCGTGGTGCTGCTGGTCATGGTGGTGGCGCTGATGCTGGGCTATGTCACGCTCACCGACGTATCCGGCAGCGTATCGTCCATCAAACGGGAGATCGCTGATCTGGACGAGCAGCACATCGCCCTGCTGACGGAGTATGAAAAGACCTTCGATCTGGCCACCGTCAAGGCGGCGGCCGAGGCCGCCGGTATGTCCAAGCCCACCAGCGGTCAGATCCAGTATATCGACCTGTCCGGCAGCGACAGCGTCACGCTCTACAAGGCCGATAGCAGCGGCGCGCTGGACGGGCTGCTGGATTCACTGGAGCGGGGCTGGAGCTATGTGCTGGAATATTTCCGCTGACAGCGGCCATATCATGAGGCAGTGAGGAGTAAGAAGGCGACTTCTTGCTCCTTGCTTGGTATTCGAGAACCCGCGCGGCGTCCGGTAAACCGTGCCGCGCCCTACCTTCGGAGGCAGAAAACGTGTCAAATCCCAACCGTAAAGATGAAAATATCCGCCGTGCCAACCGGGTCATCCAGACCCGGTCCTTCGTGCTGATGCTCCTCATGGGCGTCGGTATGTTCGTGCTGCTGTTTTTCCAGCTGTTCGACCTGCAGATCGTCCGCCACGAGGAGCTGCAAAGCAAGGCGGTGAGCCAGCAGACCCGCCGCACGGTGGTCACCGCCTCCCGCGGCACCATCTATGACCGCACCGGCAATATCATGGCCATCTCCGCCAGTGCCGAGACCATCATCCTCTCCCCGCTGGAGATCGACAGAGCCGTCAACGACAAGGACGCCCCCGTGTCGTGGACAAAGGACACGCTGGCCGCCGGCCTTGCCGAGCTGCTGGACGGTGACGCCGCCGCCATCCGCAAGCGTATGGACAACACCAAGTCCCAGTACGAGGTGATCAAGCTCCGCGCCGAGGAGGACACAGCCAACGCCGTCCGCGCCTACATCAACGAGAATAATATCGTGGGCGTCCATCTGGTGGCGGATGCCAAGCGCTACTATCCCTACGGCTCGCTGGCCTCCCACGTCATCGGCTTCGTGGGCGACGACAACACCGGCCTGTACGGGCTGGAGGCCCGCTACGAGCAGGAGCTGGAGGGGCAGAGCGGAATGGTGGTGTCCACCAAGGACAACGCCGGCAACGACATGATGTACGCCTACGAGCAGTATTTTGCCGCCCAGAACGGCAGCGACCTGACACTGACGCTGGACACCACCATCCAGTATTATCTGGAAAAGGGTCTGGACACCATGACCGATAAGTTTGCCGCCGCCAACGGCGCCACCGGCATTATCATGGATGCAAAGACCGGCGGCATTCTGGCCATGGCCTCCTCCCCCAGCTACGATCTGAACGACTTCGCCGCCGTACAGGACAAGACTCTGCGGGAGCGCATGGAGCGGGGCGAGAGCACGCTGGCGGAGATGCAGCTGCTCCAGTGGCGCAACAAGGCGCTGAACGACACCTACGAGCCTGGCTCCACCTTCAAGATCCTGACGCTGGCCGCCGCGCTGGAGGAGGGCGTCATCAACAAGAACACCACCGTCAACTGCAACGGCTACGTGAATATCTCCAACTACACCATTCACTGCTCCAACAAGGTGGGACACGGTCTGCAAACACTGGTCCAGTCTGTGGGAAATTCCTGCAACCCCGCCTTCATCTCCTATGGACTGAAGCTGGGCAACACCAAATTCTACGACTACATGAAATCCTTCGGCCTGATGGACGGCACCGGCATCGATCTGGGCGGCGAGGCCACCGGCATCTTCGCCGACCCCTCCAGCTTCACCCAGTTGGATCTGGCCTGCTACTCCTTCGGTCAGAACTTCAACGTCACGCCCCTCGCCCTCATCACAGCGCAGGCTGCCTGCACCAACGGCGGCTATCTCCACACGCCCTATCTGGTGGAGCGCATCACCGACTCCAACGGCAGCGTCACCTACCAGCACGACAGCACCCCCGTCCGGCAGGTCATCAGTGAGGAGACCTCCGCCACCGTCCGGGAGTGTCTGGAGTATGTGGTGGCCAGCGGTACCGGCAAAAACGGACAGGTAGCAGGCTACCGCATCGGCGGCAAGACCGGTACGGCCGATAAGGGGCAGAGCGGCGACGTGGTGGTATCCTTCCTGTGCTTTGCACCGGCGGACGACCCGCAGGTCATCATGCTGCTGACCATGGATACCCCCAGCCGCTACACCGGCACCTACGTCTCCGGCGGCAACATGGTGGCGCCCATCGCCAGCTCCATCATGTCCGAGGTCCTGCCCTATCTGGGCGTGGAGCCCAGCTACTCCGCCGAGGAGCTGCTGGGTATGGACACCACCGTTCCCAATGTCATCGGTATGTCCGTGGAGGAGGCCAAGAGCAAGCTCTCCGAGCGGGGTCTTGCCTGCAAGCTCCACGGCGATGGGCAGACCATCACCGACCAGACCCCCGCCGGCGGCGCCATCATCCCCGGCAAGTCTGCCGTGATCCTGTACGCCGGTACGGATAAATCCACCGCCAAGTGCAAGGTGCCTTATCTCATCGGCAAGACGCCCTCCGAGGCCAATACCGCCGCCACCGGCGCGGGACTGTTCATCCGCTTCTCCGGCGCCACCGCCAGCGAGTCCTCCGCCGTCCGGGTGCTGTCCCAGACCATCGAGGCCGACACGGAGGTGGAGGCCGGTACGGTCATCACCGTCCAGCTGGGCGATACCTCCGTTACGGACTAAAGCGCACGAAATTCACACAGCACCGCACAGAATTCCCTTTTCTACGCAATTTCTGCCTGCTATAATGGGGCAAAATGCTGCAAAGGAGACTATTTCTATGAAACTCAACGACATTCTCAACGGCCTGACGATTCTGGAGACCACCGCCGACCTGAACGCCGATATCACCGACGTCTGCTACGACTCCCGGCAAGCCGTGGAGGGCGGCCTGTTCGTCGCCATCGCCGGCGCGGCCACCGACGGCCACAAGTATATCCCCATGGTGCAGGAAAAGGGTGCCGCCTGCGTGGTCTGCCAGCAGGCGCCGGACTGCGGCATCCCCTATGTGCTGGTGGAGGACTCCCGCCGGGCGCTGGCGGTCATCGCCTGCAACTGGTTTGACCACCCCTCCCGGGAGATGACCATGGTCGGCGTCACCGGCACCAGCGGCAAGACCACCTCCACCTACCTCATCAAGAGCATTCTGGAGCAGAAGGCCGGCGCCAAGGTGGGTCTCATCGGCACCATCCAGAACATGATCGGCAGCGAGGTGCTCCACACGGAGCGCACCACGCCGGAGTCCTTCGAGCTGCAAAAGCTGCTGCGCCAGATGTCCGACGCCGGCTGCACCCACGCCGTCATGGAGGTATCCTCCCACGCGCTGGTGCTGGACCGGGTCTACGGCATCCGCTTTGCCGTGGGTATTTTTACCAATCTCAGTCAGGATCACCTGGATTTCCACCGCACCATGGAGGAATATTGCGACGCCAAGGCTATTTTGTTTGACCGCTGCGATGTCGGCGTGTATAATGCCGATGATCCGTGGCATACCCGTCTGCTGCAAAACGCCACCTGCCCCCGGAAATTCTCCTACGCCATCCACGCCGACGCGGATCTGAAGGCCAAGTCCGTACAGCTCCACCCCGGCAGCGTGGCGTTTGATGTCGAGGCGGACACGGAGTGGGCGCACGTGCAGGTGGGGATCCCCGCTCAGTTCACCGTCTACAACGCGCTGGACGCCATGGCGTGCTGCTGGAATCTGGGTGTGCCGCTGGTGGAGTGCGCCGACGCGCTGGCCCGGAACCACGGTGTCAAGGGCCGCATGGAGATCATCCCCACCCCCGGCAAGGACTACACCATCCTCAACGACTACTCCCACAAGCCCGACGCGCTGGAGAACGTGCTGGAGTCGGTGAACGGCTTTGCCAAGGGCCGTACCGTGGTGCTGTTCGGCTGCGGCGGTGACCGGGATAAGACGAAGCGCCCCGTCATGGGCGGCATCGCCGCACGGCTGGCGGACTTTGTCATCGTCACCAGCGACAACCCCCGCACCGAGGAGCCGCAGGCCATCATCGACGACATTCTGGCAGGTATGCGGGACACCGACACGCCCTATGTGGCCATCCCCGACCGGGTGGAGGCCATCCACTACGCCATGGATCACGCCCAGAGCGGCGACGTCATCATTCTGGCCGGCAAGGGCCACGAGGACTATCAGGAGATCAACCACGTCCACTATCCCATGGATGAGCGGGTCATCGTGGCGGAACACCTGAAGGAAATGCAGAAATAAAGAAAAGACCTCCGCGGAGCGCGGAGGGAAGGAGCGAGTAAGTATGGGTTTTATGGAGATCGTGCTGCCGCTGGTGGTCAGCTTTGTCATCACCGCCGCGGCGGGCCGGCTGCTGATCCCGGCGCTGCGGCGGCTGAAGGCCGGGCAGTCCATCAAGGAGATCGGCCCCACATGGCACATGACGAAGCAGGGTACCCCCACCATGGGCGGTGTGATGTTCATCATCGGCATCGGCCTCACCATTCTGGTACTGGGGTGGCGGCACATGATGGCAGGCGAGTTTGCCCATCTGTACGTCTATCTCTTCGCGCTGGTGTTTGGCGCTATCGGATTTATCGACGACTATCAGAAGGTAAAGCACCACCACAACACCGGTCTGACGGCGCTGCAAAAGTTCGCCTTGCAGCTGGCGGCAGCGGTGGCGTTTCTGTGTCTGATGCGGCTTGAGGGACTGCTGACCCCCAATCTCTATATCCCCTTCTGGAACACCCATCTGGTGCTGCCGTGGCCGGTGTACCTCATCTTCGCCGCCTTTGTCATCGTGGGTACGGTGAACGCCGTCAACATCACCGACGGTCTGGACGGTCTCAGCACCAGCGTCACCATCCCCGTGGCGGTCTTTTTCACGGTCATGGCGGTGGTCTGGCCGGGCTTTGCCCAGCTTGGCACGTTTTCCGCCGCTATGGTAGGCGGTCTGGCAGGCTTTCTGCTGTATAACCACTACCCCGCCAAGGTGTTCATGGGCGACACCGGCTCCCTGTTTCTGGGCGGCGCGGTGGCGGCGCTGGCATTTGCCTACGATATGCCGCTGGTGCTGCTGCTGGTGGGTATCGTCTATATCTGCGAGACCCTGTCGGATATCATTCAGGTGACATACTTCAAGCTGACCCACGGCAAGCGCATCTTCAAGATGGCGCCGCTGCACCATCACTTCGAGATGTGCGGCTGGAAGGAGACAAAGATCGTGGCGGTGTTCTCCACCGTCAGCGCCCTGTTCTGCCTGCTGGCCTACTTTGCCGTGTACCAGCGCTTCAGCTTCTAAAAACACTACGCAGTCGGGAGAGGAGGGACAGCCGTGACCCGCGACGAATACCGGGCGCAGAAGGCCGCCAAGGAGCGGATGCGCCGGACGGAGCAAAAGCACAAGCAGGCTGCCAAGGGCTCCATGGATATCCCCTTCCTCATCCTGACGCTGCTGCTGACGGTGATCGGCCTGATCATGCTGTTCTCCGCCAGCTTTCCCCGCGCCTACTACGACACAGGGGACGGCACCTTCTACTTCAAGCGGCAGGCACTGTTCGCCGCAGTGGGTCTGGTGACCATGTTTGTGGTGGGCAAGATCAACTACCAGCGCTGGCGGGGTGCATCCCGTATACTGGTGGGTTTGGCGCTTTTCCTGCTGATCCTGGTCATTATCCCCCACAACCCGCTGGCCATCACTGCCAACAATGCCACCCGTTGGCTGGGTATCGAGGGCGTGTTCTCTTTCCAGCCGTCGGAGATCGCCAAGCTGGCGGTCATTGTCTACTTCTCCGACACCATCTCAAAAAAACGGGAGAAAATGCTGACGTGGCGGCAGGGCATCCTGCCCTATGCGGCGCTGCTGGGCGTCATCTCCGTGCTGATGATGCTGGAGCCCCACCTGTCTGGCACGGTGCTGATCCTGTGTACCGGCGCGGTGCTGATGATCGTCGGCGGTATTCAGGCCTGGCTGGTAGCCGTCGGCGTCGGCGGCGTGGGCGCTGTGGGCTTTCTGTTTGTCAAGCTGGCGGAAAAGGGTATCATCAAGTACGGCTCCGCCCGTATCGCCATGTGGCACGACCCGTGGCTGGACTACTCCGGCGACGGCTACCAGCTGGCGCAGAGCCTGATCACCATCGGCTCCGGCGGTCTGCTGGGCGTGGGATTGGGACGCAGCCGCCAGAAATTCCTGTACCTGCCTGAGCAGTACAACGACTTTATCTTCTCCGTAGTGTGCGAGGAGCTGGGTCTGATCGGCGCCTGCGTCATCATGCTCATCTTCGCCCTGCTGATCCTGCGGGGCTTCTGGATCGCCCTCCACGCCCGCGACCGGTTCGGTGCGCTGCTGGTGGTGGGTATTATGACCCACCTTGCCTTGCAGACCTTCCTGAATATTGCGGTGGTGTCCGGCTTCGTGCCTACCACCGGTATTTCCCTGCCCTTCTTCAGCTACGGCGGCACGGCACTGTGCTTGCAGCTGGTGGAAATGGGCATCGTACTCAGCGTATCCCGGCAGATCCCCGCGCCCAAGGCGGGGTAACGCCTCGCCACGGCAAAATCTGACAACAAACCGTATCTTTTTCCAAGAAAATTACGGAACGTATATAAAAACAGCAAGAGGAGTTTGCAATGAGAGTCATTTTCACCTGCGGAGGCACCGCGGGACACGTCAATCCGGCGCTGGCGCTGGCAGGGCTTATGCGGCAGCGCGACCCCCAGACCGCCGTGCTGTTCGTGGGTACGCCCGACGGCATGGAACGGGAGCTGGCGGCCAAGGCGGGCTACGACTACGCCGCCGTGGAGGTCAGCAGCTTCCGCCGCTCCATGAAGCCGGAGGCGGTGCGCCACAACCTCCACGCAGCAGGCGCGCTGGTTCGCTCGCGGAAGACCGCCAAGGCCATCCTGCGGGAGTTCAGGCCCGATCTGGTGGTGGGCACCGGCGGCTACGCCAGCTTCCCCATGGTGCGGGCGGCGTCGCTGGCCCACATCCCCACGGCGGTGCATGAGAGCAATTCCGTACCCGGCCTGACCACCAAGATGCTGGAGGATTTCGCAGACGTCATCATGGTGGGGTTTGAGGACTGCCGGCAGCACTACCGCCGCCCGGAGCGCATCATGGTCACCGGCACCCCGGTGCGGGGCGATTTCTTCACCAAAACGCCGGAGGAGGCGCGGCAGGAGTTGGGCTTTGACGACGGGCGTCCTGTTGTGGTATCCTTTTGGGGTAGTCTGGGCGCCAGCCATATGAATGAGGCCATGCTGGACTTCTTCGAGGAGGAGCGAAAAAACGGCTTCCCCTTCCACCATATCCACGCCGTCGGCAAGGGCGGCTGGACGGCAATGGAAAGTGCTTTACAGCAGCGCGGACTGAACGACTGCCCCGCGCTGGATGTGCGGCAGTATATCTACAACATGGCCACGGTGATGCGCGGCGCCGATCTGGTGATCTGCCGGGCGGGCGCCTCCACCATCAGTGAGCTGACGGCGCTGGGGATGCCCGCCATTATGGTGCCATCCCCCTACGTCACCAACAACCATCAGGAGAAGAACGCCCGGCTGTTGGAGGCCCACGGCGGCGCAGAGGTGCTGCTGGAGCGCGAGGCCAACGGTGCGGCGCTGTACCGTGCCGCGGCGGATATCCTGCGCTCCCCCGACAAGCAGACGCGGATGAAGCAGGGTATGCTCTCGCTGGGCATCCCCGACGCCACGGAACGGATCTACGAGACGGTCATGGCGCTGGTCAAGTAAGCACATTCACACCCTGCCCCTGTCCCCTCATACAATGTCGTACAGCGACTATGAAGGGCGGGAGGGGTTTTATGGGGTCTATCACCATAGAGGGAGGCCACCGGCTGGGCGGCGACGTAACGGTGCAGGGGGCCAAGAACAGCGTGCTGCCTATTCTGGCGGCCACGCTGCTGTGCGGCGGCGAATGCCGCATCCGGCGGTGTCCGCATCTGAGGGATGTGGACGCGGCGGCGGATATCCTGCGGTACTTAGGGTGCAAGGTGGACTGGTCGGACGGCGACCTGCTGGTGGACAGCCGGGTGCTGACACGGTGCGACATCCCCCAGACGCTGATGCGGCGAATGCGCTCATCGGTCATCTTTTTGGGGGCGATCCTGGCCCGCTGCGGCTGGGCGGAGCTGAGCTATCCCGGCGGCTGCGAGCTGGGGCCGCGGCCTATCGATCTGCATCTGGCGGCGCTGCGGACACTGGGTGCGTCCATCGAGGAGCGAGGCGGCAAGCTGTACTGTCAGGCGCGGCATCTGACCGGCGGGCAGATCGTGCTGGCCATCCCCAGCGTAGGCGCCACGGAGAACGCCATGCTGGCGGCCTGCGGCGCGGAGGGCGTCACCGTCATCACCAACGCGGCGCGGGAGCCGGAGATCGTGGACCTTCAAGATTTTCTGTGTGCCTGCGGCGCGGAGGTGCGGGGCGCGGGCGGCTCGGTCATCACCGTGGAGGGCAAACGGCCGCTCCACGGGTGCAGCCACCGGGTCATTGCGGATCGGATCGTGGCCGCCACCTACCTGTGCGCGGGAGCGGCGGCCGGCGGCGATATCCTGCTGCGGCAGGCGGACTGCCGGCACCTGGCCACCGTGACCACCGCCTTGCAGCAGGCGGGCTGCCGCATCGACTGCGGCGAGGAGGATATCCGGCTGTGCAGTGAGGGGCGCTTGCAGGCGGTAACGCCGGTACGCACCGCCCCCTATCCGGGGTTCCCCACCGACTGTCAGGCCATTCTGATGGCGGCGCTGCTGCGGAGCCGCGGGACCACGGTCTTTGTGGAGAATATTTTCGAGAGCCGCTACCGCCATGTGGCGGAGCTGCAGCGCATGGGCGCGGACATCCGGGTAGAGGGCCGGGTGGCGGTGGTATGCGGCGTGGAGCGGCTCCACGGGGCGGACGTATTGTCCGCCGACCTGCGGGGCGGGGCGGCGCTGGTCATCGCGGCCCTGCAGGCGGAGGGACAGTCCTCCATACATCGGACACATCACATCCAGCGCGGCTACGCGGATCTCACCGGCGATCTGGCGCGGTTGGGCGCCCGTATCCGGGCAGACGGCAAGTAAGGAGCTTCAGGTCATGGCACGACGCAGACGGTACAATCGCAAACGGCGGCAGGGAAGCTTTGCCTTCCTCTATAAGCTGCTGGCCTTTGTGCTGATCTGCGGCGCCATCGGCCTCGCACTGGCCATGTTTTTCAAGGTCGAGGATATCGAGGTCAACGGCAACAGCCGCTACTCCAAGGAGCAGATCGTGGCGGCGGCGGAGGTCAAGCCGGGGGACAACCTGTTCCTGCTGAACAAGTACGACGCAGCAGCCCGTATCCGCCAGCAGCTCCCCTATGTGGAGACGGTGCAGTTCCGGCGGGTGCTGCCCAACAAGCTGGTGGTGCAGGTGACGGAGTGTCGGGACCCGGTGGCCATCAAGCAGGACGGCACGGTGTACCTGCTGTGCAACAAGGGGAACATCGTGGACACCGTCAGCGCCGCCAAGTGGAGCCAGTACATCCAGATCGAGGGGCTGACGCTGCTGGACCCGCAGGTGGGCGGCGAGGCACGGGCCTCCGCCACCCAGCAGATGGTGCTGGAGCGGCTGCTGGAGATACTGTCGCTGCTGGTGGAAAAGGGGATGCTGCATCAGGTGCAGGTCATTGACCTGTCCGACGCATCCCACATCACCATGCGGTATATGAGCCGGTTCGACGTGCAGTTTTTGTGGGACGCGGATTTCGACTACAAGCTGGATTATCTGGCGGCGGTGGTGGACAGGCTGGAGGACAACGAAAAGGGCTCCATCGACATGACGCAGGAGGGTAAAGCCAGCTTTATCCCCGGGTAACGGGAAAAAGATGAGCAAATTCCGCGGGAACACTTGACGGGTCTTTGATTCCGTAATACAATACAAGATATAGCATTCACGCACAGAGAAACTGTCTTTTCGATACAAATTGTGGCAGGAGGAACCAACATGGCTTTTGGATTGGAAACCGGGCCGGAAAACGTCGTCAGCATCAAAGTGGTCGGCGTTGGCGGCGGCGGCAATAACGTGGTCAACCGCATGGTGCGCTCCGGCGCACAGGGCGTAGACTTTGTGGCAGTCAACACGGACAAGCAGGCGCTGAACGCCTCCAGCGCGAATTATAAGATCCAGATCGGCGAGAAGCTCACCGGCGGCAAGGGCGCCGGCTCCAACCCCGAGGTAGGCCGCAAGGCCGCCGAGGAGAGCCGCAACCAGATCGCCAAGGCGCTGGAGAGCACCGACATGGTGTTCATCACCGCCGGTATGGGCGGCGGCACCGGCACCGGCGCTGCGCCAGTGGTGGCGGAGGTCGCCCGCGAGGCGGGTATCCTCACCGTGGGCGTGGTGACGAAGCCCTTCGGCTTTGAGGGGCGGCGGCGCATGACCCAGGCGGAGCAGGGCATTGAGGAGCTGCGCAGCAAGGTGGACTCGCTGGTCATCATCCCCAACGAGCGTCTGAAGTACGCCACTGACCAGAAGATCACGTTTGCCAACGCCTTTGAGATCGCCGACGACGTGCTGCGTCAGGCGGTGCAGTCCATCTCCGATCTCATCCGCGACACCGGCTTTATCAATCTGGACTTTGCCGACGTGACCGCCATCATGAAGGATGCCGGTCTGGCCCACATGGGCGTGGGCCGCGCTGCCGGCAAGGGCAAGGCCGAGGAGGCCGCCCGTATGGCCATCTCCTCCCCCCTGCTGGAGACCTCCATCAACGGCGCAAAGGGTGTGCTCATCAATGTCACCGGCTCCATGGACATCGGTCTGGAGGAGGTGGAGCAGGCCGCCACGCTGGTGCAGCAGGCCGTGCATCCCGACGCGCTCACCATCTTCGGCGCCACCTTCGACGAGACGCTGGACGACGAGATCCGCGTCACCGTCATCGCCACCGGCTTCGACGAGGAGCAGCAGGAGGCGCGCATCCTCTCCACTCCCGCTGCGGAGGCGGAGAAAAAGCCCGCGCTTCAGCCTCTGGATGAGGTGCAGGGCGAGCGGGCGCAGGACGAGATGGACAAGTCCTTCGACGAGATCCTGCGGATCTTCAACAAGGACAAGTTCTGAGAAAACAATATGCACAGGCTCTCCGGCGTTGCCGGAGAGCCTGTTTTACGGCGCTTGCAGGGGGCAGTCCGCCTGCAAACGCCCCGGTAAAGCAGGTATCCCCGTTTCCCGCGCCGCAGCAAAACTCCTTGTGCTATGCAAATCCCTAATGCCTGGTATTCTCCCCTTGACAATGAGGGCTTTGCATGGTATCATGTCAAAAATTCTGGAATTTTGGAGGAGTGTGAGGAAATTGTCGTTGGCTTTCGGGGATGCTTTTGCCGTACAGCGGGACACCTTTTCCGGCAATGATTTTCCTATTTCCGCTGGGGATGGTGTTTCTATCAGCGGGCATGATCTTTCCGATTTTGTTGTTTTACCTGGCTTTGTCGATGTACATGTACATCTTCGAGAGCCGGGTTTTTCTTATAAGGAGACGATCCGCACCGGCACGCTGGCGGCTGCGCGGGGCGGCTACACCACTGTCTGCGCCATGCCCAACCTGAACCCGGTGCCGGACAGTGCGGCGCACCTGCAATCGCAGCTCGACCTCATCCGCGCAGGCGCCGCCATCCGCGTCCTGCCCTACGGTGCGATCACCGTGGGGCAGCAGGGTGCGGAGCTGGCCTCGCTGGAGGAGCTGGCGCCGTATGTGGTCGCCTTCTCCGACGACGGACGAGGGGTGCAGGACGACGACATGATGCACCGCGCCATGCGGAAGGCCAAGGAGCTGGGCAAGCTCATCGTGGCTCACTGCGAGGACAACTCGCTGCTGCGGGGCGGCTACATCCACGACGGGGCGTATGCCCGCGCCCACGGTCACCGGGGCATCTGCTCGGAGAGCGAGTGGCGGCAGATCCAGCGGGATCTGGCGCTGGTGCGGGAGACAGGCTGCGGCTACCACGTCTGCCACATCTCCGCCAAGGAGAGCGTGGATCTGATCCGGCGCGCCAAGGCGGAGGGGCTGGATGTGACCTGCGAGACCGCCCCCCACTATCTGCTGCTGGACGACGCCATGCTGGAGGAGGACGGCCGCTTTAAGATGAACCCCCCGCTGCGGGACAAGTCCGACCGGGAGGCACTGCTGGCGGGGCTGGCGGACGGCACCATCGACATGATCGCCACCGACCACGCGCCCCACAGCGCGGAGGAAAAGAGCCGCGGCCTTGAGAAAAGCGCCATGGGCATCGTGGGCCTTGAAACAGCCTTTCCCCTGCTGTACACCTACCTTGTCAAGCCCGGCGTTCTCTCCCTCGACAAGCTGGTGGCGCTGCTGCACACCAATCCCTGCCGCCGCTTCGGTATCCCCACCGGCGGAACGGACTGCACAGCCCGCGACTTTACGGTATTCGATCTGCACGCGGCATACACCATCGACCCGGAGGAATTCCAGTCCATGGGACGTGCCACGCCCTTTGCTGGCTGGACGGTGCAGGGCCGCTGCCTGCTGACCGTGGCGGGCGGCAAGGTCGCCTGGCGCGACGAAACACTCTGCACAGGAGGATCCCACACATGAAGCAGGTATCACTGCACATTTTAGAAAATACGGCGCTGGCACAGGGCATCTATCGCCTGCGGCTGGGCGGCGACGTCTCCGCTGTCACCGACCCCGGCCAGTTCGTCAACATCAAGCTGGACGGCTTCTTTCTCCGCCGCCCCATCTCCGTGT
>ENA-OUQG01000994-OUQG01000994.1-human-gut-metagenome-genome-assembly--contig:-NODE-994-length-16367-cov-15.989946_pt1 | contig 16367 bp, 20 predicted proteins | sample MGYA00237943_ERZ548823 | MGnify/ENA primary metagenome ERZ548823 (study PRJEB26490, sample SAMN05194731) | human gut metagenome | biome: terrestrial biome; feature: human-associated habitat; material... | reverse complement strand
CGGAGTCCATCGCCATGCTGTCAGAAATGCTCATGGCGAAGTCGCCGTCATCGTAATCAAAGAATCGATTGCACATTGCACCAACCCCCTCCGTTGAAATATTTGTTATAAACCTCATTCACCGCTTCCACATACACCGCAAAGGATGGATGGTTATGATCCTGCCAAGACAGATACATATTTTTCTTCTCAAGATACTTGTCCCGAACCTCCTGCCATAAGCCTTCTTCCTTTATATCATCCGCTCTATCTTTCACTTGATGTGAGCGTGGCACTTCATTCCATGTGTACTGATTCCAAGGTTTATTATGTACTAACCGCATATAGTTCCCGTTTGGATTTTTCTTGATAATCGCAACATCAAAGCTGAATTCAACATTTGGAGTATCCTTAAAATGCAGCAGTGCAGTCAAGCAAGAAGTTGAATCTTGTGCATCCGAAAAGAACTTTCCGCCCACCGCTTTGTTAAGGGCGTTTCTAATTGTATCTTTCAGTAATCGCGGGTCGCGATACTCGTCATCTGCCTTCATGACCAAAAGGTTGTAGTCCAAGTCATACGGGCCATCTCCTTTTCTCGTGATCATATTCCTTGCTCCGCTTCCAACAAGCGAAGACTGTGCAGAAATGCCTTTCTTTTTCAGCAACTTGCAGGTTTCCTTCAGGACATCCGAGCAATCCGAACGATAGCGCTTTGCCTCGGATTCGCAAACAAACTCATACGCCATACATACTCTCCTTCTCGCCCATGCCACCCATTCAACCTCGAGGTTAAATCACTATAGAATAGCATAGAAAGTTTGATTGTCAATAGCGGCTTGACCCTATTTTGAATGTTCTCCGCAAATTTCAACCCATGCTCCCGATTTTATTGCCATTTTCGTACATATCCGCGGCATACTCGCGGTGATTCGGCCCCTCGTATGGTACCCAACCAAAGCCCGGAATATAGACCTCATCGCCGGGCTGCAGCTCTATGGTCGGCTGCGGTGTGGGAGGCGCAGGCTCCGGCTGCGGCGTTTCGACCGCAGGCATCGGCTCTGCCGGTGCGGGGGCAGGAACGGCGCCAAGCTCCTCGTCCGGCTCTGCCCGCGGCGTTTCCGTATTTTTCCTTTCTGCCGTTGTCACAACATCCGTTTTTGGGGCAGCTGCGGCGTGCGTTGGTATTGGGGCGGGTCGTTCCTCCCTTGTGTCTGGCTGCGGCCACACAGCGGCACACAGGGCCAAGCAAGCGGTGATCACAGCTGTCACGATGCGCTTCTTCATTGTTCATCATCCTCCTTTTTGAGCGTAAAACGAGCGCCCGGTTTCTCTGCCGCTTGGCAGCGCGCCGGACGCTCATCGTCATAGTGATTCAATTCTGCAGACAGCCGCCACGCCAGCCGAAATCCGGAGATGAAGCTGTCGAGCGAAGTGTCCTCCGAAATATGGTCCTTGGCATCGATGATCTTCAGCACCAATCGGCGCTCCGGCTTGCCCAGCGCCTCAATGAGCGCGCGGTGGCATTCCTCGATTTCCCGCTTCGTCGCCGCCAGCTCCGGCGGGGTGTAGAAGCAGTCGTACAGGTCATTCAGCAGTTTGTTCATGTGCTCGCCTCCTTGCAGCACAAACATATACCACAAGTCAGCGGGAATAGCTACTGAAACTTTTAAGAAAAATAGCGGCTGAAGCACATCGTTTCAGCCGCTATTTGGGATGTGGAGTACTCGTGGTGCGGGCTCCCAGCTGAGCTATACCCCCATGGAGCCGAAACCCTTGATTTTACCGGGTTTCCAAGATATTTACTTTTGAGATGCGAGGATGAGATTGCGGGTTGCTTTGCCGGTGACTTGCTCTCGCAGGTTAACTATACCCCTAAGCAATTTTTACTTCTGTTTGCATCCATGCTAAGAGTTTTTATGACGATGACAGCCCTGGGCAATTCGTGGTGACATTGCGAATGATGATAAGCGATATTCTGGCACCACCAATTTCCGCAAGGCATGATCAAGTCAACGCGCCGTTATTCTCTACTTTTTCCGCTTCGGACAGTTCTTCCCAATCCTCACGATTCCCGCATCTACGAAGGTAATCGTAGCCGCCGTCCACAGCGCATGCACCGCAACTGCAAAACTTGAAATCATGGACAGTTTTACTTTCAATAACATCTCCGCATTTCTTGCATCTGATTGCGTTCCTGATAATTCTCGGCATGATGATTTCCTCTTTATGGTGTTTTGCTTTCGATTTCGCTCTTCAATGCTTCAAAAGTTTTCTTACGACCAACATGTTCTAAGCGCAATACCGCTAAAAGACACATTTGGTAAACTTCATCATACCAAAATTCCAATTGTTCTTTTGACAACGCCCCTATTGGTTCTTTAAATTTAGGACTTTGAGTATCTGCATTATTGTGGCGAATATGAAAGTTGTTGAACGCATAGAACAAGTCACTGGCAAATGTTCTATCAATTCTTTCGAGGTTTGTTCTCTGCGGTTCGAGCAAATTCGCAAAATCAAGCAAAGTCGCTTTCTTTTCTGCCAGATTTCCTTTCATCGAATAATGGTTATAGGAAATCAGTCTGTACGACAAGCTCTCTGGAATAAATTCACTTTCGGCAACAGCTATTGCAGCAGGGTCTTTCTCCACAAAAATAGTAAGGCCATTCTGCCCCACCTGCATATATCCGATTTTTTCAATCACCTGGCTAATTTGTTGTAGATAGAATTGAACATTAATAAGGTTTGTTGGCATATTCCCATATTCATAAGGATAACTCAAGGAAACACATTGATATGCTATAAGTAGGTTTTCAATATATTCGCACAACGAAATTAAATGGTCAATATTGAAATTAGTCGGATCTTTTTCAAAATGAAATCCATGCAAATCATTAAACTCATCTAACGAAAGACATGTCCCTCTAAAATGAAAAGCAATAAAATATGTGCTGAGCTCATCATAAACGGATATTCGGTTTGTGTTTGATACTTGAATGCTGCGATCATATAGCATTCCATAAAGTTTTTGATATTCTACCTTAATATCTATCTTTGCATCTTTTAAAATCTGCGCAAAATTTCGTCTCATGGATTCACCTGCTTTCATTTGTATCTTACCCGCTCATAAGCATATTCAACTTAGTTAGTGCAGGAATCGCTTATCGCTTTAACCCGTATTTCGGGTCAACTATACCCCCAACACCATTTTGCATTACCAGAAATCAAAAATTTGTGCTTAGCCAATCGTTCAAAAGTTCCACACTGCAGATACCTGCATTATACAAAATTTCAATAATATCTCTGCCGGAAATGATTACAATAGGATGCTCATCTTCGATGATTTCTTTGTAGGCTTGATCTCCAACATATGATGTGGTCACAAAAATCCCAAATTGTCGATGCTTGATTCTTGAAATCAAGCGTGATGTCTCTTTTACACCCACCGCGTTACTTATTTTGTATCGCTTAGCTTCTAATGCAAATTCGAGTTCAATACCATTCACTATCGTGCCTACACGGTATTTTCCAACGGCATCTCTACCACCATCTCGAGTACGCCGTGTTGCTTCGATGCTGATGATATTGGAATCCATGATTTGCACAATTTTACAGGCACAAGCTTCAAATGCATATGGGTCTGCAAAATAACTTATCAATGTTTCCAACATTTGATACTCCAGACTACCGGGAGCGGGAAGCTGCTCATTTGCCTTTCGATATTTGATTGGATTTTTCTCTGTTATCAATGGCTTATATTCATTTTTATCGACCCAGCACAGCCATGCCTTAGGCGCATACTGGCTCTCGTATCCACGGTCATTTTCTAAGTCCACAAGCCATTGCCTATCGATTTTGGGGATATCAAGTATGGTGAATGTAGACTTATAGTTCTGATACCGCCCCTCCTTGTTCTGCGCCCAAACAGAAACTAACGCATCCTGCGGATTCATTCGCCTATCGCCAGGTACGGCAAGGCCACAAAATACTACATCCCTACCGCAGTATTTCTGGAATATAAATGCTGGTGCTATTTGTTTTCTTTGACCAGCGGCAAGCTTGGCAAAGATATTCTGTAAAAATGAATTCCCTCCGAATTTCGTTTTTATCATCGGATTGCCGGCTTTTCTGTTATCTCCCCAGTATGTAAAACGTCCAAGCGTTCTATCGATTTCATCACGCCATTCGATTTCCTCTCCAGTCGTATAAATACATACATAAGCCACATCTTTCGCTTTTTCCCGTTTTCACCCAGTTTCATGCATTTCCTAAAACCGCCAGAATTGCCAACATGCATTACCTTCGATAAAACTTCACTCCCAAGATTCTTGGCGGTTCCACCTTCGTAAACTGCATCTACGAGCAAATCAGCAGTATCTATCTCAGTAAATGGGATACGTAAAATTTTCTCCATAGGGCATACCCTTTCTAAAATTCGCTTAATAATACTCTGCCTATCCTCTTTACAAGCGGAACGACTAAGGCGTTACCCATGCAAAAATATCGCATCCGTTCCGGCATTCCTGTATCCGTCCAACCATCCGGAAATCCATTCAATCGTTCACATTCGACCGGAGTCAGCACCCGTAGGCGGCCAGCCATCGGGTCCCGTACGACATGAGAAGTCCGGCCCACCTGGGATTCTGAGGTCAGCATCGTTCTTGAGGGCTTGTCCAACGATTCCGGAAATTGAACGCTGCCCTCAGAAAAACAATACTGACTGCCATCTCGCCGCTGCCGTTTCTCACGCTTTGCCCCCTTGGAGTAGGTCCATCGGGGCATATCTTCGGTGCGAAGGAAATAGTGCTCATCCACTGGACCTGTCTCTAACATGTCCTTTAGAGGTGTGGCTTCTATTCGCTGCGGAGTCACATCAACAGAGTATATCCGTCCGTTCATCATAACGCCAGCGCTATATAAATATACTCGCTGATCTCTTGAAACAGTCGAAATATCATCATATTCTAATTCGTCGATCCAACTTTCAACATATGACCTGCTATGACTTTGAACAGGAAACGCTTTTGCTAAAATACCATTCTCCATAACATGCTTGTGCATAGACTTAAGGCCTTGTACACATACCGCTTCTGCCAAATTGCAAAAAATCTCCGTTTGATTATGATAGGCCACGATAAAGGTCCGCCGCCGTCGTTGAGCATATCCATAGTCAGCAGCATTGATGACTCTCCACTCAACGGCATAGCCTTTCTCATAGAGGCATCGTAATATGATAGAAAAGTCACGACCGGACTGTTTGGCCGGAGAGTGGATCAATCTGTCCACATTTTCCAGCAACACATACTTTGGCTTTTTTTCTCTGAGGATATCATCTATTTGCCACCAAAGCGCACCCTTAGTTCCCTTAATTCCTGCGGAATTTTTCTTCATGATAGAATAGTCCTGACACGGGAATCCTCCAACAAGCAGATCATGGTCAGGTACATCGATTTTAGCTTTGGCGATATCCTGGCAAACATGGTACTTTTTATTGCTGAAATGCGTGGTGTAGCACTCAAAAGCATACTGCTCTCGCATAGACGGTTCCCATTGGTTTGCCCATATCACTTTGAACCTATCAGACGCAGCTTCCAGGCCTAAGCGAAATCCGCCTACGCCTGCAAAAAGCTCTACTGTTCTGATAGGTTCCATAATAGGCAACTCCTGTATGATGACCTATACTATTCTTCGTAGTCCACAGGTCCCAAATCGTCTGCACTATCAATCAACTGAGCAAGAATCGTTTCCTCAATTTCGGCAATACATGTAGCCAGATTCTTCATGACCTCTTTTTCCCAGAAATGAATGGGTGTCCAGCCGGCCTGCGTCAGCAATTGGTCATTACGAAGGTCACGGGCCATGTTTTCTTCGATTTTTTCAATCCAATACTCGCGGTTGCTCTTGAGGCGCATTTTGCGGTTTTCCCAATCTTTCCCGTGCCAAAACTCGCCATCAATAAAAACGGCAATACGGTGCTTAAGAATTGCGATGTCCGGAGAACCTGGCAGCTTCTTATCATTTTTTCGATAACGATAGCCCTGGTGCCAAAGGGATTTTGCTAACAAAGTTTCTGCCTTGCCACCCTTTAGTTTGACCTTGGACATGCGTTTCCTGGTTTCGGGTGTTGAGTTATATGATTTGGGGTGCTTCATCGTCTTCGCTGTACCAAATCTCCACAAGCTTCCCATAGTCTTCCTTGAGGAAGTGGGGCTACACCTGTTCGCTGAAAACTATCAATTAGCTTTGAAATGCCGATGTGTTCTCTGATATGCGAAATAACAGTCAGGTGTGAAAGACAATTGTTGATTCGTCCGGTTGAAATATTCCAACTGTCTCTTTGTAAGTACGAATATTTGCAATCTTCATTTTGGGCCAAAAGATCGTTATAGTACAAAAATCCCTCTAAGGATATTCCATCTAATAAACCAAACCGATCGTTTAGTGTATCTAAAACATCGGTATCTATTTCCAGTGAGTTCCATGAAAAAAGAAGATTTTCCGAAGAAATCACATTGCCCGCAGAAATATCAATTGTTTCACAGAGATACTCAGCTTCATTATGGCTATAACCAATCATGTACGCAATTCTCAAGAAAAGTGTTGCAAGAACATCAGTATCTGCACGATGATTGCGACCAATAATATCGATGATGTCCCAAATTTTCTTGAAATCCATATCAGCAGCATATGAACCGTCTGCTTTTTGGAGTACAGGGCGGGCATCTAACGGATAATTGCGATTTCCTTCGCGTGTACTTTCAATTCCTGGATACTGCATATAAACTTTTTCACCACATCTGGTTTCGTATAAAAGAATGCGCCTTTCTGTGGTTCCATTTTCTAAACCTTCACGAGAAAGCGCATGAAAACTCGCAATATTTTCCCGCTTTTGGTTTTCTGTTGCTCGATACGGTGTCTGCATCGGAATAGTTGTACGCACTCTGTTGCGAAGCAACTCGTTTGAAATCAGCGGCATAAAATAATCCCCCTATCGATTTATCTGTTCTGCAATATATGTGTTATTTAGCCAGAAACACTGTTTGGTCATCATGCGACCATCAGGCAACGGCAACTTATCTGAAGCATCTTTACCATGAGGCCTGACATGTGCAACGGGGCTCTCGGCTTGCTTCGGCAGGTTATTGCTGACTCCGCGAGGAGTCTGGATCAACTGAACTCCTTCGCGAATCGTTTGGACAGTTCGTGCCCAAACTCGATGTACTTCTTCAAGGTCATCATTAGGAATATTCCAGAACATGACACGGTCAAATGTATACTCTCCATCGTCCCGTTCCTGGAAAATGACAAACAGAAACTTCGTGGGAGCCAGATAGTTATAGAGTTCCGATTCTTCCCAAGTCTCTTCCTTGCTCAACGCAATAAAGTCAAATGTGGGGAAGGACATGCTTTCCTTGATCTTACCGTTGCTTTGCACTCGGATAGTTTTAGGGATAATACTTGCCTTTTGAAACTCCTCCGTACAGGCAATGCGGCCCTTGACATCCAACATTCGCGCCAATAGGATCTCATTAAGGCTCTTGGCATTGCTATCAACACCAAGTCTAAGTTTAAGCTCGTTTTGAGTCATTCCATAGTAAGGTTTAACTTTTTCAATAATGTATTCCTCAAAAGTTTTGGTGTGCAGCACACCTGCGGATTTGATAATACGCGGGCTCTCCGCATTTCCAAATATATACTTGTTGAGGATCTGCGTCATGTACGATGATTTCAGAGAATATGCCCGCTGTTTTGCAGGAAGCTCTGAAAACGGTTGCTGGCGAACGCTGGAGGCATTAGCGCCCTTTGTACAAGCCGCAAGATAAAGTGTGTCACCCTCCGAGAGTTCATGAGCACGGCCTGCACGAACCTTTTCCATGATAGTTTCCCAGTCATGCTCAATGATAGTAAGATCCTCTTCCGGGAAACTAAACAAAACCGCCTCATCTATCCGAAAATCACCCTTGGGCTTGTCTGCAAGGTGCTCATAGGACATGAGAAGCATGGTGTTGCATTTATGCCAAAAGGCACTGGTTTGGAAGGTCTTATCGTACTCCTCCATATAGTTGATGATATTGCAGACCAGCCGTTCCTTTGCACGGATCCCGTTTTTCCCACGCAGATAGGGCGTGACCTTCAGTTCTACGCCAGCCTCCGGGAAGTCTGGCTCAGACTCGGAGTTGGGCGTGTAGCCAAACCAGCTCTCTTCGATAACAGTTCCGATAGCACCTTTTCCCGTGGCCAAACGACCAGTTTTATCGACATCCCGGAGCGGGATACCCTTGATTTCCTGCGCACGCCGCAGAATTGATTCTTTGGTCACATACTGTGTTCCCTCCACTGCTTCCAACTCCTTTTCTATGATTTTATTATGAACGACCATGGGTCTTGCGCATTGCTGCACAAGACCCATGGATATCATTCTGATTTTGATATAGCTTATTTTTCTTCAGCTATGATCGTATCCAGAACTCTACCCATTCTGGTTATCATCGGTACGACCAGGGCGTTGCCCATGCAAAAATATCTCATCCTATCAGGCATACCCGTATTTGTCCATTCGTCATCAAATCCCTGGAGGCGCTCGGCCTCGACCGGGGTCAGTAACCGGAGTCTCCCTGTTCCGGGATCTGACACAACATGCGTGGAGCGATTTAGTGTGGACTCACTGGTCAACATCGTACGGCCAGGTCTATCCCACGGGTCAGGGAAGGCAATGGGGCCTTCTGAGAACATATACTCATGACCATCTGCTGATTTTCTGGGGATTTTTTTTGCGCCTTTAAGATATGTCCATTTGGGCATTTTCTCGTTAGTAATATAGACTTTATCATCAACATTATTCTTCTGCAGGATTTTCCCAAGGGTAATTGGTTCTTCTTCCCGCTCAATTACTTTTGCTGTATAAATCCTACCTTTGCGCATATAGCCTGCGGCTTCGAATGCGAAGGCAAAGTTATCGCTCACATCTACGATGTCACCGCCGATAACCGTCTCCGTTATCTGGCCTATGTTTTGAACGGGGAAGGCTTTCGCCATAAGGCCACCAACTTTGATGATCATATCTGCAGATATGTCGGCCATCTTCTGTCCATAAATCGTGTCGTTTCTGTATGCGAAGATGAATGTCCTACGACGACGCTGCGCTGCACCATATTGTGCTGCATTAACGACTCGCCATTCCACACTATAGCCTTCCTTGGCAAGACACGCAAGAATAACGCCGAAGTCACGTCCCCTCTGTTTGGCCGGAGATTTAAGTAATCTATCAACATTCTCGAAGATGCAGAACGGTGGCTTTTTTGCGATGATCGTATCTCTTATCTGCCACCACAGTACGCCCTTTTTACCTTCGATACCATGAGAAGACGACAGTGTGTGTGCCACACTATAGTCCTGACAAGGGAAGCCCCCCACGAGAAGTGTATGGTCGGGAATAGCCTGCTTGTCCATCGTGCTGATATCTTCTCCAGTATGAAATTCATTATTCAGGTCGGGACTGTCTCCAAAGTGTTGCACATAGCAGTTATGTGCCCATTGTGTCCTTGCGCCGGGTTCCCACTGTGAGAACCATGTAGTCTCCCAGCCTGATTCAAGTCGGTCGAATCCCAATCGGAATCCGCCGACGCCTGCGAACAATTCGCAGATAGTCTTTTGCATAATAAAGCCCTCCTTTGACCGTCATGCGGTCAGCTCGCTTATTTTCATAGACCGAGCCGTAGCTCATGTTAGCACCGACAGACGCCGGATCGTTGGTCTATTTTTATTATATCACAGGCTTCTTCAGAAATCAGCAATAACTTCTCATTTTCGTTTTCAAGATGGTACTGTTTATTATCCGTTATCAATCAAAGCCTTGAATCGTTTAATAAGTATCAGCATATTTAGAACCATAACAAAAACTAAATAGTATTCAAATACGCTAATAATGATTTGCACCCCATACTTTATACTATCAGACAAAAAGATAATTGCCAGTGAAATTATTAGAGCCATCATACATAAAACTATCTCCAGCAAAACTGTAGACGCAGTTTCTTTTAAAACTTGTTCATACAGTTTTCCAGTTTGTTTCGATGTATCTTTGCTTACCAGGATGGATAACATCGCAAAAAACGCAGAAATTAAGATGGATAAAAATACAGATAGATGCTCTGCTAATTCACTTGTGAGCGCAGTGACCTGCACCAGTGCGGCGGATAAAAGTACAGGCACTCCCCAGAATAACCACAGGTGTTTTCTTGCATTAGAAAATATCGATATATAATCTTTGAAAATCTTTTTGATATTTAAATAATTAGTTCCTGCTTTAAAAATATAGACAATCAGAATCATCAAGGCAAGGATGAACAGTGCCACAGGTGATACGCATGCTTTCAACACTTCCACTATTGTCTCAATTATCAATACCATTCACTCCCTAATTTAAAACTTATTTGGTAAATGCTCAATGTATTCCTCGGCGACCTCAAGCATATGGGTTTCAAAATTAGGGAAATCGATTGTACCGTCCGGTAGCAGTAGTTCATCAGGAAGCGCTTCTTCGACAGACAACTCATCTAACCCATGAAGATCTATCGTCCGTAGTCTGTCTCCAATCTTTACTACCATTTTTGTCTCAGGATAATCGTGGTTATCAAACGTGAAGTAATTATATTTTGCCTCTGAGACGTGTCTCAATTTTGCTTTCATCTGGTTGGTGATTTTGATTGGTACCAGGGTACGTTCTTCACGGCCGTATCCTGCGCCATAAAGTTTATCAGCTGTATCATTGCTTTGAACATTTCGTGCTAATTTGATTTTTTGTATCATGCCACTCTCAAATAATTTTTTTAGATAAAAGTCCGGGGCCAGATTTTGAGTTCTGAAAGTTAGTCCCAATTTTTTTGAAAAGAATTCTTGCATCGCCTTCGTTGTTACGGTTTTTACGCCATAGATTCCAATTTCCTGAAAGAGAATAAGTCCTCTCTGCGCCTTACTTATCTCAGTATCTTTTGGAATGACCACTACAACATAAAAAGGTTTGACATCGGCCTCATCCCGACTCTTTTTGTGAACTGTACTTTTGGTCTTCCTGTTTACCAATTTAGATGCATATCCATAATACCCTGCGTAAACAGTAAAAATCAAATACCGATATGTGTCCGTTTCCCCTTGGTTCGTGCTATCAAATGAGCAATTGAAAAGCTGTTGGCGGACTTCTTTATCATCTACATCCGTGTTGGCACCAATGAAGTCAACAATCAAATCGAGCGCGGATGTATATTCATAGGTCCGCTCTTCTCCGTCTTGTAAACGATTGAAAATGACTTTGGCGTTGAGTGGCAATATTTGTTCTGGATTTTTCCCCTTCCACTTCTTAAAAGAGAAACTATATGCGCGTAAACTCAGTTTTTGTGAAAAAGCCATACCTCACTTTTCTCCTTTACTTTGTATACTCTAAATAATTTCTATAATATCCTCAATTCTACAATCCAGCGCCGCATAAATCTTCACGAGTATCTCTGTGGTGACATGCCCATTCCGGCCCATTTTGGTGACGGAAGCTGGGCTGATACCCGCCTTTTCACACAAGTCTTTCTTTTTCATGTCTTTATCGATAAGCAGCTTCCAGAGTTTTTTATAACTCACAGACATAAAATATCTCCTCCGTACAGATATACAAAAAATGCTCTGCCGCTTGGCAGAGCATTCGGTCTATTGCACCCATACTGCCAAGGCCCATTCCAACACTTGACAGCGCTGTTTATAATGATAGCACATTTGGGCAGGAAAAGCAAGAAAATAATGAATCCGCACGAATTCTGACTCCATTAAATTTCTTTTCGAGCCACAAAAGAAGCAGTTGAACCTCCGGACAATCAGAGCTACAATGCCAATACCTCATAGCGAGGATAAGCTGATTGGAGGTCAGATGATGAATTATGAAGCAAACCCGTGTCAGGACTACGAATCGATCACCATTGATGAACTGAAAGAGCGAACCAGCAGCCTATTGAATCTGGTAACAGAGGGGCAGCGACCGCTGCGCGTATGCATGAATAATGGCAAGGAGTTTCTGTTGTGCCCTCAGGACCTGCTCGCCCCTATCTGTGACGCTGACTTTCGTTTGATCCTGCTGTCAGCAATGCGGTATGCGATGGGCAGAAACACATATATGCCCGCGGTAGTTTCCGATTATATTAAGCGCCACATTCGGTTTCTGGACGATAAGTTTCTTGCGTTGGCTGCCGATGATATTCGGCGGCACCTCGAAGACTACGCAGAGCATGAGCCGAACCCGAATCTTTGGCAAGGCCTTTTTGATGCACTCGAAGCAGAGCAGAGAGCGCGTGCCACTCGTCAGGCAAGGAAGATTCGGTCTTGTCCGCCCTGCGGAAAGTCCTCGCTTTGAGTGCCAATCGAAAAATATTTATGATAAAATTACGACGAAAGTCAACAGTGTTTTCCTCGCAGGGCGCAGATACTTTCCCTTACTTCTGGTACGCTTTCCCTTAAAATGCCACCATAATTAAGGGAATGCAATGGCTGTTACTGGTGTTCCTTGTCTGTGACATCACACACTTCGCGTTGCTACCTCCCAGAAAACCACTTGCACACCCCTACCATTAGAGTTACAATTCAGGTAATCCAAAACGATTCCCGCTGGGGTATGCGAAAGTTCACCGAAAGGAGCAACCGGCATGGATAAGGAGCGTATGGCAGAGTTAGAGAAAATCGAAGCCCATGGTGCTGAGAACGGCTGGGTTGCCCCGATGACAGAGGAAGACAGGGAGTTCTTTGCATATTTTCGCTCGGTGTTTAAGCGTTACAATATTTCCCCCTCAAAGGCAACGCGGCTGGAATATGATTTTGTGACACGAGTTGCGGAGAGTGAGTTCTATCTCCAGAAGGCAAATGCGTGAGGGTATTCTTTGTCTATAGCGATGCAAATTCTGCACCGCATAACTTCATGGGCATATCTCGTCTAATCACCGGTTACTTAGCAAAACAAAATCTTATAGCACCTATGATGCTGGAGGTAATTAGCAATGACAGAAACGCAAAGCAGAGTCACCGCATGCTTAAACTCTGCTCTTCAAAGTTTTAATCAGAACGAACAGTATTTGATATCCAGAGATTTAAGCGAACGGTGTATTTGCGCTAAGTTTGCTTCATATCTCGAACGCGCTATTGCAGAATCTGAATTTCGTGAATACGTAGTAGATGTAGAATATAACCGTGGAAGCCGCGGGAATGAGTACGCCGCTAAAGTGTTGAATGGTCATAATATTGTTGTAGATTTAGTTGTACATAAGCGGGGCTATGACGAACAGCGAGGGTTTGATAATCTTTTTTGCATTGAAATGAAGAAGGCCTACAAACGCTGCGATCTTTCATCAGACAAGGAGCGTTTAAGAATCCTAACAGATGATTTTCTTGGCTTTGGGTACAAAGCTGGATTTATGATTACGGCTACTGCCGATATAATCCATGATGAATATAAGTTAGTAGTTGAAAGTTATTTCTATAATCGCTCCGAAGAATAGCTTCATTTTTCTCACTTATCTATAGCGACTCAACTTCTACCCTGCCCCTCGCAAAAATCACTTGCTTAACCACCTCATCAGAGGTACAATGCGGCAAACCGGAGCGATGAATCATTCATCCTCAGCACTCCGGCAAACTATAAAAACCGCTTTCTGTCCCCTGTCACGAGGGTGTTCAGAAAGCGGTTTTTGACCACATGTTTGACTACAGACAGCCGTGGAGTGTGCGGAAACAGTGGAAATAAGAGTCTTAAAGAGTATCCGTAAACGAGACGAAATGGCAGGAAAGCGGCACAAATCGTCATAGGGAATTATGTAAACCGCTTTGGGATCAAGAGACCGGGCGTTCGAGCCGAACTACTCGAACCACACCCTCGGAAATCGCTGATTTCAGAGGGTTTTCCTGTTGCGCACCATAAGGCTCATGCCGTTTCATTCCGTATACGCCGCAGATAGTGGTAGACCGCAGGCTCTGAGTTGCGCAGTTCCTTGACCAGTTCCGTCACGGGGTTACCTATGCGGCGGCCGCTGAGATGCTCGTTGCAGGCGGCAATCGCCGAGCACTCCGGCGCAGAAACGTCGTGGAGGAGAGTCTCATATGTATTTTCGGTCGATAGGGTTGACAATTTTTTTGCACGCACAGCAAGAAACGCCCCTTTATGCAGCGTTTTAGACAAAAATTTATCACACTTCTTGGCACTTATGCAAGGTTGACAAGGACGGTGTGATAAATTATAATCAGGAATGCAACAAAGTTATCAGAAAGAGAGCTCACGGTCACTCCCTTCCCCCGCGCATCATATTTTTAAGGAGGTATTTGTAATGGAAGCTGCAAACTACGGTATCTTGTCATTGGTTCCCCTTGCGCTTACACTTGCTCTGGCGTTCTGGAAAAAGGACGCCGTCTTTGCCCTGTTCATGGGCTGTCTCTCCGGCGTTCTGCTGCTGGGACACGACCCCGCCTTCGGCTTCTCCGCTCTGGCGGAGGAGGCTCTGGGCAACGAGGACTTCATCTGGATCCTGCTCATTCAGGTATTCATCGGCATCATGATCGCGTTCTTCATGAAGGCGGGCGTGGTCAAGGCGTTTGCGGAGATGATCGCCGGCAAGGTGAAATCCCCCCGCAGCGTAAAGCTGGCCACCTGGTTCATCGGTCTGTTCACCATCGACGACTACATGAGCCCCCTGCTGCGCGGCGTGGTCATGCGTCCCCTGACGGATGAGATGCGCGTACCCAGAGAGAAGCTGGCCTTCATCCTCGACTCCACCTGCGCCTCCGTGTGTACCCTGATGCCCTTCATGGCATGGGGCGCCTACGTGGCCGGTCTGGTAGCGGATCTGGGCGGCCCTGTGACCTCCAACGAGCAGGGCGTAAGCGTCTATATCAGCGCCATCCCCTTTAACTTCTACGCGATTCTGATGGTACTCATCACGCTTCTCTCCGCACTGGAGATCTTCCCCGACTTCGGGCCCATGCGCAAGGCGGAGCAGCGCGCCCGCACCACCGGCAAGCTGCTGCGTGACGGCGCCGTTCCCATGATGGGTACCGAGCTGGAGGATCTGCAGAAGGGCAGCGACAGCGATGTGAAGCCCAACGTCATGCTGGACTTCCTCGTTCCCATCATCCTTCTGGTAGCCACCGCCATCTGGACCTACATCGCCAAGGGCGGCGTGAAGATCCTGGAGTGCTTCATCATCACCGTGATCTATATGTCCATCGAGCTGAGCATCCGCAAGGTGTTCAAGAGCGTGACCGATCTGGTGAACACCGCCGTGCAGGGCATGAAGAGCGTCATGTCCGCCACCCTCATCCTGGCTCTGGCCTACTGCATCAACACCATCACCAAGTCCATGGGCGCAGCCGACTTCCTGCTGGGCGTCTGCGAGAACTGGATGACCCCCGCCCTGTTCCTGTCTGTGACCTTCATCGCGGGCGCCGTGATCTCCTTCTTCACCGGCTCCTCCTGGGGTACCTTCGCCATCTGCATTCCCATCGCCGTTCCTATGGCTTACTCCTTCACCGGCGGTCAGCTGGGTACGCTGGTCTACGCCGCGGTGGGCGCCGTTGTCAGCGGCGGTCTGTTCGGCGACCATTGCTCCCCTGTTTCCGACACCTCGGTGCTCTCCTCCCTGGGCGCCGCCTGCGACCACATTGACCATGTCCGCACACAGCTGCCCTACGCGCTGCTGGCGGCAGGCATATCCATCATTCTGTGGATCGTTGTTGCACTGGTTGGTGGAGCTGCATGAAATACGATTTTGACACACCCATTGATCGCAGAAATACCTTCTCCTTTAAGTGGGACTGCGATATGGACTATTTCGGCCGGGACGACGTGATCCCCATGTGGGTGGCGGACATGGACTTTGCCTGCGCCCCCTGCATCGTAGAGGCGGTGCAGAAGCGGGCGGCGCACCCCGTTTACGGCTACGGCGTGCGACAGCAGCCCTACTTCGACGCGGTGCAGGGCTGGCTGAAGAAACGCCACGGCTTCGATGTGAGCATCGAGCATCTCGCCTTCGCGCCTCCCGGCGTGATCTACGCCATGAACGTGATGCTGCGTATCCTCACGAAGCCCGGCGACAAGGTCATGGTGCCCATGCCCAACTACGACCCGCTGTTTGACATGGTCACCCGGGGCGGGCGGAAGCTGGTGGAGAGCCCGCTGGTCTGGCGGGACGGCCGGTACACCTTCGACTTCAAGGACATGGAGGCGAAGGCCGCCTCCGGCGTGAAGGTGCTGGTGCTCTCCAGCCCCCACAACCCCACCGGACGCGTCTGGACACGCCAGGAGCTGGAGGGCGTCGCCGAGATCTGCCTGCGGCACAACATCTTCATGCTGGTGGACGAGATCCACTGTGACT
>ENA-OUQG01000984-OUQG01000984.1-human-gut-metagenome-genome-assembly--contig:-NODE-984-length-16560-cov-28.920145_pt1 | contig 16560 bp, 14 predicted proteins | sample MGYA00237943_ERZ548823 | MGnify/ENA primary metagenome ERZ548823 (study PRJEB26490, sample SAMN05194731) | human gut metagenome | biome: terrestrial biome; feature: human-associated habitat; material... | reverse complement strand
CAGAAGCTGACGCAGGCAAGACTGGAAAAAGGATTGTCGCAGGAGCAGCTTGCAAAGCGCATCGGAACCCAGCGTTCCAACATCTGCCGCATCGAAAAAGGAACGCAAAACCTCTCCCTTGACCTGATGCTCAAGATCGCAGAGGCACTTGACAAGGATGTGTCCGTAATGCTTGAGGAAAGGAGCAGCACAATGGAAAAAGTATATAGCCTGCGCCTTTATGATGAAACACTGCTGACCTTCACGCTGGAGGAAAGAGGCTTGGAGGGCTTGCAGGCGACCATTCTCCACACCGAAACGGCAAAGCAAAAGCTGTTTCCTCTCGACTTGGAGCTGACAAACGAGGGCATTGTGAAGTGGCTGGAACGGCGGTTAATTCCGAAGAACCGGCAGTTTGTAGATGAAATCTTAAAGACGCTGGGGCTGAGCGTAAACAACACGAAGGGCATCATTGATGTCTGTATGGGGCTGTCCCTCAACGACAGCTATTGGGTCGTCCCCGCCGACTTTGACGGCAAATATGCCGATTATAACCTCTACGAAAACCGCTTCTCCGAAGCACTGTCACTGGTAGCTTATACCGGCGTGGGCGGCAGTCGGGAGGCATTCTCCACCTCGCCGGAGCTGACTACCAACGGTATGCTGCGGAAGGCTTGGCGCTTTGTGGAGGGCGACGGCATCTATCTGTATAAGGGCGGCACGGAGGGCGCTGCGAACACCGGAAACGAGCCGTACAGCGAGTATTATGCCTGTCAGATCGCAGACAAGATGGGCATCGGCTGCGTACAGTACGACCTGGAAAACTGGAAAGGTATCCTTGCCTCCAAGTGCCGGCTGTTCACGGATATTGATACCTCGTTCGTCCCTATCGGGCGTATTCTCCGCAAGACGACGCTGAAAGCCTGCCTGGATTATTACAAGACCTTGGGCGACGAGTTCTACGAGCAGCTTTGCAGTATGCTGGTTTTCGACACCCTGATTTACAACGAAGACAGACACTTCGGCAACTTCGGCTTACTGCGGAACAATCACACGGGCGAAATTATCGCCCCTGCACCCATCTTCGATAACGGCTTGTCGCTGTTCAACTACGCAATGCCGGATGATTTAAAGAACCTGAGTGCGTATGCAAAGACCCGTTCCAATCCCTACCGCATTTCCTATGAGGATGTGTGCAAAGAGGTAATGGGCACAAAGCAGAAAGCACAGCTGCGGCGAATGGTGGACTTCAAGTTCACCCGCCATCCGTCCCTGAATCTGCCGGAGGAACGGCTGACAGCCATTGAAAAACAACTCGGAGAGCGCACAAGAGAGCTGCTTTCCATTCCGATTCAGAGAAGTACAAAGCGCAAAAACGAGCCGGAAAGATGATCCGTCTGCGAACTTGACGGTAGAAAAAGTCACAATATCGTCGTATAGGATTCTTAAATCAGAATGACAACTCGGTAGTTGTGGAGGTGGCTGTATGAAAATCGCAATCATCGGAAGTTTTCCTCACGCAGCAAAAGAACAGATAATCAATAGGTTTCCGGAGGCGTGGGAAGTAAGAATTCTGCATCCTTATGAAGCAGCAGAAGAAGAATTAAGAGACGCAGACGTGCTCATACCGGAGCATATCAAAATCAACGCAGCGTTGCTGGAAAAAGCGCCCAGACTAAAACTGATCCAAACAGGTGCGGGGTATGACAATGTAAATCTTGAAGACTGTACCAGATACGGCGTTCAAGTCTGTAATGCTGCCGGCGTGAATGCGAATGCGGTTGCCGAGCATGTGATGGCCTTCATTCTTTGCTGGTATAAAAACATCACATACCTCGATTCGTTCCTAAAGGCTCACCGGGATGAAGGAGAACTGCAATACAAGGGAGCAGAGCTTTCTGAAAAAACGATCGGAATCATTGGCCTCGGAAATGTAGGAAAAAAGGTTGCGGCGTATTGTAATGCCTTTTATATGAACGTCCTGGGCTATAGCCATAAGCCGTTTGACATTGCCGGTGTACAGCAAAAAGATCTGGATAGCATTTACCGTGAGAGTGATATCGTCAGTATTCATATTCCTTTGAATGAAAGCACGCGGCATATGATCGATTCTCATGCGTTCGACAAAATGAAATCTGACGCAGTCTTGATCAACACATCAAGGGGAGCGGTCATTGACCAGGATCAACTGATACTGGCAATAAGACAGGGCAGTATTGGCGGAGCTTGTCTGGATGTATATGAGGATGAACCCTTAAGTATGGATAATCCTCTGCGGGACTTGAATCATGTCATCCTGACTCCCCATACGGCCGGACTTCCGGATGGCGTGAAGTATCATAAAAAGCGCTATGATTTCTTTATCAGCAATATCAAAAAAGTGATGAACGGGGAACTCCCGGAATGCAGGCTGAATCAGATTTGAAGAGATAATTCCGGTTTATCGAACTGAATATAGCGTACATAGCCGCTTGGTTTTCAAAAGAAATCAGGCGGCTATTTCTGTTTTGAAGGGGGTGTTCGCTATGAGCGAAACAGATTACAACGCTCGACTTTACTCCTGTACCGCCTGCAGCTTTAGTTCCGGACTGTATATGTACTCCCGCCTGCCCGGCAGGAAGGCCGCTGCGCCCTCTGCCTCGTACTGCATGACCCGCCTTTGAAGTGTTTTCCGATCCACACCGCCCTCTGCTGCCGCTCCGCTTATGCTTACCTCTCCCGCTATGTATTTTATTACGATTTTTTACTTTCTCCTCCGGTTTCAGTTTTTCCCGTTCCGACATAACAATGCTCCCTCCATGTTTGACAGTGTTTTATTTCACTGTCTCTCATAGAGGGAGCATATTAGAGCGGGAATGGGGCTGCTCTTTTTTGTTCCGGGCTGCGCTGTCAGAGAACCTCCTTGGAGATGTAGTTCTCACTTTTTCCGCTGACGGCGGATTCGAAGGCGGCTACCAGCGGGTGCTTGTGCCACAGATGAAGCTCCTCGGTCAGATGATAGGCGGCCAACTGAAAAAACGGCAGGAAAGTCAGGGGCGCCAGCAGCGCATCCACCGTCCCCGGCACAGACAGGTCGCCGCCGGGGGCGGTGTCATCTGTGAACAGGAACACCCTGTCCGTCACAAGGGATGCGGCCCGGTACAGCTGGGCGCCGCGCTCCCGGTCCCGGGGGTCTGCCGCAAGGAAAAACAGGGTGTGGTTGGGCGTCAGGTGCAGGTTCGGCCCGTGCAGGAACTCCTCCAGCTCGTAGGCACAGGCAGGGATCTGCAGCGTTTCCATCAGCTTCAGCGCCGCCTCGCGGGCAACGCCATAGGACGCGCCGGCGCCTACCAGGCAGACCGTCTGCATGGAGGAGAGCTGTTTATAACGGGCGCGCAGCAGGGTCTCCCCTGCCGGGATGGCCTGCTCGTAGGCGTCTGCCAGCCGAAAGAGCTTCTCCCGCTCTGCGGCAAGCGCGGCGCCGGACAGCCGCCCGGCGGCGTAGGCTGCTTGCAGGGCAAACAGGCACAGAAACAGTCCCAACGACGTGACACCCATGGTCACATAGCCCACGGACTCCGGCCCGCAGCCGTAGTCGATCAGCAGGTCTGCGTGCAGCCGTAGATCGCTGGCCGGGTCGGAGGTGATCCCGATCGCCGTGCGCCCCTTGGCGTGGATGGCGTCCAACGCCTGCAGCGCATTGGTACTGTAACCGCTTTGGGAGATAACCACGGCCAGCTCGTCCTCGGGCTGCTGGCACTCGTAGGTACAGAACGTGAACGGTTCCGTTATCAGTACCTCGCAGGGCAGCCACTTTCGCAGGTATGGTCGAACGCACAGCGCCGCGTTGTAGGAAGAGCCGCTGGCCACCAGACGCAGGATGCGGACGGGCCGGGCGGCGAAGGCCGCCGCCAGCGGCGCCTCCCAGTGCTCCGTCAGAAGCCGCCGCAGGACGGCGGGCGTTTGCAGCACATAGTCCCGCATGGTGTGTTTTTCCATGGTGCGTCTCCTTACAGCGTAAGGTCGCCGTCCTTGCTGATCTTATTGAAGATCACCAGCGACAGCAGCGTCATCACCGTCAGCACGGTGGCCATAGCAGAGGCGATACCGTAGTTGCCGCGGACAATCTGGGTGTAGATGGCCACCGTAAGGGTCTGGGTCTTACCGGTATACAGCAGGATAGCGGTGGAAAGCTCGCTGATCAGCGTGACCCAGCTCAGGATAGCGCCGGAGAGCACGCCGGAGGACATCATGGGCAGCGTGACGGTAAAGAACGCCTTGGGCTTGGAGCTGCCCAGAGACAGGGCGGCCTCCTCCACATACAAGGGGATCTGCTGCAGAATGGCCACGGAGGAGCGGATCGTGTAGGGCAGACGGCGAACCACCAGTGCCACCACCATGATGAGCATACCGCCGGTGAGCACCAGCGGCTCACGGTTGAAGGCGGAGATCATGGCGATACCAATGACGGTACCGGGGATGACGTAGGGGATCATGGAGATCACATCCACCGCACCGGACAGCACGTTCCGGCGGCGCACCGCCACATAGGCGATGAGCACCGCCAGGAACACCACGATCAGCAGGCTGACGGCCGGGATCACAATGGTGTTCTGGATACTTCTGCCCAGACGGGAGAACATATCCTGATAGCTCTGGAGAGAGTAGCCGTCCACATAGATCTGGCCACTGGTCTTCTGGAAGGAGGTATACACCACATAGAGCTGGGGCAGGATGGAGATGCCGACCACCACATAGGTGATGAAATGTACGATGAAATTGGAAAAGCCGTGGAGCTTTTTCTTCTCGATACGGTGAAGCGCATTCATGGAGAACGCCTGCTTCTTCGCCACGATGTTCTGGGAGAAGTACACCACCATGGTGATGAGAATGGCGATGATGGCGATGGCAGAGGCAAAGCCCTTGTTCTGGGACACCTCGCCGACAAATTCGTTGTAGAGGATGACCGTGAAGGTACGATAACCTTCGCCGATCAGCATCGGCGTACCGAAGTCACTCATGGCGCGGACGAATACCAGCAGCGCGCCGGCCAGCACGGTGGGGGAGATCAGGGGCAGCACCACCTTGAAAAAGCGCTTGAAGCCGGTGCAGCCCAGGTTTTCGGAGGCCTCCAGCAGGGAAGCGTCCATCTTGCTCATGGCGCCCTGTACATACAGGAATACCAGCGGGAACAGCTGCGTGACAAAGACCAGCAGGATCCCGTTGAAGCCGTAGATATCCGGCATGGTGATGCCGAACAGACGGGAGAGGGAGTTGGTGATGACACCGTTGCGGCCCAGCAGCATGATCCACGCGTAGGCACCCACGAAGGGGGCAGACATGGTGGCCATGACGATGCACATCCGCAGCAGCTTGGCGCCGCGGATCTTGAACACCGACATGAAGTAGCCCAGCACCACGCCGACGACCACCGATGCGATGGTGGCGGCGATGGAGACCTTAAAGCTATTGAGCAGCGTGATGGAGTAGTACTTGCGGGAAAAGAATTTTGCGAAGTTCGCCAGCGTGAAATGGGCGCCATCGGAAAAGGCCATCTTCAGCAGAAGGCTCAGGGGGTACAGCAGAAAGAGCGCATACAGCAGCAGAATGACGATGGTGGTCCAGCCCCATACGTCCAGCCGGAACCGTTTACTGTTCTGTTTCATAGGCTCAGCCCCTCAAATAGTTCTTCGCGCCGTCCTCGGAGAAGATGTTGATCTTCTCGTTTTTGAGCGTCAGGGTAACGGTGCTGCCGGGTTCCAGCTTCTCGTCGATGGTGGATTCCTGGATCAGCTCCACACTGGCGCCGCTGGACAGCTTCAGGAAGTAGTGGGTGTTCAGGCCCAGATAGACGCTGTCCTCCAGAACGGCGGAGATGCCTTCGACCTTTTCGTCGGCGTGGTGGACCACAAACTCCTCCGGGCGGACGGAGACCTTTACCGGGCCGTCGGGGATCTGTGCCCAGCTGTCGCGGGTAAAGCGCTCGCCGTTGGGGAACACCAGTGCGCCCTGCTCCATGCGGGCGTCCAGAATGTTGGTGCGGCCGATAAAGGTGGCCACAAAGGTGTTGGCGGGGCGCTGATAAATGTCGCGGGGGGTGCCGATGTGCTGGATCTTGCCGGCGTTCATCACGGCGATGGTGTCGCTGATGGACATGGCCTCCTCCTGATCGTGGGTGACGTAGACGGTGGTGATGCCCACCTCGCGCTGGATCTTACGGATCGCCTGGCGCATCTCCATACGCAGCTTGGCGTCCAGATTGGACAGCGGCTCGTCCATCAGAAGCACGTCGGGCTTGATGACCAGCGCACGGGCCAGCGCCACGCGCTGCTGCTGGCCGCCGGACAGGTTTTCGGGCAGACGGTCGGCATACTGCTTGATCTGCATCATCTCCAGAAAACGATCTGTCTCTCGTGCGATCTCATCCTTGGGCGTTTTGCGGTTCTTCAGGCCGTAGGCGACGTTCTTTGCCACGGTCATGTGGGGGAAGATCGCGTAGTTCTGGAACACCATACCGATGTTCCGTTTGCTGGGCTCCTTGTCGTTGATACGCTCCTCGTTAAAATAAAAATCGCCGCCCTCAATGGAGTTGAAGCCGGCGATCATACGCAGCAGAGTGGTCTTGCCGCAGCCGGAGGGACCCAGCAAGGTAAACAGCTCGCCGTCCCGGATCTCCAGATTCAGACCCTCGATGACGGTGGTGTTACCGTACTGCTTTTTTGCATTTTGAATAGTGATCTTGCTCATACTTCTCTCGCCTTTCTTGAAGCGGCAAGCCGCCTGCCGCGCACGGCAGGCGGCTTGCCAAATAGGAAAATTTAGAAAGTACCCTGGTAAACCTCGGTGAACTTGTCCACGATTTCGGTCTTATGCTGGTTGACATACTCCTGATCCAGATCCACCGTCTTGATGTCGGAGGCGGGACGGAAGTAGTCGGGATAGCTCACATCGTCACGGACGGGGCGCACGTCCAGCTCGTTGCAGAGGATGTTCTGCACTTCCTGGCTCAGCACGAAGTCGATGAACAGCTTGCCGTTTTCGGGGTGGCTGCAGTTCTTGATCAGACCCACGGTGCTGGGGGTCAGGACGGTGCCCTCCTCGGGGTAGACGATGGCGATATTGGCGCCGGAGCGGGCCAGAGCGATACCGGCCTCCTCATAGGTCAGAACCACGGTCATCTCGCCGTCAGCCACGGACTTCCAAGCGGAGCTGGAGCCGCTGGCCAGCTTGCCGTCCAGATTCTTGATGAGCTCGGAGACAACGTTCCAGCCCTCCTCGTTCTCCAGCGTCAGGCCGCCGAAGTCGGTGAGGATGGTCTCGATGTGCATCATGGCGGAGGAGGAAGCGGTGGGATCAGCGGAGGCGATCTTGCCCTTCAGCTCGGGGTTCAGCAGATCCTTGTAGCCCTTGATCTGGATGTCGCCGATCAGGTCGGTGTTGTACATCAGAATGGCGCAGTCCAGATTGTAGTTGGTGCAGTAGCCCAGGGTGTTGCGGCAGCTCTCGATGAGGTTGGCGTCCTCGGGGCTGACGTAATCCTGGAACACGTGCTTGTACTCGGAGTAGGAGGATTCGCCGCCGCCGAACACCACGTCGCAGTAGGGAGCGTCGCCCTCGGCGTCGATACGAGCCAGCAGCTCACCGGTACCGCCGGTGATGACCTCGACCTCAATGCCATAGCGCTCCTCGAACAGAGGAACCACGGCGTTGACCTGTGCGTCGGTAGCGGGGGAGTAAATAACGAGCTTCTTCTCCTCTGCTGCGCCGTCGCCGTTGGCGTTGGCGTCCCCGTTGTCCTTCTGCGCACCGCAGGCGACCAGAGACACAGCGGCGACCAGTGCCAGAAGCATGGCCAGCATTCTCTTGATACGTTTCATGTTTTCATACTCCTTTTTTGTTTTTCGCGGGGGGTTACCTTTATTATAGAGAGATAAAAAAATGGGGAAAGCAAAAATCATGCACAAAACGGGGACTATTCTACACACTCGTTCCCGTCGTTTCGCATAAGGCGCACTTCCTGCGAATACTGGGCCGGGGAGCAGCCGATCTTCTTCTGAAAAACCACACGGAAATAGCGGTATTCCGAAAAACCGCAGGCCTCGGCGATCTGGCTGATGCTCATATCACTCTCGCGCATCATGGCGATGGCCTTTTGCAGACGGAAGTGGGTCAGGTACTCCGAAAAGTTGATGCCTGTTTCGCTTTTGAACCGGCGGATCAGCAGCGTCTCGCTGTAATGGAACTGCTCGCCCATCCTGCCGATGGTGATCTTTTCGGGATAGTGCTCCTCCACGTAGGCCATGACCTGCCGAACGGGCTGGCTCTTGCCCTGCTGCTCCGGCAGCTCGCCCAGCTTCTGGAGCACATCGGTCTGGCGCGCCAGCTCATGGGTCATCATCCGGTGTTTTTCCACCTTCTGCTGTGCAAATCGGATGGCCTCCTCCAGCTCGGCAGTTGCCACCGGCTTGAGGAGATAGCGCTGCACGCCACTGTACATGGCGCGCTTGGCGTAATCAAAGTCGGCGTAGCCGGTGACGACAATGGGTACGAAGTAGTACAGACCCTTGGTCTGGAGCAGTGCGTCCAGCCCGTCCATCAGGGGCATATTCACGTCGAGCAGCACGATATCGGGCCGGTGCTGGCGTATCATCTCCGCCGCCTCCTCTCCGTTGGAGGCCTCCAGCGGAATGGCGCAGTCCAGCTTGGCCCAATCGGTGCAGTAGATGATGCCCTTGCGGATCAAGGGCTCATCCTCCGCGATCAAAACCGTGAACATCCTGTCAACCCCCTCTCCTCATCCGAAGCGTTACACGGGTGTGTACCATGTATTCGCTCTCTATCGTCACCGAGCTCTCCTTTCCGTAGAGGAGGACAAGCCGCCGCGCAAGACTTTGCAGCCCGCTTTGGCGCGTGCCCTTCTTCGGATCGGTCAGAGAGTCCTGCACCTCCTTCAGCCGCTGGGGCTCAAAGCCGGTGCCGTTGTCCTCCACCGTGAGCAGCAGGAAACCATCCTCCATGCGTGCCGTAAGGTCCACATGGAGCGTCTGCTTGCGCAGGGAGCCGTATTTTACGCTGTTCTCCACCACGGGCTGCACCCACAGCTTGGGGATAAGCACATCCCGCACCGCCGGGTCCACCTGCACGGTATAGGTAAAGCTGCCGTCCTGCCGGAGACGGATGATCTCCAGATAGTCCTTCAGCTTTTCCGAATCGCTGCCCAGCGGGACCATGGAGCGGCTGGTATCCGTGCTGTACCGCAGCAGGGCCGTCAGGCGGCGGATCATCTCATCCGCCCTGTCCGGCTCGCCCAGGAGGATCGCATACCGTATGTTCTCCAGCGTGTTGTACAGGAAATGGGGGTGGAACCGGGACTCAAGCTGGGCGATCTCCGCGCTGTTGTTCAGCTGTACCAGCTCCACGTTCCGCCTGTTCAGCTTGTGGATGGTGTCCAGCATGGAGTTGATGTGGGCGGCGATCTCCTGAAACTCGTCGTCGGTGTCCAATCGGATCTTGTGATCCACGTTGCCCTGCTGAATGATGCTCAGCTCATCGTGCAGCGTTTCCACCGAGCGGGAGTTGCGGCTGGCGATCTCCCCGGACACGCGGAGCAGGGTGATGAAAAGCACACCGAACATGAGCACGGCGCACAGGCAGCCGATGGCGTAGTAGGTGCCCCAGTTGCGCCACGGCAGCAGGGTATAGACCAGCAGGCCGCCCGCCGTGGACTGCCCGACGCTGACCATGTACTGCTGGTCGCCGCAGGTGACGCTGCGCTTTCCGACCCCTACAAATTGATTGAGGGGGTTGACGGTGGCGCCGTTGCTGGCCACCATGACGGTGCCGCTGGCATCGGTGATCACAAAGTCATAGGGCAGCCGCCCCAGAGAGAGGTTCCACGCATTGCCGTCCAGCAGCAGGAAGGCGTATCCATCGTCATCCAGCCGCGTTGCGAACAGAAGGCGGGCGTCTCTGGCTGTCATGTAATAGATCGTGGTGTAGACCTTCATACTCTCGGTCAGCCGCGGGAGGGTGGACTGGCAGAAATACAGCAGGTGCATACTGGATTCATCCAGGGTGGAAAAGGCCGCGTTGCCGCTGCTGTCCAGCAAAAGCAGGTCGCTGACCCGCAGGGAGGCATAGCTGAAGCGGTGGAACTGGTAGGACATGCTCTGTTCGGAGATCTGGCCGTCGAGGAACGAGCGCATGACCGCCGTGTTGTCCGTGTCTCGCAGATACCCGGCACAGGAGCGGTAGATCCCCCCGAAGCTTTCGGTGAGCTGCTGGTTGTATGTCCGGTTTTCGTAGTGGGTATAGCCCTCGGAGTAGATGGCCAGCAGACCGCCGAACAGGAGGAGAAAGGCTGTCAGCAGAATCACCGTACTGCGGGTGATCTGTGTTTTCAGCCGCTCCTGAAAGCGGGGGGCGGCGGGAGCCGCCTTCTTGTCCGCACTCACAGGAGCTGCGGCTCGTGGCCGCGATAGAAGGCCACCGCAAGACCGGCCTGCTCCGCCAGCGCACCGGCCTCGCGGAAGCGGCGGCCCAGCGCACGGGGGTTGTGGGCGTCGGAGCCCACCGTGACGAACCGGCCGCCCAGCTCCCGGAACCGACGGAGGATGTCCAGCCCCCACGGCTCGTCCGCCTCCCAAGCGGAGGTGTTGATCTCCATGGTCTTGCCGTGGGCCACCAGCCAGCGGAAGATGGCATCGAACACGTCGGGTGCGTCGTCATAATGCATGGCGCGGTCTGTATAGGGGGCGTAGTGCGCTACGAAGTCGTAGTGACCCAGCACGTCCAGCTGCGGCAGGGAGTCCAGCGCCAGTAGGATCGTCTCCAGATAGAGACGGTACGCCGCCTCTCTGGTGCGGGAGGCGTAGAAGGCGTCCGCCCAGACGTTCTCCGCGCCGATGGTGTGGACCGAGCCGATGACGAAGTCCAGCTTCACCCCGTCCAGCGCCGCCATGGCACTGCGGGCGCAGGCGGGGTCGGCGGTCATGCTGACCTCAGCGCCCTCCAGCACCGTCAGCTGGGGGAACTGTCCCCGGAGCTGGGACAGACGGGCGCGCCGGGCGGCAAAATCGGGCAGGTGGACGTCGGATGGCGTATAGAAGTCCACGTGGTCGGTAATGCATATCTGGCGCAGGCCGTTTTCCGCGGCGGCGGCCAGCATCTGGGCGGGGTCATAGTCCGCGTCGAAGGAATAGGCGCTGTGTGTATGCAGATCCGCTGTAACAAGCATTTTGCAGAACCTCCATTGATGAGTTGGCTGTATTATATAGCGCGCCGCCGCTACATCGCAAGCAGTTTATCCACCAGTTCCTCCATGGCATCGTGGTTGTGGTCGCGCTGGAGGACCATATCCGCCAGCGCCTTGATCTCCGGCTCGGCATTGCCCACCGCTACGCCGATCCCGGCGTTTTCGATCATGTCCCGGTCATTCAGGTAGTTTCCGACGGCCACGACGTTTTCCGGCGAAATGTCCTCCAGACGGCACAGCTCCAGCAGGGCGCTCCACTTGTTGATCCCCTTGGGGGTGATGTCAATGACATTCGGCTCGCTGAACACATAGTCCAGCGCAAGGCTGCGGCTGCCGATGGTCTCGATGGCCCACTGCACGTTTCCGCTGACCATCATGGCCTCCACCCGGCGGAGGTGCAGCTGCTCCGCCGATGTATAGACCACCGGCTGGCAGCCGTTGCTGCGCACATAGTCCATGACGCCCGGCGTCATGCGGCTGACGCCCATATACCCGGCGGCGACTACATAGAGCACACAGTCGTCGTGGCAAAGGCAGGTCTCCGCCAGCGCGCGGACGCAGTCCGGCTCCGGCAGATGCAGAGAAAGGACGGCGTCGTCCCGCGTTCGGGTGAGCTTTCCGCCGGTGTTGCCGATGACATAGTCCGCCTCCCGTTGGTCACCGCACATGTTGCTCATGTCGAAGTCGTTGCGCCCGGAGGCAAAGCAAACCACGTGGCCCGCCTGACGGAACCGGCGCAGCGCCGCGACGCTGGCCTGTCCCAGTCGGTGGTCGCTGCCCACCGACGTCCCGTCGATATCCATGGCCAGCAGCATCCGGCCTGTAATCGTTCTGTCCATCGGTCAAACCTCCCGGCGCAGGGCGCGGACCTCGTCCATAAAGGCGCTGACCCGTGCCGCGTCCACGCGGCGCCGCAGCTCGCCGTTCTCTTTGAAGGTCGTACCCACCACGGCGGCGTCGGCGCAGCGCAGCTTCCGCCGGATGGTATCCACGCGGCAGCCGGTGTTGCACAGCACGACCATGTCGGGGGAGCACTCCTTGACCGACTGGATCAGCTGGTCATCCACCTCCTGACCGGCGGCGGAGGCGGAGATGCACAGACCGTCCGGCGCCGCCTTGAAGATGAGGGAGCGCGCGATATCGCTGAGGGCGCGGGTGTCCAGATTCCGATCCGATTCCGGGTTCAGGAAATAGAGCATCCGCAGATCCTCCAGACCCAGTGCGGCCTTGCGGCGCAGAGTGGCGGAAAAATCGTTGTTGTAAAGGCCGCCGTCACCGACGTATACGCCGCAGAACGTGCCGCGCACAAAGTCGGCGTCCACCGCGGCAGCCAGCTCGATGGTGGCGTCTCCGTCCGAGATGCAGTCCACGCCATAGGGAACAGAGATCTCGCTGCGCAGCTGACCCAGCACAAAGGCCATGGCAGCGGTGGTCACAGTATCCACCTTCCGCTGGTAAGGCAGGCTGAATTCGTTGCTGATAAGCACGCCGTCCACGCCGCCGCGCTGCAGCGCCTCCAGATCCCGCTTGGCCAGATCAGCGATCTGCTGCATATCGGTACCGCGGCTGAACAGCGGGTCGCCGGGCAGCGGCTCCAGATGCAGCATGGCGATAATGGGCTTTTTTACATGGAAAAGCTCTTCAGTCCATAGCATCGTGTCGTTCTCCTTTTATGCGGCGATCAATACGGGAACTGGCGGTAATAGCGCCGGATCTCCATGGGATGACGGTTGATCTGCTCCATATGTGCGTCAATGCGCTGGGTAACTGCATGGGTCACCAGGTGGGAGATGTCACCGCGGAACTCGGGGCTGATGCCCACCAGCGGATACTCGGCGGAGTCGATGATGGTATAGTTTCCGCAGACGCGGGGCAGGAAGTTCTTGACGCGCTCGGCCAGGGGGCGCTGGCTGTCCTCACCCATGAACAGGGTCACAGGGGTGTTCTTGTCCACGATCTCCAGCGTGCCGTGGAAGAACTCGGCGGCGTGGATGGACTTGCTGCGCAGCCAATGCTGCTCCTCCCAATAGCACATGGCATAGGAGTAGGTGGAGCCATACTGGTTGCCGGCGCCCACGAAGTAGTGCATGGCGTCCTCGCAGTGCTTCTCCGCGAAGCGCTTGCCGAACTCGTCGGCCGCCTTTTCCGTGTCCACCAGCGCCTGAGGCAGGTAGCGGTCGTACTCGGCGTACTGCTTCTCATACTGGGGGTAATCACCAGCCAGATACATCAGACGGTCTGCCAGCATGAAGAACTTCAGCTGCTCGTTCTGGGGATAGCGGATGGAGTAGTCGCTGAGCTTTTCCAGCGGCGTATCGGCCTTGTCCACAAAGCCGATGACAACGGCGCCCAGCGCCTTGACCTTCTCCACGGCCTCTACGACCTCCTGGGTGGTGCCGGTGACGGAGGACAGCACGACCACGGTGTTTTCACCGATCCGGCGATTGCCGGTGGTGTTGTACAGGGCGGCGTTCTGGGCAATGATCTCCATGCCGCTGTTTTCCTGTACATGGCTCTGGGCCTGAAGTGCGGAGGCGTAGGTGCCGCCGATACCCAAGTAGCAGAGATTGCTGTAGCCGCGACCGGCCACGTCCTCTGCGATCCGCTCGATATCCTTGCGGATGGCCAGAGCGCCGGCGGTGCTGTCCAACTGCTTCTGTTCGTCAAATTTGATCATAGCTCAGTGTCCTTTCTTTTTCGGGATAACCCGGTGATTCTTTCACAGCCTGACGGCCATTGTACGCCCCTATCATAACATAACGCATACCGCCACACAGTGAAAAAAACTGCACACTTGGGGGAAAAAACTGTCAGTCTTGCATATGTGCGTGGGAGAACGGTTGCACTGATTTTGTGCTTTATGCTATAATTCACCCATCGTCAAACGTGGAAAGGAGCATATCATGGAGCTGGGTCTTTTTACCTGCGGGTACCAATATGAGAGCATTGAGGCCGCCTTTGCCGACGCCGCAGCCTTCGGCTATGATTTTATTGAGCTGTGGGGTGGGCGGCCCCACGCATGGGCGCCGGACATGACCGCTGAGCGAGCCGCGCACCTGCGGGAGCTTTCGGAGCGGTACAATGTACCCATCCGGATCTACACGCCGGAGCACAACGGGTATCCTTACAACTATATGCTGGGTGACGAGGCGCAGTGGGAGGACTGTATGCGCTATCTGACACGCAGCATGGAGGCCGCCGCCCAGATCGGCGCGTCCCACACCTTGATCTCTGTGGGGCATGGCGGACATACGGAGCCGCAATATCGCCACGATCGGCTGATGCGCTCGCTGCGCCGTCTGGCGGAGGAGGCGCGAAGCACGGGCCAGACCATTCTGCTGGAGCCGCTGTCACCGTTTGAGTCCAACACCTGCACCACGGCGGCGGAGATCGCGGCGGTCCTGTCGGAGCTGAATGATCCCACCGTATGCACCATGTGCGACATGGTCGCCTCCTATGTGCAGGATGAGACAGCGGCGGAGTTCTACCAGTGTACCGGCAGCGCCATGGTCCATCTGCACATCGCAGACAGCGACGGCCGCAGCGAGGCGCACATTCTGCCCGGCGACGGCACGCTCCCCCTGAGGAGCGAGCTGGAGGCCCTGCGGCAGGCCGGCTATGACGGTACCGCCACCATCGAACTGGTGTCCATGTATACGGATGACCCCACCTACTACGCAAGGTGTGCCATAGAAAGAACGAGGGAGCTGCTGTGAAACGGATCGGATGTGTGGGAGATAACTGTGTAGACCATTACCGCCAGACGGGCGAGGATCATTTCGGCGGCAACCCCGTCAACGTGGCCGTCTACACCCGGCGGCTGGGGGGAAACGCCTCCTATGTGGGCGCCGTTGGCACGGACAGCCGGGGCGCGGCCATGCTGGAGGCTCTGCGCGGCCGGGGTGTGGATGTGAGCCACGTCCATGTGGAGCCGGGCTCTACCGCTGTGACCTATGTGGAGCATATCAACGGAGACCGGGTCTTCGGGGACTATGACGAGGGCGTTATGACCCACTTTGCACTGACGGAGGAGGATGTGGCCTTCCTGGGTAGCCATGACCTGGTGGTCAGCGGCCTGTGGGGACACGCGGAGGCATACCTGTCCCGCATCCGGCAGCACGGCGCGGTCACAGCTTTCGACTGCTCCGACCGGCCGGAGGACCCTGCGGCGCAGACGGCGCTGCCCGGTACGGACATCGTGTTCTTCTCCGACGACGGCTCGGATGACGAGACGCTGCTCCGGCGGCTTCAGGCGCTGACGGCGGCCGGGCCCCGTATTGCGGTGGCCACCCGGGGCGCCCGCGGCAGCATGGCCTATGACGGGCAGCGGTTTTACGAGCAGGGCATCATACCCTGTCAGGTGGTGGATACCATGGGGGCAGGTGACAGCTTTATTGCCGGATTCCTCCACGGCTATCTGGAGGGACTGGATATCCCGGCGTGTATGACCGCCGGTGCGCAGTGCAGCGCCGTGACCTTGTCCTATGAGGGCGCATGGTAAGGCGCCGCATAACCGCATAACAAACAAGTTCCCGGCCACCGGCCGTGCGCTTGTGTTTTGCGGGGGTGCGTGATAAAATAAGTGCCGATCTATGTACAGCCACGCCCTGCGGGACGTGGCGGAAGGGGGCGGTATCATGGGAAGCTATGGGGTCCTGTTCAGCAGCCGGACAGGCAACACGCGGGCGCTGCAAGAAGCGGTCTTGCGGTGACGGCAGCCGCCACTGCGGCGCGGGGCGCCGGAGAAATACGAAAAGAGACACGGAACGCAAAGGCGCTCTGTGTCTCTTTTGTTGCATGTATCGCGGTGCGGCGGTAAGGCAAGAGGATCAATCGCTGTCCAGCTTGAGGACGGCCATGAACGCCTCGGTAGGCACCTGCACCGTACCGAGGTTCCGCATCTTCTTCTTGCCCTCCTTCTGCTTCTCCAGCAGCTTCTTCTTACGGGTGATGTCGCCGCCGTAGCACTTGGCCAGCACGTCCTTGCGCATGGCCTTCACTGTCTCGCGGGCGATGATGCGCCCGCCGATGGCCGCCTGAATGGGTACCTCGAACAGCTGGCGGGGGATGTTGTCCTTCAGCTTCTCGCACAGGCGGCGGGCGCGGCCGTAGGCCTTATCCCGGTGGGCGATGAAGCTCAGGGCGTCCACGCCGTCGCCGTTGAGCAGCAGATCCACCTTCACCAGATCGCTGGTGCGGTAGCCGGACAGCTCATAGTCCAGGGAGGCGTAGCCCTTGGTGTTGGCCTTCAGCGTGTCGAAAAAGTCGTAGATGATCTCGTTGAGGGGCATCTGATAGTGCAGCTCCACCAGATGGGTGTCCAGATACTGCATATCCTTGAACTCGCC